>Ga0265798_10003285_pt1 | contig 23089 bp, 19 predicted proteins | sample P3T30metagenome_FD_192430 | JGI IMG/M metagenome (GOLD analysis project Ga0265798, IMG submission 192430) | Plant litter microbial communities from East Loma Ridge, Irvine, California - P3 T30 | ecosystem: Environmental > Terrestrial > Plant litter > Unclassified | place: USA: California... | reverse complement strand
AGAGCGTCTTCGTTACCGATTGACCCGAGGCCCGTGACAAAGTTGGTCGGGGCACACTTGGCTGACTGCGTGGCGGTGGTGGCAGCAGTGGCGGTGTACGAGGTCGACGTGCAGACTCTCTCGATTTTCTCGGTGGCTATGGCGTCGGCGGTTGTGTAGTAGGAAGCGGGCACAGTTGTTGTGACCGTGGACTCGAGGTATTCTGTGCTAAGAGTTGGAACGGTGACAGTGACGGTGACGACGGGAGTGGAGGTAATCGTTTCGGTCGCCGTGACTGTGCTGGCATAGTTGAATTCGTAGGCCAGCGTGGTACTGCAGTAGGCTACAAGCGGCGTAGGTGTGTAAGACCCCGTGTACACTGTGCTAGTGGACTCGGCCGCGCTGGATTGCAGCGTTAGCTTGTTATAGATCAGAAAGGTGCTGGCGAAAGGGGCAATCTTACATGGTCTCGGTGGAGGTGCAGACGCCAGTCGTGACATAATCGTAATAGGTCTGCGTGGAGGTACCGAGGATGTATGTCAGGGCTGTTGTGGTCGAGATTCCAAGGTCTTTAGTGACCGTGGAGCTCGCGCTGTATTCGGTAGTGCTCGACGTGGATGTTGGGCCGACTGTAGTAACGTATTCGAAAGTCGTGCTGGCAAAATCGAAGTTTTCGGTGCTGGTGGATGTGGTATCGCCGCACGTAGCTGCGACAATTGTAGTTGGAGCAGAGGTGACATCTGTTGCATTGCCTGTTGTAGAAGGCTCAATGGTTGAAGTGGCCGAAGGAGTAACCTCAATCATTGAGCCACTCGAGATCGACTGGTATGGCACAGGTGGAGGCGGAGGAGGACCTTGCGGCGACGGGGGTGCAGCGACAGGGGTGCAGCGACCTTTGGGCCTGGTGGGGGAGGCGGAGGCGGAGGCGCGGCCTTTCCTGGGTGAGGAGGAAGTGCAGAGGCAGAAGCCAGGCCAAAGCCGAGCACAAGGGTAGCGAGTGTAGAGACCATTGCTTCTGTTGAACTATCGTCGGTTTTCTTGAATGACTGACGTGTTTCTTGAATGATTGATGGATTGGCGTCGAGGGTGATGATGAGAATGCGGAACAAGATCAAATATATACCTTGTGTCGTAGCCTGGGCCAAGTCCGTTTCCTAGCCAAACGGCAAGGATTTCCATGTCGATAGTGATTATACTAGAAGGAGCTCGTATCGAGTTATCAGTGAACGCTTGTGCTACCGGATCGCACGCTGTTGTTGTTCGTTGCCTAGCGAAGTCCACTTAAAGCGGCAGGACGACGTCGCTTGGGATTTTCACATGGCTTAGCTGCACATCGAAGATCCCGTTGAACCTCAAAATAGATCAAGCCATCGCAAATCGCCGAACGAAATGTCCGCGACATGAGTTCCTAAACTACGTGCATGCAATAAACTCATGTTGACTCGGAAGAGCTTAGCAGCATGTAGCGAAGTGCATTTTGTGTATCATACGGGTATTGTAAGCTGTGCCGTGTTGAGTTGCAATAGCACAGTGTCAGATCCGCCAACAAGGCTAGCGGCAAAAAGCGGATTCCCTACTCCGCATCTGTGATGTATTGTTAGCAATTACGCAGGAATACTGCTAGAAATAGTCACAAACTTACGCACTCAAAAATTCTTGTTTTGCTTACAGGCGATGGGCGAATATTATGCCGATGGTTGACTCAGGCTGGTGCGAGCTGAGATGATAGCGTCGGAACCATCACAACGCTGCTCACATCCGTCGAGTTTGGCCATCGAAGCGGTTCTAAACATTTCCAATCACTCCCTCACCCCTCCCTCATTTTCTTCTGTACCGGCGGTCTCAAAAGTCCATCATCAGGCATACCACTCCTCTTCGCGCCAACGCCAGCACTTATAGGCAGACTCCCAGTCCCACCAATCTCATGCGTCTCGTTACTGACCTTTCGCGCGGGATACTTATGCTCCAGCCCATCGAAACAATTCCAGCTCGGAAGCGGTCCCTTACCATCGTCGCCCGCAAAGTAAGGATGCCGTAGAGCTTCTTCGGCTGAAAGCCGTTTGAGCGGATCATACTCGAGTAGTTTCTTGATCAAGTCGAGAGCAGATTCCGACGGGCCGCCGATATTGGGCGGGTAGTTGTTGTTGTTGACCGTGTTGCGGTACCACTTCTCTATGCCGTGCGGACGGTTGACGGAAGGGTTATGCATGGCGACTTGTTGCAAGTTGGGATATTCTGGCATTGCGGAGAGGAGGGGCCAGTCCTTTTTGTGCGGTAAGCCGAGAACTTCACCGATCTTGCCCATCTGGTTGCGTTGGAACGGGACAGTCTTCTTAGTATCCTGCTTCGCTTCCTCGCCTTTGAAGATTGGCCGGAGGGACAGAAGCTCGGCGAAAATGCAGCCAACCGCCCAAAGATCTATGGCTGGAGTGTAGTGTCTGCTTCCGAGCAACAATTCTGGGGCACGATACCAGATTGTGACGACGACTTTGTCGCCGGTGAACAAGGCATGAAGAGGTTTGTAGAAAAGGCGTGCAAGACCGAGGTCACCAATCTTGATGCTGCCACCAGAAGTGACCATGATATTTGCGGGCTTCAAATCGCGATGTACGACCCAGTTCTGATGTAAGTAGAGCAAGCCGGAGAGCAGTTGATGCATCGTGCTTCGTAGGCAGGTGGCGGGGATCGGAGTTCGTGGGAGTAAGCTGTGGTGGTGGATGATTTGGAGGAGATCATGCTCGGCGTATTCGAAGACCATGAATATGCATTTGCTTTCGAGGATGATTTCGACAAGATGGATGAGTGCTGGATGTGACAGTTCCGTGCACAGAGCCATTTCGCGGATGGCAGATTGGGAGATGCCAGTGTACTGTAATTCGCCTTCCTTATCGGGCTTGAATTTCTTGATTGCAAAGGCGACTATGGGACGACCGGAAGGATGCTTGGCCGGGATGATGTTTGGGTTGTTGCGTTTGTTGACAGCCTTGTAGACTCTGCCATAGGTTCCGCTGCTGATGAAGCCAACGATATCGTAGTGATCGTTGATGTGCCGATTAGGCAAGTATGGGGTGCCGTTCATCTTGGCGAGCGGTGGTGTATCTGGGGCCTCTGGTCGATGTGAGTGGAGAGCATGGATGGATGGATGGATGGATGGATGGATGGTCGATGTGAATACGAAAAAAGGTCACGTGGTCATGTCGGTGAGCGTTGTGGGTGTTGGCTCGATATGGCCAAGAGCATGATCATGAACCCATCATCGGTGCAAATGAGAAAACAAACAACGTGGTGACAATTTGGACACGGAGAACGTGTACACCCTTTTGATGGAAGTTGATGTCAAATGTAGTTAAAGGAAAGAGCAAGACATACCCTCGAAGGCTCGCTTGAGACCCTGAGTCTGGGTCTGAGATTGGCCGAGCGGACCAGCCGAATGGGCAGCGAGCGTGTTGGTTCGCGCGACGGCGGCGACGGACGGAGGACCCATGATGGCACTGCTCGGCGGATTTGACATAGCTGATTTGACCCGCAATTCAATCGACACAGGTCAGTTCTTACGGAAGACTTAACCGCCTTCCTGAGTTAGCCCTTGTGATCGTCTAGTCTGGGATATACCAGGTGAGTGAGTGAGACGGCGACCGGAGAGATCGGGCCGTAGAAAGGACTTGACTAGATAGATGTACAGTGCATGTACAGTGTCTCCAAGTTCTTGTATTCCAGCAGATTGTGTTGCTTGTCGTTGATTATGAAAACATCCAAAGGGATGGATTAGGACTACTGTACTGTAGCTGATGGTTGATGGTTCCATGCGAGAAGAGCCTCAACGAACGCCGATGCTTTGGTGAAAGGTCGTCGTAATCTTTACCTATCTTTCGCGTCAAGAGGGCATTTCACTTACAGCACGTGATTGTGGGTCAGGCAATTGTAATTTTTGCCATGGCCAGTATGACCACTCTTGTGTTACGACGACGATAACGAATAGATAGTCGGTGGCGCACATGTACATGGATGTATTCGGTTGATAAGGCAATTCGTGATCACATCCAGACGTCACGGGAATCCACAAATGTCGACCAGCGGGGAGCTCCAGACTTCACTCTCAAGACCAAGTCCGCTGTTATCTCGACGGCATATGCTGTAGTCAACACTCAAGACGTGTCACTACTGCATCATGTCTGCCTTGCGCTCTCCCCTCTATTAAGACAGACCAAACCCCAGCGTGAGCGACGCCTACATTCAGCCTTCCCAAACCATGTCGTCCAACCCGTTGAGCGGCTTGACGCCGTACTTCACCTACACCCTCCTCACAGCGACCATCGGTCCTCTCCTATTCGGCTACCATCTCGCCGAACTCAACGCGCCTCAAGATGTAATCACTTGCCAACGCGACTCTATCACCGCCTCCACCTTGGTACGCTTCTACACCTACTTCCAGCAACACAACCAGGAACACGCCAGCTCCTCTCTATCCGCCCTCCCACAATGCCTTGAGATGAATCCAACCCAGTTCGGCCTCGTGAGCTCCTTTTTCACACTCGGCGGCCTGCTCGGCGCGCTCTCCGCCGGGCCGTTCGGTGCAAAATATGGAAGGCTGCGCACAATGCTTTACAACACTGCCTTCTTCACCGTTGGTCCTGTACTCGAGGCGCTAGCGCCCAACATTGGCACCATGACTTTCGGACGCTTCGTCTCGGGTCTTGGAGCTGGAGCTGCAGTAGTCGTTGTACCGCTGTATATTAGCGAAACGGCGCCACCAAAGAGCAAAGGGTTCTTTGGCGCATTCACGCAGATTATGACAAATGTAGGCATTCTGGTTGCGCAAGTACTGGGATACTTCTTGAGCAAGGGGAGCCTCTGGAGAATCATCCTGGGAGTGGGAGGAGTGTTCGGCGCGCTGCAGGCTGTAATGTTGATATTTGGTGGACAGGAGAGCCCCAGGTGGATGGCGGACCACGGCAAGCCAGGCGGAGCAAGGAAAGCCCTGCTTAGACTTCGCGGACCTGATGTGAATATTGAAGAGGAAGTTGAAGGCTGGGGAAAGAACGCGGACGAAGTGCACATGGAAGACGAGGAGGATGCCCTTATATCTGGCCAGGACCAGTCGGACCGCAACAGCGCCATCGACGCGGACACCGCGCCAGTAAGCAAAACCGCGACTAAGGAAACCCTCACCATATTCTCCATCCTGCGCGATCCGACCTCAAGGCCTGCTCTTGTTGCTGTTATGACGGTCATGGTCGGCCAACAACTCTGCGGTATCAACAGTATCGTTATGTACGGCGTTTCGCTTCTTGCCGACTTGCTTGCGTCCAACTCCGCACTGCTCAACATCTTCGTCGCAGTGCTCAACATCGTCGTTACTACTGCCTCTGCTCCATTGGTCGACAAGCTGGGTCGCAAACCTTGCCTCCTCGCCAGCATAGCCGGAATGGGATCATCATCCCTCCTCCTTGCTATCGGCATTACACGTCACCTCCCAGTGCTTTCAGGCATTGCGGTCTTACTCTTCGTGTCATTCTTTGGACTTGGACTGGGCCCCGTGCCCTTCATCTTGTCGTCCGAACTGGTCGGCCCGGAAGCTGTTGGCGCCACGCAGTCCTGGGCTCTCGCTGCAAACTGGATCGCGACATTCGTCGTAGCTCAATTCTTCCCTGTCCTCAGCGAAGCCATGGGAAAGGGCGAGGTGTACTACCTGTTTGCAGGTATTGCTTTGGTCTTTGGCCTCTTCGTCGCGTGGTACGTGCCTGAGACCAACGGCAAGGCGAACTCGGACGAGGTCTGGGGTAGAGGTAAGGTTGGACGAGAAGATTAGTGATGATTGCTTGAAGCTCCCGACCTTTTCTTGTGCCGCGACTGTGGTTAAAGATCAAGGAGTTCGATGACTGATCACTTTTCTCACTGACAACCATGTACTATGACTGCGAGCCGCCTTTATGATGCTATCTGAGTACTTTTGATGATGCTTATGCTGTGGGCGGTCTTCTGATGCCTTGCTGGTCTAGAGATGCCGCTGTGGCTTGTGGCAATGTGGCAACGATCACATAGGACACTTGTTTGAAGAACGTCCAAGATACTGATCAATGAAGAAAGCTTACACAACCCACACCGTAAGCCTGTTGTGTTACGGACACATGTTTAAGTAAAGCAGCTAGACATGATTATCAATCACAAAGCGCCTGGTGCCGACCAACGGACAAGTAACCCAGTGATATCGTGCCCAAATCATCCAGCCACGCATCTATTTCCCAACTGCTCCAGCATGATCGAGCCCATCTCTTGCTTACGACGTCACCATATCACGACATCGTACCACATATCGAGAGGCGCGCACGTACACCTGAACGACGTCGAGATTAGTGAACTGGTGCGAGCAGCGGGGCTTCGAAATTAAGGTTTCATGTTTGATCAGTAATCTGGTTGATTTGGTGTAACACTCAATGGTATATCAAAGACTGAATTTCTCACAAGTCGTCCAGAGACCAGCAACATTATCACCAGATCGCACCAAACACACCGCAACCCTGAAAAAGATCTTCCCATCTCGAAAACACACTTCAAGCCAGCCAACCAGCCAGAAAAAGGAAAAAAATAGCCAAATATGCCTCTCTGGAACATCTACCACCCCCCATCAGCTTTCCAGGACTCGTCCGCCAAGCAAGCCTTCGCCCGCGACATCACAACCATCTACACCAGCATCGGCCTCCCAGCCTTCTACGTGATCGTCAACTTCATCCCCATGGCCCCCAGCTCCATGTACATCGGCGGAAACCCCAACGACAGCGAATCCAAGCCCTTCATCCGCTTCTCCATCGACCACATCGCCGTGCGACTGCCCGACGACGACACCGAGTACGAGCGTGTTGTGACGAAGATCAATGAGATTCTCAAGCCGCATGTGGCGGACAAGGGGTATGGGTGGGAGTTCCATGTCAATGAAACGGAGAGGAGGCTTTGGAGCATTGACGGGTTTGAGCCGCCGCCTTTTGGGAGTGAGGGGGAGAAAATGTGGGCGAAGGAGAATCAGGCTGTGGAGTGGAAGGGGGGGAAGTTGTAGTGTTGAGAACGGGGAGGGAGGAGAAGAGACGTTGCGTTTGGGTTGATGGTAGCGGTTCTCGTCTCGGGTCCAGAGTGTGGTGGAACTTGAGGAGAGCCGAGTTAGCAATGGAGTTCCTCGATCGATTGTGACCGTTCTCTCTAATTTGTGAAGCAAGGCCTGGGCTCTAGCTGTTGAATGATTGTAAAATCACCTGTCGCGTTTCCCAGAGGATACTGTCGTAAGATTCCGGACACGTTGCTGTGTTGGATCGTACAATGCCGCCGAGAGTCACGTGTACAGTAGAAAGATCTTCCTTCACACTTGTGTACCTTGAAGGTGCTGCTTGGGGAATCGAGCGGACTTATTCTGGTGTCAGGATGACGGGTGTTTTCGCAAAGACCGTGACATTGCGGACGTGTGATTTTGTCTACTGCTTGTGAGCAGTCTATTTCGCATTGTTCTGACAACGAAAGTCGTCAATCGGTGCTTCCCATGAATGATGTATCAGCAGTTTTGTAACGATAGTCCCAGAGCAGAGCTCAACTCAATCAGCAAATTACCGCACTTTGCCCATCGCCCAAGACTTTACCTATAAGGTTTGTATGGGTTTGTGCAGGGCTTGGTTTAGCAACGATGCTAAATCCTTGGTCCGGCTATTGTTGTCTGGTAAGTTAAAGACTGGTATTGAATTATTGGCATTAGACTTGCCCTGTTTCCACAATTCCAGAGACACGAAGACGTCGATCTCGTGATCCTACCGTATTATTAGCGAAGAGCTCTGCATTGTTCAGGAGAGAAGACAAGAACTCGGCGCTGACTTGGCAACCTCATGCCAAGGATGAGGCTCGGTGCGGAGCCCACGGAAGAACGCAACAAACTCTCTTTACACCCATTGCACATGCTTGGTCGTATCATCTACGGCTTAACAATGGCGCAGGCCCGTCTCCATGGAGCCTCGTTCGTGCGCCACGATACATGCACACTATTGCCACGCGATCATGTGCAGCCACTGGAATGAAAGGAGCCTGGAACCTGATGTGCGATTCCACCACCATGGAGGATTCGCGACCATGGGAAAGCTACGACCATCCTAACCGAAGACTTCACGTAATCTCCATGTCGTATGTATGGGTCCAGGATTTTCTGGGCACCTCGTGTCTGCATTCAACGGCAGCCGCCGGGCGAAATGGCCCGCCAAACCGCTGTCAAAATGCCCTGAAGGCATGATCCGATTCGCCGCCCTACCAGGAACTTCCTTCGACCATCTCGCTTCGAAGACGGTAGCGTCGAGCTTCGCCAGATGCGGAAGAACCTATGTAAACGAGAATCATGGTCTTGGGAAGAATGACTTGACAGCTGCTCGCACAAGACTGTCTTTGCTTGTCCTGTCCACCGACTGCTTGCTCTGGGTTTGTGGTTCTGTCGTTTTCACACATTCACTCATCCTTCTTAGTCATTCCTTAATCGTTCTTTAATCATTTCTTATCGGGCACCATGCACGCCCACACCACACTCGCTTTGTCCCTTTCGGCGACTCTCGCCTACGCCCTTCCGGCCTCCAACTGCACCAGCACCGTTGAAGCCACCACTACCAACACAGCCTATGTGCTGCCCCAGGAGACCGAAGTCATCCACACTCCTAACAACAAGCACATCGTCGATCTGAAGAGTCAGGTTGATGCGTTGAAGAGCCAGCTCTCGAGCCAGCTTGAGGCATCCTCCACGCTGTGCAATGTTCCAGCTGAGACAACCACCGCGCTCGGTGGCTACAAGGGTGGCAACCCTTCTGCAACCCACCAAGCCATCAACTGGAGCTACATCAAGGAAGCTCACAAGTCTCGTCTTCCTGCCACGTCTGCTATAGTCTACCCTTCGGAGACCTGCACTTCAAGCCTCGACACTCCTCCGAAGTACACTGGAGGTGCCGAGTCGCACCCTTCCAACACGGCAGACTACAATGACAAACCAACTGATGCCACCGATGCTCCTTTCCCTTCGTACACTTCGTACACCAACGGTACCGCTAGCCATTCTGCTACTGGTTCGTCTCAGACCAGCAACACTCTCAGCACCGGCGTCACTACTTCCGTCTCCGAGACTACCTCTTCTTCCAGCTCCAGCACTTCACTCTCGCCTACCTACATCCCCAAGCTTGACGACTACACCATCACCGAGATCGAGAGTGGTGAAGCTCTCGAGGATGCTAATCAGGTCGCCATCCAACGCATCCAGGAACGTGGGCTCAACGGTGACTGCACCTTCGAGACGGCCCGTGTCCGCACAGAGTTCAGGAAGATGTCGAACGAGGACCGCAAGAGCTTCACCGATGCCATCATGTGCCTTAAGCAGACTCCTGCTTCTGCCGAGGGCAGCGCAACCGGACCAGGTGTTATCAGCCGTTACGACGAATACGTTGCCACCCACATCAACATGACGATGAATATCCATGTCACCGCCGACTTCCTTGCCTGGCACCGCAACTACATCTGGGAGTGGGAGAACGATCTCATCAACACATGCGGTTACACTGGTAACCTTCCGTACTGGGACTGGGCTCGTGACGCCTACGCACCTCACGAGAGCGAGATTTTCAACGGTGATGAGTTCTCGATGGGTAGTGATGGTGTTTTCATTGACGGACGCGCCGATACCTACCTTGGTCTGATGGACGTGACATTCCCTCCTGGAACTGGTGGAGGATGTGTCCACTCTGGTCCTTTCTCTGGCGTCGACTTCAGCAACCTCGGACCTCTTGACAGCCCTTACAATGACAATGTGGAGAACGACTATGACCTCAACCCCCGTTGCCTCGTCCGTGACTTGAACGTCTTCTTTAGCTCCCGCTACAACACCTACGCGAATGTGACTCAACTCCTGCTTGGTCAGACCGATATCCAGTACTTCCAAGCCGAGATGCAAGGCTTCGTCGGCGACAACAAGCTCGGTATTCACGGCGCCGGTCACTGGCTCGGTGGTGGTCCCTCTCAGATGCAGGACTTCCACTCGTCCCCTAACGACCCTATCTTCTTCCTCCACCACGCCATGGTCGATCGCGTTTGGGCCATCTGGCAGGCGCTTGACTCTGAGAGCCGTCAGAATGCCATCTTCGGTACTGAGACCTTGAATAATTCGCCTCCGTCACGTGAGAGGGAGCTCACCGATAGCCTCGCCTTTGGATTTGCTGGCCAGAACGAGATCTTTGGGACCCTGATGGATACCATGGGTGGCAAGTTCTGCTACCGCTACGAGTAAAGGCATGGCACACTCCTCTCGGATAAGAGCGTTGTCAAGCCTCAGGATCAAGGAGGGCAAAGAGCCAGGACTTTTCATTCGGACATCCATCCTGCCCTCATCCGCACATTAATAACCCATTTGGACTACGCACCAACTCTTCACTTCTATATGCACATCTGCATCGGTGCAGGTTATCACACGATACGTTAGACCCCACAAAGATGTAGCATTCTATACATCAAGGCTTTTCAAATCACAATCATGCTTCAAAGAAGGGCGCTTCGATTCAGCTAGCCTATACATCTCTCTAAAATCGTGCCTGCCAGTTCCTGGCTTGTGTCTTTGCGGTACATTTTTTTCGGCTCTATCCGGACGCCTCAGCAGCAGTATCGGCTGTAGTATACATGTACTGTGACTCTCTTTGCGCATGCGGGCGGAGAGACCAGCAGAATGTGATCCATACGTATCAGGAAGTGATAGAACAAGAGAGAGATGACAGAGTGCACCAACGCTTTTGGTCACCTCGTCCCATCAAATACGCACACAAGTGAGTTGGTATCCAGAAAGACTGACAATGGGAAGCCGGCCCCGCAGGTGCCGACTGTGTGATTTCTGAGTCGTCGGAGATATAACAGATGTCTCCGGCGATGGCAGTCATCCAATCTTTTAGCCAAGCCGCAGCCGCAGTTTGACAGGATGCGGGACCCTGGCTTTTGGCTTGCGATAGTCAACAGAAGATCCAGACTACCGAAGTGGTCAACGGCAGGAACCCGCTGTTGTATTGCTACAGACTACTGCTCGCGTGCGAGGAAGTCCGGGTATGGTCGATTGCGAACCCTTGCCAGCATGGAAAACCCTACAGAAACAGAGCACACGCCAACTCCACTTTCAGCGATCTGTCGAAGCAAAGGCAGAGGCTATTATTGTATGTGGCTCCTAGCAACGGGATGGCGACTGCCTGCCTGCGCGCAACACATCAGAATTCTTTGGCGTGACATTCGGGGGACGGGAGTCAAGACTGTCAATTGTCCTCGTGACAGCATCAGCGAGTACAATAGGTGTGGATTTCCAAAAAATCTCGGCCGAGGGCACGAGCGACTCGGCAAAAGACGAAGGAGGACATCGCTTGTGCATCATCGCCAGCCTGCAATATGCAGGCACCGGCTACTCGCCGTGGGAGATATCTCGCATGTGCATGGCCTCCTAAGAGGCTGAGACATAATCTGTGATCTGTGAAGTCGTGTGGCGTTGGCAACGAGGCTGAAGGCTGAGTCTAGCCCTTTTACGATCATTCGATAACGATTCTAGAGGATTCGTTCGCTTTGCAACTGGTCCGTCAATGGCTTGCAGCTGCGAGCGTTTGTCGCCTAGGTCGACCCTGTGCTGGAAGAGTTCGGAGTGAGGCAGGCTAAGGGCGATTAGAACAGAGCGAAGGAATCGTGGTGCGATCTGCCATCGCACCAGCACACAGCGGCTGCACCACCCGGGCCAGGATGGTCTGTGCAAGGTAAGCACTAGTGCCCCAGGGCGGACTCTTTCAAACCTCACCATGCATCTCAACCACACAAAAACAAGCAACGCATTTGCCTGCATAAAGGGTGATTCCGCAATAGACAAGGCGTGGATTGAAGAGGCTCACTGACGCAAAGAAGCGACAGTAATAGCAAACGGTGGCGTGAGTTCGAGAACACCTACACCCCTGCGACCATCAGGACCATACATCGAGGCATGGCGGCATTGAATACCAAGCGAGTCCCCATGTCGTACGCCAACGTGGTGAGCTGGGAATAGCTAGCCTGTGGCTACCGGCTCACGACGATGACACGCTCGTCCGTGTCTCTGGCTGTACGCAGACTTGCTACGGGTAGGGCGTCGACCAGCTCGGAGGCGTGTACTGTCGATCCTCTGCGATAAATCGTATCCCAACATTGACACGAATGGGACGACTCGTCGCAGCCCTTGCGCTGTCAGTACCTCAACTTTGGCGCTGAACATTCCGCTGAGTCGTATGTGATATTCTGCATATCTCCGAGCGCCCTGTATCTGCACCTACCCTCGCATGAGATCTGATCGACGCGGCTGAAGGGATTACAGATGCTCGAGGCTTGACTGCCGCAGTCAAGCTTCGAGCATCTAGACTATGAGCTTGGAGCGGAGCGTGTGAGGATCATGTCACTGCACGAAGATTATCAACCCAGCGCCGGGCCGACGACCACAGCGACACGCTGGCTTTCATCGGGGTCTATCGAGGAGTCCGCCCCATGGAGTTCGCCGTGTTGATCGAGAACAAGCTGCTACTAATTCCGGAGTGCTCTGTCGTTACCCCCAGGCTCGCGTGTTTGCCTTGTTTTGCCCTCTTTCTAAAGCGTATGAACGCATGGCCCGCATCTGGCTAGTTGTTCGATTTTGATCAATGCTTTGGCCTGGTCGGTCGCCCTCTTCCTTTACTTCGCCACAATTCAATTGCGTCCGCCGCCTAGTTGGATGTGACAGACTCGTCATCCGACTCACTGGAGCTTTGACTACAACCTACAGTTTAAGTGGTCGCGTGGCCGCCGCCTCTGATCTATTCATCTTTCACCTTCGCTTTAACATCGACACTCATCGTCCTCAACACTCGCGAGATTACATATCAGTCGACACACACGCACAGCTTGCCTAAATACCATCGGCAACTCGCATTCCTCTGTCGTCGTAACAGAGTCACTTCTCCTCCACTCACTTGATCAATACCATGGACTTCACTTCTCAAAACGCATACCCCATGGGTAACGTAGCGCCTTACAGCACCGGCGGGCCGGCCCCAGGTACCAGTGAGTACTGCTTTGCGATACCATTGACTGAAAGCTGACATTGCTAGCTCCTTACTTCCAAGGTGATCAAGCGATGCATTACGGAGCTCCCGTGGACGGCAACAACCCCACTGGCTATGGTCCCACTGGCTATGGTCCCACTGGCTATGGTCCTACTGGCTATGGTCCTACTGTTTATGGGCCCAGCAACCACAACAGCACCGACCACGGCCAGAAGGATGACGGTACTGCCACCTCAGCCACCTCAGGTATGTTCATAGTAGAAACAGACGGCCATTCGAGACTAACACTACGAAAGTACCGAGACCATCCACCGATAACGCCAATCAGCAAAACACCAACCAGCAAAACACAAGCACTACCGTGGGCGCTGCAGCCGGAATGGCGCTCCTCGGCGGGTTCTTCACTGGCATTGGAAACTTTTGCGTCACATCTTGGGAAAGCATCAGGGACTGTTGCTGCGGGTGTACCAAGTGCTGCTGCCAAGATTGAACAGATTGTTGCTCTTGACGCTGTTCCGGGAGTGATGCGTGGGAACTGATGGATTCTTTATTGAAGCTGGCTTAGAATTTAGAGGAAGCATCCAAATTTTTGATTACAATATCGGGCCTTGCATTTGATGCTCCCTAATCAGCTCTTTGGTCATTAAGGCCTTAGTGACACCTAAGATGGTACTCGAAGCCGCCGCCGATTTACCGTTCGTCGCCACACTCGAGCAGTACGACGTTCAACTCCACTACCTTACCGTTATTGGGAGCTCGTAGTGGTTGCCTCGACCGGCGGGTACGCTGAAAGTGTGGTAAAAGCTCGTCAATTACGCAGTTCAGGAGGTGATTTAGTCTTGTTGGTATGCTCAGACCTCTGCTGGGGGGGAAACCCGTTCAATCTGCCGTGATTTTCCAGGCGCGAACTGATGATTGCGCGGGCTTCGTTCCCGGTTCGGTTTTCTCATATACACGCAATGAAGTCTCAAGTCTCATCGTTACTGCGCGAGTCTACTCCAAGTTTGACTCTCAAACAACTGTTGCAGCCGCTTCAAAGAAAGTGTTCGGGTTGCTTCTCGCAATCGGGTAAGCATGGCGCAAACCCTGGACACGTCCTACAAAGGGTGGGTTGCCATCATAAGGCATTCCGAGGCCAGGGCACACCATCGACGTTTTGTACCTTGGGACAAACGCTGTGGGAGTGTGGTCAGCACGTGAAAAAGGATAGATTTCATAGGAGGATGAAGAGGGCTCGAGGAAGGAACGAAACCAATTGATTAAAATGCGGGGTTCTCCATGAAGCTTGCCCTGATGAAACACGCGCGAATGAGCTCGAGCTTCCATCATCATAGCTTGGCTTCCGTTGCCAGCGTAAACGCCTGATCTTCCAACCAACACTCTGGTACTTTCTTCACCAACAACCATCAAGTCAGACTCACACAATGTCCGCCCCATCAGCTTCCCGCCTGTTCAGTCAAGCAACCCGCTCCGCCTCCCGATCCATTCTCCGCTCGCGCCAGGCCAATGCCTTCCAACTCCAGCCATGCCGTATCGTGCCCGCCATCAGGGCCCTAAACTGCTCGAGAAGCTTTACTGTCAGCGCTTCCAGGGCTACCGGCCTGATGCCTGACACTGAGAACCCGAGCACCCCCAAGCGCGAGTCCACTACCGCGAACCTCGTTCCCACCGAGGTCACTGACGACGAGTTCCACGCCCTAGCCGATGAGTTCATGGAGAAGGTCCACGAGAAGGCGGAGCAGATTCAAGAGGGCAGAGAAGATGTGGAGGTCGAGTACTCCGTACGTATACCACCAACACGGAGAATTCGGCGCATTCCAAGAACATGACCAACTAACAGATCGGCAGGCCGGCGTCCTCAACATCACCTACCCACCTAACGGTACCTACGTGCTTAACAAACAGCCTCCCAACAAGCAGATCTGGCTCTCGTCGCCGATCTCCGGCCCTAAGCGCTTCGACTGGACGGTCCAGGGCGAGGGCATGAACGAAAAGGAGGGTTCAGGAGTGGGCGAGTGGATCTACCTTCGGGATGGCAGCTCTTTGGAGGAGATTTTGAGGAAGGAGCTCGGTTTCAGCGTGGACATCACCGGGCATGAAGAGCAGATGGAGGCGGCGCTCAGCAACGATCCGACCAAATAGAAGGTTGCATGTACGGATGGGTTGGGAATGTATTTCTTTAATGTTTCAGAGGTCATGGCTCAGCGGAGCGATCATGGACCGATAGCGCTAGCTGTTTCTAGTGAAGGAATCAAGCAAGGTCGCTTCATAGCGGTTGTACCAACTTGTCTTGAGGGACGTGATGGACTTGCGAGTGTCTCCCTTTTGGCGATTTCATCGCCGTGCGTGCAACTGAGCTTTGCCACGTTCCCAAATGGCTACAGCAAAGTTCACGGCTCTCTTTCGACGTACAATCGCCGCTGCACGTGGCTAATATGCAACTGCGCTGCAGGACAAAGCAGCCGGCCTCTCTGGGCGCCGACTGCAGGTCTGCAGACATGCGCACAGTCTAGAGTGCAGCTTCAACGCGCCTATCGAGCGGAGCTGCGCTGCTGGTGAACCGTCTTCGCCCACGCTGTTCTCTGCTCTGTCCTCCATGCAGAGCTCATCGGATCGGTGATGGCTTTCTCCTCTCGTCACTTCTCCTCTCTGCAACTTTTGTTCCACTCAAGGGACCCGACTCGTCCTCTCAAGCCTTCTTCTCATCTCCTTCCGCTTTCGGCAAATCCTCAACATCGAAGATGACCCGAATCATCAGACTGCAACTCGGGCACACAGCGATCTCCTCGCCGTCTCGCAGGTCGTCGATGGTGATTTGAAAGCGATCGCCGCAGGGGCATGGATATGTGTAAGTTTGGAGGGCTTCATCGTAGGTCATGTCCTGGTGAGAGAGTCAGTGAGATTTCTTTTTGGGTGGTCCTGAGTTTCTAGGGCAGGGCGCACCTCGATTTCGATCTCGTCATAGATGTTTTCGTCGGACATTTTGGGTGGTGTTTTACTGGTCGTCTGTACTCCTATAGGAAAATTGTTGGTAGGTAGAGAATGGCAAGGCTTCGGAGAGATCGCGCAATCATTTGTCAGAAATGTTCGAAGTTAGAGTTGGTGGCGCGATGCGTGAAGATCTGGGGTTCTGAACCAATATCGGCCAGCATGACTAAGCAGTCTCGAGAGATACATGTACCTATTCCACATAGCCTCTTAACACGTTGAACACGCCCTATGGACTTGGCGAGATGTATAGAAACATTTCATAGCCACTTGACCGTGAGTGGATGAACCAAGCCTCGAAACACAACCAAACACAATTATGGAAGCCACCAACCTCATCAACCGCGTGGACAAGATCAGCGGCCACTGGCAACCAGAACATCTCATGACAGTGGACTCTTCACACACACTCAAACTCGCCAAAATCGAAGGATCTTTCATCTGGCACTGCCACCCAGCCACAGATGAAGTTTTCTACTGCGTTTCTGGTGGTCCGATGAAACTCGAACTCTCCACAAAGGCGACTTCACCGGAGCACGCCGAAGAACTTGGAGCAGATCAGACAGTGGAGCTCAGAGTCGGCGACATCTTCAAGGTCCCTCGTGGAGTGCAGCATCGTCCTATTGCGGACGTCGAGACGGGAATTTTGATGATCGAGAAGGTTGGGACTGTGAATACCGGTGATAGAGAGGGGCATGAGTTGACGACTGAGTTGAAGGGCAATGAGGTCTAGGGTGGATGGCAAAGTAAGCAGATGGTGTTGATCTTTTTGGAGTGTCCGGAGATGACATAAGGTGGCTTGTGTTGTTATCGCATCCCAGAGAGTCAAGAATTGTCCTTCCTTCGGCTATTTTCCATCGGAGGTGGCCGTCGATTCATGGTGACACATGGGTTTTTCCAAATTCTTTCGATTGATCAGACGCAATTTTCTTTCCGCATGCTCTGCCTCTATCTGGACTGTCTATAGAGACAAGACCAAGCGGCGTCTTTTACATCATTGCCATTACCCGGTAGGCAAGCTTGGACCTCTTGTCAATCTATGGGTGGATGTTTCGATGCCTTATCGTGCATGCGGTTGGGAGGCCCAGAACTTTTTGATGTTTTTTCTTTCCATTGCATTTTTCTACCCCTGCAATGCCTACATGAAGCATCGACCGCTAGTATATTTACTCTGACAAGACGTCCTCGCGATCATTCCAAGACCGCGTGACCATCAGCATCATCATTGACATCCTTCCAGGGCAACCGGAAGCCGATCCGCAAGTGGGGACCGTTGCCAACTAGCTCACCATCTCGCAAAGACTACATTACCAAACTTTTGCCGGACTGAGCATCCTTGCGGCTGGTCATCATTCATTCAGCAACAATCATGGAATCATACGAACGACGCCCGTCTTCCAACAAGGGCTCAGATACCTTTGACCGCTGGAGAGGCCAGTCGCCAACCGGATCGCAAAGGCGAAAGCTATCCTTCCAACCGTGTGCTAACTGGGAACCGGTCATTGCCCAGGAAGACACTCCGCCTCAGGCATTCGAAACCAGCAAAAGCACCCGAATCGTCCAGGTTGCTGTCGCTGTCTTGTACTGCTTGTTCGCTGCTGGAGTCGTCTTTGGATATGCCGCCTTGAAGCCAGTTCTGGTCGATGCGGGCGTCTACAAAGACAAATGTACCAAAGATGAACTTCGAGCCGGTGTCTGGGTATGCTACGAGCAGGAGGTTCGACTGAACTTGATGTTCACCGTCGCAGCCGTCAGTACTAACATGTGCGCTCTGCCTGTTGGAACTATTCTGGACAGATACGGTCCAAGATTTGCAAGCTTGGTCGGCGTTTTCTTCCTGACTCTCGGCGCACTGCTTATGGCTTTTGCGAATGATCTTCCCTTCGATGGGTACATTCCAGGCTACCTGTTTCTGGCACTCGGCGGACCTTTCATCTTCATTCCATCTTTCCAATTGAGTAATACTTTCCCGAATCACTCTGGTCTGATCCTGGCTCTCTTGACTGGTGCTTTCGACACTAGCAGTGCGGTTCTTCTGGGTTATCGCCTCATATACCAAGGCACAAACGGCGCATTCAGCCCGAAGAAGTTCTTCTTGCTCTACCTTGTCGTTCCTGTCCTGATCCTGCTGGCTCAACTATTCATCATGCCGAGTGAGTCGTACAAGACTCTTGGTGAGACGGTCCAGCAAGTCGAAAGCAACGGCTCTACCGGTAGCAACACCGGCGACCACGACGCCCTACGTGCCAACGGTTCAGAAGAAGAATTTTCTCTGTTGGGCTCCAAAAACGCAGAAACTCAAGCCCAAGCCGAACAACAGAAAGCCGCCAGATCCGGAGTCTACGGCGCCCTGCACGGAAAGACAGCCGCCCAACAAATCGCCTCACCCTGGTTCGTGCTCATCACTCTGTTCACAGTAATCCAAATGCTACGAATCAACTACTTCGTCGCCACCGTCCGCACTCAATACACCGAAATGCTGCAGTCGCCCTCCCGTGCAGTGCAAGTGAACGAATTCTTCGACATCGCTCTCCCGCTAGGCGGAGTCATTGCCGTACCTTTCATCGGCCTCGTCCTCGACCACACCAGCACGACCTTTGTCCTGGGTCTCCTTGTCACTCTCGCAACTACAATCGGAATCCTGGGCGTGATCCCGCAAATGTGGGCCGCGTACGCCAACATCTGCCTCTTTGTCATCTACCGGCCACTGTACTACACCGCCGTCTCGGACTACAGCGCCAAAGTCTTTGGTTTCGCTACTTTCGGCAAGGTCTACGGTTTGGTCATCTGTCTCGCGGGAGTTCTCAACTTCTTCCAAGCCGGTCTGGACGCTTTGACGCACAAGACCTTCGGGAACGATCCAATCCCTGTGAACGTGATTTTGATGGGATCGGCTTTGATTGTTGGAATCGCCCTTGTGGGCTACGTCGCACGTAAGAGCTATACTATGCACAGGGAGAAGTTGGAGGAGGAGGCTGAGAGTGCGCGTGAGACTCTTATGCCAGACGCTGATGTTGAGAACACCGAAAGGCCTCATGGCCACGAGACTTATGGTACGGCTTGAGCATGGACTGCAGCACCACGTGCCTACGACATGTATATGACGATATGTATGTAGCATAATATTGTACTTTTGAGAAGTCACCAGCACCGAGGCTCCGATACTTACATGTACCCTAAGCCTCTACCCACGCCGATAGACAGTCACCTAATGAAAACTTCATAACCGACACTATGTCCATCTTGATCATAGCAAACTTCTTGCAAGACGTCTGCGCGACCTCATTCCCTTTCTCACATCACACCCTAGTTAAGTTCTCCCTGGAAACTCCCTCAAAGGCACCGCCTGCCCATACGGCTCATGAGGCTGCCCGCCCCATTCATCCCGGCGATACCCAGCATCACTCCCTGCCCACTGTTGCTGTTTCTTTTCCTTCTCGCCATGCCTCCTCGACCACCACCAAGCCATGCCCCTCACGCCAAAGTAAATGACAGCAACCGCCAAAACAACAACCGCATATCTTGGATTATACGATGAATTCCCGGCGAAATTGAACCCCAGTCCGCCATTGACCACGCCAAGCAAGAAAATCGCCGGCCCAAGATAGCGGTGGATCTTGGAAAAGTGGGAGGGGGATTTCGTTTGCTTCCAGGTACGGTGGTGGAGGAGGCCAAGGCCGAGTTGGACGAGGAGGGCGACGAAGATTAAGAGACCGATGATTTGGTGAGCTGAGAGGAAGGATTTGGACTGTTCGAGAGAGGTTTAGCTTTGGGTGGACTTTTGCGTGTGAATTTAGCGTTCGTCCTGCATTACCTTGTTGTATTGAGTCGATAGGTAAATTCCAAGTCCGAAACCGACCGTGATCAGTACGACGGCTAGAATTTGTACGACACCATGCCACAACGCTTTGTGTAGGACTTTCAGCACCAACGAGCCTAGGGGGAACAGAAAGACGAAAGAGCCGAGCATGATGAGGGCGTGTGCTGCTGGTGCGTGACTGCTGTCTGCTGTCATGTCTTTGGCTTCGCTCGCGCCGTGGAGTTCGTAGGTGCCGTTCTTGCTGTTGGGTAGTGGTACTGCACCTTCTTCCGTAGAGGTGGCAGCGGTCATGTCCATGGTGAAGTGGCCGTAGAAGTCGTGGCGACGCATGGGAGCCGTGAGGGACGAGGAGTGCATTTCCTTGCTTGGACCAACGGCAAAGATGAAGGGAGCTGCAGTGTTCGTGAGGTTCAGATTCCCATGTCCCGACAACCATGATGTGCAATTCTTGCACACGGCATCAGCACGTAGCCTCCCGTCGGTGCCAACACTGTTGCTGCCGTTGAGTCCTACAGGCCAGATCTGCTGTAGATCCACGTCTTTGGCATACGATGGTTCGGAGTGTCGAGTAGCTATGCGTGGGCTGACAGTCACACCGGTTCCATTCTCACTGGCGTAAGCAGCAAAAAACAAAGAGTCTTTCATTTCAGATCCAATGCCGACGGCCGCCCAGGCCTGTCCAGCCGGTGCCTCCAGATGGAAGTATAGATCGCCTGTGGCCTTGACGGCATTGAGGGCGAAAACGAAAGTCTGGTCCGTGGAAGAAGATCGGAAAACGAATGTTGAAGCATCGGTGGCGTCTGCGGCCGCGAAGGCCTGGACTGCGACATGTGCAGCGGCAGAAAGGATATGTTTCAATCTCATTGTAGTTGAGTGAGACGCGAGTGCTATGAGACCTTTTTCGTAATGGCGGATAAGAGATTGGGGATTGAGAAAGGAGATAGACGTGAGGACATAAGAGATAATTAGCTTGCTAGCACTTGTAAGGCAATGCTTTGAAGTAGAAACCAACCTCGACGAGTTGTGGCGTGCTATGAAGCGCCCTCGGTACCTATGCATTTCTTCACGATTGGCAGCGTGAGATCTATTGTTGGTTGGGGGTACGTCTGTCGTGAGACGGGGCTGGCGCTTAGAAGCAAGCCCGTACACAATGCTTCTGATAGGCTGGCAAAGCGACAATGCAAACATCGACTGTACTGGTGACCACACAATCAGTTCTCAGAGGTAGAGTAGGCGCTAGCAATCGTCGGTGGTTCCTTGCGAAAATGCTGTATAATATCTACCCTGTCGTTTTTCAATATTGCTGCGTGGTTGGATGTCCGGACTTTCCTTGGTGCAGCATAAGATAAACAAGGCTGGTCGACACCATTCTCCGAAGTCCTCTAGATGATCACTGAGAATCATGCCAATATGCACAAAGCATCGAGAAAATGCTCAGTACGTACTCCAATGCGGTTTGCCGTCTATGGTCCCGCGCCAGAATAGCAACAACGCTCATGCTGCGTTAGATGTGTGCAGCAAATTCGTGTTGAATATGCCAGTAGACCGATCACAGATCAGGCATGGCAAAGCATACGTGAGAACGCTGCGACAGATGCGCGTGTGGTGCCCGTTGTTCCGGTAGTAGGGAGCTCTGCCCTCAAGAAATCACTTCTCACAACGGGATTCTTTGAACTTCCAAGTCTTTCATCGTCTTTCACAGGTCCCAACACTCACCCCACTTTGCCCTCGATCAGCTTCTTGCCATGCGCGCGAACCACACTGTCCAGAATACCGCGGATTTGACTGCACCCATCAAGACCAACGGAAATCATAGATTCCAGCCTCGCCATGTGCACTTTTGTCTCGAGAATCAAGCTGCAAATCCTGTCGTCGGCCCCACTGCTTGCGATTGTCAAGAATGGCAGTTCTTGCTCCTCCAATCCGTTCAAGTCCAGCAATGGATCCGCCTCCTCTTCCTTGTCTGCATAGCTAGCAGTGGTGGCCACGGTCGTTGCTGCGATGTAATCTGTCATGGGAATACCAGCATCCACGAGCGCAAGAGTGGCGGCATTCAAGCAGGCGGCGAGTAGTGATCCGTCTTGTGAGAGGATGTGAAGGTTGAGAGTTATGATGCTGTGCGGGTAGAGGTGTAGAAGGAGCGTGCTCTCAAAGGCAGACGCGATTGTGTGTTGCATCTCGCTAGTACGCCTGTGTATTTGTTAGCAAGACGTTATGGCTAAGTGATAGTTCAATATCGCATACTTGTCGCTTCGCGCCCTCTTCTTCCTGTCCATGCCTGAAAAGCCGGCAAAGTTGACCTCTACTTCGATCCTCGCCTTGTCTCCTTGCGACCTTCCTCCACCGCCACCGCTCTTCTGTTCCTGTGGTCCAGCGACAGTGCAGATGATCTTCGTGTTACCCATTTCGAAGTAACTGGACCCATCTGCTGCTGCTTGCGTGCTCATCTGAGCTTGAAGACGGCGCAGCTCGTTCCATCGGCGGCCGTCCAGGCGCAGATGCGCCAATATGTAGGTCGAAGTATCCAGAGGCATGTTGTTTGATTAATGATTAGATTGAAATGGTTTCCCCGACCGAAAGCGACCGCCGCTTGAATGCGACAAATTTCGAGAAGCGAGCTTCCCACCGTCACTTTCGCGCGCTGGCGTCACAAACAAGGGAAAGCGGGGACATCGCGTCTGCCTGCAAGCTGCCTTTAGCAACCTTTCACTTCAGACGAACACTTCAAGCAACGCCACTTCTTGACTTTGTGTTTGCTTTGGTCAAAAGACGCGTCACAAACGGTCCGTCACTCAACTCATTCCATAAAAACATGCAAGATGGCAGCCCGTACTTTAGGCACGCCAGAACAACGCCGCCTCGCATTAGAAGAACGCGTCAACATCGCGGAGGGTGAGGATTCAGAAGACGACCTCGACATTATTCCAGGCCACGACAAGGACGTCAGCTTCGACGAATACATGGACCAGATCGGCATGAACAATCGCGACACCGTCCAGGTGAGTTCCGACGATGGCGAAGACGTGTCCAACAACCGCAAGCGCAAAGCCAAAGGGGAGAGAGTTGCTTTCACGGATGATGAGGATAGCGATGCTGCCTTCAAGACCTTTCAAGCGCGCAAAACAGTGAAACGCAAACAGGAAGCTGCACAGCGAGCGAAGACCAAGAAAAAAGCGAACAAGAATTCCATGGTGGGCAAGAGGCAAAAGACTGTCCTCGA
>Ga0265798_10003284_pt1 | contig 23089 bp, 21 predicted proteins | sample P3T30metagenome_FD_192430 | JGI IMG/M metagenome (GOLD analysis project Ga0265798, IMG submission 192430) | Plant litter microbial communities from East Loma Ridge, Irvine, California - P3 T30 | ecosystem: Environmental > Terrestrial > Plant litter > Unclassified | place: USA: California... | reverse complement strand
ACACTAACACGATCTCATTCGCGGAGAGTAGCCGAGACCTGACAACCACCTGGACAGCACCTGCCATTCAGATCCCCACGACACCACCAACATGCCGAAGATCGAATCGTGATGATCAGCATCCACAGCCTCAGACCTAGGGACGCATCAGGCCCGCAACTACTGCAACCGCCATCGCAAACAGTAAAGTTTTGATGGGCCCCGAGTACTTGCTTTTTCCTCTTCTGTCCACACACTTGCAACAGTCAGCCCCCTTAAAGCTAGCGCCGTTGGCACTATTCGGAAAATAGCTCACAGGAGATGTCATCCCGCACTAACACGTACGACTAAGACAACGGCCGCCTTGCTGTCGCCCCTTCCTTCATCCCCACGTTCGCGGCGGCCGGGAGCGCGAGCGTACATAAAACGGGTTGAGCGTGTTTGGTACTGAACTGGGTGCCGTAACGTGGGGATCCTTGTTCGACATGCACTACTCGGTAGATGACCAACTACGACTGATCGCATAAGGCATCCATACGGCAGATACGCAGCACAAGCCAAGACCTATCGCGACCCCGTCGGGCTGTCCATAAGCAAATGCTTTCTCGACTCACGCGTCCTTATCGTGCAAAGGGCTGACTCGTGTTGCTGAGTCAAGGTCGGTTGTCGCTACGAATAGTGCCGATGGTTCAACAAGTGATCACCGTATCGCGGAGACGGGTGCTGCCACACTGCAGGCGCTGAAGAGTGGAGATGGTGTACGTTTGAAGGTGCGCTAAGTTGTGCCGCGCAAAAGGAAAGAGACAGAGTGAGGAGCGGGTGGGTACCCGAGCTTGCGATCTAAAGGGGGCTTGGGTGATTGGCTGGGTTGGGGAACCGGTCGTTGAGGAGGGGGATGGATCCGTGGACGAAGTCGCCTGGGCTTCGCGCTCGACCCTTGGAGACTTCTCGTGCGAAACTTTGGGTATGTACATTGGTGGGTTGGTAAGTCGATAACGGTAGCTTACAAGGGCTCTTTGCGTGAACTAGTCGTCTCTATGCTTAAGCCCGGTAGCGACAAATGACTCCGCAATGAATGCGTGATCTATGGACGATGTGTGTAGCAGGAAAGCGGATGTATGACATGTAGTCATGCTAAAGCGATCCTGAGCTGAAAGCGTATATCATCTATTGGGGATGGCATTGGCTTTCCAAAATCACAATGTCGTTGGCAAACGTGCTCTTATCCTGTACTGCACAATGCAAAAACACATTTTAGTTTGCAAAAAGTGCAACCAGACTCACTCAGTCGGATACCGTCTTCCTCACACCAATACTTATTCCGTTGTCATCTTTTTGCCAATCCACAACATCTCAGCTAATTCGAGACCCATAAGCTTCACGTCATCTACGCACGCCTGGTAGCAATGGCACAGATCCCATAACACTGGATATGCTTTGATGCGCCCGTGTATGTCGACTTTCGAGTGGCGCCTACCCAAACTTTGGATCGAAGGGGAGCTTAAGTGAATGACTGGGTTGGAGAACCCGTCTTAAAGGGAAACGATGAACAATCTCGTGTAAGACATGTGTAGCAGGCAAGTAAATGTATAATACGGGGATATCATGGGGCGAAGCTAGTATGTAGGCGAGTATCATATATTAGAAACTAACTTCGTCGTCCAAGGGCGGATAGTCGTTGTCGAAGTGCTGCATTGCAATACTATACATCGAACAAAACTCTACGGAAGTCGCAGCTTCAACATTTAACCAACTACCGCTGCTCTTCCTTTGATCTGGATACCATATGATTCCTTTATCAATATCTGCTCCATGTGCCTAACTGCCTTGGTGTACAGTCGCACTCTTACTTTATCTCTTGTGACGTCAATAGCCTTCTCGTACTCAAGTTTGTAAAGTTTACTGTACATATTGTCCAAATCCTGCAATATCTCAATTCTCCGAGGGGGATTGGGCACTCCAGGTATCTTATATGCCTCCCAGAACCTACTCAGAGATTTTTGCAGTGGGCGGTAGCTCGTAGGCTTGGTTTTCTGTTTGTCTCCGAACATATTCCGTTTTGTGTTGCGGTTTCGCTGGACGCGTTCGCCTTGCTGCTCTGCTGCTGCTTCGCGCTCTTGTACGAGGTCTGTTTCTTGACTGGTGTGCAGGTGCTCTGGTTCGGTATTATTCCTCCCCTCCTGTGCAGTTTGCGCCTGCCAAACCTTTTTCTCTTCCTTCAGAGCAATGTACTTGAGCTTGTAGTGCTCAGTTTTCTTCTCTTGATCGAACAGCATGGCCTTCCAATCTTCACTCTCCTCCTCTTCTTTGACACTCTTCGCGGCCGACTGAGCTAGGCGCTGTTGCTCGATGTACTTTTCCCTCCATGTCTCGCGTTCCACCTGTGCCAGGCGTCGCTTCGTCTTTTCCCGCATGAGCCTCTCTTTTGCATCGCCCGTCTTCGCTTGCTGCTGCTCAAGCTGAGCTGTGAGTTCTCGTATCTCTCGTTCGTATTTGGCGTGGATCTCGGTTTCATAGTCGCTGATTTGTTGCTATGATGGTGCGTCAGTGACTACCATCTTCGGATAACCTTTAGGAGAAGACCATGACTTACGAACAAGTGTGTTCGTTTATTTGAGGCTGTTTTGTGAGGTCAGTCGAAGTTTGAGATAAGCGCATATGCTATACTCACCACATGGTAGATCACCAGTCCGATCGTCGCTGAGGTCTACGAACTGACGCTTGCCCAGAATGGGCGAGGCGGTACTCTTGCTGCGGTGTGCAAGCTGAAGGGTTGGCTCCGCGAACGCAATGGGTTCATGAGAATGTAGCCTTCCATTGGCCGGTGAAGCAGAGACTGTACTCTCCGAGGTCTGCTCGTATGAAGCATTTCCCGTATGAGGCTCGTCATGTCGCACCAAGTTTGTACAAGCGAGTTTGAAGTGGCCAAGTATGTGCGGGTTCACAAGATCGAAGACCTGCTCTAGTCGTCCACTCAGCAAGAAGATAAAGTTGATAGCGGAGTCTACGACCGCACGCTCAAGCTTGCGTTCCGGATTCATCCCAGGCCTCTGACTGCTGTAATCGTGCGAGCCACCGATATAGCTGAAGGGCGGATCATAATAGACCTTTGACGAATGTATGTCCTGCACCAATGGAGTGACTTGCTTTCCTGGCCCAGAATAGTAACAGATCTTTTCGCCCGTAGCGCATGCCCATACTGGCGGGCCGCCGGCTTTGCGTGAATAGTGACCAACTAGGAGCATGTGGCGTCGATGTGTGTTGTGCTTATCGTCCAGATACAGCTTCTCGGAGAATTGGTAGAGTGCCATGTCAGATATGGCGGTGAAGTGGGTCGCAAGTCTGCCTGTCGCGTACTTGGTGAAGTCACCGAGTATGTACTTTTTCTTCGGTATCATCTTTGCTGATGAGCTGTATTGCATAGCGCGTGCGGATATGGCGGTAGAGGAGCGGTACCGATATTCGATTGGTGTGTAATCGCAGGCGCGTTAGAGTAGTACACTCAAGTACCCGGCGGTATTGGCCTGACGAAGCTACGAAGAGAACAACCACATGTTCAGGATCCCAGCGCGTGCAACGAAGTGGTAGCAGATTCGACACATGGTGAGAGACAAGAGATAAGCGTGGTCAGGATTGATACTGTCATTGATCATAAGTTGGAATTATATACAGGTCGCGATGTACCCGTCTTCGCCCTAAATCAGGCATCAGCATCTTCAAGTAACAAACCGATACAGCCTCACTCACCCCCAACACGTGTGCTGACTTACGCCTTATACACGACCTTGCTAACCTTGTACTCCACCACAACACCAGGCTTTCCCTCGCCTGTGACGAAATGGCCGGCAGCGACATACGTCCCATTCTGCAGGTCTTTGTACTTCTCGTTGCCAGTCTCGAAAGTGAAGTTGACAAACGAGTCGCCGTAGTCCGTGGTCTTAGCATCCGAGGCACCAGAGAGCACCTTGCCGACACCAGGCGTGAGCTTCACGGTGCCCTTATAGTACATTGCTAGAATCGTTCCGTCATGATTCCTGTATACCATGAGCATTAGATGTTCCCTCGAAGCTTTATGAGTGTCTTTGCACTCACTTGACCTGACTCCTGACGTCCAAGCGCATGTTTCCGCCATCGGCGTCGTTGTGAATGTAGTCGTAGCCGGTACCGTGCAGCTCTCCATCCAGCTTTGGCTCGAAGCCCGGTTCACTCTTCACTGTACCCGATACCATCGGGACGATAACCAACTGCGCGCCATGCTGGCCTCCGACTTGCATCGGCGCATCGATGTCGACGCGGACGGTGAACGCGGGCTGAAGAGATGGGAAGCCTGCCATGTTTTTGATGTTGCAGAAGGATTTTGGTAATGGTTTTGTGGAATTGATTGCTTGTATTGGATGCGATCCTTGGTATGTACGATGGGTTTGGGGTGGAGCTAAGCTATGTAGTTGCATGCGGAAGCTACCCCTCTGACCCCACTTTGAGGGGAGGAGCTTCCTTCTTTCCGCACCGGTGACGGCATCAAATGAGAGGCATCCGCTCTGTGCACATGTAGCATTTGTATTCCGGGGTCACATGTACGGAACGATGCGCCAACCCGAAACTCAAAATCCACTGATCCTCCCCTTCTTTTTCTTCTTCTTGTCTAGCTTTCCTCCAAACTTGCCCCGCTCTACTTGACTTTTTGGCATCATGAAGCCACCAGTCTGGAATGGTATCTGGCTTTGACTTTGGCTCTGACTCGGTACCTGACTGCTACTACCCATACCACCCAGCATTGGCCCTGGAGAGCTTCTCGGATATGCGTTAAGTTGACTCGCAGTTTTAGCCCTCATGAGCTCGTTCTCGCGTTGTTGGCGCTTTTCCCTACGTTCCTTCTTTTTGCGTTCCTTCTCGCGTTGTTGCTGGCTCTCCTCATCTAGTTCTTCCGCCCGAAGAGTACGCTCCATACTGACCCAATTGTACACACGCGGATCCTTTCCTAATTCCCAATGCGCGAGACTCTGGGAAACGTTTGGCGGAATGATAACCGGGTCTTTGGAAGTTTGAAGATACTTGCTAAGCCGACTGAGGGGGTCTGACGAAGCTGGCTCCATGGAAGGTATCTCGGGTGGGGACGATCCATACACAGAGGATGGAGGCAAAGACGAAGGTGGTATAGATGAGTATGGCGGTGTCGGTAACGGCTGAGAGGCAGAATATCTTGAAGTGAAGTTGGAGGTAGCCTCCTTTGGTCTTGCAGGCAGGATTGGTAAGGCTACGGCACTGTCCTGACTCTGCCCACGCTGTATGCTAACAGCGGGCACTTGGATCCGATCGTCACGTATACATGTGCTTGAGAACATCAACTCCGTAGCGATTCGCCGAGCCAAAAGTTCTTGGCGTTGCCGAACGCGAATTGGCATATCGGGTGGCATAGGCGCAACCCACGTCTGGAGTATACTATCGTATGCGTCGGAAATGGTGAGATCGCCATCGTCGGTCAAGCCAAGTACGCGCATAGCTGCGATAAGCTGAACATCCACAGTATCTTGACCATTTGGCGAAGAGAACAGCTCTTGAAAGTTGGACGAAGCTTCGTCAATGTCTGCAACATGGAACTGTGCGTGCGTAAACTCCATCCTGCAATTGTTAGTTCAGAATGCAAACAAGACCCAGTTCACTTACAGAGTACCCAATGGTAAAGGTGGCAAGTCTGCACCAGTCGCCAGCATTTCGTTCACCTGATCCATGACGGCCACCGCATCGATGGTACCCGAGACCTGCTCCGCCGCGCTCTTTGACTGCGATAGAATCTCGCCCAGAGAAGCATTGTCCCGAGTTTCCGGCACGGCAGCACCGTCCGAGGATCTGCGCAATTCTGGCTGCTGCCTGCCTACTTTGGAGCTTGGTAACCCTCTGTCGACCAATCCATTAGGCACTATGAAATCGTCGTCTTTGTTGCGTGGTTTCGAGTTAAAGATGAGGTTTCTAGGGCGTCTGATCGTGCTCCGCGTGAAGTCTACAACGGCATAGTCATTCTCGGTGATATGTCCTGTCGAGGTGCTCCGACTCCAGACAACCAGCTCGCGCGTACTTAAGTCGGAGAGCGTGACAAACAGTTGGAGGAAGAGGACATCTTTCTTTGAGTATTCCCATTGCATGGGCTCGATGTACAAGTTGGTTATGTGCACGGATCCACCGATGGGTAGGTCTAGCAGGGTCGGATCTGAACTGGTAACGAGGCCGGAAGAATCGGAGGTATTGCTGCGGAAGCTTTGTATTTGGACCAAGTTGTTAACTCGAGAGTGGAGCACAACACATGTTTCTGTCAGGCTGTCAGTGTGATTTCTGTCGCGCGATTGATCTGCAACTTACCATCGTCCGACAGCGTCTGCACGCCTATGTGAAGTGTGAAATCCTCCACGCCCCGGTAGTGCCGCCAAGATGTGAGGACTTTAGCTCCAGCTTCACCAGCCCTCGGAAGCAGCTCACTTGGTGCAGTGACCGAAAGGAGGAATAAACGAGTAGAGGTCAAGACGAAAACCCGACTTCTATCTCTTGGGTGTTGCTTGACATCCAAGACCCAGTCTGCCGATCGCTCACTGAAAAGCTCTGGGCAGGGAAAGTATGACGTTGTCCTGCCCTTGATGCTGACGATGCTCAAATGGCGCCTGTTGCATACCAGCAACGTCGTTGTATCAGCCACCCAGAGAACCCTCGCCCAACCGTCTTCGCAAGTTGTGTCCCCGTCCTCTTCCAGTTCATCGATCTTTCCACGAAGCAGGCATGAAGCCGAGTACGTGCCAAGTATGGGCCGATGCTCGATGTCCCATACACTCCATGACTGATTCAGGTCGACGAGTGCAAACTGCAACTGGAAGTCTGGATTGAATGTGAAGTCGGCATGAGCAAAGCCACCAGTATCGTTTTGACTTATGCTGAGTATAGGGTGGAGTTCGATCGAGGAGGCGGGTAAGCGGTAGAACGGTGAGACAGCGGAAGCGCGTGGTCGGCGGTGGTAGTCTGGGTGGAAGAGGACAGTACGCGTAGGCAGTCGCACAGCCAGAAAAGGTCTGCTGTCATCCGAATGCGAAAAGGAAACTTGCTGGATCGGTGCCGCTTCCTCATTCCAGAAGCCACTCTCGGTATCTTTCAAGGTCCGCCCTTCTACCCATGACTTCGGGTCTGCTGTCCAACCGTGTCTTTCGTTGTCTAGAATTGACAACTGCAGTATGCTGCCAGATTCTCCCGTTGGCAATGCAGCTATTTGCCATGCCTCGTGTCTACCCTTGGGTGTAATCGAACCGAAGGAGAGTAGGTCGCCGACGAGCGGATCGTAGGTCGAAGCCGTGGATGATATGGCAGCAGATACTACAGCTAGATCGGAGAGGACTTCGCCTGCTGCAGAGAGCTGAGGGTGTTCTTCGATGCTGTTGCTGATCTCTTTCTGTACGCTGGTCCTACTCGCTAAGATTTCTGCAGAGAGAGAGAATGCCGGTGTCGCATGATTGCTCGCAGGAGTCGCGTCCTTCGAAGTTCGTATGCGCTTGAACGAGCGTGTGGTGTAGGGCCTAGTAAACGTCCATTCTCTGTTCTCCAAGTCGTAGGTCGCTGCACCAGGATGGCCGTAGTTCAGATCTTTGAGCGATCTGTCAGCCATTGGGCTGTCGTAGAGGTTCTCGATCCGTAACGTCGCTGGAGTATAAACTCATTCTTTGTACGCAGAAAACAAAAGGTCGTATGCGAGAGCGAAGATTCTGTCTGTGAAGGTTGAGTATGCGCCGGACGCGATGATGAAAGTGACCTCGCCAAAAAGTTCCACTAGCGCCAAAAGTCGCGTCGGCACGTGCATGCGCCCCGCTATCGTTCCTGCCGCACTAGCGCGCATGTTTGTTTACGGAGCAACCATCTCATCCGCCCTCATCACCCATTGTCGCATCGCACCCCACCACATATTCGCATATTCTACAAGACACGTCTAAACCAGGCCGCAATCATGACGACCTTTGAGCCCTCCATGAGCACCACGATGCGCGCCTCCTCACACGATGCGCCGTCCATGGCCGACCAACTACCTAGCATCAACTTCGGATTCGATGATCTGCGCAGTCGCATGAACCAGTTTACGACACGATTCGACGCTTTTATCGAGAATGGACGTAGACGAGTACTGGAAGAGCGAAATCAGTTCCGCATGAATGTCGCAGAACTCCATGGTATGACAAGCCCTCATTCATGTGTTTGCCAATCGACTGCGTACTGATTATCGTGACAGAGGACCAACGCATGAAGAAGCGCGATATCGAAATTCTCGAACTGAAGACAGCCCAGCACAGCCAAACAATCTCCAAAGAGTCTCAAGAAACCTCCGAGATGCAGGAAGCCATCTCGGCCCTTACCCTTCAGCGCGACGAGCGCCTAGCCCACCGCGACAGCCTGCGCGCCCAAATCGCCGAAGTGCAAAAGACCATCTCCGCACGCCGCGAAGCACAACTCAAACACCGCCGCTACCTCGATGGGCAAAGTCGGTACAACGAGCCAGAACTCGACTTCTGGGAGAACTATTTGGGGCTGAGGATTGAGGGACTGGGCAAAGACGACAGGTTGAAGTTCGTCTATACCAACGTCGATGAGAGGGAATGGGACCGTGAAGCGTGGTTTGAACTGGATACCAGCGAGCGCGACTACAGAGTGCTAGAGATGCGACCGAAGGTCGAGCGCGAAGAGGTCGAGACTGTCGTGGACAGGCTGAACGAGACGCGCGACTTGGCGGGCTTCCTGAAGGGCATGCGAGAGCTGTTCGTCGACGCATGCAAGTAGTTGCGGGCAAGCAGCAGTCCTGTCGTGATGTCCTTATGTAATTATGCCTTTAGTTTTGATAGATACCCGCAAGCTACTTTTCTTCTCTTCTCATCGACCGCCATTCTTGATTTTGTAGAACTCCGGTGCATACTCCGTCAACCAGTCCATCTCCACTGTACTCATATCCCTAATGTAGATCTTGTCTCTTGTAGACTGAATCTCAGTGTATATGACCCAATCTGCCTTCCTTGTGAAGAACACAGACGTCGGATGAGGCCACAAGGTTGTCTTTCCATCAACGGTCGTGAAGGTTCCATCTGCCTTCATCCTCGCGGCATGTGCAAAGAACCCAGTCGTCAAGCAGCGACGCACGCGCTCGGCGAGTGGTATACCGCCAACCCTCAGCACGCCTGATGAAGCGAGGACATTCTCTTTGACACCAAAACGATCCAAGTAAGCAGCAAGTTGTTTCCGGACGCTGACTGCCTTGACGAGCGACTTGTGGTTTAGACTGTTTGAATGACACCACGTCGTGTTGCCCATTCCAGCTTTCACGAAAGCTTCGTATACATTGTATAGTGTAAGGTGATCACCCTCTGCTACTGCAAATTTCCGTCGCGCAGCATCAAGCTGCTTCTTTCCGCCATCATGGGATACGAAAGCATTGCCTTGCAGAGTCATCATTGCGGCTATTGTGAGCATTTCGCTCAAGCAGCCAAACTCCGGTTCGGCGGCCTTCAATAATGCGCGAGCAAGCATCGGTTCGAGCGGAAGCTCCGCCATACGCGTGCCGAGGGGCTTCGTGAGGCGAGCATGAGCGTCCAACGCACCGAGAGAGTAGAGCAAATCCAGAGCGCGCGTTACTAGTGCTGATGGTGGAGGCGAGAGGTAATCGAACCGCACCACATTCGTGATTCCCAGGTTGAGAAGCTGCAGGATCACAGGTGCGAGATTCGAGCGGGCAAGTTCTGGGAACGTGGCTTCCTCCAAGCTTTCGTAAACGCTTTCAGGATACAGTCTAAAGCATTTGCCCGGCCTCGTCCGTCCAGCACGACCCGCTCTTTGTGTGGCACTAGCTTTCGACACAGGAACGACCGCGAGATTTTCAATGCCTAGACTGGCGTTGTAGGCGCGAAGCTTGACATATCCTGAGTCCACCACAAAGACAATGCCGTCAATAGTCAAAGATGCCTCTGAGATGTTGGTGCTGAAAATGACGCGTCGCGTGTCTTGTGGCGGCTTGGTGAAGATGAGATTTTGGTCTTCTGTTGGCAAGCCAGCGTAGAGGGGCAACGGCATGAGCCTTTGCTTGGATGAAGACATATCAGCAATGCGATCACCCAGCTTGTCGATTGCGTCGTCTATTTCCTCACGTCCTGTTAAGAACACGAGAATGTCGCCTTCGCCCTCGTGCTCGTGGATCTTCATTACCGTATCGATTGCTGCTTCCACGTAGTCGTTTGTTGGTTCCTGTAGGTACTGGATCTCAACCGGATATGTGCGCCCTTCGATGCCAATGATGTAGCCAAATTCTTCCGTGCTTTTGCCATGGACCTTTTCGCCGTCGTCTGGGTTGAAGAAGTCAAGGAAACGTTCCGCTTCTAGCGTAGCGCTACTCACAACGACGCGCAGGTCTTCTCGCTTCCTCAGCACCTTCTTCAGTAGGCTCAATAGTATGTCAGAAGATAAGCTTCGTTCATGTGCTTCGTCGACCATAATGACTGAATAGCGTGAAAGGAGTGGATCGACGAGCATCTCGCGAAGTAACAGGCCATCTGTGACAAACTTCACCTGCGTAGCTGCGGACGTGACATCTTCAAATCTGATACTGTACCCGACTTGTTGACCAAGAGGCGTACCCAGCTCTTCTGCTACCCTTGCGGCTACGCTAGTACATGCTATTCTCCGGGGTTGGGTGATCGCTATTTGCTTGCGGCCATTGCACCAACCGGCTTCCAGCAGAAATTTTGGTATCTGTGTTGTCTTTCCTAAGGCCACATGTCAGCTTTGACCTTTAGTGAGAGATTAGAAAATCTTACCACTTCCTGTTTCACCAACGACAATGGTCACAGGGTATGTCTCTATCGTGTAGAGGAGTTGATCTTTGAGTTGCGCGATCGGTAGCAAAGCGGGCGGTTTGTAGAGACTTGGAATCAGAGCAGACTCAACCTCTTCATCCTCCGCCATGACCCTGAAGTAGAAGTAGACTTAGATGAAAAAGGTAGAGTTGTATCGAAGATGCTGAAAGCATCGAGCGATGTCCGGCCCCAGGGCCTTCTTTGGAGATGGCGCTAGCAGGATGCGCTAGCCGTATCGGGACTTTAGTGCCAGACGATGAGAACCTTGGAAGGAAAGTACGAAGAAGAGTACACCACACCTTGCGTCGCACTCCGCGTCATCCATCCATCACGTATGACACCAGAGCGCTCCTATACGAGCGCTTTGTCCAGAGCTTGTAGATACCTTGTACTGCTCAGGTGATCTGCAAAGAAAGAACGCCCAGCAGTGCCAGCTAGCAAATTTAGTTTTCCATGTGTACAATAAGCCCATACTGCTGTTTTCAATTCATATCTGTTACCTACCAGTAACTGTCACTACTGATCAGCTTTCGGCGGCTCGAAAGCCGCGCTCAATGTTGTGTGGGAGGGACGCGGACGCTGGGTAGGTATGATAGACATCATCACAGTCTACCTAGGTACATCACAGCCTCAGAGGCTACGCGTTGAGCGGCTCATTGCAACTGCGCTTCCCATCGGCTGAGATACCAGCACTCTAAAGGCGTATCATAGGTACTGCGATACAGAGGTACACATGCTATACTGAATCTCACAAGGTTCTGCTGCTGATGCATACCTTTACAAGTCAGCTTTATCATGAAGTCATTTTGCATGATCCGACTAGCGGCTCTGTAATCTCATCCTAATACATGGTTTACCTGGTAGACTGATGATTTACAGCGTGGTGCAAGGAATACTGGCTCAGGAAGTGTTCTCTCACCGGTGACGTTGGTAAACTCATGCAGTCAGAGACAAGAATGCCCAGGTGAGGTTAAGCTAAGTGTTTCAACTACGCTGCTTCGATATCTGCCTCCTGGTGTGTTATTTCCTGGTGATCCACTTTCCTTTCCTCATTCTTTACTTTGCTTTTCGCTACCTACTTGAACACATGTCACTGCCTAAAACTCGAGTGGTATAACTTGCGACAATCATCATTTCTGAAGGCCTAACGAGGTCATTTACAGCAAGACCCATCAATCACGGGTGCATCATCGAGGTCTACCAGGCTTGTGCACCAAACTCTCCGCAGCTGCTTACATTTGAACAGATGGCTTCCAATGACAAAGTTACTTTGCAGAACATTCAAGACTACGCCAATAAGTACTTCCCAGAAGAGTTCGCGAAATTGCCCTCGGCCGAAAACTTGGTGTGGGTACCAGCGTCACAGACTCGAACTAGAAGACAGTCGTTCATGAAGATCGCCCTGGTCAAGCTTCGCATCGGCGGATATACGGCTAGCCAGTCAATATGGGCCCACAAAGACCTTGATCAGTCATCTGGAGGAGTATACATGCTATCTGGAGGACGACGAATCCTATCGGTAATGTTACCACATATCGAGGAACTCTGCCATCCATTCAAGGCCGCGTATCGGCAAAGTGGATATTCGTTTGACGAGGGAGGACCCGATCACGGCTTCGAGTTGAAAACTTTGATCGAGTACTACTTTTTGCTGAAGGGTGCGATAACGCCCTTCAAGTATCCGTGGAATTTGTGGAATTTTGAATGGGCGGTCAAGTCGGTCGCCAATGGGGCGCCGCTGAATAACATTCCTACCGCCAAATTTAGGGACGATGCAGAGATGCGGATGCGCTCTATGCAGTCTATGCTATCCTCTGCACCTCACGCATCAGCAATGTTACCGGCTGATGTCGGTGTCCAAGACCGGAGCTTTGTTCCCATGGAAGATCTGACGTGCACTGTCAAGGATCATACCTCTGAAGAGATTGAAGGAACTGGTAAGTCATGATCAGTCCCATTTGATTGCTTCATGAGGAGTCGTGGCTGACGCGGAATAGGTACAAGAAGACAAGAAGCACACCATACAGACAGGGTATGCGCAATAATCTATAAGTATTTAGGCGAATGAAATTGACGGTAGAACCAGATGAAGAAGCTCTTCAAAGACCAGAAGGATGCGCGAAGAAAGATTGATGAAGACATGGCCGCCACATCAGCCCAAAAAGAGGCACACATGGCAAGAATCCAACTGCTCGAAAATGAGCTCTCTGAGGCACAGGCAGCGCGCAAAGCAAGCGATGGAGCTATGGCAGCTCTGCATGAGCGACACGAACAGATGCAAAAGCTGCTGGACAACAGTCGAATTGAGAACGAAGAAGTGAGAAAGAAGCTGAAGACGCTTGGTACCAGCAGCGTTAAATACGCCCGCCTATGGAAACAGAGGGCGCGAGCAGAACGAGACAGACGGTCAGAGGCGGAAGACAAGCTTAAAGAAGAATGTGCTCGCACAGAAGCCAGGATGCAGAAAGCGCGAGCATTCTACACAAACCAGAAAGAGTTGCTCGAGATACAGGTTGCAGAATGTCCGGAAGAAGAGAAGGAGTCGATTATGGAAGCATTCAAGGCAGAGTATGGAGAGCTTTGCCCAGAATGAGGACAGCGCGAGCATCTGAGATTATCTTGAAGCGGCCGCAATGCTGAGATACGGTAGGTTTGCTAGGATACATTGCGGGGTCCAGATATTTTACTGCGCTGAGCTGAAGATTGCGGTCTTGTTTGGAGTATGTTTGGGTCTTTGGAGCGACTGAGCCTTGATGCAACCTGTATGGGTGTGATGCTCAAGAAACCATAGAGGCGAGATGCTGTATCGGAGCGAAAGGATCAAGACCGATCAAGCTCCGGTAGCGAGTGACAGAGAAACAACAAGCTTAGATAGCCTGAGCTACCTCACTGGAAATAGCAAAAACGTTGGTTTCGATTCCCGTTCTGTGTTGATCGAGCAGTCGCGACTGCTGGGTGGATGACGTCTGACGCTAACACGCGCTTATCGATAGCCCCCTCTAACAATTTCGACAGGGCGCGACTCACAGCCCAGGACACACCCAAATGGCATTTCGCAAGCGCAACATCGCGCTATCTCGCACACCGACAGGCGAAGACGCGTCAAATGCACCATCTTCTCCTTCGATAGCACAACCTGCACCAACACCCCCCGGTGTGCGCCCCTCACCCATCGATGGCCGCCCCACCACGTCGACCGGCACACCTTCGCTCGATGGCATCTTAGCCGGACACGCTGGCCTGGCACTGGGAAACTCGATACTAATAGGCGAGAGCGGGACGACAGACTATGCTGGCGCATTACTGCGGTTCTACGCAGCTGAGGGAGTGGTGCAGGGCCATAGAGTACATGTAGTAGGCATGGGCGAAGTGTGGGGTAGGGAACTACCGGGTATATCAGAAGACAAGTCGGACAAGAGAAAGGAGGGGAAGGAGCGAGCGGAGAAGATGAAGATCGCATGGAGGTATGAAGGCCTTGGGCAGTTTGAGAGTGCTAGAGGTGCGTTGTGTACATATACTGCGAATGCAAGACCATCTATCGAGCAGTTTTGACAAAGTTCTCAACAGGCTCTCCCAATGTGCAGAGGACAGCAGGTCAAGGCGATAGTGCGACAGAAGAGCAGATAGTCTTCTGCCATACCTTCGATCTTGCCAAACGTCTCACGCTCCCTGTAGGAACAGCGATCAACTATGTGCCCATACCTCCACCAACAGGCACTTCGTCACCCTTCCCTCCGATACTGCAAAACATACGGCAGCAGCTCGAGTCGACACCACCACACGCGATCCATCGCATCGTGATACCGTCTCTCCTCTCGCCGGCATTGTACTCTCCGTCAGCGGCCCACCCGACCTCCGTACTCCAATTCCTCCACGCTCTACGCGCGCTACTCCGACAGTATCAAACGCGCCTGACCGCCATTATCACAATTCCCTTGACCCTATATCCAAGATCCTCGGGGCTTGTCCGCTGGATGGAGATCCTCTCTGACGGTGTCGTTGAGCTGTCCCCATTCCCATACTCGCGTGCGCAAGCACTCGCACAATCGGCAGGTACGACGAAGGAAGAAGAACGACCGCAGGGTATGTTCGCCGTTCATAAACTACCGGTGTTTCATGAAAAGGGCGGCGGTGGTGGAGCGGGAGACTTGGGCGAGGACATGGCGTTTACGTTGAGTAGGCGGAAGTTTGTGATTGCGAAGTACAGCCTACCGCCGATGGAAGGCGACACCGAGGCGCAGGAGGAGGCTGTGCGAGAGGCGGCTGGTGGTAGCAAGATGCCGAAGAAGCAGGATCTGGAGTTCTAGAAGGCTCAGATCGGCGGTAGCGTGTAGATGAAGATACCCTGTACAGCACCGAGATGGGCAGTCAAGCCATACTTCTTGTCGAGTGTGCCAAGTTCCTCATTCCGAGTCGCTGTCTTCCCCCATCATGTCTTCCATCTCAATTTGTTCCCAGCCACCAGTGCCTGCTCCCGACCCAAATCCTCGCGTGTAGTTTCGACCGAACGATGCGTTTCGAGGATTGAATGTGACGCCGGCGAATCTTGCGCGGAAGCCGTCGCCCATACAAGACGATGCGGCTAGGAACGCGAGGAAGAAGAGAAACGGGATGAAGAGCAATAGGCTCAGGAGGGCCAGGACGTTCATGGCGGGCTTGTGATGGTGCTGGTGCTGGTGCGGTGAAAGAGAGCTGCACGTGGAAACCTTAAGTTCGAGGCCCCTATGACATAGTGTCGGCGATTGGCCTCATGGGGGCCGAGCCCCTGGCCGCCGTCAACATTTGGGCTACCACTCAACTCGACTTTACCCCTTCTCGCGCCTTACAATTTCAAGAACCATGGATCGCATGTTTAAACTACCACTCGGCGCGCTCCTGCTGCTTTCATGCGCCCTCAATGCCTCGGCGCACGGCGGCGCTGAACATGCGCAAGTCGAAGTCGCAGCAGATGCCGACTGGGCGACGCGACACATGGCTGGTATGAATTTCCCCAGATCCCCACAACATGAAACAAAAAGTAAGGGCCGTTTACTGATACTGTCGCAGAGGAGCATCACATCGCGGGCTACGACGCAACCACCTTCTTCAACATGCACGACTACGACAGTACCGGTCTATGGACTACCGTCGACATCCGCCGAACCTACGGTCTCGAAGACCCCTCCAGCGCCTCCATCTCCGAAATCAAGAAGCAAATGGTCGTCCAGACTATTCTAGACATGTTCGATATCAACAAGGACGGCTCCATCACCTTGGCTGAATTCCTGCAAAAGGATTCCGACAATGTCAAGCTGCCGGACTTTGGCATGGGCCCAGGGCACCACGGTGACGACGAGTACGAGTACGAGATCCATCATTGGGAGAAGTACCACAGCGGCGACGATGTGAAGGAGGAGGACTTGAACCACCCAGAGGACATTGCGCATTTCAAGATGCATGAGGAGAAGGAGGCGGCACAAGAGGAGTGGGAGAGGCTCGAGCTCAGAGGCGTCGTGGAGAAGAACATTCCCCAGAAATACAGGCGGAATTGAGAGGCCCAGTAAAGGTCTCTTGACAGGCGAACGGCGCTAAGGTGGATACAATGAGTTCTTGAATACGCGGAGATGATACCTATGCCAATATACGGCTACCGAATTACAGAGCACTTTTCAGAGCCATTTCTCGAACCACGCAAGTACCTGCTTCTCCGAGTCCTCCAGCGCCTTCCTCTCCTGCGGATCGTCTGGGTTGCCTCTGACCGCGAACCCATGCCTGCCAGGCGTATACGCCTTGTGTTCGATCTCAGGGAACTCTGTTCGCGCCTTCTGTGCCTTCGCATGACATTCCTCCACTTTGCCCTTCGTCTCAAAACTCACAGCGATATCCTCCACGCCCCACGCAAAGCTCGTCGGGACAACAAGACCCTCGACGTCTTCGGGAACAACCAGGTGGCTTGGGTGTAGCGCCACGATCGCATCGACAAGCGGCTTCTTCACCCCATCAATCTCGATCATGTTGCTCTCCAACCCCGTGCGAGCAGCATACTTTCCGCCCCAGCAGAACCCAACCATACCGATCTTCCTCCCGCTCGGCGTCGCTCGCCTCAACTCCCGCATGAAGTCGAGACAAATCTTGTCGGACTCCGCCTTCCCATGCCTCCGCTGCCACATAAGAAACGTTGGCAAACTAGCCAAGATACCCGTATACTTTGCGAATGTACTCTGGGCTGCAGCGTCGACAGGAAGCAGCGCATCGGCGACTTTGAGTCCGACTGGGTCGCCCTTGAAGAAGTCTGGGAGCAGAACTAGATACTCTCCTGAGGCGGCGTAGGCATCGGCAATGATCTTGTTATTGGGGAGACCCAAGCCGAAGATGTCGGAGTATATGCAGATTGTTGCGCGTGGTGAGGTTCGGTTTCCGACTACGTAGACAGAGAGGCCGTGGAGTGTTTCGATGGTGCCTTTGGGTGTTCCAGCGTGGATCGAGCCTTTGATGCACTCTGTCGAGCAAGAGGTTCCTGTTGCCATGATGATTGTACTGGTACGGAGTCTATGCTGGACTCGTGATATTGATTGGTTACAATGTTTTACAAAAGATTTTTGTCAAATAAGCTTTCCACAGTTATGAGCTGCTATCGCTGATCACAGCGCTACCTCCTACCTTTATACACCCTCTGTCCACGGTACACCTTCATCTAAACGGTCTCACCGTCAGAACAAGCATCGTACCAAGCGCTGATAGCGCGATTATTACCCTTTACGTCTGCATGACTCTGTAGCCACCAACTGAATCATATCCCGTTCTCGCCAATCGTAGATCTCATGGATGGTGGAAGAAGTGAGCAGGCTGTTACGCCCGGCCGATAAGGGTCATCACACGCTAAGCCTCTTGCGGCTTTTTGAGCGAGAGCGTCAGCATCGAGACCGCGCGCGGAGAGATTGGTGCGTCCTACACACGGCGTGCGTTGCAGAGGACTTTGACACTTCCAGCTGTGTCTCTTGCACGTTGTCCGTGGATCCGGTCTGCGGCCCTTTCTCACGCGCCTCTTCTCGTACCTCCCGCTTCTAGCGCTCCCAAGGTACCTAGGTAATGTTGTATTGTCACCTACCTGCGATGTTCGATCTTGCATCAACGAAGACGCTTTTTGATCAAAGGATGTCTGCGATACAGGGAAGACATGATTGGCAGGAGTTCAGAATTCGTCGCGAAATCTAACGTCATGCCCCCCGACTCTCGCCCTCGATGCCTCCAGGGCTGGCGGTACCGGCACGCAACCACCCCATCGGCCTGTCGAGACACGGTTGCTACATTGAACGTGAGATGTATGAGAAGTGCGCTTTCGACCTATTGCATAAGCCTAAGACTGACTGGAGTCGGCATCCGCTGGAATGCTGGGTCGGTACGACAGAGCCTTGGAAATGTTCACGGGTCTGCAGGGTCTACATCACGTGCTTGCCGTCTGCCTAGGAACCGACATACACATAAAGACCAGATTTTCCCGCGGATAGTCGGCAAGCTCTTCAACCCTCTTATCTCTACAAAGTCTCAAGTACACCTCGTCTCACAGCAGCCAGCATGGTCGACAATGAGAGTCCTGCCTCTATGAACGGACGCAAGCGTACTGACCAGCTAGAGCAAACTATCGGAGGATGGAGAACCTCTGCTCTACGGGCAATCGATAAAAGGATCGCGCTCTACAACCCCAAACTCACACATCAAAACGCCCCGCCCGCTACGTCGTCAGCCTCACCACACACACGCTACAGCGAATCTCACCGCGCTCTTGATGTTGTCGAGATACTGGAGCAAATCCTTTCTCACACCTCACCCAGAGCTCATTATAAAGCATTTAATGTATCAAAACGTTGGAGAGAGATCGTTGTCCACATGTTGGGAACGCAATACCATTTCCCATACCCCTGCCCACCTGTCGAATACGGAGACACTATTCCATCGGATCTGGACTGGCTACAGCCACCCGAGGATGAGGCTACAATCTATCAGAACGCTATCAACCGCACGCCGGGTAGCGATCAAAACATATTGATATATCCTTTCATCACGGCGCTGTGGACGCAAGCACGTATATTCCCACAGCCAGTGCTTGATGGTATTCGTAAGATGGCCTCCATGCAGTCTGGAGACCTATCGGACTTTCCCTCTGGATCAGTCAAATCTCGATGGATGGATTTATCCCAGTTCAGGGTGAATCCATACTTTGTTGAGTTATTCGGTGATTGCTTTCGATCAACCGAGAGCAGCTACACTATCATCATCAAGCCTCGCATACTGGAATATCTGGAACAACTGGAGACGGTCAAAGGAACAGTCCGCGAGCAGCTCGTTCACGGCATGTATCTTACCCAACCTCCATGCAAAGTCTTGCGAACATACGCGGTGAGTAGGTTTTCCGACGGACTACAGATGATAGGCCAAGTACACGAGACGAATGGAGTCCGCATTGGAGATCTTTTGCACACGTTGCAGGTTGATCGGAAGTTCTCTAAAGCAATCGACCAGTGGCGTACTCGTTCCGAATATTTACGGAATGCCATTGCAGATCATACGCCAGATGTGTTCTCACTTTCGGATGAGGAGAAACTTTGGGCTTGTCCTGGCTTTCCGAAGCTTGTCATCTTCTTCGAGGCTTCAGAACAGCCACATCCGACATTCGCGCAAGAGCTCTACGACATTACCCAGTGCAGGAAGAGCGCGCACAAGAAGGAATGGCATGAGTACATTCAGAAGTAAATGATGGTTGATATAGGCCATGCAGAGCTACGAGACTTCATGTGGCCATATTGATTTGGCAAAATTGCGAGTTGTTCAACATGCATTTGAACTATCTAGCCCCCTTGGGACTGACTCGCAAAGAGCCTCATCGCACTAGCCTATTGATGTATGCAACTCCTTCGGCTCTATCGTCGTCATCCTCGATATAGCTTTGGTCTTTTCGGAAGACAAAGTTGGTCGCATTGGTGGCATAGCTTGGCCATTCGGGAGTTTGGGATACTGCAACACGCGTTAGTGTACTCTTACCCACACAATGAAAGACATTCAAACTTACCTCCATGACCATTAGGATCAAGATCGTACGCGAAAGAAGTCCACATGCGCATGACGAGCTTCGACAATGCAATGTTTTCGGAGCTATTGCCCAATGGAGTGAGTTGCTGTTCTGGGTTGCCAAAGACGAAGGGTATCTGTTCTAAGGTCAATTCTACAGCCCATCTCACACCCCACTGATAGCATAGTACTCACCTCAGAGAAGTGATTAACGCCGATTGTTTCCGGTGTGTTGTTGAACTTGGGCGCATCCCATCGATACGAGTAGACGTGATCGACATGTTCGCTCATGCTTTGCGCGAGCAATCTCCGAGGAGCATACATGGTCAGATCAGTTGCGATACTTTGGTAACGTTTGTATTGTAGCCCAAACTGCGGCCATGTGCGATTTCCCCATCCGTACGGCTCGCCGAGTGTAGGGTCGTTCGGGTACAGCTCGAGAAGTTTCTCCGCGACAGTCTCGTTGACGTTCCAGCGTTTGGAGTGTACGAGTTGATTGATAGCGTCGGAGTCGCTGTTCACCCCGTTCACACCAAAGCCTTCGTCGGTGTTGGTGCCGAGAATAAGCGGAATTTTCGCAAACTTGCCTTCCCGCAACGTTTGTTGACCGTATCGAGGTATCAAGCCACCGTCTATGACGTGAAACCATTCGAGACCTTGGTACCCGTAAGGTGCGATGGTCTCGTAGGATACGTCACGCAAACACTGAAGCGTATCTTCGGCACCCGAGCAGCCGACCGACTCAGTCAGATTGTTGTACATGTGCTGGTACCAGTCGGTGCCATTGAGTGGCGCACCAACAGCATTACCGCTTTCCAGAATGGCCGCGCGGAACAGACCCTCGTTTTCGCCGTTGTATGCAGCGATGTGGTCACCAACGGAGTATGCGCCCGCTGATTCTCCCCAGAGTGTGACCTTCTCGGGATCACCACCGAAGGATGATATGTGCTTGTTCACCCACTGCATCGCGAGTCGTTGGTCGCGAAGTCCTAGATTCTGTGCGCCGGCGGCCTCAACTTCCTTACTGTACAAGAAGCCAAATGCTGCCATGCGGTAATTGATCGAGATGCCGATGACGGGCTTGTTGTTGAATACTGATTGCTCAACGATGTAGCTCATGTTGTATCTGGCGTTGATGAGTATTTCATCCCAAATGCAGTCACTTCAGACAGCTTACCTTGGATCACTAGTAGCACCCTGCTGCCATCCGCCTCCGTATATCCATAACAATATCGGGAGATTTGTCTCATTTGTCCTTGGCTTGACGATGTTCAGGTGTAGACAGTCTTCTCCCAGTTTTGTCCAATTGGCGGCAACCAGGGTGTTTGTGTCTCCACCGTATCCAGTGCAGTCAACACCGTACTGCGTGGCATTGTGGTATGTTGTGGACGAATCCAGTGCTAATTGAGCGGGAGCGAATCGCACTGGCTTTGGAGCATACTTGATCCCTAGAAACAAGTCTTGGTCAAACTCCTGCAAGAAACGTCCTTGGTATATGCCGGCCTGCGAATGAACGATCGGTGGCGATGCGAGAACCGGAGTGGCGAAGCACACAGCGGCCAACCAGGATCTTCGAAGTCTCATGGCGGAAGGATCTGAGAACTTGCGCCATGCTTGCAACACATATGCATTCGCTCATATATAACAGCTGCCATCTGAAGCCTCTCTATGAGGATGTACGGAAGCGTCGTTCCTGAAGATCCACCAATGAGAAATATGAGCACATCGCCGTCTACATAACCGGTAGTCATTTGCCGAGCTGAATCACTCCAGAATTGTTTGCGATCTTGGCATTGCAATTGTAACTTGGTAGCCCGGGCAAAGCGCACCGGAGCAGCCGTGAAAAACGTGTCAGCTTTACGAATTGGATAAGTCGCGTATGCGGTCCCTGATACGATCACATACAACTGCGAAGCCGGTCAGCAGAGTCAGGACGATGGTGATGTCACATTAGCCGGCGAGTTGATGCATCTCGGTTGATGCATATTAGTGGCTAGTCCGGGGTAGATATTCGCTCCACATTACCCCGCAAGCATCACGATGTGCCGTGCATAAGGCACCGTGCGCAGGTCATTCAACCGGAAACTTGGTCGAAGTCCGGACAGGGTGGACAAAATATCACAAACCCCAAGACCCGTGTCCGGAATAATTGACTTTCCGCCCTATTCGAAGAGACTGGCTGGACAGTAAAGAGGCCGTTAACGAAAACATGGAAATAAGCCTTGGGATCAATTTAAGCCGAAACCAAAGAAAGCCCTGCGACTCTTCACGTGACTCACATCCGTCACGCAGAGGCCCTCATAAGCCATGTTCTCTTTCAGTAATGTGGCACCACATTTGGTCTTGCAGGAAGACGCCGAAGTAATTCTTTGATCTCCACGGTTTCTCTGGGCTTGCAAGAGACCAATCGAAATGTCGTAGGAACTAGACGCAAGTCAGCATAGGAACTCCGTACGAAACTCTGGAACAACGAACCTCGAAGATAACCTTCCTCATCTCCAACCATGCTATAGGCTTCCCGAGACACTGGTACTTCCCATACCCGAAGATCATGTCTGTAGTACGGCGCATAGCGTTCAAGCGCTCAAGCTGGATCTCGTTGTGCTCATCGAGTAGCCAACGTTCCGGTCTGAAGCAGTCGACATCCTCACCAAATATCTCCTTGTTTCGATTAAGACCCATTACATTATACCCAATGTTAGTACCACCAGGAAGGAAATACGCTTTGCCGTTGACTGTGACAGTGTCGCCTTCGACGGGTACCTTCTTCGGAGCGATATCAGTGACAGGTGGATGAATTCGAAGTCCTTCACGCATTACGGCTTGTAGGTATGGCAGGCTCTTCATCGTCTCGTCAGACACGATACCGGTCGAGCTAGCAGCATGACCTGAAGTAACGGCAGCGTCAATCTCGGCCTGCAGCTTTTTGTACGCCCTATGGCTGGTCATCAGGTAGAGCATCGTTCCACGTATAGCAGTCGCAGTCGTGTCAGATCCTGCTAGAATGGTGAGCATCGACTCAGTCACAATATCGTCGCGTGTCAATCCGTGGCGTATGAACGACGAAAGCATGTCCGAACGACTATTGGTGGGCTTCTCCAGACGCGAATCGATGAGTTCCCGAGCTACCGTTCTCATCTTTCCATAACCACTCTTGTCCTTGTCTGAGGGCCCGAGCATGCGCGCGATGGGCGGCCAGTGGAGGT
>Ga0265798_10003283_pt1 | contig 23090 bp, 17 predicted proteins | sample P3T30metagenome_FD_192430 | JGI IMG/M metagenome (GOLD analysis project Ga0265798, IMG submission 192430) | Plant litter microbial communities from East Loma Ridge, Irvine, California - P3 T30 | ecosystem: Environmental > Terrestrial > Plant litter > Unclassified | place: USA: California... | reverse complement strand
GCGATGACAACGGCCGCGTGCCGATGCTGGGCGATCGCGTGCTGCGGCGCGTGACCGTCGGGGCGGAAAGGTTTTGTTATGTGCTGGACGGCGCGCCCGCGTATGCATTCACTGGCGCGGCCAGCCCGGCCGAACTGGCCGCGCTGCTGCCGCCGGAGACGCTGCTGTGCCCCGGTTTCGAAGAGCAAAGTGCGTGTTGTACCAGTCTGCGCGTCGCGCTGGCTGGCCAGGACGCATCCGCAATGGCAGGCGTGCATCTGGATGGCCCGGCGCTGACCGCGCTGCTGCGCGACCATCCGGATGCGCTGCTGGTGGACGTGCGCGAAGCGTACGAACACGCCGCCTGCGCCGGCGGCATGGCGGCCAGGAATGGACTGTTGAACGTACCCCTGAGCCGCCTGGCGGCCTGGCTGCCGGAGTGGCTCGCGCGTCCCGAAGCGTCGCGTGCGCCGTTGATCTTCTTCTGCCGCAGCGGCAACCGCAGCACACGCGCGGCCGAGTGCCTGCGCCGGCACGGTTATCCTCATGCTTACCACCTGGCCGGCGGCGTCGCCCTGTCCGCGCTGCCGCTCGCAGCCTGATTCCTCGTAGCGTGTTTTGCCCTTTACGGCGGCCCTTCGGGGCCGCCTTTTTTTTAACGTCAGTTCGGGGTCAGGTCCGACATTCGGACATTTGCCGCCAGAAATGTCCGAATGTCGGACCTGACCCCGGGGATTGCTGTTGCGATAACTTCGGGCGATACTGGGCGCCATGAACTTCGTCAGCGAAATCACCGCCCGCCTCACGCCGCCGTTCCCCGACCACGACCGCTTTACCGGGCCGCCGTTCGAGATCGCCGGCATGACGCCCGATGAGCTGGGGCGCGTATGGCCGCTGCTGCACGCTGCACAGTCCGACCCCGAGGCACGGACGGCACGCGCCTTTGCCAACGATGTCCTGGCGCAGGCGGATACCCTCGGCTTGAGACCGCGCCTGGACACGGCAAGCCTGCTGGCGACATTGCGCATCAGGGCCGGCCGGGAAGCCTCCCTGCGGTGGACGGCGGACCAGCTGTCCTGCCTCGTCGAGCCGCCGAGCCCCGCCGTGCGTGCCCTGGTGGCTGAACTGGTGCCGCCGCCCGACTGGCGCATCAGTGACCGTTTTACGCTGCTGGCGATGCTGCACCAGGCCGACGATCAGGAAACCCTGGCGCAGTTGCGCGCGTTTGTTGCCGCGGTGCTGGGCGAGACGCTGGCGCAACGCGAATTCACGCTGATCGACGGGCTGGGGGCCGACGCCAGGGCGGCGATGGCCGGCCACCACGGCTATTACCAGGCCAGCGGCAGCTGGGCCGACCATTACCCGGACCCCGCGCCCCGACTGGCCGACATGGCGGAATACGTGGCGTTCGCGCGCGAGATCCTGCACGTCGCGGCGGACCGCGTGGACGCCATCCACGCGGGGACGATTCCGTACGTGGCGGACGGCGCCTTCAACCTCGAGGATGCGCACCTGCTGGCCCGGGGGGCGCGCGTGGCGGCACTGCGCGACGAGCCGTGGCTGGGCGACGTCATCCTGCGCCTGCTGCCGCAGGTCAGCGTTGCGCCCACGGCCGCGAAATCGCTGCCGTCGCAGGCGCTGGCGGTAGCGCTGGGCCATTCCATCGAAGGTGCGCCAACGCCGGAAGGCGTCGCGGCGCTGCGCCTTGCCCTGCAGCGCGTGCGCCATGCGGGCATCCAGAAAAAACTGGCACGCAACCTGAAGCCGGCCGAACGCGCGCTGGCGCAGCGGCCCGCCGTGGCCCTGCGCATGGCGGCGGCCGATATCGACACGAAGCAGCACCGCGCGATGCTGACGGCGCTGTTCGAAGCCAGCTTTATCAGCCCATTGACGCTGCCGTATGGCGAGTGGCGCGCGCGCCTGCTGGGTGCCGCGCCGGCGGCCGTGTTTGCGCGTGAACTGGTGTGGCAGGCCGACCGCAGCTTCGTGCTCGATGCGCACGATAACCCCGTCGATATCGACGGCGCGCCGCTGGCGTTGGAGAACGATACGCCCGTCTCGCTGTGGCATCCCGTGGCAGCGCATGCGCAGGAACGTCAGCAATGGCGGGCGCGCTTTGTCGAGCGCAGGCTGCGCCAGCCCTTGCGGCAGGTGTTCCGGGAGTACTACCAACCCGACGACGTCGACGGCACCGAATGCACGCTGTTCGAAGGTTGGGAGCTGTCGGCGGTACCGTTGATCGGGCTGGCGCGGCGCGAGGGCTGGGCCTTGAACGAAGGCCTGGTGCGCCGGTTCGGCCCGTATCGCGTCACGTTCGAGGTGTCGTCGCGCCTTTTCCCGGGCTGCCAGGGCGCCGTGCCCAGTGCGAAGGTGACGTTCGGATTGAACGGCGCGCTCATGCCGCTGCGGGGTGTTCCGGCGCGTATCTTCTCGGAAGCCTGCCGCGCCGTGGACCTGCTGGTCAGCGTGTCGGCGATGGCGCTGGAAAGCGATCGAAGCGACGAGCGCGAAGGACGTGTGAACAAACTGATGGACCTGTCGCGTCAGGCCGGCGTGAATGCGATGCGCCGGCACGCGCTGGAGACGATCCTGCGTCCGCACATCGACGCCGGCATCGTCACGATCACCGCTCGCCACGTGCATGCCGGCGGCGCGGCCGTGCACCTGCGTACCGGTCGCGTGATGCGCGACGGGACACCGATCGAGCTGGCGCTGCCGCCGGCGAAAAACAAGCTGGCGGCCGTGCCCTGGCTGCCGTATGACGAGGCCGTGCTGGAGCGCGTGGTGCGCAGCGTCGGCGTCCTGATCACGGGAGAAACCTCATGAAGACATTGCACGGAGCATGCCTGTGCGGCGGCGTGGTGTATCGCGCCGCCGGTCCCGTCCACCACAGCAGCCATTGCTACTGCACGATGTGCCAGAAGCAGCATGGCGCGGCGGCGGGCTCGTATGCCAACGTCGACAGCGCCGGCTACGTCATCGAGCAGGGCGCGGAGCTGGTGACGGAATATGCATCGTCGGAGCACGGCCGGCGCGGCTTCTGCAAGGTGTGCGGCTCCACGCTGTTCTGGCGCAGCACCGATTATCCCCACCGCATCGCCGTCACGCTCGGCACGCTGGAGCCCGAGTACGACGGCCCTGTCGAACGCGAACTGCACACGGACACGAAGCCGCGCTGGCTGCCGACCCTTTGATCAGAAGCCGATGGCCTGGCCGGCGCCCATCAGCGTGGCGATGCCCAGTACGACGAAGATGACGGCCGCGATGCCGTGCACCAGCTTCAGGTTGACGGCCGTGGCGGCGCGCTTGCCGATGTACACGGCAGGCACGTTCGCCAGCATCATGCCGAGCGTCGTGCCGATGACGACCGGGACGATCTCGTGGAAGCGCGCGGCCAGCGCCACGGTGGCGATCTGCGTCTTGTCGCCCATTTCGGCGATGAAGAAGGTGATGACGGTGGCGGCAAACACGCCGTAACGGCTGCTGTGCGGCTCGTTCTCGTCGATCTCGTCGGGCACCATGATCCAGGCAGCCATGGCGAGGAAGCCGATGCCCAGCACCCAGCGCAGGATGTCGGGGCCCATCAGGTTCGTGATCCAGCTGCCCACGGCGGCGGCGCAGAAGTGATTGACGACGGTGGCGACGAAGATGCCGAAGACGATGGGCAGCGGGCGCCGGAACTGCGTGGCGAGAACGAATGCGAGGAGCTGGGTTTTGTCGCCGATTTCGGCGAGGGCGACGATGCCCGTTGAAACGAGGAAGGCTTCCATATGGGTGGCAAGGGCCGGACGTTAACCAAGGACCCATGGGCAGCCCCGGCCCAGTAGCGGCCGCCCGTGAGTCATTGGTCTCGCCAGGCCGCATCGCGGCCATCTGCACCACGGTCGTTTTCTTAGACCGATTATGTTGACGCAGATTCTTCCGCCGGGCGGAAGGAGGCTACTCCCCAAGAACGCCCGCATCATATCAGAAGGCACGGCCGATGGCGCGGACTGTGCCCCGGCCCGACGGAAAACTGTCTCTTCTATGCTATTCTCAGCGCGCCCGCGCCGCGATCCGGCGCGCGTCTTCGTCATTTGAAAAGAGACTTCATGCGAACATCCTTCACACTGCGCGCCGCCCCGGTCATCACGCTGGCGCTGCTGGGCCCCGTCTCCGCGTTTGCCCAGGACCCCCTGAGCTACGCCCGCTACAACGAGGTGCGCACCACGGCGCTGCACCTGGACCTGAAGGCCGACTTCGGCCGCAAGACGCTGGCCGGCTACGCCGAACTGACCCTGAACTGGCTGGACAAGAACAGCCGCACGCTGGTGCTCGATACGCGCCAGCTCAGTATCGCGCGCGTGCAGGTGCAGACCCCTGCCGGCGGCTGGGCCCCGGCGTCGTACATGCTGGACAAGGCCGATCCGAAGAAGGGTCAGGCGCTGCGCATCTCGCTGCAGAACCAGCCGAACAAGGTACGCATCTACTATCACACTGCGCCCACCGCGAACGCGTTGCAGTGGATGACGCCGGCGCAGACCTTGTCCGGCAAGCGCCCGTTCATGTTCAGCCAGTCGGAGCCCATCGACGCCCGCTCGTGGGTGCCGGTGCAGGATACGCCGGCCGTACGCTTCACGTACACGGCCCGCGTGACGGCGCCGAACGGCCTGCGCGTTGTCATGAGCGCGGAAAACGATCCGCAGGGCACGGGCAAGGGCGGCTGGACGTTCCGCATGCCGCAGCCGATACCGTCGTACCTGCTGGCGATCGCCATCGGGGAACTGGAAGTACGCAACCTGGGTCCGCGTTCCGCCGTCTACGCCGAACCGGCGCGCATCGGCGCCGCCGCCTTCGAACTGGCCGATACCGAGAAGATGATCGCCGCCGCCGAGTCGCTGTACGGCGCCTACCGGTGGGGCCGTTACGACATGCTGGTGGCGCCGCCGTCGTTCCCCATCGGCGGCATGGAAAACCCGCGCATGACGTTCCTGACGCCGACGATGATCGCCGGCGACCGCAGCCTGAACGACCTGATCGCCCATGAACTGGCGCACTCGTGGTCCGGCAACCTGGTGACGAATGCATCGTGGAAGCACTGGTGGCTCAACGAAGGCTTTACCACGTACGTGACGACGCGCGTCATCGAAACGCTGTACGGCAGCGAAGTGGCGGACATGAACCTGCAGGTGGAACAGGAAGAAGCGCTGGCGTCGCTGAAGGAGATCCCCGTCGCGAAACAGGCGCTGCTGACGCGCGATCCGGACGTCAACCCGGACACGTACACGGACGAAGGCCTGGCCTATCCGAAAGGCGCGTGGTTCCTGCGCACGCTGGAGCAGCGCGCCGGCCGCGAAGTGTTCGATCCGTTCCTGCGCGGCTGGTTCGACCAGCACGCGTTCCAGTCCGTGACGACCGACCAGTTCATCACGTACCTGCGCGCCAACCTGCTGGACAAGCATCCGGAAGTGATGACGCAGGCGGAGCTGGACGAGTGGCTGTACGGCGCCGGCATTCCGGCCACCGCCAGGCGCGTGGTGTCGCAGCGTTTTGTTGCCGTCGATACCCAGCGCGACGCATGGCTGAAGGGCGAGCAGGCCACCGCCGACCTGACGGCGCGCAGCTGGACGGCGGCCGAATGGATGCACTTCCTGAACGACATCGACAACAAGGCCAACGCGGCGCAACTGCGTGAGCTGGACCAGACGTTCGCCCTGCGCACCAGCAAGAACAACGAGATCGCCTACCGCTTCTATCTCGCCGCCGTGCATGCGGGCTATGACGTGCGCGAGCCGCTGGACGCATTCCTGATGAGCGTGGGCCGGCAGAAGTTCGTCGTGCCGCTGTACACGGCGCTGCTGAAGAATCCGGCGCAGGCGCAATGGGCGCGCGGCGTGTTCGCCAAGGCGCGTCCGCGTTACCACCCCGAGACGCAGGCGTCCGTGGCAAAACTGATCAGGAACTGACGGAGTGTCGATGCTGCTGAAAAAACCTTTGATGGCGTCGCTGCTGCTGGCGGCGCTCGGTGCCGCCGCGTCGCACGTGCCCGTGCTGGCCGCCGCCGACACCGCTACCGCCGCCGCTGCCGTTCCTGCCGCGCCGTTCGACCTCGAACGCGACGTCAACACGGTGCTGAAAGCGTTCGACGTGCCCGGCATCGCCATTGCCATCGTCAAGGACGGCAAGGTCGTCGCCGCGCAGGGCTTCGGCGTGCGCAAGCTGGGCGACCCGGCCCCCGTGACGGGCAATACGCTGTTCGAGATCGCGTCCAATTCGAAGGCTTTCACGGCGGCCGCGCTGGCGCAGCTGGTCGACGAGGGCAAGCTGAAATGGGACGATCCCGTCACGCAGCACCTGCCGGACTTCCAGATGTACGACCCGTACGTGACGCGCGAGATGACGGTGCGCGACCTGCTGGTGCACCGCAGCGGCCTGGGGCTGGGCGCCGGCGACCTGCTGTGGTGGCCGACGACGACGTTCAGCACCGACGAAATCATCCAGCGCCTGCGGTACGTGAAGCCGGCCACCAGCTTCCGTTCCAGCTATGCGTACGACAATCTGCTGTACATCGTGGCCGGGCGCATCGTCGCGCAGAAGACGGGCAAGCCGTGGGGTGACGCGGTGCGCGAGAAGATCCTCGCGCCGCTGGGTATGAACGGCACGACGACCAGCGTGGCGGTCATGTACGGGTCGGCCGACCACGCGGCGCCGCACAGCCGCATCAACGACCGCATCAGCGTCGTCAAGCCGATGCCGGTCGAAAACGCGATCGGCGCCGTCGGCATCAACACCAGCGCAACCGACTTTGCAAAGTGGATGAACGCGCTGCTGGCCGGCGGCAAGATCAATGACGACAAGCGTCTGTTCAGCGCCGCGCAGGCGCGCGAGATGTGGACGCCGCAGACACCCGTGAAAATCGGCGAACCGAAACCGGCGCTGGCGGCCACGCGCGCCAACTTCAATTCGTATGGCCTGGGCTTCTATGTGCGCGACTACCGCGGCCGCAAGATGGTCATGCACGGCGGCGCCTTGCAGGGCTTCTATTCGCGCGTGGCGATGCTGCCGGACGAGAAGCTGGGCGTGGCGATCTTCACCAATGCGGAAAACAGCGGTTCGATGGCGGCGCTGCAGTACCGCATCCTCGATCACTACCTGGGCGTGGCGCCGACGGACTGGATCGGCATCATCGCGGCGCAGGAGCAGGAGAACCATCGCGATGAACTGGCGCGCCAGGGCAAGGCCGCGGCGGCGCGCGTCGCCGCCTCGAAGCCTTCGCTGCCCCGTGCCAGCTACGACGGCGAGTACAGCGATCCGTGGTACGGCAACGCCGTTATCCGGCACGAGGGCAAAAAGCAGATCTTCGCGTTCACCCGCACGCCGGACCTGACGGGCGAGATGGAGCACTTCCAGCACGACACGTTCATCGTGCGCTGGAAGGAGCGCAACTTCAACGCCGACGCTTACGTCACGTTCGCGCTGAATCCGGACGGCTCCATCGACCGCATGAAGATGTCGGCCATCTCCAGGGAGACCGACTTCAGCTACGACTTCCACGATCTGTCGTTCACTCCCGTGAAGGCCAAGGCGGCACCGTAACGCTGCCGTCGCCGACATCGGTGGTTAAACGTCGGGGACAGGCACCAGCCGCTGCGCGACTGGAGCCAGTCCCCGGGTGATCGCCGGCCCGCATGAACTCGCTGGGGACTGGCTCCTGTCTCAGGGCGAATGCCCTGCGACTGGTGCCTGTCCCCGACGTGCTGCATGAAGCGGTGGCAAACTCCGAGGCCCGCGAACGGTCCGCGGGTGATCGCCGGTCCCGTGGGAACTCGCCGACATGCCGGAAGGACCTGTCAAACCTCGCAGTTTTGTACCAAATTCAGCAAAAACAGATGTAACAGTGAGTTTCAGTGAACCTCATTCATGTGCAAATGCAGCATAATCTCGCTCTTGTCATAATATGAAAGTTGTTTCCGCATGAATGAGCTGTTCGTATCGATTGTCCTGGTGTGCGGCTCCATGGTCGGGGGCTTCGTCGCTTTTTGCAGCTTCATGAGCCGGATTCAGCGTCGCTAACAGCGGGCACCCAAACAAAAAGAGCCGCCGGAACGTCATTCCCGCGGCTCTTTCCATTTGTTCCGATGACTTACTGCTTGACGAACTTCAGCGTCATGCGGTCGCTCTCGCCAATCGCGGCATACTTTGCCCGGTCCTCATCCTTGTTTGCGTACGTCGGTGGCAGCGCCCACACGCCGCCCTTGTGATCGGCCTTGTCCTTCGGATTGGCATTGATCTCGGACTTCTCGGCCAGTTTGAAGCCGGCACCTTCCACCAGCTTGATCACGTACGCCTCGTGCATATAGCCTGACGACGCCGAGGCGTCCTGCTGCTTCGAAGCGGGCAGGCGGTGTTCCACCACGCCGAACACGCCGCCCGGCTTCAGTGCCGTGTGCACGCTGGCCAGCAAGGCCTTGACCTTGTCGTCGCCACCCTCCATCCAGTTGTGCAGGTTGCGGAACGTGAGCACCATGTCGGCGCTGCCGGCCGGCGCGTAGTTGAACACGCCGTTACCCGGCTCGAACGCACCCAGTTGCACCTTGCCGTAAGCCGTCGGGTTGGCGTCCAGGCGCGTCTTGAAGCGCTCGCCCGCCTTGGCCGTGTTGGGCGACTTCGATGTGGGCGTCGCGCCTGCCGCGATCAGCTTGCCCTGGTCGCGCAGGTAGGGCGCCAGGATCTCCGTGTACCAGCCGCCGCCCGGCGCCAGTTCCACCACCGTCATGTTCGGCTTGATACCGAAGAACGTCAGCGTCTCGTACGGATGGCGATATGCGTCGCGCTTCACGTTGTCCGGCGTGCGCGAGCTGGCGCCGATGGCGGACTTGAGGGCGGAATCGTCGGCCAGGGCCGGGGCGCTGCTGACCGCGGCGAGCAGAGCGGCGGCGAGGAATCGTTTCATGCGGGTCTCCTGTAAGTGATGGGGGCAGGCGAGTCTTGTGGTCGCGCCGGCTCGTTGATCATCAGTCAAGATGGCGACAGGGTCAAGTGTCCGCGCCGGACGCCCGCGGACGCCCGTGGACACTGTCCGGACACCCGCTGTAGGCATGCACACAACACTTTCAAAATGGCATGATATTTGCGTATTCGACACATTGGTTTGCTGGTAATGTTTTGGGCTCGTCAGCGGTTCATCAGCGGCGCGAGCTGCTCGGCTCGTACTACTCACTTGGAGACTTTATGGAACGACGTGCATTTCTCAACCTCGGCGGCGCAGCGCTGGGCACCATGCTGTTGCCACCCTTCGGCCGGGCCATCGCGGCCGAAGACCTGGTCCGACCCGTGGAAACGAAGTTCAAGAAAATGCTGGCCGATACCGCACTGACGGCGGCCACGCAGGCCGGCGCCAGCTATTGCGACGTGCGCGTGGGCCGCTACCTGAACCAGTTCATCACGACGCGCGACCTGAATATCGAGAATGTCACGAACACGGAGTCGGCCGGTGTCGGCGTGCGCGTCATCGCGGGCGGTGCCTACGGTTTCGCCGCCACTAACGACATGACGCCCGATGGCGTGGCCGGCGCCGCGCGCCAGGCCGTGGCCATTGCCCGCGCCAACGCCAAGCTGCAGACCGAACCGGTGCAGCTTGCACCAACGCCGGGCGTTGGAGAAGTCGCCTGGGCCACGCCGTTCAAGAAGGACTGGCGCCTCGTGCCCATCAAGGAGAAGGCCGAGCTGCTGATCGCCGGGAACAAGGCCGGCATGGACGCGGGTGCCTCGTTCATGCAATCGCTGCTGTTCCAGGTGAACCAGCAGAAGTATTTTGCGTCGACGGATGGCTCGTACATCGACCAGGACCTGCACCGCCTGTGGGTGCCGTTCTTCGCCACCGCCGTCGACAAGACGAGCGGCAAATTCCGTTCGCGTTCGGGCCTGTCCACGCCGGTCGGCATGGGCTACGAATACCTGGACGGCCGCAAGGAGGACAAATTCCAGGCCGCCGGCGGCGTCACCACGCTGTACCGCAATTCGTATGACCTGATCGAGGATGCGCGCGCCGCCGGCAAACAGGCGAAGCAGAAGCTGACGGCCAAATCCGTCCAGCCGGGCAAATACGACCTGGTGCTGTCGCCCGAACACCTGTGGCTGACGATCCACGAATCCGTCGGCCACCCGACGGAGCTGGATCGCGTGCTGGGCTACGAGGCCAACTACGCGGGCACCAGTTTCGCCACGCTGGACAAATGGCAGACGAAGAAATTCAAGTACGGCGCCGACATCGTCAATATCGTGGCCGACAAGACGACGCCAGGTTCGCTGGGCGCGGTCGGCTACGACGACGAAGGCGTCAAGTGCAAGCGCTGGGACATCATCAAGGACGGCATGCTGGTGAACTACCAGGCCACGCGCGACCAGGCCCACATTATCGGCGAGAAGGAATCGCACGGCTGCTCGTATGCGGACAGCTGGAGCAGCGTGCAGTTCCAGCGCATGCCGAACGTCTCGCTCCAGGCGGGCAAGAAGCAGCTGACGCCGGACCAGATGATCAAGGACGTCAAGAAGGGCATCTACATTGTTGGCGACGGCTCGTTCTCCATCGACCAGCAGCGCTACAACTTCCAGTTCGGCGGCCAGCTGTTCTACGAGATCCGTGACGGCAAGATCACCCAGCCGCTCGAGGACGTGGCGTACCAGGCCAACACACAGGAATTCTGGAACGCGTGCACGGCGCTGTGCGATGAGCGCGACTGGCGCATGGGCGGCTCGTTCTTCGACGGCAAAGGCCAGCCCAGCCAGGTCAGCATCGTGTCGCACGGCGCTTCGACGGCACGCTTCAATGGCATCAACGTGATCAACACCGCCCGCAAGATCGGCTGAACAGAGGACTGACAGATGAAGATGTTGAACCAGGACGATACCAAACGCATCACCGACAAGGTGCTGTCGCTCTCCAAAGCCGACGAATGCACCGTCACGATCCAGGGCGGCCGCACCGGCAATATCCGCTATGCCCGCAATGCCGTTTCCACGGCCGGTCTCGTCGAGAATACGGACCTCGCGGTCTCCGTCGCCTTCGGCAAGAAGCAGGGCACGGCCAGCGTCAACGAGTTTGACGACAAGTCGCTGGAGAAGGCCGTGCGCCGCGCCGAGGACCTGGCGCGCCTGGCGCCGGAAAATCCGGAATTCATGCCGACGCCTGCCGCCGTGGCCTTCAAGGGTTCCTCGACGTTCAGCGCGAAGACGGACGCGATCGATCCGGAATTTCGCGCCCAGGTCGCGGCCTACAGCATCGAGGCCTGCCGCAAGAACAAGCTCGTCGCCGCCGGCTTCTTCACCGACGAAAGTGGCTTCGAGACGATCGCCAATTCGCGCGGCGTGTTCGGCCACCAGCAGCGCACCAACGTCGACTTCACGTGCACCGTGCGCACGGAAGACGGCCGCGGGTCGGGCTGGGTGCGCCGCGACGCCAACGATGTGAGCAAGTTCGACGCGCGTGCCGCATCGGACATCGCCATCGAAAAGGCGCTGCGTTCCGTCGAAGCGAAGGCGCTGGAACCGGGCCGCTACACCGTCATCCTGGAACCGGCCGCCACGGCCGACCTGATGGCTTACATGTTCAACAGCTTCGATGCGCGCAGCGCCGACGAAGGCCGCAGCTTCCTGGCAAAGAAGGGCGGCGGCAACCGCCTGGGGGATAAACTGTTCGACGAACAGGTCAACGTCTGGGCCGATCCATGGCATCCGGATGTACCCGTGCTGCCGTGGGACGCGCAGACGATGCTGGCGCGCGAGAAGATGGACCTGATCAGGAACGGCAAGATCGCCGCGCTGAACTACTCGCCGTTCTGGGCGAAGAAGCAGGGCGCCCGCGCCGTGGGCGCGCCGGGCAATATCGTCATGGCCGGCGGCAGCAAGTCCACCGCGGAGCTGATCGCCAATACGAAAAAGGGCGTGCTGGTCACGCGCACGTGGTACATCCGCATGGTCGATCCGCAATCGGTGCTGCTGACGGGCCTGACGCGCGACGGCACCTTCTACATCGAGAACGGCAAGATCAAGCATCCGATCAAGAACTTCCGGTTTAACGAAAGCCCCGTCACGATGCTGAACAACATCGACGAATTGGGACGCCCGGAGATCCTGGCTGGCGACGAGAGCCAGTTCCAGCTGCTGATACCGGCGATGCGGGTGCGGGACTTCAACTTCACGTCGCTGTCCGACGCCGTTTGACCGTTGGCACATGAGGCATTGGGGACAGGCACCGCCGTTTGGTGCCTGTCCCCGACGTCAGCTGCGAAATGAAACCGAAAAAGTCGGGGACAGGCACCAAAAAACGGTGCCAGTCCCCAGCAAACAGGAGTAGAAGTGGAACGACGTACCTTTCTGAAAGTCAGCGCAGCCGCCGGTGGCACGCTGCTGGTCCCCGTTTTCGGCAACGCCATCGCGGCCGAAGAACTGATGAACCCCATGGCCGTGCAGTTCAAGAAATCGCTGGCCGATGCCGCGATGAACGCGGCCACCAAGGCCGGCGCGTCGTATTGCGACGTGCGCATCGGCCGCTACCTGAACCAGTTCATCACGACGCGCGACGTCAACGTTGAAAATATCGTCAACACGGAATCGTCCGGCGTCGGCGTGCGCGTGCTGGCCAATGGCGCGTACGGTTTTGTCGCGACCAACGTCATGACGCCGGACGCGGTGGCCGACGCCGCCCGCCAGGCCGTGGCGATCGCCCGCGCCAACGCCCGGCTGCAAAGCGAGCCGGTACAGCTCGCGCCCGTGAAGGGTGTCGGCGAAGTCGCCTGGGCCACGCCGTTCACGAAGGACTGGCGCACGGTGCCCGTCAAGGACAAGGCCGAGATGCTGATCGCCGCCAACAAGGCGGGCCTCGCATCGGGTGCGACGTTCATGACGTCGATGCTGTTCCAGGTGAACCAGCAAAAATACTTCGCATCGACGGACGGTTCGTACATCGACCAGGACGTGCACCGTCTGTGGTCGCCATTCACCGCCACGGCCGTGGACAAGGCCAGCGGCAAATTCCGCACGCGCGACGGCCTGTCGTCGCCGGCCGGCATGGGTTACGAATTCTTCGACGCGCAACCACGCCACAAGGTACGCGCGGCCGGCGGCGTGACCACGCTGTACCACGGCGCCTACGACATCGTCGAGGATGCGAAAGCGGCGGGCCGCCAGGCGCGCGAAAAGCTGACGGCAAAGAGCGTCGAGCCGGGCAAATACGACCTGGTGCTGTCGCCCGAACACCTGTTCCTGACGATCCACGAATCCGTCGGCCACGCCACGGAGCTCGATCGCGTGCTGGGCTACGAGGCCAATTACGCCGGCACCAGCTTCGCCACGCTGGACAAATGGCAGTCGAAGAAATTCAAATACGGTTCCGACATCGTCAACTTTGTTGCGGACCGCACCACGCCAGGGTCGCTGGGCGCCGTCGGTTACGACGACGAAGGCGTGCCGGCCAAGCGCTGGGACATCATCAGGAACGGCGTGCTGGTGAATTACCAGGCCACGCGCGACCAGGCGCACATCATCGGCGAGAAGGAGTCGCACGGCTGCTCGTTTGCCGACAGCTGGAGCAGCGTGCAGTTCCAGCGCATGCCGAACGTGTCGCTGCAGGCCGGCGCGAAAAAGCTGACGCCGGACGAACTGGTGAAGGACGTCAGGAAGGGCATTTATATCCTCGGCCGCGGCTCGTATTCGATCGACCAGCAGCGCTACAACTTCCAGTTTGGCGGCCAGCTGTTCTACGAAATCAAGGACGGCAAGATCACCCAGCAGCTGGGCGACGTTGCCTACCAGGCCAACACGCAGGAATTCTGGAACGCCTGCACGGCCATGTGCGATGAACGCGACTGGCGCATGGGCGGCTCGTTCTTCGATGGCAAGGGGCAGCCGAGCCAGATCAGCGCCGTGTCGCACGGCTCCGCCACGACACGCTTCAACGGCATCAACGTGATTAACACGGCGCGCAAGATCGCCTGACAGGGAATTCGATGAAACTACTGAACAAGGACGAAGCGAAGCGCATCAGCGACAAGGTGATGGCGCTGACGAAGGCCGACGAGTGCCGCGTGTCGATCTCCGGCTCGCGCAAGGGCAATGTGCGCTACGCCCGCAACAGCGTGTCGACAGCGGGACTGGTGGAGGACACGCAGCTGGCCGTCTCCGTCGCATTCGGCAAGCGCCAGGGCACGGCGCAGATCAACGAGTTCGACGACAAGTCGCTGGAAAAGGCCGTGCGGCGCGCCGAGGAAGTGGCGCGCCTGGCACCGGAGAACCCGGAGTTCATGCCTGCGATTGGCAAACAGGAGTTCCGCCCGTCGCCAACGTTCAACGCGAACGCCGACGCTTTCAGTCCCGACTTCCGTGCCGAGATGGCGTTCCAGAGCATCGACGCCGCACGCAAGAAGGGCCTCGTCGCTGCCGGCTTCTTCTCCGACAGCACGGGCTTCGAATGCATCGCCAACTCGAACGGCGTGTTCGGCTACCAGGAGCTGGCCAGCCTGAATTTCACGGTCACCACGCGCACCGAAGACGGCCGCGGCTCCGGCTGGGTCAACCGCGCCGCTTATGATCCCAAGGCTTTCGACGCCCGCGCCGCTTCCGAGATCGCCATCGAGAAGGCGCTGCGCTCCGTCGAGGCCAAGGCGCTTGAGCCGGGCCGCTACACGGTGGTGCTGGAGCCGTCGGCATCGTCCGATATGCTCAACTTCATGTTCGGCGCGTTCGATGCGCGCCAGGCCGACGAGGGCCGCAGCTTTCTCGCGAAGAAGGGCGGCGGCAACCGCCTGGGCGACCGGCTGTTCGACGAGAAGGTCAACGTCTGGGCCGACCCGTGGGACGCGAACGCCCCCGTGCTGCCATGGGAACAGCAATCGATGATGGCGCGCCGGAAGACGGACCTCATTAAGAACGGCCAGGTGGCGTCGCTCGATTATGATCGCTACTGGGCGCAGAAGAACGGCAAGCCGGCCAGCGCGGACCATGGCAACATCATCATGGGCGGCGGCAGCAAGTCGACCGAACAGCTGATCGCGGAAACGAAGAAGGGCATCCTCGTCACGCGCACGTGGTACATCCGCATGGTCGATCCGCAGTCGGTGCTGCTGACGGGATTGACGCGCGACGGCACGTTCTATATCGAGAACGGGAAGATCAAGCATCCGATCAAGAACTTCCGCTTCAACGAGAGCCCCGTCGTCATGCTGAACAATATCGACGAGCTGGGCAAGCCGATGCTGATCGGCGATGCGAATTCGCGCTTCCGCATGATGATCCCTGCGATGCGCGTGCGCGACTTTAATTTCACGTCGCTGTCGGACGCGGTGTAACGACATGCCGGCATACGATTTCTACTTCACGCGCCTGACCTACGAGTCGGGCGACTGGGATGTGGATATCCGCATGCCGAGCAATGTGCTGAACTCCCTCGTCGAGTACACGACGTTGAAGGTCGATACGACGGAACGGATCGTCGCGCTGTCCGACCCGAAGATGCTGGAAGCGCCGTTCTGCTACCTGGCCGGCCACAAGCTGGTGCAGTTTACGGATGCGGAACGGAAGAACTTCGAACGTTACGTGAAGGGCGGCGGCTTCGTGTTTGTCGACGACTGCAACCACGATATCGACGGGCTGTTCGCAAAATCGTTCGAGGCGGAGATGGCCCGCATCTTCGGTGCGAAGGCGATGCACAGGATACCGAACACGCATCCGCTGTATTCGTGCTTCTTCCGTTTCGACGGGCCGCCGAATACGGGGATGGAGCTGAACGGCTGGGGCGATGACCTGGTACACGAATACCTGCAGGCCATCGAAGTAAAGGGGCGCATCGGTGTCCTGTACAGCAACAAGGACTACGGCTGCGAGTGGGATTACGACTTCCGCAACAAGCGCTGGCTGGCGGTCGACAATACGCGGTTTGCAGTGAACATCATTCAGTATGCATTGGGAGCTTGAAGGCATGGCGGAAAGCGGTATGGACTGGAACGAAAAGGAAATCGCGGCGCTGACAGGCAAGGTGGCGGCGCTGCGGGCCAGCATGAGCAGCGTCATCGTCGGCCAGCATGATGTGATCGAATCGCTGCTGATTTGCCTGCTGGCCGGCGGTCATGCGCTGGTCGAAGGCGTGCCGGGGCTGGGCAAGACGCTGCTGGTGAAATAGCTGGCGGAGGCGACGGACATGCAGTTCCGCCGCGTGCAGTTCACGCCCGACCTGATGCCTTCCGATATCGTGGGCACGGAGATCCTGGAGGAGGACACGGCCACGCGCAAGCGCGAGTTCCGCTTCCAGCAGGGCCCCGTGTTCACACAGGTGCTGCTGGCCGACGAGATCAACCGCGCGCCGCCGAAGACGCAATCGGCGCTGCTGGAGGCGATGCAGGAACGCTCGGTGACGTTCGCCGGCCAGACCCATAAACTGCCGCGCCCCTTCTTCGTGCTGGCGACGCAGAACCCGATCGAGCAGGCAGGCACGTATCCGCTGCCGGAAGCCCAGCTGGACCGCTTCCTGCTCCGCATCGACGTGGGCTACCCGACCGAGGACGAGGAGATCGCCATGGTCTCCAGCACCACGCACGGCTCGCTGCGGGATGCGCCGGCCGCAATGGACGTCGCCGCGCTGCTGCGTTTGCAAGCGCTGGTGCGTGATATCGAAATCGGCGAACACCTGCTGCGCTACGCGACCCGCCTGGTGCGCGCGACGCGACCTGCGGAGACGCCGGTCGATGCCGTCAAAAAGCACGTCGGCTGGGGCGCCGGTCCCCGTGCCGGCCAGGCGCTGGTACTGGCGTCAAAAGCGCGCGCGTTGATGCATGGCCGGCTGGCCGTCACGCGCGAGGATATCGCCGCCATGCTGCTGCCCGTACTGGCGCACCGCGTGCTGCGCAACTTCGAAGCGGAAGCGGACGGCGTCGCAATGGCCGACATCCTGGCGCACCTGCTCGACCAGATCAAGCCCGCATAAACGCCGATGCTGCAAACGCCCGCGTTGCTGGCGCACGCCGCCAATCTCGACCTCGTGATCCGCCACGTGCTGGCGGGGCTCGGCCATGGCATTCACGCCGGCCGAGAACGTGGCGCTGGCGTCGAGTTCTCCGAGTATCGTGCCTACGCGCCCGGCGACGAATGGCGCCGCGTCGACTGGAAGCTGCTGGCGCGGGCGGACCGGTACTACGTGCGCGAGGCGGAGCGCGACAGCCACGTGGCCGCCTGGCTGTGGCTCGATGCCAGTGCGTCGATGGCGGAGCCCAGCTACCAGATCAAGGGACTCGATAAATTGTGGACGGCACGCACGGCGCTGGCCTGCGTTGCCGCGATTGCGCAGCGCCAGGGCGACGCGTTCGGGCTGGTCGTTTGCGGCGACGGCCGGGCCGATGTCACGCCGGCCGCGCGCGGCCCGCGCCAGCTGCAGCGCGTATTGGCGGCGCTGGCACGAACGTCGGCCAGCGGCGCCTTGCCCGACGCGGCCGCGCTGAAAGCGGCGCTGCGTATTGCTGCCACGCCGGCCGTCGTATTCGCGGCAACCGACTGCCTTGACTGGCCGTCGCCGATGGCCGAAGCGCTGCAGCGGTTGCGGCATCTGCGCCATGACGTGCGCGTGCTGGCGCTGCGCACGCAGGCCGAGGTCGACGGCAGCTTTCCGTCCGGCGTGGCCTATCGCGAGCGCGAGGGTGAGGGCGCGTTGCACCGGCTGCTCGCCACGGACCGGGAGACATACCGCGACAACGCCTTCGCCCATTTCAGCGGCGTTGCGGCGCATTGCCGCCAGCACGATATCGTCTTGACGGAGACGCGCATCGAGCAGCCGCTGGAGGCGGTGCTGCGTTCCTGGCTGCGGCCACCGTCGGCACGGGGAGCACGCCGATGACCAGTTTGCAGCCGTGGTGGTGGGCCGCACTGCCCGTACTGCTGTTGCCGCTTTGGTGGCACCGGCAGAAGCGCCAGCGCACGGCGGCCGAGCTGCTGGCAACGGCGCGCTTTTTACCTTCGTCCGCGCCGCAGCAGCGCCGCATCTGGCGCTGGACCGATGTGCTGCTGCTGATCGTTCGCCTGGCGCTGCTGGTGGCGCTGATCGCCTGGCTGGCGGTGACCGTCTTCCCGTGGCGCGGCAATACGGTGCTCGTGGCGGCCGGGCTGGAGCCGGGCTGGGTGGAGCGCGAAATTGCGTCGGCACGCATGCAGGATGCTGATCGCATCGCTCTGCCGCCGGCGGTACTGGGCTGGCTGCATCATAACGAACATACGTGGCGTGACGGCGCCCGCATCCTTGTGCTGGCGCGTTCGGGCGACGTGCCGATGCCGGCGCGCCCGCCGCGGTTCGAGCACGGCGTCACGTTCCGGCTGGCCCCTGCCGCACCGCCACCGCCGCGGATGCATCACGTGGTCGTGGCGGCGCAGGACCCCCGCTGGCAGTCGCTGTTCGCAGCCTTCGGCGCGGCGGGAGAACGGTACGAGCTTGCCGCTGCTCCCACGACGCAAACGGAATTGATCGTCTGGGACCGTCCCGGGATACCGCCGGCCGATTGGAAGGCGCCGCACTGGTGGCGCACCGGCGGCGCGGGCAAGCGGGTGAGCGCAGGCGGTCTGGCGTTGACCTATACGGATACCCCGCAAGGCCGCATCTGGTCGGGCATGCCGTGGCCGCCCGCCAGCGCCGCCGATGCGGCCGCGCTGCACGCGGCGTGGCATACGCTGGCGGTGGCGCCGTTGCCGTATCCGCTGCCGGCACTGGAAACGACGCCGGCGCGCATGGCCTCGGCCGCTGCCGACGGCACGCGTGCACCGTGGTGGCCCTGGCTGCTGCTGGGTTTATTCATCCTCGAACGCTTGCTTGCCCATGCACGCCGAACCTGACCTGCGCGGCGCCGTCGAGCGCCCCCTGTGGCATGCCGTGCTGCGCCGCCGTGCGCCGTGGTGGCTGGTGCCCGTGATACCTGCGCTGGCGACGCTGCCGGCGTCCGTTCCGGTTGGCGTAGCGCTGCTTGCCGGTACGACTGCGTGGGTCGCGTGGGACGCGCGCCACTGGCGTCAGCGCACGGCCACGCAATGGCCACGCTGGCTGGACGATGCCGTGCCCGCGCTGGAGGACAGCAGCAGTCTGCTGGCAACGGCGCCCGCGTCCGCGCTGGCGAAACTGCAGCGGGCGCGCCTGGCGGCACGGCTGCAGGCGACGGTCGGGCCGGCGCAGTTTGCCGCCATCGCCCGCGCGCAAACGCCGGCCAGCTGGTGGCCGGCTGCGCTGATCACGTGTGCTGCCATCGCTGTCTGGCTGGCGCCGTCCGGCGAGCGTCTGGCGCCGCCCTTGGCGGCACCGGCACCGGCGTCGCAGCCGGCAGCCGTTGCGACCACGCTGACGATGCAGGTGATGCCGCCCCGCTACACCGGCGTAAAACCGTACGACACGGCGCCGCGCGACTTGCAGGTGCCGCGCTACAGCGTCGTGCACTGGTGCGCAAAGAACGCAGAAGCCAGCGTGCAGCTGGGCGATGGCACGGCGATGAAAATAGCTTCCGGCGAATGCGCAGAGTGGCGGGCCATGGAGGCCATGTCGTGGCGCAGCGGCGCGCTGCGTCACGACATCCGCGTCACGCCGGATCAGCCGCCGACGGTCACCGTGGCAGCGCCGACCGAGGCCGTGCACCAGCTGGCGCCGACCACGGCGTCGGTACGGATCGCGGTGGCGGCACGCGACGATTACGGCATCGCCCGCGCGACCTTGCACCTGACGCTGGCGCGCGGCAGCGGCGAGAACATCCGCTTCAGCGACCGCGAAGTGCCGCTGCCGCAGGGCCGCGATGCGCGCCGGCGCGACTGGCAGAAGGACTGGACCTTGAGTGAACTGGGCATGGAACCGGGCGACGAGCTGTATTTCTTCGTGCGCGCGACCGACAACGATCCGGAACATCCGCACACGGTGCAGTCGCCCACGCACACGCTGCGCTTGCCCGGACCTGAGGCGGAAGCGCTGGATTCGTCCGCGCTGCCCAGCATGGTGAAGCCGGAGAACCTGCGCAGCCAGCGCCAGATCATCATCGACACGGAGCAGCTGGTGGCGGACATGCGCGGCAAGCTGCCGGCGGCTGTCCTGCGCGAACGCAGCGAAGGCATCGCCGCCGACCAGGCGCAGTTGCGCCGTCGTTACGGCCAGTTCCTGGGCGAGGAGTCGACGCTGTTCGGCGACGAGCATGAGGAGCATGCGGACCATGAAGAACACAAGCCGATGAACGGCAACACGAACATGGCGGCCCAATTCGGCCACGCCCACGACATGGAAGACAACGCGACGATCTTCGATCCGCAAACCAAGACGGTGCTGCGCCGCGCGCTGAGCGCCATGTGGGATGCGGAGAAGGCGCTGCGGGCCATTACGCCATCATCCGCGCTGCCGCCGGAATACAAGGCGCTGGCCGCGATCAAGGAGCTGCAGCAGGCCGAACGGGTCTACCTGCACCGCGCCGCTTTCGAGCCGCCCGCCATCAAGGAGGACAAGCGGCTGAGTGGCGATACGGCAGGTGCGGCCAGCTATCGCCGTGCGCAGACGCCGGCGGGCGCGGTGGCGGGTTCCGCCGACGTGCGCGCGCTGGTGGGGGCGCTGTCCGGCGACGGCGCCTTGCCGGCGCTGTGGAGCCGGACGGCGGTGGATGCGATTAACCGGCTGCCGGGCGAGGACGCGAAACTGGCGGCGCAACGCGCCGTGCAGGACGTGGCCGACGGCTGCGTGCCCTGTCGCGGCACCTTGCGCGCGTGGCTGCGCGCGACCTTGAACGGCAACCCCGTGCTGCAGGCGCGGCCCGAGCCGGACACGCCGTTCAGCCGCGCATGGCAGGGAGCACCGCGATGACGCCATGGGTCATGGCCGCCGCCGGCGCCGGTGTCGCCAGCGCCGCGTTGTATTTGCGGCGCCGCCGCTGGGTCGATGCCGCGCTGGCGACGACGGCCGGCGTGGCGCTGGCGGCGCTGCTGGCCTTACCGGACAACGCCGCGCCGCATGCCGCCGATGTCGTCACGCTGAGCGAAGGCGCCGCGCTGCCCGATGTGACGGGTGCCCGCGCGCTGACGGTCCAGGGCCACGGCCTGCGCGATGCCGAATGGCGCGACGCGCCGGCATTGCCCGTCACGTGGCAGGCGCCACACGAAGAACTGCTGCGGCTGGATTTCCCCCGCACGCTGGCGTTGGGGCGCCCGTTCGCGCTGACGGTGCGGCGCGAAGGCGCGAACGCGGCACCGTGGCGGCTGCAACTGCTGGCGGAAAACGGCGCGGTACTCCACGAAGCCAAAGGGGCGGATGCGGCGCTGACAGTGCAGTGGCTGCCGCCGCTGGCGGAACGCCTGCTGTTGCGGGCACGTCTGCTGGACGGCGCCGGCAAGACCTTGCACGAAGGGCCTGTGCCGCTGACGGTGGTGGATGCGCTGCCGCTGCATCTGGTCGGGCGCTTCGGCGCGCCGTCGTTCGACACTCGTGTGCTGAACGACCTATTGGCGTCCAGCGGGGCGGTGCTGGACTGGCAGACGGTGCTGGGCAAGACGGTCACGCGCAGCGAAGGCGGGTCTGCGCTGGCGGTACCGCCGAATGCAACGGTGATCGATGCCGGCTGGTTCGAACGGCAAGGCGCCAGCGCACGCGCCGCGTTGCTGGCGCAGGTGGCGCAAGGCATGCCGCTGATCGTCCTGGGCGGGAACGCCGGGGCGCCAGCCGTCTGGCAAGGCACGCTGAACCTGCGCCTGGACGAACAGTCGGCCACAACGGAACAGGAGGACACGCGGCACCTGCGCATCGGCGACGACGTGCTGGCGCTGGCGCCGGCATCGTGGCATCCCGCCGCGGGCGCCGGCTGGTCGGTACTGGCCAGCGACCGCGATGGCAAGCCGTGGCTGTGGCAGCGGCAGTGGCAGGGCGGACGCATCGTCTGGCTGGGTGTCGCGGGCTGGCACCGGTATGCGATCACTGCCCCGCAGGCGCTGGGTGTCTGGTGGCAGCAGGCGCTGGATGTTGCGGCGCGTGGGACTGCGCAGCAGGTGAACTGGGTTGCACCCGATCCGATGCCCGTGCCGGGCCTGCGCACGGAGCTGTGCGCGCATGGCGTGCGACCGGGTAGCGCGGTGCAGGTTGGTGCGCTGGCGCTCCAGTGGCAGGCGCGGCCCGATCACGCGGGCGCCGCCTGTGTCGCATTCTGGCCGCGGCAGGCGGGTTGGCTGGACGCGCGTGCCGGTACGGCCGCGACGCAGACGTACGTTTATGACAGGGGCGACTGGCCAGCGTGGCAGAAGGCGTTGCGGCAGGATGCGACGGCGCGATACGTGGCGCGGGCGCTACCGGGCGGTGGGCGGGATGTGGCGACCTCGGAACGGCGTTTGCCTGCGTGGCCGTTTGCGCTGGTGCTGGTGGGCACCTTGCTTGGACTGTGGTGGCGCGAGCGGCGCTGACCGGGCTGGATTTTACGTCGGGGACAGGCACCCTGCGGGAGCCAGTCCCCGGCGGCCATGGGGACTGGCACCGTCGTTTGGTGCCTGTCCCCGACGTGAAGCCATTAGCCCCGCCACGCCTGCACGTAACCCGGCGCCGGCACCGCGCACCCTTCATCCACCACGGGCATCCCATGTGCCGCCTTCAACGGCAGCACCCCCGCCCACACCGGGATCTGCATATCCTCCGCATCATCCTTCGGCGGTCCCGTGCGGGTCTTGCAGGCCGCTTCCGCCAGCGCGATGCGCATGACGGTGGTGGCGGCGTATTCCTTGTCGTTGCCGCCGCGGATCTCGGCCTGCCGGCCCGGCACCAGGTGTTCCATGAACGCTTCCATCGCCACCCGCTTGTGCGCCTCGTCCACCGCCTCGAAGCGGCCGTAGATCATCGCCGAGCGGTAGTTCATCGAGTGATTGAACGCCGAGCGGGCCAGCACGAGGCCATCGACGTGCGTGATCGTCACGCAGCACTCCTGTTCCTGCAGGCGCTTCAGCATCCGGCTGCCGTTCGAGCCGTGGATGTACAGCCAGTCGCCGTCGCGCCAGCAGGCCGTCGGGATGCAGTGGCTGCCGTTGGCGTCGGCAAAGGCGATGTGGCAGACGTAGGCTTCGTCGACGATCGCATGCAGCAGGGCGCTGTCGTAGGAAGCGTATTCGGC
>Ga0265798_10003282_pt1 | contig 23090 bp, 17 predicted proteins | sample P3T30metagenome_FD_192430 | JGI IMG/M metagenome (GOLD analysis project Ga0265798, IMG submission 192430) | Plant litter microbial communities from East Loma Ridge, Irvine, California - P3 T30 | ecosystem: Environmental > Terrestrial > Plant litter > Unclassified | place: USA: California... | reverse complement strand
AGCGCGTGGTGGAATCGCAGGAAGAAGAGCGGGCGCGCCTGTCGCGCGACCTGCACGACGGGATCAGCCAGGCGCTGGTGTCGGTCAAGCTGCAGCTGGAGGCCGGCATCATCCGCCTCGACGGCGATGCCGGCAAGCGCGAACTGGCGCGCGCTGGCCTGGAGCGCACCGTCGACCAGGTCAACGCGGTGCTGGGCGAAGTGCGCCGCATCTCGCACGACCTGCGTCCGACGCTGCTCGACGACATGGGCCTGGCGCCGGCGCTGGAATACCTGGCCCGCGAATTCGGCGAGGACGCCGGCACGCCGGTGCGATTTCGCGCAGCCGGCGCCGTGGATGCGCTGCCCGACATGGTCGGCACGGTGCTGTTTCGCATCGCGCAAGAAGCGCTGACCAATGTCGAACGGCACGCCCAGGCGAGCACCATCGAGCTGTCGCTCGAGCGCGTGGCCAACCGCGTCAGCCTGTCGATTGCCGACGATGGCGTGGGCTTCGACACCGATGACGTGGCCGTGCACCCGAAGCGGGGCATCGGCTTGAGGAATATGATGGAACGGATGGAAGCGATCGGCGGGCGACTGTCGGTCAATTCGACGTCCAGCGGCACCAGCGTGGTGGCCAGCATCGACTTGAAGGAGTAGGGCAGTGAACGGTGAAACGAAAGAAGTGAAGATTTTGCTGGTGGACGACCACCCTTTGGTACGCGATGGCCTGCGCGCGCGGCTCGAGTCGGCGCCGCACCTGAACGTCGTGGCCGAAGCCGGTTCGAGCGCCGAAGCGCTCGAGCGTGCCGGCGAATACCATCCCGATTTGGTACTGATGGACGTGAACATGCGCGGCGGCAGTGGTATCGAAGCCACGTTCCAGCTCACTGCGCGTTTTCCCGGTATTGCAGTCCTGATGTTGTCAATGCACGACAAACCGGAATACGTCAGTCAGGCGATGGGCGCCGGTGCCCGCGGTTACGTGCTCAAGGATGCTCCAGGCAAGGACATCGTGCTGGCCATCGACACCGTCATGGGCGGCGGCATTTATTACAGCGCCGCGCTGGCGCGCCAGCTGGCCAACCCGGCCGTGCCGAGCGACCAGCTCACGGCGCGCGAGCACGAAGTACTGGGGCATATCGCTGCCGGCCAGTCGAACAAGCAGATCGCGCGCGACCTCGATCTGTCGGTGCGCACGGTCGAAACGCACCGCCTGAACATCAAGCGCAAGCTGGGTATCGAAGGCCAGGCAGAACTGATCCGGTTCGCGGTCCAGCGCGCCGGCGGTAACTGATGGTCAATAAGGGCTGTCCGGTAGGAAACTTCGATTTGCTTTATGGCATTCGGTGCAATAAGATTGCCTGGATACTACTTTGAAACTTTCCATGGCAGAGCAGGAAACATATCCACTGGTGGCAATCGAGCCGGTCGCGAATGCGCAAAATGAATGGGTCGCGCTCAATGTGCGCCTGGCGCCGGGCGCTGACCTGCCGCAGCGCCTGCACACCGTGTTCGGCACGCCCGACCTGTTGGCCGCTGTCGCGCCACTCGACTGCCTGTTGACGCTGGACGCCCCGTTCCATTTGACCGCCGAGGTGCTGGCGCTGTTGCCCGCCGATCGCGTTGGTTTCGTGATCGACGCAAACGCGCTGGCCACCGATGGCGTGGCGCAAAAGCTCGTCGAACTGCATGCCTGCGGTTACCGCATCTGGCTGGACGGCGACATCCCTGACGGCATCACCGCGCCGCCCGCACTGCGCTCGGTCGCGCGCAACTGCCGCGTTGCCCCGTTGCCGCCCGGGCGCCTGGTGGCCCTGTTCGCCCCGCACATCGCCTACGGCGTCGACAGCGCGCGCCGCTTCTTCGGTTGCGAGATCGCCGGCTTCGACTGGTTCATCGGCGACTACGCCTACGATCCCGACATCGCCCCGTCGCCCGACGACGACGGCAGTTCGCGCCGCCGCATCCTCACGCTGCTCGGTTTGCTGGCGCGCGACGCTGACTCGTGTGAGCTCGAAGAGCAAGTCAAGCAGGATCCGGCACTGGCCTACAACCTGCTCAAACTGGTCAATTCGGCCGCGTTCACCGTCACCACGCAAATAACCAGCTTCGCTCAAGCGATCACGGTGCTCGGCCGGCGCCAGTTGCAGCGCTGGCTGCAACTGCTGCTGTACGCGCGCCAGCAACCGGATGGCCTGCCCAACCTGCTGCTACCGCTGGCCGCGCGCCGCGGCGCCCAGCTCGAAGCGCTCGCGCGCCTGCAGGGCGACGACCGCGATGCGCAGGACCTGGCCTTCATGACCGGCGTGTTCTCGCTGCTCGACCGGCTGCTGCACATGCCGATGTCCGAGATCGCGGCCGAGCTCTACCTGCCCGAGGACGTCTACGGCGCACTCGTGCACCACAGCGGCCAGCTGGGCGCGTGGCTCCAACTGGTCGACGCCAATCCAACCGAGGCCGTGCTGCAGGCCGCCGGCGTGAGCCTGGAGCACTGGTGGAGCAGCCAGCTGCACGCCTACCACTGGGCAATCGAGGTAGGCCGCAATGTCTGACGTGCGCGAACTGGCCCCGACCGCCTTCGTCCAGGGCACGAGCGCCGTCTGCGACGCCGTCCTGCGCCTGCGCGGCGACGCGCTGGTGCTGGAGCTGAGCCGCCTGGTGCGCATTCTGACGGGCAGCGCGCAGGGCCGCTTCGTGCCCGGCCCGGGCCTGGTCGATCCGGGCGTGCCCGGCGGGCGCGTGCTGCGCCATGCGGTCGCCGTGGGCCTCGAGCAATTCGGCTGGTATGAAGTGAGCGGCTTTAACGACCATGCCGAGGCCAGCGCCCACACACTCGCCGCGCTCGCACAGCTAACGGCGAGCCTGATGCAGATGCACTCGCTGGCGCAGCGCTCGACCCACGCCTACGCCCAGATGGAAGCGCAACTGGCGCACCAGTCGCAGATCCTCGACCAGATCCACGAGTCGGTGCTGACGATGGACCAGATGGGCTACATCACCAGCTGGAACCGGGGCGCCGAACGCCTGTTCGGCTACACATCGTTCGAAGCGGTAGGCCGCAACATCCTGTTCTTGTACGCCGACGAAGACCTGGGCGACGAGGAGGGCGGCGCGCTGCCCGACCTGTTCGCGGAGCACGGCGGGCGCATGATGGAGGTGAAACGCCGCAAGAAGTCGGGCGACATCTTCTGGGCCAGCCTGTCGCTCTCGCCGCTACGCGACCTGGCCGGCCGCCCGAACGGCCTGATCGCCTACCTGACCGATATCACCGAACGCAAGCAGGCCGAAGAACAGCTACACCACCTGGCCTACTACGACGAGCTGACCGGCCTGCCGAATCGCACGCTGTTCGCACGCCTGGTCGACCAGGCCCTGATGGTGGCGCAGCGCAACGAGACGGCCGGCTGCATCCTGTTCATCGACCTGAACCGCTTCAAGCGCGTCAATGACACGCTGGGTCGGCGCATCGGCGACGAACTGCTCAAGCAGGTCGGCCAGCGCTTCAAGGCCACGCTGCGCGACGAAGACCTGGTGGCGCGCCTGTCGGGCGACGAATACGCAGTGGGCCTGGCCGACGTGCGCCAGCACTTCGAAGCCACCACGGTGGCGCAAAAGCTGCAGGCCGCGCTCGACGCACCGTTCATGATTGCCGGCCACGACCTGCGCGTGGGCGCCAGCATCGGCATCAGCGTCTACCCGCAGGACGGCAACGACGCAGAAACGCTGCTGGCGCTGGCCGACATCGCGATGGAACGGGCCAAGGGCGACGACGCCAACCCGGACCGCAGCGTCGCGTTCTACAGCCAGGACATGAACAAGGGCATGCAGGAACGCATGCGCATCGAATCTGGCCTGCGCCATGCGCTGGGCAACGGCGAGCTGGTGCTGTACTACCAGCCGAAGTTCGAAATCGCCAGCGGCCGCCTGGTGGGCGCGGAAGCGCTGGTGCGCTGGATGCATCCCGAGCGCGGCATCGTGCCGCCCGGCGAATTCATCCCGCTGGCCGAAACCACGGGCCTGATCGTGCAGGTGGGCGAGTGGGTGCTGGAAGAAGCCTGCGCGCAGGCCTCAATCTGGCAACGTTCGGGCATCGCCCCGTTCCGCGTCGCGGTGAACGTGTCGGCGCGCGAGTTCACGCCATCGCTGCCGGAGCGCGTGGCCACCACGCTGCGGCGCTATCAGCTCGATCCATCGTGGCTGGAGCTGGAGATCACCGAGAGCACGCTGATGCACGACGTGGATCGCGTGACGGCCATCATGGACCAGATCACGGCGCTGGGCGTGTCGCTGTCACTGGATGACTTCGGGACCGGGTTCTCGAGCCTGTCGTATCTGAAGCGGTTCCCGATTCATACTTTGAAGATCGACCGGTCGTTCACGATGGGGATACCGGCGGATGGGAGTGACTGCGCGATTGCGGGGACGATCATCAGCATGGCGCGACAGTTGTGTTTGCGCGTGATTGCGGAGGGTGTCGAGACGCTGGATCAGCTGGCGTTTCTTCGCGGGGCAGGGTGTGACGAGGTGCAGGGGTATTTGTATGCGGCGCCGTTGCCGGCGTATGCGTTTGAGAAGGCGTTGCGGGAGAATTGGGCGTTGGTGGGATAGGCAAGGGGGACCATGCGCGAGCGCAGCCGTTTTGCCTGGGTCAGAACTCCCTCATCTGGCCGATGATTATGTATAATGCCGTGCAACAGGAAGCGTGGCCGAGTGGTTGAAGGCAGCAGTCTTGAAAACTGCCGACGGTGTGAGCCGTTCGTGAGTTCGAATCTCACCGCTTCCGCCAAGGATACTGAACAAGAGCCCCACATGCTGGGGCTTTTTTTCGTCTTCTTGTCGGCGAAATTTCAACGTTGCAGTTCGCAGTCCTCCTGTCCAGTCGAGCAATCATATTGAGAGGCAACGCACAATATGTCGGCAAATATTTATGAGTGCCGATCTTTTGTATAGGCTGGCCTTATGAGCGAATCAGCTGAACGAATTCTTGCGCTTGCAAAGTCCAAAGGCATACTCCGTACACGGGATGTCGACATTGCCGGTGTACCGCGCGCACTGCTCGCCTCGCTGGCCGGCGACGGCCGGCTGCTCAAACTCGGCCGCGGGCTGTATACGCTGCCCGACCGGGCTGCGTCGGAGCACGAAAGTTTCGCCGAAGTGGCTGCACGCAGCGAAAGCGGGGTGCTATGCCTGCTTTCCGCGCTGCGTTTTCATGATCTGACCACTTAGCAGTCGTCCGACATCTGGCTCGCCATCCCACACAAGGCGCGTGCTCTGCGGTTCGATTATCCGCCGCTCAGGATCATCCGCATGTCGGGGTTGGCAATGACCGAGGGCTTCGAGATTGCAGACGTTGGTGGTGCCCAGGTACGCGTATTCAATATTGCGAAGACGGTTGCTGACTGCTTCAAATTCCGCAACAAGATCGGCCTCGACGTAGCGCTCGAGGCCTTGCGCGAAGCCTGGAACGATAAGCGCGCGACGATTGACGACCTGTGGCGCTATGCCGAGATCTGTCGGGTAGCGAACGTCATGCGACCGTATCTGGAAGCGGTGGGGCCGTACGAAAGCAGCGAATCGTGGTACATCGGTGCGTGCACGGTTGCTGAATCGCATGAAGGCCGACAGGATAGCCTTCAACCTGATCTTGACGCGGTACTCGCTCGAGCGGCTGTTGTACCGTTTGAGCCTCTGGCCCTGGTCCGATCAGTTATTGCTGAAGGGCGCACTTCTCTTCGACCTGTGGTTCGACCAGCCGCACCGGCCGACCCGTGACATCGACTTGCTTGGTTTCGGGCCGCCCGAAATTGACGACCTGGTCGAAGTTTTTCAGCAGGTCTGTGTTCACACGTATGACGACGGCATGGGCTACAACCAAACCAGCGTACAGACAGCGCGGATTCGCAAGGGCGCCAACTATGAGGGTGTGCGCGTGACGCTGACCGGGAAGCTAGACGTTGCGCGCTGCTCAGTGCAGATCAACATTGGCTATGGCGACGCCGTTACGCCTGCGGCAGAAATTGTGCAATTTCCGGCGCTTCTTGAAGATGTCGCGCCGCCATCGCTGCGTGCCTATCCGGAATACACCGTAATCGCCGAGAAGTACGAAGCGATTCTTAGTCTGGGTATGACAAACACACGCTTGAAAGATTATTTCGATCTGTGGTTTCGTGCAACCTACGCAAAGATCGATAAGGCTATTCGCCGTCAAGCAATCCAGGCAACATTTACCCGCCGCCGAAATGAGGTTCCGATAGTGCTGCCTCTTGGGTTGTCTGATGCTTTTGCGGCGAGTCCGATCAAACAGCAGCAGTGGCGTGTATTTTTCTCCAAAAGCAAACTCGTTGCGCTAGGTTTGGAGGAGGTAATAGCTGTTCTACGGCGCCTGTTGGGATTACCCGACAGCGGAGCGGCAGATTAGAATTTTTGGTGTGAGCGCTGGCACGGTTGGACCAGACGGCTTAATGGGTTGATTGCCCTTTAATCAGGGTAGCTCATCGACTTCAAACCTTTACCAGCGGCGCGAAAGCATCCGTGTGACAGTGTCGCTAATAATGTTGCGAGATTTCTTGTAAATCATTATCTCTATGAACCGAATGTGGGCACGGTTGCATGATCACGTCAATCAGCCTCGCGTAATAAGCATGGTATCAAGAAGAGGATTCACTTTCGGTAATACGTATAAGTTTATTGTTCTCATAATGCGCAGCTTAAGTGTCGTAGACATGAATTTCAGGCAGCTGGGCTGTGACCTTGTGCACAAGTTTCCACCGTCCGGTGCTAGGCGATAAGTCGACGTACAATCGTCGAACTTGCACTACACGCTCGCATAGATGGATGCCTCTGATTTGCTTTAGGATGTAGCTGTGCCGGACTTGCGTCAACGCCTCGTAATTGTTCGAGGAGCACTAGGCGCAGGCAGGCTTACAACCTTCGAATGTACGCTTAAGTAAAACGAGAATTCAAGGAGCATTCGCTCAAATTTACTCAAACAGGGCGCACTTATGCCTGAACATATTCAGACAGAACGCGTATTTGAATAAAATTAATTTAAGAAATTTAAAAATACAGTCCCGGAGGAGGGGAAAAGCATATTCACTCGTGTGTCCGCTAGCCTCCGTCTCGTACAACCTGTACGGTTACATGCACGAGACGGTATAACTGCTATCGGTGATCAAAGCGTCCACTGAAAATCGTTAGAAACGCTTTTCAATCTAGCTCAGTGTGACGCAATGTTGCCGCCCTGAAAGATGTCTAATAAACCGACTATGCCTTTCCCCATGAATAGAGTACCATGATTAATAAGCTGATTTCAACTCTTTTTTCCAGAGAACTTCACCGAGATCATGGCTTCCTGACCATGCAAAGAACCAATCGCCTTTATCAATGATCTTTTGGAGTGCGGCTATCCTCAGGGCCAAGTTCTTGTCAGTCTCTTTACGAAGTACGGTTTTTGCTAGTTCCTGTTTGGTAGTAGTTAGAATGTACGGGCAACGCAAGAAATCAAAAAATAACATGGTCAACTCAGCGCTTCGCTTTATTGTTTCAATCGTAATTAGATCAGAGTAAAGCTTCATTGCATGTATGCACAATGAATTTTTTATCTCAGCGTACCTGGGGATATCTTTAATGTAATGCAGCAGAGTAACAATTTGGAAATACCCAAAATGGTGAATTGGGAAGATCAAGCTTAGATCTTCTCTTTGGGATATTCCGTATATACGTAAAAGATCATCCTTGCCAAGATAATATTCTTCCCCGAAGGAACTTAGTACCGTAAGCAAATTTATAACTTCAATATTGTTTCCACTCGTATGGTCAAATGAAAATAGGACAGACCGGAGTTGACCTGATATGTAATTCTTCAAATATTCTGCGCTGTCAATCGGAAGACCTGCAGCGAAGTGATTGAGAGCGAAGCAAAGTGAACTAATTTGGTAGGTAGCTCTCACTCTTGGCGACATTGCGTACACGAAGAAGATAATCTCCAGTACCGAACGTAAAAACTTGGATAGTCTATTTAGTTCTTTTTCGTTGGCATCATCAATTGAGACATTGTCCATCAAAGTATATATTTTCTGACTAAAAATTGAGAAAAAATAATTTGATATTCCTTCATATGACGAAATATTTTGGGAAATAATATGTTTAACGTCTCTAATGTATGATGCAGAAAGGCGCTCTTCATTCCCGACATATTTAACATTAAATGGTGCGCGAACGAGTAGAGTATCTTCATTTGATCTAGCTGCGTGGTCAATTTTTTCTTTATATTCGCTGCGTATTTCTAAAGGTGTCCTCGTATGATTTTTGAAAAGGCTGTCTATAAGTTTGGCAAGTTCAATTTTTGCGCCTGACTGTCCGGTTACAAACGGCCTGGCAGATGTTTTTGTTTTTGCTTCATTTAGATAAAGTTTGAAGTCTGACAGATTTTTAGCGATTTCACGTTGTGCATAATCCGCTACGATCACATCATTGAAGAATATAAAGTAGTCGTCAACATATCTTCTAATTTCATAATCTACCCCAATTTTATGACCTGTCTTTTCTAAGTTCTTTTCAACATTCAAATCAATGTACTGGAGAATCACCTCTGCAAATATTCTAGAGATTTCTGGGCCTATAACTATACCGTTTGTTTCGTTATAGTTAGATCTCTGCATCACTTTGTCAAACGCTCCCTCAAACGTTGACAGAGAAATATTTTCCTTGCCATAAGCTTTGCTTTTTGCTGCCCAAGTGAAGGAGTGTGTATAAATATGGTTAAAGCATTTCGAAATGTCTAGGGATCGCATACCTGAAAATTTCTTTTCCAGTTCATGAAACTCTGACGACTCATAAAACTTGTAAATTAAATTATAGCTACTGTATGCGAAAAACGATGAGGCATTTTTATTTTGCGAAGAAAATCCGTCCGTTTCAGTTTCGACTTCGATTGGCGTCCATAAAAATTTAGAAGCTCTCTTTTTTTCAAAATAATGAGTAGCTACCCGACTTGGTTTGCGAAGCGAATAGCTACTTCTTGAACAGAGTCCAATCATCAGTTGGGAGTATTTTTCGTATAGTTCAGAAAATTCTTTCTGTATAGCCGGATGTACTATACTAAGTGCGCGGGTATCAAGGGAATCTTTTTTTATACTGTAATCGTAAGGAATAGTAAAATCGATTTTTGTTGAAAGCAATGGCAGTTTGCATTCTGTAAAAATTTGAACATCCGCATTTTCTTTTAATCTTTCATAAAATCCATTATTGGAAAAAAGAATGGGAACCTCGTAAGGCAGGGTGTCAGTTAATAAAACACGTAAAAAATCATGTTTTTTGAATTTAATTTTTTTAATTTTTTTAGACATGATTCCAACATTTTTTTATTTGCTGCAAGCGCTTTGCAGAGATTGATTGAGTAATTTTCTTTGAGTGTCCAGCGTAAAAACATAGTTTTGCTAACTCATCTTTCTGAGCCGCCGACAAGTCGCCATTTATTTTCTTTCCAAAATTCCCATTCTTCGAAAAAACTGAGCTCCTTAAGAATTTCGAGATCAATTTCAATTCTTTTTGCCCTGACTCATCTATTAATGGATAATTATAAAATATTCCCGATAGCAGCTCCCCCGTCTCTCCCTTCCGGTGCATCCTACAATTGCCTGACAAGAATTTAATTCTTGAGAGCAAGAGGGGATAATTTTTATCATGGGTGTAACTTAATAATGACAAAATTATTCTTTTTTTTAATTTAGCTAGTTTGCCGTCTGCAATTTTAATATTTATACGGGGTGGCTGCGTTACGTTTGGTTGCCCTTTTGTGCTAGGATTCGTCGGAACATCGCTTTGAAGTCGAAATTGAAATTTATATCCTAGATAGCTAATTTCTGGCTTAGGATTGTAATAAGTACAGTTTCCTTTTTCATTAATTGCGATCGTCTCGGTTTTTTCTTCGTTTAAAACCATATCCGGATATAAAGCTTCTTTGATCTTTCTAACTACAATATCTGCATCGGAATAAGATAATATGATTATGTCGTCAACATATCGGGCAAAGTAGTAAACCCCCTCTGTCGCTCTTACTTTTTTATCGAATTCTTGCATGTTTAATTCGGAAAGTGTGGCGCTGATGCTGACTCCACGAGGCAGGCCATTGCCAGTGAATCTAGTTGAGTTGAGTAGAAGCTTCTTTAACAACTCTTTGCCCCGATATGAGAGCATAGACTCCTCACATATTCTCTTCACCAACTTTTTTCTAGGCACGCTTTCATAAAAATCTTTTATATCTACTTTTATAGCAAAAAATGGAATTTTTTCTTCCAATAAAAGTTTTAACTGTGACATAATTTCAGCACGATTCGCTTGACGGACATTGTAGAGTCTTCTAATGTTGTCATTTAGTTTGCGAATAACGAATTCGTCTTTGCTACTAGTTGTTGAGTAAACAGTTTTTCCTGATCTAATGGCATTGGAGAAGTTTCCAAATTCAAAATTGGTATCATGAATTTCTGATGATAGCTCTTCCATTGTCTGGAGATAATGCTCTCGTGTCCTACCTAATTTATATTTTCCAGGATCGGTACGAATCATCAGCCCCATTAGATTTTGGGCTGAAAAGGTTTGATCAAGCATTGCAATACCTCGTTTATACAGGCCCAAAGAAGGCGAGATGGCGTTCGAATTTTAAGTCGATTAAATATTACCACTGGTGCAACTGATTTGTGGGGAAAATCGTCTTCTTCGAAAAAATGTGTTCAGTTATTGCAATAATAAAAACCGTATGATAGTGCTAGACTTACTCGCCGCTTGGCGTTTCATAATTTTGCTATGCAGCATTCATCCGATGTCTGGACCACCATCTCACGCAATCTGTACTTCTCGTCCCGACCATCCGCAGATAGGATTGGACAGATGCCAGGACTGGCGATTACCACGCACACGATATCGCAGACGTTACCGACAAGCAAGTGCGTGTCATTAGCGTCTGAAAGACCAGCGTCGATTGCTTCAAGTTTCGCGAAAAATTGGCCTCTATGTTGCCTTGAGGTGTTGCGTGAAATTAGTGCGATACAGGTACGATGATAGAAGACGAGTGGCTAAATGTTGAGATACAAAGGTTTGCGAATGTTATACGACTTGTCTGAAACTGGTAGGGACTGCCTAAGATCCTCAAATCACTTGGCATCGGCGTGTGCACGATTGCGAATTTTGCAGGGCCGCCGGAGATACGTCAACTCGATCTATACGCGGTATTTGCTCAAGCGTCGGTTGTATTGTTTGAGCGTTTTCTCTACATCGATGAGTTCTTGCTAAAGTGCGCGCTACTGTTCAATCTGTTGTTCGATTTGCCGCACTGGCGGATCCTCACAACGCCTATTGGGTGTCGAAGGCTTACAAGATTGATGGCCTGATAAGCTGTTTAAGCCGGACTACATTCATCAATCCGATCATGTTAAGGCGTTCGATCAGGGTAGTGCGTATACGCCCAGATCTGTAAGAAATCTAGTTTGACAGAAGTGTTGGTAGCGCTACGGTGTCCACTTAGATAACTCAACACGTGGAGGGGGGCGGTGATTGCACCGAAATAGTGGCTTCAGTGTCCATCACGGATCACTACCCGCCATGGTAGCTGACGCTGCCAATGATTCATGTCGATGATGCAGATTCTCTGAATCTGGAAGTGCGGCTTGATTGCCTTACATACGTCATTCGATGTCAAGGCGATTCGTTTATTGACGGCATATGTACCCGGTATGCATTAAAGTGATTGTTGCAAATTAAACAATAATTTACTTGGGAACATAATGGATAGAGATGCATTATCTAAACAACAACTGTGAATATTGTCAGACGGAAAGTCATGTTTCTTGTTCGGAATCTAGCCGAAGTGCGTGGATAATCGACCACCTCAGCGACATCGTTCGCGCCCCACTTCCCATCCATCATGAAAAACTTCAGCATCAAGTACGTGATCGCCGCCGTCATCGGCTTGCTCATCCTTGCCGTGATCACCGTCGGCGCCCTTGGCTACCACGCCACGCAGCGCTCCGTTGACCTCCTCGAAAACCTCGCGCTCACCACGGCCAACCAGCAGATCGGCATGTCCGACCTGAAAATGCGCATGGAAATTAACCGCAGCCACATCCTGCAGGCGCTGCAGCACAATCCTGAGAACAAGCATGCGGCGCTGCACAACCATCCGCTGACGTTCCACAGCGACTTCATCGCCAAGAACAGCGAAGAAATGCGCAAGGAGCAGCAGGAGCTGCAGGCGAGTCTGCGCTTCCCTGAAACGCGTGACCGTTTTGCTGCATGGATGACGGCCAGCGACAATCTGGGCATCGACATGATCGGCAATGCCATGCGCGCGATTCAATCGGGTCAGTGGGATGACGCCAACCTGATGCTCGGCAAGCAGGTCAACCCGACGTACAACAAGTCGACCGAGGCATTCGCGGCATTGCAGACGCTAATGAGCGAGCGTAACGTTCGTCAGGGCAAGGAGCTGCATCAGGAACTCGCTGTGCTCAACACGGTTGTGATTGCCGCTATCGTCGTGGCCATCCTGCTCAGCATCGGTGCTGCGTTCTACCTGGTCCGTGCGATCAATACGCCGTTGATGCAGGCCGTGGCCGTGGCACGCCGTGTTGCCGATGGCGACCTGAGTGTCCAGGCGCCGGTCAACTCGACCAATGAATTTGGTCAGCTGCTGGCTGCCTTGCGTGACATGACCGCATCGCTGGCCGGTATCGTCAAGGATGTGCGTAGCGAAAGTGAAGTGATCGCCACCGCGTCGACGCAGATCGCCGCTGGCAATATGGACTTGTCGGCGCGTACCGAACAGCAGGCCAGCGCGATCGAAGAGACGGCTGCGTCGGTCGAAGAACTGACCAGCACGGTGCGCCAGAATGCAGAAAATGCACGTCAGGCGAATGAGCTGGCGGCATCGGCCACGCAGATCGCCACCCGTGGTGGTACGGTCGTGACCGAAGTCGTGGGTACCATGGGCGAGATCAACGCGTCGGCTCGCAAGATCGTCGACATCATCGGCGTCATCGATGGCATCGCGTTCCAGACCAATATTCTGGCGCTGAATGCGGCAGTGGAAGCGGCCCGTGCCGGTGAGCAGGGCCGTGGCTTTGCCGTCGTTGCGAGCGAAGTGCGCAATCTGGCGCAGCGCTCGGCCAGTGCCGCCAAGGAAATCAAGGAGCTGATCGGCGACTCGGTCAGCAAGGTGGATGCGGGCACGCGCCTGGTCGACCAGGCTGGCGCAACGATGGAAGAGATCGTGCAGAGCGTGCGCCGGGTAGCTGGCATCATGGGTGAAATCAGTGTAGCCAGCGCCGAGCAGCGCTCGGGCATTGAGCAGATTCACCACGCGATCAGCCAGATGGACCAGGTCACGCAGCAGAACGCCGCCCTCGTCGAGGAGGCCGCCAGCGCCGCCACTTCGTTGCAGGAAAGCGCTGCCGGGCTGGCCGATCGCGTCAGTGTGTTCAAGGTTGCGCCGGCCGCCGTGTCAGCCCCGGCCCAGGCTTTCACGACGCGCCGCCCGAACGCAATTACGTTCCAGCCGCAACTGGCCTGAAGTAAATCCGAGCGCCCAAGACTGGCGCTTCAGCGACGCTCGCCAGCCTTGGCGGGCGTCGTTTGCGCCGCATCGATGTCGGCGCCCCAGGCATCCTTGCCCATCACCGCGGTGCCGTTGGCGGTGAAGTCCATGATGGCGTCGGCCGCCCGCGCATAGCGTTCCCATGCCGGCAGTCCGGCCCCGTTCGGATCCCCGCGCTTCGCAAAATTCACCATATACGTACTCATCGTCTTGCCCATGCCAAGATCGCGGGCCGTCACTTGCGCGCCGTACTTGATCGCCACCGTGTCGAAAAAGAACGGAATATCCGTCGCATGCCCGGCGCCAGCGCCCGGTTTTTCATTGGCCTGATGCACGTACGAAAAGCGGTACGCATACACGGGCGCGCCGTGCCCGGCCAGCGTCGCTGCAAGGCTGCGCGCACCGGCCACCATATACCCGGTCTTGCCGCCGATATCGGCGCTGGTCGCACCGATCATCACCGGCACCTTGTGCATGCGGCCTTCGGCAAACGCGGCGCGTGAATCGATGGCCAGCTTGCCGTCGACATATGGCCCGTGGTACGTCGGCTTGTCGCGCTGCATGAAGTTGGCCAGGTTCAAGCCGTCGGCGATCGCTTCCGCCGGCAGCGCCCGCAGTTTCTCGAGCGCTTTCGGATCGTCCGCCGCGATGCCCTTGCCGGTGGCGAAATTCACGCCAATGCGTTCGATGTCGGCCAACGGCGTCGGCGCCGTGCCGCCATCGCCGCCCGACATCACGACTGCCTTGGCGAACAAGCCCTTGCTCATCGGCGAAGTCAGCAGCGTATTGACCGACATGCCGCCCGCCGATTCACCGGCGATCGTGACATTCGTCGGATCGCCGCCAAACGCCGCCACATTGCGCTTGACCCATTCCAGCGCAGCGATCTGGTCCATGAAGCCGTAGTTGCCAACCACGCCTTTAATGCCGCTGGTGCCCGTCTCGCGCGTCAGCTGTGGATGGGCAAAAAAACCGAAGCGTCCGATGCGGTAATTGAAGCTGACGACAAGCGCGTCCTGTTTTGCCAATTCGGCGCCGGAATAGGTTGGGGGCGACGCGCCCCCGTTGACGAAGCCGCCGCCATAGATCCAGACGATCACGGGTAATTTGCCCTTGGCATTGGCCGGCTTCCAGACGTTCAGGTACAGGCAGTCTTCGCTTGGCGTCGTGCCCAGTGGGGCGGCGTCGCTGGGGAAGGGCACTTGCATGCAATCGGCCGCGTACGCGGTGGCCTGACGTACGCCCGGCCACGGCTTGGCAGGTGCTGGCGGGCGCCAGCGCAGCGTGCCCACCGGCGGGGCGGCGAACGGGATGCCTTTCCAGCTGGCGACGCCTGCATCGGTCGAGCCTGCCACCTTGCCCGTGTCGATGGCGATCGTCGGTGTGCCTGGCGACGCAGTCGCGCCCGGCGCGGCCACGACGAGGGATACGGCAAGGAGGGGAAGCAGGGAACGATGCGACATGGATGGGGCCTCTTGATCGGATGGTTGAAAGGTTGTTAGCAGATAGTAATCGACCTGCCACAGCGAAGGTGGTACGGATGACCACCAGCAAAGAGGCCGGGGCAACCTTGTCCTGAAGGTGGTCCAGCCCCCACTTCTTCGTTACAGTGTTGCAATTCATCCAAAATAGCGGTCCGGAAATGTATTTCCAAGGCGCATCTGAACTAATCCGAATTCACTACCGGTTTCGGCGCTATCATGATGAGCTATTACCCGTTTGCTAATACCGCACATGCAAGGTTTGCTCTGTAGATTTCGCCTGTCCACCCTGATGACCCTGGCCGTGTGCGCCACGGTGGCATTGACGGTCGCTCTGCTGCTGGCGGTGGTCAACCATTTTGCAGTGCGCCAGGCCAATGCTGAAGCGCAGTTGCGGCTGCAACAGCTGTCATGGCAGATGCGCGATTCGCTCAACCGCGTGGTTGAACAAGCCACGGGCGATGCCCGCCTGCTGGCTGCTTTGCCGCAAGTGCGCAACGCGCGCAGTCCGGCGTCCGCGCGCATTGCACTGGAAAGCCTGCAGCAAACATTCCCCGATTACGCCTGGATCGGCCTGGCCGACATCGATGGCAAGGTGACGGCCTCGACCAAAGGCCTGCTCGAAGGCGCGGACGTTAGCGCCCGGCCGTGGTTCAAGTCGGGCCAGGTGGGCGTGCGTGCTACCGATTACCATCCTGCCGTCATGCTCGAAAAGCTCATGCCCCATGGTAGCGATCCGTGGCGCTTTGTCGATGTCTCTACGCCTGTCTTCAGCCACGACGGCGAGATGTTCGCCGTGCTCGGCCTGCACCTGAGCTGGGACTGGGCACGGCGCCAGGCGCGCAAGCTCCTGACGCCGGCGCTGCGCGAGTATGGCGCCGAGATCCTGGTCGTGCGCAATGACGGGACGGTCATGCTTGGCCCGCAAGAACTGGTCGAGAAAAAGATTTCAACGGAAAGCCTGCGCCGCGCCAGGCTGGGCGACACGGGCGCGCTGCGCGAAGCCTGGCCCGATGGTCATACGTATCTCACCGGCTATAGCCAGACGGGCCAGATCGGCAACGAGGCGTCGCTGAACTGGGCGGTGCTGGTACGCCAGGACGAAGACAAGGCGTTACAGAGCGCCAAGCTGCTGCAGCACCGGATGCTCATGTGGAGCGGCTTGCTGGGCGCGGTGCTGGCCGTGGTCGCGGCCTTGCTGGCGCAGCGCCTGGCGCGTCCGATGACGCGCTTGGGCGAGGCGATCGAGCGGGTGACGGAGGCCACTGCCAGCGGTCACGAGTTGCCGACGATTCCGCATATCCAGGGCTTCTACGAAGCCAATATGCTGTCGCGCACGATGCGCAACCTGGTCGAGAGCGAAGAGCAATACCGGAGCGCCTTGCAGCAGATGAATGAACACCTGGAATCGAAGGTGGCGCAGCGTACGGCTGAATTGCAGGCACTGCTGCTGCGCGACGTACTGACGGGCCTGCCGAACCGGCGGGCGCTGCTCGAAACGCTTCCCGAAGCCATGGGCCGCGCCAGCCGGGGCGGGCGCCCGGCGGCGCTGCTGTTCATCGACATGGATGGCTTCAAGGCGGTCAATGACAACCACGGTCACGAAGAAGGCGACGAGCTGCTGCGCCAGTTTGGCGCGCGCCTTGCCGAGTCGATCCGCATGACCGATATGGTCGCGCGCCTGGCGGGTGACGAATTCGTCGTCGTGCTGGAAATGCTGACCTCGCGCACCGATGCCGAGGAAACTGCGTGGAAGCTGCTCGACCGCGTGCGCGAGCCGTATGCGCTCAGCACCACTGACGTCACCGTGGGCGCCAGCATTGGCGTCGCGGTGTTTGCGCCGGGCGACAAGCCCGATCTCGATGCCTGGCTGGCGCGCGCCGACCATGCCATGTACGCCGCCAAGCGCGGCGGCAAGAATGCGGTGGCGCTGGCTGCCGTACCGATATGAGGCGCAGGCTGGCCTTCACGCCCCAAGTTGTCCTTTGCGATTGCCAGTAGCCTCCATGAACCAGATCAGTCAGATCATTGCCACCATCAAGCGTCAGCTGAAACTGCAGGGGCTGACCTACCGTGACGTTGCCGTCGCGCTCGACTTGTCCGAGCCGAGCGTCAAGCGCCTGTTCGCCAGCGAGCAATTTACCCTCGACCGGATCGTCGAAATCTGCAGCCTGCTCGGCTTCACGCTGGCCGAGATCACGCAGGAAGCCCAGGCCGGCCAGCGTCGCCTGCGCACGCTCAGTGCCGGTCAGGAAGCCGAGCTGGTGTCGGATCCGAAGCTGCTGCTCGTCGCCGTCTGCGCGCTGAACCACTGGCGCATGCTCGACATCCTTGGCGCCTATGCCCTGACCGAAGCGCAATGCGTGCAGCACCTGCTCCATCTTGACCGCCTGCAACTGATCTCGCTCTTGCCGGGTAACCGCATCCGCGTGAACGTGGCGCGCGATTTCGACTGGCTGCCGGATGGCCCGATCCGGGCCTACTTTCGGGAGCAGGGCTTGCCTGAATTCGTGGCCGGCGCGTTCGGCGGGGTGGGTGAGTCACTCGATTTTGCGCATGGGATGCTGACGGAAAGCGCGCGCGCCAAGCTGCAGCAGGAGCTGCGCCAGTTGCGCAGCCGCTTTGCGCAATTGCACGACGAAAGCCTGGCCGCGCCGCTGGCGCAGCGGCGTGGTACCGGCTTGCTGCTTGCACTGCGCGAATGGGAGCCAGCAGGCTTTGCGGAGCTGCGCCGGTAGCGTATGATCGATTGCATCTGCTGCACAGTGCCGGAGCGGAAGCAGCCGATTCTGTGAAGTAATGTGAAGTACTAGACAGATGGGTTCGCGACATTTCGCGGATAGTAGGTGTCAGGGAGAGTGTGACGCCATGAAAATGTCTTTCATCGCTATGGCCGTGCTGGGTTCAAGTGCGGTATGTGCTTCGGCACAGGAGTCGGCGGCCACCGCAAGGGGCGCCGGTAATGTTGCGATCCCTGAAACCGTGTGCGCGCAGGATTGTCTGGCCCAACTCCAGTTGGCCGTGCGCGCCGATGACGCGAATGCGCCCACCGGCGCTGCCATCTTCACCCATGAAACTGCCACTGAGCCACAGCAGGCCGCCGAGCGCGTCGGCGCCGGCACGCTCACTGTTGGCCGGCAATTCAATATCGATTACACGACGCTCAATGACGTTGGCGACCCGTTTCACGGTGGCCTGGCCGCCCAGGCTGCGCCACGCGGCGCCCGCGCCGACGACAGCGTCGCCTACGAAGGCAAGCTTGCCGGCGTGTCGACCGGCGCCAAGTGGGGCAAGGGCGACGTCGACGGTTCGCCGTCGGGCCGCGCCTGGGGCATGTCGGTCGGCGTCAATCTGGGACCGCTGACGCTGCGCGCTGCCCATCAGAACCGCAACGTGGCCAAGGTCACGCGCTACGACCAGGTCGACATCACGATGGCGGCCAAGAATTCCATCGTTGCCGCCAATATGCGCTTCGACTGGGGCACGGCGTACGCCGCCTACAGCGCCAGCCGCGGCTGGGGCAGCTCGCCGCTGTTCAACCCCGATAATCCCTACAGCGCGGGCGTGGCCGCCACGCGTTCCACCAACAGCCGCGACGTGCTGGCCGGCGTGGCCGTGCCCATGAGTCACTCGACGACGCTGCTGGCCTCCTACATCCGGCGCAATGACCGCGACCTGTCCAACCGCGATGCGCGCCAGGTCGCCGTCGGCGCCAGCTACGCCGTCTCGCGGCGCATGGATTTCTACGCCGCGTATTCGCGCATCCAGCATCTGGCCGGGGTGCATCTTGGCGTCAAGCCGGGCAATGGCTCGTCGCTCAACGTCGGGATGCGACGCTCGTTCTGATCCCACCGTGCCCGTTCGTGCGCCGGCCCTGCGTTGCGACAGGAATCGGCAAAATTCAGTAATGTGTCTCCATGGTTCATTAACTATTGAGGAGACCTTATGACTGGTACCAGCACACTTGATCCGGATAACTTCCCTGAAGCACCAGACCGCAGCCTGGGCAAGGGCCATGGCGTCGACGCACTCGGCCCGAGCGACTTGTCAGACACCGGTAGCGACGTCGTGGGCGGCCCCGGCTTTGCCAGCAATATCGATCCTGAGCAGACGCTCGACTTCGACGGCGGCACCACGTCCGACCTCGAAGCCGGTCACGCAGGTGAAACGGCCGGGCCTGATGTGGGCGACGCCGATTTCTCGGGCGACAGCGATCGCAGCGGCACGGGTGAACGCGCCGCAGCCGGGCGCGACGCGGTTGTCAGGGACGGCGCCGACATCGACACCGACCGCATCGAATCCATCCCCGATCTGCCACTGACCGAGGATGACACCGACTTTTTAACGAGTCTTCCGCCGGGTCAGGACGTAAGCCGCTAACAAGGCGCCGCTGCCCAACAGGGCAGCGTTGATATATTTCGAGCGCAGCGCTGCCGCCGTGTATTCGCTGTGCTCGATGACGTGATGTGGCGAGCCCTGGCGCTCGCGCAGTTCACGCGTGTAGTCGGGCTTGTGCAGGGCGTCGCGCCGGCTTGGGTCGGTGTCGACGTCCAGCTTCTGGTTCACAAACATCGTCGCCTGCAGGAATTTATCGAACACGCGCGGCAGCAGGCGCGCTCCCGTCGAATTCATCTTGGCCGCACCGCCGACGAACACGTCGCGCTTCGGGTGCTGGGCCGCATACAAGATCGCATCAGCAACGATCTCTGGCGCATAGACCGGCGCCGGCAGCTTCGGCTCCTTGTCCATATAATTTTTCGCGTGCACGGCAAACATCGTGTCGATCCCGGTCGGCTTGATCAGCGTGACCGACATCGGTGCGCCTTCCTTGTCCAGTTCGATGCGCAGCGAATCCGTGAAGCCCTTCACGGCGTGCTTGGATGCCGCGTACATGCCTTGCAGCGGGATGGCGTGGTCCGACAGCTCGCTGCCCAGGTTGATCAGCGCGCCGCCGCCGCGCAGCTTCATGCGCTTGACCGCTTCCATCGAGCCATTCACTACGCCCCAGAAGTTGGTCTGGAACAGGCGGTGATGGTCTTCGGGCGCCACATCTTCCATCCGGCCGAAGATCGAGATGCCCGCGTTGTTGATCCAGGTGTCGATACGGCCGAAGCGTTCGATGGCGGCGTCGCCAATGCGCGCCACATCGTCGATATTGCCCACGTCCGCCGTGACAGTGACGACCTCGGTGCCGATCGTGGTGAGTTCCTCAGCCAGGTGGGCGAGGGCGTCGTCGGCGCGTGCCGCCAGCACCAGCTTGGCGCCGCGTTCGGCGGCCATGCGCGCCGTCGTCAGGCCGATGCCGCTGGTGGCGCCCGTGATGACGATGACTTGCTCATTGATTTTCTTCAGTTTGACTGACATGGATGATCCTTTTTGCTTTGATTTGGTCGAGGAGGGAGTTATTGAAATGATCACTTCGTGTTGCATAGTGATATTTCAAGAGAAAACGTGGCGCGCGGGTGACGGGGCGGGGCAGGCAGTCGCCCGACAACGAAAAACGCCGTTCCCACACGATGCGGGAACGGCGTTTCACGAGGACTGCGCGGTTGCAGGTACAGCAGGCAAAAAGGTTATTTCTTAGAATAAATCTGATCGAACACACCGCCGTCGGCAAAGTGGGTTTTCTGCGCTGCGGTCCAGCCGCCGAAATCGCTGATCTGGAACAGCTTGATCTGCGGGAACTGCGACGCGTATTTCTTGGCAAATTTCTCGACCGACGGGCGGTAGTAGTTCTTGGCGATGATGTCCTGGCCCTGGTCGCCGTACAAAAATTCGAGGTAAGCCTGCGCCACCGGCCGCGTACCGCGCTTGTCGACGGTCTTGTCGACCACGGCCACCGGCGGCTCGGCCAGAATGCTGACCGACGGGGCGACGATCTCGAATTTGTCGGGGCCAAGTTCACGCAGCGCCAGCAGCGCCTCGTTTTCCCAGGCCAGCAGCACGTCGCCGATGCCACGCTCGACGAAGGTCGTGGTGGCGCCGCGGGCGCCCGAATCGAGCACCGGCACGTTCTTGTACAGGCGCGCCAGATAGTCACGCGCCTTGGCGTCGGTGCCGCCCGGCTGGCGCAGCGCGTAGCCGTAAGCCGCCAGGTGGTTCCAGCGCGCGCCGCCCGACGTCTTCGGATTCGGCGTGATCACCGCGACGCCCGGCTTGACGAGGTCGCCCCAGTCGCGGATCTGTTTTGGATTGCCCTTGCGTACCAGAAACACGATGGTCGACGTGTACGGCGCGCTGCGGTATTTGAGTTTTTGTTCCCAGCCGGGATTGATCAGGCCCTTGTCGCGGATGGCGTCGATGTCGTACGCCAGCGCGAGGGTGACGACATCGGCCTGCAGGCCGTCGATCACCGAGCGCGCCTGCTTGCCCGAGCCGCCGTGCGACTGCTTGATCGTGACGTTGTCGCCGGTCTTTGCTTTCCAGTGCTTGGCAAATGCCGCATCGAACTCGTGGTACAGCTCGCGCGTCGGATCATACGATACGTTGAGCAGGCTGATGTCGGCGGCAAATGCAGGCGCGTGCGCCAGGAGGGTCAGGGCTGCCAGCGAGCTGATGAAGGTTTTGCGAAGCATCGAATGTCTTTCTTCAGGTTAGAGACGGTAGAGTACGGTCTCGGCCTGTAGAAAGAAAACGAATAAATTCAAGCAACCTTATACGATTTCTGCGCCGGCACAGGTGGGGCTCAGTTTGCCTTGGACAGGATGACCAGCCAGCGGCGGAACAACAGAATTTCAACGTGGCCGGCTTCAACGCCCGTATCGCACTCGATGACCGGATTCACGGCGTAGAAACGCTTGCGGAAGTCGCGGGTCACCAGGATTTCGCGACGGCCAATGCGGACCATGAAAGGGGTCGGGGCGTGTTCCATACCAAAAGAGCTATTGAGCGTGGTCATGTTCGTTTCCTCGTATCGAGTGGTTATGCAGTGAGGTAAGAATACCATAACTACTGTATGAATCAACAGTTACTGTTCGGGCATACAGTAGTTTTTGCTGTGTGTGGTATTTTCGCCAAGTCAGTCATAATCGCGTCATCATGACCAAAACACTGCCTCGCCTCCAGCGCTTTGCCGCCAACCGCTTCTCTGCCGAGGGCGAATACGGGCTGCACCTGACCATCGGCGTGGCGCTGCTGCTCGCTGCGATGGCGGTGTTCGCCCAGCTTGCCGGCGCCGTCGTGGCTGGCGCGCCAATTACCCAGTTCGACGCCGAGATTGCCAACTGGCTGCACCTTCATGCGCGCCAGGGCGGGCTGTTGCGCGATGTGCTCCTGCTCATCACCCACATCCACAGCACGCCGGGCATCCTCATCATGGCCTTCTGCGCGGCGCTGTGGCTGTATCGCAGCGGTCACCGTTACTGGACGATGGCAGTCATCGCCAGCGTGCCCGGCGGCATGCTGCTCAACGTCGCGCTCAAGCACACGTTCGAGCGCGCGCGGCCGCACTTCGACGAGCCGATCGTTACGTTGACCACCTACAGTTTCCCCAGCGGGCACACGATGGCCGCCACCGTGCTGTATGGCGTGCTGGCCTGTTATTTTGCGCGCCGCGCCCGGACGTGGCCGGGCAGGGTGCTGCCGTTCGTGCTGGCAGCCCTGATGATCGGCGCCGTGGCGTTTTCGCGCATGTATCTCGGCGCGCACTATCTCACCGACATCCTCGCCGCACTGACGGAGGGCTGCGGCTGGCTCGCGATCTGCATCGGCGGCACCGCCACCCTCAATCGCCGCCGCAGGGCCCGTGAACGGCGCCAGTCCGGCGCGACCTCACTCCAAGACATGTAAGGAATTTTTCGATGCGCACTCTCGTTCACCTTTCCGACCTGCACTTTGGCCGCGTCGACCAGGCCCTGCTCGGCCCGTTGCGCGAGCTCGTGCACAGCATCGCGGCCGACGTCGTCGTCATTTCGGGCGACCTGACCCAGCGTGCCAAGGTGGAAGAATTCGAAGAGGCGCGCGCGTTTCTCGATTCGCTGCCCGGGCCGCAGATCGTCGTGCCGGGCAACCACGATATTTCGCTGTACAACGTGCTGC
>Ga0265798_10003281_pt1 | contig 23096 bp, 26 predicted proteins | sample P3T30metagenome_FD_192430 | JGI IMG/M metagenome (GOLD analysis project Ga0265798, IMG submission 192430) | Plant litter microbial communities from East Loma Ridge, Irvine, California - P3 T30 | ecosystem: Environmental > Terrestrial > Plant litter > Unclassified | place: USA: California... | reverse complement strand
AAATTAGGCCGTTCAACAGCACCGACTCGACCACCAATTTCATTCACAACTTTGGCAGAGCGTACCCTGGTCTTGGGGTTGTCGTTGGGCATTGTTTCAGACGTTAAGATGAGAAGCAGTGAAATATAGCAGGAAGAGAATGTGGAGAGATTCATGCGGTCAATCTGCGTACTAATTACCTGAAAATGTCGGAACCGGAGGAAAGAATGTGGATTTGATCGTACCTGTCACCAGCAGATCTGGGATCTACAGTTCAGTATACACAAGGCATGCTTACAGTGTGATATAGACACCTGAGGAGATATGGACACCTGAGGAGCTGGTTTTGAGACTTCGTCTCATTGGTTGGACTGTACATGCGATTGGATTGAGTCTCTCTTGTTATGGTCAGGAAATCAGTCACAGCCCGATTACTACCAGCGCGTGGCTTGGAAACTCAACACTCACAGCTACCTCTCCAGCTCACAGCCAGATACAGACGTCGCCTCATGCTCTCAGCTTTGTCACTGGATTCTACCGTACTTGGGATGATTGAATACGGTTGTTTGTGCCGAGAATCCAACAGTTCGTTTAGGCAGATCGATCGCACCACCGCTTTCCAATTTGCGCGTTCCAGGTGGGCTGACTATGCTTTGGGCAGGCATCGCTGTCTGAGCGGAAGTGGTATTATCTAGATGGTGAGCAAATGGATGATCGTCAAACAGATTATCATGGAGTGAAGGAATGTTTTGAGCGGAGTGTTGGGAGAGCGGTCCATCTAATAATGTATCCAGTAGCGCTCATTCCGAGTATCATGTCTTGTGCCGAGAAGCGAAAAGGGAAATGAGTCAAGTATTGAGTCAAGATCACAAGCTGGCGGGATAGTTGTACTGTACATTCACAGCAAGATGGAGACAGACAAGGGATTGTGTTCGGCTTTCGAGGTCTTGGTAGCTTGTGAAGTGAAGTGAACAGGCCAGTCCGTTACGATATAGATTCCAATGAAGATGGCAGTCCAACGAGCCTGTACTAAGCTGGGATGTAGTGTTATATACATAGGTTGTTGATCAATGGATGAAGGCATGCGCCGCCCTCGTTTGTGTTTCATCCCTGCCGTTGTGTGTGTCGCCCAAAGCCAGAGCTTGAATCGATTCTGCCATCCGATTATTCTCACTATAACACTTGCCACTATGTCAGCTTGGGAATTCATGGATGAATTATTGGCGAAAGGCAATGAGGCCTACGAGCAAGCCGACAAGGTGTGTGATGGAATTAGTTCGCGCTCACCTGTTAGGATTCGGAAGAAGCTCCGTTTTTGGCAGTTCTCGCCCCTCCCAAGGGTCTCGAGGTACCATCCCTGTCTTTGCCAGGGTCATATGAGCTGACGTAGAGCTTGATGGTCATGGAAATCCGGTTGATGTGCCTCACAGGACGATCAGGAAAGATCCTAGAGATGACACTGGGAGTTACAGCGGAAAGGGCCACACCACTTGCCCTTACACACCCTGCGACCGTTGTGGTTCCGCTCGGGGGCACTGGCCCGGAGCATACAGGGTCATGACCGATGGACAATTGGTGATCAGGATCGTCTGCATGGGTTAGTACGAGTACACCATATAAATCAGAATGCCTCAAACTGATTGACAGCGTGTATGACGGTGTTTCGGAAGAACGGTGTTGAGAGAAGCGAGGCTTCATTTGGGACTAATGAAGAGGCATTACAATACGCCGCTCGATTGCGAGACGCCAAAGCTAAGCTGGGAACGGGAGACGGACGGAAAGCAGAGTCTGAGGATGACGGGAATCAGAAGAAGCCTACGAAGAAGCGCAAAGCCAAACAATGAAGGAGGATTAGGCGCAGTCCACTATGTAACATATATCTTGCATATAATCGTCGATTGGCAGCCGTGTTTATCATCGACGTGTTCGCTCGTCATTAGCCAGCTGAATCGGAGAAAGCGTTCGGAGACGACTGAAAGCACCCTAACGATCGCAACCTACCACTATCGTCCACTGTGATGATACAGTACGCACACGACCTATCATGATAGTATTTAAAGGCGAGCAAGCCACAAATCCTGGGTCCGTACGATCTGATCAGTAGCGAGCATTGATACAAGTGGCAAGCTGGACGCGATTAAACTACTTTGCCAAGGTATTCGGGGATTCTACATCTGACGGCAAGTGACGATACTGAGATGCATATTGGACGAGACTGGAAGAGAGCTACGATCTGATTTTTCTTCAAGGAGAGAGGACTGAAATAGCGAGTGTTATTCAAAGCATGGTCAAGCGATTTGCAGATAACTAGCCTGAAGCCGATACGAAGCCATGGTCGGTAAGGAAGATTGTCGATTTACCTCGAGCTGCTTTATCCTCGAAGTGGATAAGAGTCGCATGGTAGAGGAAACAGACGACAAATTGGGGTTGATATACCAAGTTTATCAGAACGACGAGACAGTCGAAAAACGTCGTCCTCCCGAGCGATCTTGTGTGGTCCGCATTGATGCCGCGTCGAGTGGCGAATACTGATACGCTGAGCCTATCCCTGAGGCGAACAGACTGTAGTGTGCCAGTCAGACCACTCGGATGACTCGAAGCATCGAGATCCTGGAGCTTGGCATGATTGCCGGTGCACGCTAGGCATGGCAGACGTGGACCAGCACCGAATGGCCACCCTTGTATGGCTGCCTGCGGATACAGTAAGGCTCGAATCCATTGGCGAGCTAGCAAAGGGTCTTTCGGATTCTGCCTGTTAATGCTGCAATGAAGGAGTAAAAAGTACATACCATAGTGCGCATTCCGATAGTGGCAGCAATGGATATACCATTCGCATACATTGCCATAGAAGACAACACTCCCAATCCCTCTTCCGAGCATCCTTGAGCACTTGCACCAGCAGTAGCAGTATCCAGCACATGATCCACCACTGTCGTATACAGAAATGGCTGGGAAGAGATGAACGTGCAGGCGAGCCATATAGCGATATCGCTTTGAAAGCCCTTGGCGATGCTGTCGGGCAATTCTTTGGCGTACAAATGAGGTAGTTTCTGTGATATCAGCTATGTTCGACGACGTCTCAGCTACTCACTCCCAAGGCCCAATATCCCTCCATTATCATTTTGCGACCGAATGATCGAACTTCAGACAATGCCACCCCCCCTTCACGCTCCAATTTCTCCTTGCTTTTTCCACTGACCATGGAGCCGAACCACTTGACATCCCGCCCACATCTTCGTTCCCCATCATATCCTTTTGCTGACCGGTACATCATCAATCGTATGGCGACGAAAAGTCGATATAGCTCCGGACCTCGAGATTGCTGGATGTTCTTGATATCATCCGAGAGCGCTGCTGACCAGCAAGCCTGCATTACACCATAATCTGCTCTGCCGCTTCTCCCGTCTCTGTCGTTTAGAGCATCCGTTATCGATGGCAGGTCATCGTGCTCCAGGTCTAGTTCTAGCTCCGGGATCGCAGCCACTCCAGATCCTGCTACCTCGTCGGTCACCTCCTCCGACATTGGCTTCGTAGATCTATCTCGAGAGTCATCTTTCATGGCCGAGCGCATCGTCAAGCGTCTGGTAGCATTGGTCGAAAGAAAGATATGATGATCGATCGGAGTTATCACAGGTCGACTCTCCGTGGTAGCCTCATTCTTGACGAAGTCCAAAAGCTCATCGGTCAAATTCTTCACTACCTCCCGACTTTCTTCGAGCCCTCGTGTATGTAGCTGTACCTCAGCGTCCAAAGCGGCTTGAAACGAAGAATTGGGAAGAGGTGCCGAAGTATCGGTGTAAGCTGTCATGAGCGCCTTGTGACTGAGTAAGGAGCCTATGATCTAGATCTTAGTACCATCCTTCTTCCCAATGCAGGAACGTGACTGGCGACTCGGTGTTCCCTAGTTTTTAGAGATACCTCTAAACCAGCCTGCATCGTAGAAGGATCGCAGGGCAAAGGGACTGAGTAGAAGAACTACCCGTCAAATTGATGGCCCTGTACTGGGGCAGGACTCACTGGCGCCTGGATGATCACAGGACTGGCGTTACGTAGCTCGAAAGATCGTTTCATTAGAGGAAACACCCAGAACCCCCATTCTTTCACGTCGAAGGCAATCGATTCAGGCTTGGAGTTAGCATATACCAAGGCTTGTTCACGGATGACATACCGACTTAGGTTGATTCCCAAGATACAGAGCCACAGCGTCCCTGTCCCTGATGATATCATCCACGTCCAACAGATTCCCATTCTTGTCAATACTGCCCGCCTTCAACATATCGTCCAAGAAAGTAGAGCGGGAGATCCGGATCGCCCAATGATCCGCTGCGTCCAAGAGGCTTGGTTTAGCGTCCAATTTCTGAACGAACTCATCAAATTGAGTCGATCCTTGCAGGGCAGGGATTGGCCTCAACCTATATCCGTGATTCCTTCTGACTAAGGAGCCAGCTTCCCAGATACTTTTCTTCCAATTGAAAACAGGATAGGAGATCGCTCGACAATAATCCACCATCCCAGGCATTGCTTCGTCCAGCGCCATCACCCACGCATCCCAGTCCGACCAGGTGCTTCCTGTGGCCTCGTTCAGCCTCTGAGTGTCCAGGACATATCGCCATACCCCTTGCTCGAAAGTGCCATCAACCTCCACTGACGGGTCTTCGAAGCCGAAGTGTTGATATAAAGCGGCCATGGCAGTCTGGAATTGCTCCTCGCTTACCCAGAATTCGACAAACTGCTTGTGATCGGACTCCGTCGGTAGTGGTGATTCGAGGGCGGAAGCGTAGAACCTAACGATATCAAGATTGGCATTGAGATCCGGAATGTCGATGCCCGAATTGACCAGCCAATGTTGATGCGCAGGGGTAGATGGCAGCTGGTGCTGAGGGTAGAAGAAGGTTCTCGATGCCATCTTGCTGAAAATCTGGTTGATTTGTCGCTATCTGCAGGATCGGAAAGTGTCTAAGATGTTTTTGGTGGTAAGGCGATGTGAGTCTAGAAGTGAAACACGCTCTATTTGCCTTTTCATTTCCCCTGATAACGCCCCTAAGTGAGGGTCAGGTCACTGAGAAAACCTTATAGTTCACCAACTCCGCTCAGTGGTCTGACCGATCCAGCTTGAGTACGCGGTGTCGCAGAGTATTGACACATATATCCACGTCGAAGACCGTTGTCATCTTCCTCTTCATCCTGGAGCTTCTCTCGGTGATCAGTCTCAGTAACACTTGGGACTCCCAGTATGTCCAGATGACGCTCGAACATCACTCCATCTGTACACACGACCAGTGCCTGCTGTGAGCATTTCGGCTGTGTGTATACACAGCTTACCCCTTGCTTTTAGGGCAGTCCTGGACCTTGGCCGATTCTCACGTCACGATGCTCACTGAATGGCTTGTTCACCACAGTTCGAGATAAGTATCGCTATCGGTTGGCTCGTCTCTTTCCATGGCTGGCCATGACCTTCGTTCAGATCGCTATCTTCCCTCGAAGCTGAATAAGACGTTTCTCTTAGGACCTTTTCAGCACAGCACACACACATGGACCTACGTCCCCCTTGTTCGGATCCCCGTGTCCTTTCAATTCGGTGATTCCCTGGATTGGTCAAATATGGCAGAGAATTGTTATACGCGGGCATCGCCTGAATACGATGATGAAGGAGGAGGAACCACGTGGAACTTCGGTGAGGGCTCGTCCCTAATTACCTGAAGAAGTAAGCTTGGTGTAGTCTTGCTCACCTCGTATCCTCTTAAACGCCTTCATGTCACTACTATGCAAATGGTGTTCTCCCAGTGTCTGCTGTCTCGGCGACCTTCATCCATATCTTGCCTGATAACATGTTCCTCATCTAGGCATATTCGAACACGCTTGTACGATCAGCGCTGGACCCGGTCCGGATAGCTGGCCTGCGCCTAGATGAGGACACAGCGTGTCTTCGTCGCTCGTGTCATGAAGCCAACTACGTGTGAGGCATAGGGCTAGTCTAAACCAATGCTGGCTCTCGCCGGGGAGGGCCACATGTGTGACGTGTCACGGATGCTGTCGGCACCGCAATAATATCATTGTCGCCTCTATCTGAACTGACAACAAACACGAGATGATCAGCAGATTCTGCCAGGGCGATAAGCGGAAACGCCATGTATGATCGAGCTGTTTCACCGATATGAAGACGATGCATACAGGCGGTCACAGAGCCAAAAAAATTTTGTTCGACTTGCGTCGACCTCTCTGATTCCTACAATACATCAGCGAAGGCTTGAGAGACCGAAGACACGGCTGACTCACGAGTTTGTCATCCTTATGCAGGGGCAATGCTAATCTTCTCTGTATCGTTCCTAGAGATTAGTGGTTTTCAGTGAGGGCATGAACGGGGACTTGCCAATTTTAATTTATGGGCCACCGAAGTGGCCCAGAGACTGAGGTTGTGCGTTGGCGTGGAACAGAAATTCAGGAGCGAAATTCGGGACAGGAAGAGGGAGGTTTCGATATGAAATAACCGGATATGTGGCTGAACAGGCGTTTTTCCACTCAAAAGCGGAGCTCCAGACGTCCCTGAGACCGTGTCGTTGCGTCCTAGCTTCTGTTGTTGTTTATACTTGACTTGACTTGTATATACTTGATGTGTTATGTATAGTGTATCGTGTCAGGTCGACGTCGGATCCAATCGGATTTGATTATATGACTGACAGTGGCGATCGCGGATGATAATACAGGCAAGGAGAGGTCAAGCGGAGGGGGAATGAGTGAATGTGTGGATATGAGACTTGTGTGCTAGGATGTAGTGCGTGCCGGTGTAGATTGGGTATGATGAGGGTCTGAGGTCAGCTGAGGTGGGATGGACTGTTGAGATACGCTTACCTTGCTACTCTTGAAGGAGGGGCATCGATCCCAAGCAGGGGACGGGATGTAGTCGGATAGGAATAGGGTGATGGGTGATGTGTGAAGTGTATGATGTCCGACAGGTCCAAGAAGAATACCAATGTCGACCAAGACTACGATAACCAAAGTCGAGATCAGGTGACGATGAGGTCGAGTCGTACCAAGGGCAAGAGTCTCGAGAGTCGATGGCATGGGAAGAGGAGTGAAGGTGGATGAAAGTCATGATATGGATGATGGTTATGTGTGCGCTGTGATGGACAGGTGGATAGCTTGTCAGGTGATGTTGATATGATGGGGTGGAGTGAGGTGATGGGTGGATCGGTGAATGAGTCGTAAGGATGGCGAAGACAATCGGAGCTGGTTGGGTATGGGTGACGAGAATGGAGATATGGCGGAAGATGTATGTGGCCGTATACGAAGTAGGAACAGGCATTGGCGATGGATGATATGGTGATGTGGACGGTAGGATATGTAGGGCGGGACGAATGATGATGGTATACCGGTGGTGTAGGGTGATATGGTCGTACTCGGTGACGAAGAGGCGGCTAGATGTATCAAATGGCGAAGTTTGTTCGTAAGATGAGGTGGTTTAGGCTCGAAAAATGGATGAAAGTTGATTCACTAATCGTCAGTTGAATAGTAAGATCACCTCCCTCACTCGAATGACCCTATCCTGAACCTACCTCTTTCCGTCTAACCAGACAATCTACCAGGACCTACCGACACTGATGACAGGCTATCATTATTAGCCATAACCTAAGAGACAGGATGAATTGGATTGAAGCAGGCTAGGGGCGAAGGATAGTGTATGAGTGGAACTGCTGGGGCGATAGGAATTCGGCGAATGCAGGAAGAGGGAAAGGAAGGAAGGGAAATTTGCTCACTCATCATCATCCTCACGACCAAGCCCAAGACTATAGCTCATTCCGTTAACGACTTAGAACCAGATGGGATAGAGAATTAACGATGAATGAAGAAATGGGGGGGAAAGTTGATAGTAAGAGGAGGGAACCTGAATTTGATGGTGATGCTCCAAGGGCGAAGGATGAAAAAAAAGAACGGCTGAAATATCTCTCTCCTTACCCTCACCTTCCCTTCTTTCCCACAAGACGCGTACGCGACTGGTCATGTCATGTACCTTGAAGCACAGACCACCGCGTTCAGCTAACTCATTCAGGAAATTATCACTCCTTAATCAATTGACGGAGATCGAAAAAGATCGAAAGGGAGTCGGGAACTGGAGAGCCGAAGAGGCCTTGTGTGTGTGTGTCCACACTGATCAGCGACTGCCCGAAGGATCTCCGTATCGTGTCAGGACGGTGATCAGCTGATATTCTCGTCTTTCCTTCCGGCATAGTTGGAGACATACGGAGGCTACTGAGGGAGGCTGCATTGAGGCGAGTCGTTTGTCGATATACATGTTGAATTCTTGGCAGACGGCAACCAGTAAAGCTAGGTATCGAGCAAGGTTTTTAATTCAGGTACGAGGTATACCTTTGACACTACTACCCTCATGTGTGTGTATGGATCACTAGGGAACTATCACGTAAACACATGGTGATGCCACTGGCTCGTTGATTGTCTCCATGGATGGATCAATGACTTCCCGAACACCTTGGCAACGTAAATTGAACGACCAGTCTGCCACGCGTGTCAACGCTCACATGCCTTAACAGATGCACGGACCGCCTCCTCATGATTCTGACAATATGCCCTTCCTTCTTTGCTATTTCAACGTCATCCATGCCAGCATTGCCCATCGGCCCAGGATGAGGAGGAATGGTTGATGGTACCCGCAACTAAGGTGAGTCGGGTTTTTCGGAAGGCGGTCGACGTTGCTGATCAAGCAGAGGATCCCAGTCAATAGGATCAAAAGCTCGGACTGGAACTTGCCGAACAAGGGCAGGAAACCAATCAAAGCGAACGGAGTCTGTAGGGACCCAGGATGCAAGGACCGTCGGAGCAAGATGGACAAGCCTTGCTACTTATTGTCGGGATCCGCCGATGGGATCAGGTTTACTGAGGTGGTTTGTTCCGGTACGTTTGCGGCTGGTATCGTCGAAGGATGCTGACAAGAGTAGGGTGCTCTCGGCACTTCCGTAACCACAAGCTGCTGAGGCCTGATCTGCCTGGCGGCTAGGCTGCAGGACCGGCGAGGAAAAAGAGAAAGGAGAATTGATCGGTAGGATTCAAGGTAGACTTCCATGGAAGAAGATTCTTAGAGTGAGAACAAGTATGAAAGCCGTTTCCAGCGAAAAGCGGCGACGGTATGTGACCTCATTGCATGCGTCGATGGTCTCGCCTTGGCAGTGGCAACCTAGTCTCAGCTCTGACCATATAGAAAACGATGGGGGCTAACTTTAGAAGCGTTTTTCTTTTTTCGGGAAGCAGTATTGGGGTTTGACTGTGAACGAGACTGGCATAAGCGATTGTGAGGAGATGAGAAATAAGACTCACTGTGAATGCCCACCTCTTTCGGGGAGCTGACTAAACTTCCTCTTCGACGTCCGAGTCGTAATCGGTCGCCTTGTCCTGTCGCTGAAGCGCTTCGATCTCATCTTCGTCAGAGTCGAAGAGGTCTTGTAGGTGATTGGCAGGCATGTCGGAGTGGCCGTCGGTATCTCCGAGATCTTCTGAGGCGCAGTCGATATTCGGCTTCTTTCCTCTCCTGACTTTCCCACTGACAGCGGGGTCGATCGAATCATCTGAATCCGAGTCGTCTCCGCACAACTTGCAGAGCAGCCTGTACTTGCGAGGAACATGATCGTCCATGTATGCGTTGTTGGGTCCAGCGGTCATCCACTGGAATTAGGTCGTCTTGAGGGGTCGGAGTTCACTGTCGACGATCTGGAAAGTGTCGGCTCCCTCTTCCCTTTTCAGTCGCTCGAGGGCCCCTTGGGAACGATGCTGGCCGTCAGAAGGGCCGTGTAGAATTTAGAAACGCTTACCAGAGTCCTTGTTGATTAGATCCATCTTCTCGGCGCTATACCAGTGCCTTCGCTGCACACCCACCTGGCTTGTCGAGAAATTCTAGCTTATGCCAAGCCCTCTCATTACTGATGTCCAAATCATCAGACTTCTGACATTGTTTTCTGGCGAAGACGCGGAAGAAATCGGGGTAAGGGGAAGCGTCGTTGCTCTAAAGCATTGATGTGGTCCTTCATATGTAGACGTTCGATAGTGACACCATTGAGCCCACCTACCCCCTTCAAAGATGAATGGTCCGCCATGGCGACAAGGGCGAGTACCTATTATTCAGCTATGCGCAGCTGGAGGGGTATTACACATTGATGAATGGATGGAGCAATCTCGGCAGCCCCATTGGTGTTTGTTCCTCAATGCCCAAGACGATCGAGGGGAGTAGGTCACCCAGTGTCATTTTCTCTCGCCCTGGAAATGAGGCGCATGCTCCGTGTTGCTCCCTGCTGTGACGTGGAAGCTTGGAGGAACACCAAGCTATAGAATCAGCGACCACCAACTTGGAATCTTAACACTTACGGCTCGTGCGGCCAGGCGGCAATTCGGGACTCGAGTGACTTCCAAGACGAATCATTATCATTCTTGACGTAGGAGTCAGGAACGATATTACCGGTCAACGGGACGAGTCGAGAGCCGACTTGGATTGGCATAGGACAACAGGCCGGCAATCTTCAGCCTGGCCGAGTTGCTCCCCTTCATGTTTATGCCGAACCTGCCATCAATAGTCCATGAGTTCGGCCATAAGTGTTCAAGCAGACATGGTCGACGACTATCGCGGTGCTGTCGATCATACATGGCCCTTCTCACCGTATGAGTAGAAGATTGGACGAAGTAGGGATAGGGTTGTTGAGTGCCACGATGACGTCGTTTAACTCAGTTCTGTATTCCAACAATCGAATAACCATGTACACGTACTGCATATATCATGACTCCCCGACACCCCCTAATCCTGACCCTCAAGCTAGACAAGGCCAGCCAGTCTCTCCTAACGGACCTACGAACGAAACATTTCCCCAAAAACAGAAATTACCTAGCTGCACATGTCACTCTTTTCCACGCGATTCCAGCCCATCATTACCCAGAACTAGATGCCCATCTCCAATCCCGCGCCGACAAGACGAGTGGGTTCGAAGTATTTATAGGTGAACCAAAGAAGATGAGCAACAAAGGCGTAATGGTCACGGTAAGGGATAGACCGCATGGGAAAATCGAAAAGATACACGATGATATTCAACAATTTCTACAATCGAGAGTCAAGGAGGAAAAGGATAAATTGACGGATCAAGATAGTCGGAGGATGAGCAAGGCACATGTCACGGTCATGAACAAGGCTCAAGAGGACGAGGTGGAAGAGTGTTTGAAGCAAGTTGAGAAAACGTTCGAGGATATGAAGCAGCCCGGAGATAGGTTCGGGCAGCAAAAGGGGACTACCTTGGGTCTGGAGATGTGAGCACATGTTTACATACACCTATATAATTATGTGCCTATGATAAGCTGACAACAGGTACGAGTATGTAGGGGGACCATGGAAATTTGTCAAAGAATACACCTTCCAGCAATAGTGCTTTCGAGGAGGTAGTACCATCGTGTCCTCACAGGTCGTGCAACAAGCTCGACAGAGATCCCCTCCAGCCGGCTCGACCTGGTAAGCTCAATTCGATGTGGGACTAGGGCCTGAGTGGTAATCGAGGAGGGTTGGACGCCTTCCGGGGGATGGGAAAGGGCCAGAAGAGCTATGCGATATGTGGAACAGGGTTGTCGTGAGAACTTCTATGCCTCTTACGCCTTACATACGGATGCAAATGGTTCTGGAACCACATTTTGTCTCCCACTGAGTACCCTATTCTATCTTCGCCCTCATCGCGATGAAGAACACAGCATCAGCACTGCAGTATTCATACTGTGACATAATTGGCTGTCGGAGACATCGACCCGCCTCTCACTGCTCCTCGAGATGGTTTCGAATTGGGCGTTCGCCACAGATCATCATGTAGCTCCTATCTATGCATTGTGCAGTATAGATACTAGGAGCAAAAGCATGGGCTGCGAGATCCCCTGATATCACCCACCAATGGTCATGTAGGCCAGCCGAAAAGAAAAACAAAAGATCCTGGAATCCGAAGATTCCAAGCTAGCCTCGTGTGGGGCTCGAACCCACGACCGTCCGATCCGGACGCTTATGGGATAAGAGTCGGAAGCTCTACCGACTGAGCCAACGAGGCGATGTCTTACGCTTCAACAAGCACAATATAATCAGCAAAACCGAACGAGCAGCGTCCAGACGAAGTTTTGGCAGAAATCGGGGACTGCGTGGCTTTCTTTGGCCATCTCACAGTATGTCTGACATCAACATGAACACCCTCATGTATATTGGGCCCTAATGCATCGCTGACAGCTTGTCTCGCGGTCCTAGCATGCATACTGACCGAGTAATGAGGGTTTCAACTACCACATATGTATTTCGGTAACAGTTGCAGAAATTTCTGTTCCGGTCCGGGCCGCTTGTAACCGGGAGCCACGTGAGCATCCCTCCCTGTCCCCTGAACACCTTCCCCCGGATGGCATGAGTCAGTCTTTGTGGTCTTGTTCAACTTATAACTTAGTCGTCCAACCTAGACATCATCGTGCATGTATCAGGACCGTTGCCAGCAACCTATCTTTCAGTGAATCAAGAGTCGGCTCATGATATACTCGGACCCGAATTATCACCAAGATAGTGAGGAAGGTATTACTTACAATACTGCTCTTCAGTCTGGCTTCAACGGTCAATAAGCTTTTTTATGGATCCCGACCTGGCCCATGCTGACCCGGAGGAGATGTCATCGCTGGCCAATCAGTTCGCCGTCTAAGATCGGTATGAATAAAGCTGCACCGTATTCAAGTGAGTCGATGGCTTAGAAGTCTGAAGTACAAATGGCAGCCACGTTCGCCGGCGCTGTAGAGCTTTGGTTCCAAACGACAAACCGCTGATAATCACGAACAGCACAACTCCGCTTTGTCAAAGTGGCTACGGGTAGGTGATTATATGCGGGATATACTACGGATGAAAGCACCGAAGGAACCGTCTTGTTGACTACCCAATCTGTCATAAAGTTATAAGCTACAAGCGGTTTCTTCTTTTGACTCATATCGATCTATACATGTTTATTTCGTAGTCGAAAACAGAAGTATCACTCAATTGTATAAATGTAACGTCAATAGCTCAAAATACCTAAAATGCAGATTCAGGAACGATGTTTTCACGAACGTTTATACCTCATCTGTACTTGCTCCTTTTATGACTGCAACTCATATCTATACCAGACCACCGCATTCTTCGCGCTATCGAGTGACTCGAGGCCATTGTCTGCTATCGCCTGCAGCAGCACGTCCCTTCCCGGTGATCTCAATGATCCACTACGACTTAGGCGGCCGCACCGCCCTCGACCCCGTTATTCACAACCCATGACTGCATCCGCCCTAAATCAAGATGTCACGCGAGCAGACACCCACTACCCCAATCATTGCTCGACGAGTCCCACCTGGAATATCTATCAATTCTCTAGGGCCCGAATTTGCCGAGTTCCTCACCCCTCAGAAACTCCGACCGAAACGTAGAAGACGACATCAACAACATGTTCCAGGAGACGCGCCCATGCAGGCGGGACCGAGTGTCCAGGGTTATACAACGGTGGAAGGGGATCTGTATAGAGGGGCGGCAGTGGATCCGACAATCGTGAGGGTCGTTGAGGATGATGCAATCACCATCGCGTCAGACACCAGTACCTCATCGTCGTGGTCCCTGGGGAGCAACATCTCGCGTGGGCGTAGAGCGACAATGGCAGTATTTGAGCGATTCGGAGAGGCGATAGGAGTGAGGAGAGGGAGTATGTCGAGCGACAGTGATGCCAGTGAATTGAGGTCCGTCGCGACTAGGAGAAGGAGACTGTCGACTGTGTTGTCCAGGACTATATCCAGAGGTTCCGCCTCCACAGCACCTGAACGACCCAAACGACAGCAGCTACCTCGTCGAAGGGAATTTACACTAGTCCTACCGCCTGCTCTGGACTCGGACAATCACCCTTCGGACCGAGTCATCACCACCCCTGCCCTACCAACAGTACTCGAGCGAATAAAGGAGGTCCGACATAGTCGTGGTATCGCTGTAGAGACACCACTAGAAGTGCCTCGTAGGCCTCGTTCGATGCCTGGTCAAAAGCGCCAACCGACGTTTGCCAATCCACGTCCTCAGGCGGCACGAGCCAGATCTCGCGTCGAAGCTCTGAGAGGCAAAGACGAGCCCACACGCCCGAAATCAGTTTCTGATTTGATGGGTCTTGCCAATCCCTATGGCTCTTCGACTAGTCTGAGCTCGTTAAGAGAAGAATCTCCGCCGCTGTGGAAAGAGGCCAAACAGGAGGAAGGATGCTGGTGGTTGGATGTCTCCTGTCCTGGGTGGGAAGATCTACGAGATATAGGAGAGGTACGTCAAATCTGGGAGTACGCTAACGGTAGCTACTGGGCCTTCATCCCTTGACACTCGAAGATGTGCTGCAGCAAGATCCTCGAGAAAAGATGGATACCTTCGAGTCTCTTGGTTACTACTTTATATGTGCTCGAGCATTAGACGAAAGCTACTTTAAGTATACACCTGGAACCAGCTCTTCACCTCCCTTATTCAAGAGACGCAGCTCGACAGCTCCAGACCGCCACGTTGACGAGCCACACGCGACCCAAGAAGATGGGACAGCGAAGAAAAGTCGGCACCGCGCTGGATGGGGATTGGGTAAAGCTGCAGACATGATTACAACCCAACTGGGAAGAGAAAAGGTCGAGATCATAGAAGACAACCCTGGAAAAGAGGGATTGGAGGGTGTAGGAGTAGGGGCCGTCAATGTCTACCTTGTTGTCTTTGCGGATGGTGTCGTATCGGTATGTCTTGCAATTCAGGATGGCAATTGACAATAGTTTCATTTCGAGGATATCACCAAGCATACACAACGGGTTCTAGACAGGATTCTGACGCTTGTGGACGATTACCAAGGTTCAGATTGGATAGCTCACGGCATCCTCGACTCGATTGTCGATGCTTTTTTTCCAATGATCCGATACGTCGATAATGAAGTCGAGGATATCGATCATCTGACTATCGATCCGTATGTGGTACCCCAGCCTTCGCAAATGCACATTCCCTCACCGCAAACATCTCAAGAATCAGTAGATGGTATCGAGATGAGCGAAAAGATATCGCTCGACTCTAGCGGGACGAAGATCTGGAAGGAAGTCATACCGCCAGTCCAGCCTACAGTGTCACAACGCTTTCGACAACATATCAAGTCATTCAATGGCAGTCGGCTGCGTGTACCTCGATTCTTTATTTACATCAAATTGTTCTGGGTCCCGCTCGCGGATGGCCATAACTCTCGACCACATACCGATCGTCCGCATGCTTTCGGTCGATATGAGATGATCAAGAGGATCACTGATACTCGTAAGCTGGTGACCGGTTTGTCCCGTTTATTACATGGCAAACATAATGTGGTGGGAAGGATGCGTAAAAGGGCAAAGCTGCTGGACTTTGAAGGCGTAGAGGCGTATATTGGAGATCTTGAAGGTGAGTCTTGATCTGCCCGTACATGAGCTGATTTCAGATCATATTCTTCTACTCGAGAAATCACTCAATCATCAAGAATACGTGCTTGCGCACTGCCAACCCGCCTACCTGTCCCATCTTAATGTCACTATTTCCTACTTCCGTGCTCAACGAGACCGGATCTTACTGGGACTCACCACAGTGACTATCGCCGTTTTCTCCATGCAACTCTGCTCGGGTAGGTCACTGGCATCCAATCGCCAAGAAGGTCAGCTGATTATCAGGAATATTCTCGATGAACGTGAGAATACCACACCAAGGCGACCAAAATGCAATCGGCTTCGAACCTATACCAGGCGTGGATTCGCCATACTGGTATTTCATCATGGTCATCTTCTTCATGTTATTTTTTGCTACTCTTGTCGTATCGCTCGTGCGGTACCTAAGATGGAGGGCCAGGAGTAAGATGGATCACAAAAGAGGTCATCCGCAAGTCGATGCTTGGGATGCGTACTGGGGCTGGAAGTAGCCAATCACTGGCTGGACTGAAAACATAATTTCACGAAATGTAATCTTTGTAGAATAGCTAATACGACTGAACGAAATGCATCATTATAGGCTTCTTGCTTTTCTACATGTACGTTATAAGGCTGAGAGATAATGATCACCAAGTTGGTCCCCGAGTCTCCCTGCCCTACGTCCGAACTGTATCCGTTGGTCGTCGTAAATTTGATCTTGGCGTTGAACTCGGGAACGAGTTTAATGTATGGACATATTAGCGGAGATAGAGAGATGTGATATCATACAGACATCTGAAGCAGGAAAGCTACAAATGAACCAACAATTGCGCTTATCTTTGTATTGGGATTTGCCTACGGGAGCCCTTTCAAATCGCATTGTCGTGTCTTGAGCTGTGGTCGACCGAGATTTCACTGTCGTTTTCATCGGAATCCTCGTCGTCCCGCGAGTCAGATTCCGTGACAAGCGACTCATCCTCTTCCTCACTTTCGTTGTCACTTTTCTCGATCACATCTATCTCATCACCTTCAAAGTCCTCGACAGAGCTAACGTGACCCTCACTCTCATCTCCAGACTTGACCTCCATCTCCGACTCTGTCAATTCCGCCGTCGATAGCTTACCGAGGAGTTTGGTGGTAGTCTTGGCAGCCTCGGAATCGTCCTCCGTAAGGTCGATTAACTTGGCCTTGGCGGAGGGGGACAGTCGGACTTTTGGTTTCACGTCCTTCTGACCCTTCTTGAGCTTGGACTTGAAGGCGGCGATGGCGTCCTCGTCCTTGGACTTGGTCTTGCTGGTCGACGCTTTCCCCTTCTTTTTAGACTTGGAGGAATCACGTTTCGGCTTGGCGGGAGTGGGAGCAGGTTGGTTGAAGTTGTCGTGTCTATCATGAGTGTATAGCTAAGTACAATGAACAAGACCTTACCAATTCCGATGCGATCGAAACTGCCAGCGCTCCAATAGTAACACTCGACCCTCTTGGCATCGAGCAACTCCAGCTTCAACATTCCCCACATATTGGCGGTGTCCCAGTTACCAGAAGACTGGGCCCTCGCCAGGACTCGCCAGAAGTTGTGGTAGCTGAACCGCTGCGAGACCAATCTATCGACCTGATCGGCGAGGTGTTCAATCTCGATGAAACCGAGACCTGACTGTCAGCTGATGGATCATGGATCGAGTATGAGACGAGCACTTACCGATCTTAGAGGGCAAGCCCTTTTCGGCGACGGCAACCCACGAAAAGATCTGCCTGTCAGTACTGGATGAGGAGAGGGAATACCTAGATGATGAGACGACTTACGGTCGAGTGCATACCATAATCACCGCAGCCGATGACATTCTGTCGCAGTACATCAATTTTCGGCACTGGTTACCGATACCGTGATGAAAAGAGGGAAAGAAGGAGTCGATTGTCCTGTCCTTTCTGCCGTCGGCAATCTTGCAGTGGTCATCGAGGGACCCTTGGCGATGTTGTGGCATCATGCCAGCCTGGCATCAGCGATGGCGGTACTGACCAGATAGCAACTTACTGCTCTGAGGGCGCAGTAGGCATTCATATATTGCCAGTCCTGCCACTTGTAAACCTCGTTTTCGACTGCAAAGCAGTTATCGCTATCACCACCCACATACATCGCGACCCGAGATGGTACCTTCGGAATCGGTACAGCCCCCTGGCCAAATCGTTGAGGGTAATTGCCATCGCCATCGAAAACCTTGGCTCCCGGTATTTGAGGGTCAGGCTTGAGGTCGTCTTTGAACCCCTCGTCAGCCTCGGTAAGATTTTCCAGCCAGGCTTTCTTCCCGTATGCCCGCTCCTTTGCGCTATCCGAGAATAAGAGCATCATGTAATCGGGAAAGGAGAGGGAAGGTCGCTTGTTGAGTTGACCCAAGCCATAGACCATGAAAGCCCATTGGGGGATGGGATTGTCCCGATGGTCGGTCCTCGGGTCACCGAATGTACCGTTTCATGCTTCACAATCACAGTCGGCCTTGGCGTCCGTCTGGTTGTTTTCGGTGGGTTCTGTTGTAACGAATGGTTGATGGAAAGGTCAGTAATCATATTGCAGTCGTGCCTGGGCTCGGTCATGACCGATGACCGAGGTATAAACGAGAGTGGCACAAAATTACTGTCCTCTCTCTTTCGTCCCGACAATATATTTGATCGGGTATGACTTGAGCTGCATCCCTTGAATGATCCCAAGACTAGCTGGAAATGGCTGACCAAACTACTGCGGTCATGTGGCAGCAAAAACAGCAGGAGCATGCATGGTAGATTGTGCAGCCCCTACCAAGTATTTGGAAAACTTTGTCGGGGGCACTGCTCGTTCAGTCTTGCTGATTATATTGTGCTGTCTGAAGCGTTAAACATCGCCTCGTTGGCTCAGTCGGTAGAGCTTCCGACTCTTATCCCATAAGCGTCCGGATCGGACGGTCGTGGGTTCGAGCCCCACACGAGGCTTTCATTTTTTGACCGCTTTCAAGCGAGCAATACTCTTTTTTTGTGGGTCCGGTCTTGTTGCAATGCCATTGTAGGACGTCTGGCTATCTTGTGCATCCTTGTTGAGAGTAGGGAAAGCAGTAGTAGTTGCCAAGAGGCTTACAAAGACAGTCGTGAAGTAGGATGTCAGAGAAGGCGGGTTTTCGTTGTGATGGGGCTGTTCACACAAAGTTGAGCATACTCAGGATACTCACTCTGTCCATACGCTTGACCCAGACACTTATAAACTCTTCTGTATATACGATGTTGTGCGGGAACCGTCAAATGAATGAAGGATGAGGGTGTCGTCTGGAAGATGTGAATCACCTCAAAAGTGCCACTTTGGATTTCACCTCTGTACAACCAACCGTCTATCGTCGCCGCTTCTCATTCCTTTCATCTCGTTGCGCACCTTACATTCATTCAGTTGAATGCTGCATATCTACACGCATACTACACGCAGATTCATACAAGATATCGCAACGGTTCAAATGTATCCATACTGACTGGGTTAATCGTGATATGAGGGAACGAGCGATATATATGGGCGTTGAACCAACTACCATATATTCAGTCACAACACTAGACCAATCATTCGACGACCACCTTCAACCCTCCAAACACTCTCAAGTTGAACATCGGAGGTATTATGTAAGTGTCCGTCCGAGCGCGTTCAGGGTCAACGTTGAATTGCAAGAAGGTGAGAACTCGTACAATCTGTCTTCATGAGCTAACTCATCAGACGGTGGTCTTGAAATACGATCCAGAGCCTAAAGCCAAGGGAGGAGATGACCCTTCCGTCAGCCAGCCCGTAAAGATGACCATCATCAACTGTTTGGGAGTTTTCCCGCCATCACTGTTTCATATCTCGACCTTGGTGAGGGAAATTCCGTTTACGGTCGAGCAGCCATCAGCTTTCAACATTATGTTGATGGGAAATCAACCATCTTGGAGAAGGAGGCCAACCTTGCCGGCACCGTCCCCATCGGGTATGACCCCGCGAGGAAGGCGGTCGTGATCCCTAGGGATGCTATGGAGACGTTGAAAGGTGAGTCATCCAACTAGTCTCTCTCATCGCAAGGTCCTAATGAATTAGGGGCGTTACAGGGCACTCTTCAAGACCCTACAACTTTGTCAATATGGTACTGCGCACGTAAGTCCCCTGCTGATATAGTACGAGATCGATGCTGATCTCGCAGATAACAATTTATACTATGCGAGGCCGACTCGATGGGTGGGTGTGGCGACTTTGAGCCTCGAAAGACGAAGGGCTGGATGCCTATTCTGTCTAAATTCCCTTAACGACCACAGCGATCGGCCATCGATCCGGTGCCGACCCATCGACCAAATCGACTCCATCCTCTATGGCGGGAAACACCCTTCATCTTTCGCCATTATGCCCGCGCTTGAGGTCCCAGCCAACCTCGTATCCGATATTTTGATCATACATGCTAAGAATCCACCAGCGACACAAAAGGTCATGATAGCTCTTCCTCAGGTGGCGGCAGTTGTACCAGATAAATATAGACGATGTAGCATCAGGAAGATATGAAGTAGGGGTTCATCTAGATGTAGGCCGTTACATGTATTTTCCCTATACCCTTCTGCCAGACCCGCCCTGTCCGGGTCTCGAAATACATGCCGAAGCGCGAGAATCAGATCTCGCAGTTGGCTATCCGAGAAGGACCCAGCCCACTTGACGGCACTTTGGTGGATGGCCGGTGAGTTGATGCCGGTCATGACGAGACCTGGCGTTGGGAAAAGAAGGGGAGGGGGTTCGTCCTTGGAGATGAATCGGAGGGGACAGTTCGGCTGCGAGTCGAGAATACGTTCAAAGACGGGATCATCGTCGTCTTCGTTAGGAATGTGGTCGGTGGGAGTGCTATAGATCAGGATTTGAATGGAGTTAAAAACGGAAGCTACTGTTTGTATGGGGATGGGGCAGCACTTAGAAGGCGCCTTCCTTGGGCCAGTGTCTTCGACGGGTTGTCGAACCATGGTCAGCGGAAGGGAAATTGATGGGAGGAAAGTAAGAGATCAGAAAGATGTAGGGTGGAGGGAACAACAAATACGAGCCGCGTGATGACTCGACGAGCGGGCGCGGACTTGTTTCAGATTACCGAAAAGAGGGAATCTTGGACCCTTGGCCATAGGAGAGACATGTAGCCCATGCTATGCATCTAATCATGTTTTCAGAAGCTGCAAGACTATCAAGTAGGGGCTCAGCATATCTGTCCAATTCTGACCAAGGCGAAAGTTTGCATGAAAGTCGCAGAAGATGGTGATAAATGGAATGAAAATTGACGAAAAAGCTGAACTCAAAACAGAGTATATAGGGCTACGCCCGGATAGGAGAGGCGACGCGACGCGTTTGCTTATTTGTGGGATTTTCGATATTTAATCAACTCTCATCCAACCATCATTCAACGATGATTCAACCATCCTGCAAACCCTACCCGTCTTCAACATACAACAATTCAACGCTTACAAATTTAAACCAACTCATCCCCACTCGACTCATCTTCACTTACTCACTTTCTCATATCTTCATTTCTAACGTCAATTCGAGTAGCTCCCCATCGCCAGCATCCAGCTGAACCGCAGGCCATCTAGGGCATCCCGGGCGAACATACACCTTATCCTCGCCTGGTCCCTGGGCTATCATGCCGGACCCATCGCAGATTCCGTCCTCTATTGACCAGAGGCCTTCTACACTACATCGAAGCTGATCCAAAAGGGCCTCGATTGGACTGATCGAAAGGTGCGTCTCGTCTCCATAGTGTTTGCTGATGCCAGGTGTATATTCGGGATTCTACCGAACTGCGTATGGGATTCGTCAACATGGGAAAGCTGCCTAAGTGGGGTGGGAGCAGCAGAATCACTGTACGATCCCGCCTTCCACCGGGAGCACCCATGCGGCAAGTGAAGGCGTTGAGTCAAATCATCGAAATCGGCCGCGAATACGGTATCGACACCCCCAATTCTCGCACGAAACCCATGCTCTCGGTTGTCCAAGGGACATATGCGCATCGTTGTTTAAAACAACAGCTCGGAAGGATGCCTCAAGAGTATCAATGTCAAGTGCTACGAATCGAGGTACCAACACCAGCATTACCAACACTCGGTGCTGAGTCGGGAACACACTCCCTCGAGGCAATGTTGGTTCTTTGGCGGGGTCGGATAAGCCAAATCCACCTGCTTGTCTGCCACGGGTCGATGGGCTCATTTCCTTCGCCGGGGAATGAGGCCCGATTTCATGGGGGTTGCGGTATCGTGAGTCACTCTTCCGCGGTTGCAACTTTGCGGTATCCGGGAAAAGCTGATGTACAGGATTTCGGTATCAACTGGGCAGTCATGGCTTCAGATCAAATTGTCCCAAAAGATCAAATCGACATTTACGCTCGAAACAACCTGCCCAACGTGCCAGGTCTGGCAACTCTCCCCGGCGCATACGGGTTCACCGCATTGATGCAGGTAGCAAGGGTAGGCGACAAGTTTGGGAACACCCATTTTGCCGACCTACCTGAGCACGCACAATCGTGGATTCGATCGGCGGGACTGGAAGGTGTTCCCGACCTGGATCCGAGCGACTCTCGGCCCTACATGAGCAGAGTGTGGTCGATGCACCAGACCGGACTTAAGCAGAGGAGTGAGTGAATGGGTATTCATCGGGGGAATCGCTGATTATCAGAAACCCCCGCAAGCAGGAGGGATTCCAGCGAAAAGGCTGCGAGGTCTTGTGAGTCTCGCTGGTGTCGAGAGATCCTGACCATCCAGTACGAGAAGATGCAGAGGCATGCTCGGCTTGGGTAACTCAAAAGTCAATAATAAGTGAGCATACAAAAATGAATTGTTTGCTGGTCTAACAATAGTGCGAAATCGAACCTTTGATGGAGATCTGCGTTGATGTGGATTGTGTACAGCCGGACATTCGCTCGGTCGTATGTGTACATAAAGGAGAACGATGAGCATTGGATGAATTTGACGTACAAAGCCCATCAAGGAGAAAGATAAGCACTAGATGCATTCGGCGTACAACTCATTGCATCGACCTATTGGGAGATAACGGAAGTGCTAGTAAGCTTGGTGCATAATTTGACGCCATCACTACGAACAACAGCAAGGTCGCTTGTGGGTTACTTGGATGAGCATGATTGCTGAAAATCTAGCATAGCATGGTACGTTCCAAAACCTGACACAGGACAACATGTAACATTCACTGTGCGATGCCTGCCAGCTTAATGATCCACTCATGTGCATCAGACCCCTTGGTGAAGCTCTTGTTACCACCAGCAATCCACTCCTCTACGACATTGCTGAAGTCACTAGACGCACTGGCAAACTTACTCTCCTCACTTTTCCTAGTCTCTTCACTGGACTCATGTTTCTCTATATCCCTTGAACTGGGGACGACCTGTAAGCCTCTTCATAAGCAGATATGGTCGGGACACCAGCATGTTCTTGACCAGAAGAGCGATTAGATGGATGTCGATTCAGGGAGTCGCTGATCCTCTCACAAAGCTCGTGGGAAAAAGGCAGCGATGACCTGCCGTATGATAAAGTCACGCTACGAGACATGTGACTTGCACAGTAAGCTTGCAGAACCAACAACAGCTCTGGCATGATTATTCCATGAACCAGAGAGTAGTCTAGTAATTTGTAACCATTCCCAAGGCGGTGGTTCTATCGTCTGTAAACTAGGC
>Ga0265798_10003279_pt1 | contig 23098 bp, 18 predicted proteins | sample P3T30metagenome_FD_192430 | JGI IMG/M metagenome (GOLD analysis project Ga0265798, IMG submission 192430) | Plant litter microbial communities from East Loma Ridge, Irvine, California - P3 T30 | ecosystem: Environmental > Terrestrial > Plant litter > Unclassified | place: USA: California... | reverse complement strand
GCACGAGGGCGAGAAGTATCGCGACTCGCTCAAGGCGCGCGCGGCCGAGCTCGGCGTCGGCGACAATGTCGCCTTCATCGACGCGTTCGTCGATCACGACGATCTGATCGACTATCTCCAAGCGGCGGATATTTACGCCACGCCTTATCTCAACCCGGCTCAGATCACGAGCGGCACGCTCAGCTACGCCGTCGGCGTCGGCAAGGCGGTGATCTCGACGCCCTACGTCCACGCCACCGAGATCCTGGCGGACGGGCACGGGGTGCTGGTCGATTTCCGCGACTCCGCCGCCTTCGCGCGCGAGATCAACAATCTTCTGGGCAGCGCCCGCAATCTCGGACGTCTGTCCTCGCGTGCCTATGCGCGTGGCCGAACGATGATCTGGCCTCGTGTAGTGGAGCAAGCAATGGACGAGATCGCGACGAGTATCGCGACGCAGCCGCGGCGCCTCCGGGGCGGCGGCGACACTGACACAAAGGTGTTGCCTCCTGAAATCGCCGCCGTCGAGCGGATGAGTGACTCGACGGGCATGTTGCAGCACTCGATCTACTCGGTGCCCGACCGCCGCCACGGCTATTGTATCGACGACAATGCGCGCGCGTTGATGCTGATGAGCGCCGTCCCCGAGCTCGACGCGGCAACGCGCGACAAGTGGATGACGATCTACGCCTCGTTCGTCCAATATGCCTGGAACCCCGAGGCGCGGCGCTTCCGCAACTTCATGAACTTCGACCGTACCTGGTGTGAGGACGTTGGCTCGGAAGACTCCAACGGCCGCACCCTGTGGGCGCTCGGTGTCACCGCGCGAGACGCGCATGAGGCCAAGCACCGCGACTGGGCCCGCGCGATGTTCGACTCGACCGCGACGCTCGCGCTCGAACTGGAGAGTCCCCGCGCGCAGGCCTTCGCGATGCTCGGCGCCGCGGCGATGCTCGAGGCTTCGCCACGCCACGAACTGGCGACGCAGATCCTGCGCCGCTTTCCCGACGAACATCTCAAATTGCTCGACGAGGCGCGTCGGCCCGAGTGGGGCTGGTTCGAGATCGTGCTTGCCTATGACAATGCGCGTCTGCCCGAGGCGATGCTGCGCGCCGGTATCGCGCTCCAGCGGCAGGACCTCGTCGCTTGCGGCATTGACACGCTCGAATGGATCGTCGCCAAGCAAACCGCGCCCGAGGGTCATTTCCGCGCGGTCGGTTCCGAGAGCTTCGGACGAGTCTACGCCGACCCGCTGCCGTTCGACCAGCAGCCGCTCGAGGCGCAGGCGACGATCGATGCCTGTGCCGCCGCATTCGACGCCACCGGGGACGCGCGCTGGTACGACGAGGCGAAGCGCGCCTACGACTGGTATCTTGGCGTCAACGACCTCGACCTGCCGCTGGCGACGCAGCGTGACGGCGGCTGCTTTGACGGGCTGATGCCGACCGGGCTCAACCGCAACCAGGGCGCCGAGTCGATCCTCGCGCTACAAATGGCCTCGTGCGCGATTTCGGGGCTTTCAATCCGCGCCGGAAAAGTGGCAGGGACGCAGCGCGACGTCGCCTGAGCGGCGTCGCGTGCGTACCGTCGTTCACTAAGACGAGGCTGGTCCTTGGAGCTGTTCAACCACCGGCTGCGTCTGCATGCCGACCCGTCGCGCGTCGTGGTGCGGCCCTTTCACATCGGCTGGATCGCCAACGCCAATGGCGTCAGCCGCTCGGAGCGGTTGATCGCCGAGGTGCTCGACATGCCCCCGCAGGAGGCGCGCGACCAGCTCGACCTCGTGCTCAAGGACTTCGAGGCGCGCCACTGGCAGACCCGTCGCGTGTTCATGACCCGCTACGACGAGATCGCGGCGGCGCACGGGCTCGACGGCAGCCGCATCAGCGACGAGAAGCGCCAGCTAATCGGCGCTTATTTCTGCCACGAGTACAGCTACGCCGCCGCGGCGCTGATGAACCCCAGCGCGGTGCCGCATCCCGACCAGAGCGGCATGGAGGACGGGGCGCAACGCATCCTGATGAGTCTGCGCGCGGTGGGCGAGGGGCATATCTCCTCGGTCGCCTTTCGCGAGGGGATCATCACCTCGGACAACGAGCTCAAGCTCGCGCCCGAGCCGCCCTTCGCCACCGCCACCGACGCGACCGGCACCGACGAGGAGGCACCGCCGACCGGGCCGGTGACGGTCTATCGCCATCGCGACAGCACGCTCTCGGGCACGGTGATCTTCCCGATCACCGACGCGCAGTCAAAGGGGCTGGAGGACCTGCGCCTCGTCCACTTCGAGCATGACGACGGCAGCGTTGAGTGGCTCGGCACCTATACCGCGTACAATGGCGCGACGATCCAGTCCGAGCTGCTGCGCACGCGCGATTTCCGCGCCTTCGACCTCGTGCCGATGACGGGCAGCGCGGCGCGCAACAAGGGTATCGCGTTGTTCCCGCGCAAGGTTGGCGGCCAGTATCTCTCGATCGGACGGCAGGACGGCGAGAACCTCTACCTGCTCAAGACCGACGACCTTACCCATTGGGACGAGGGCGAACTGATCCTCAAGCCGGTCTTTCCCTGGGAGTTCGTCCAGATCGGCAATTGCGGGCCACCGATCGAGATCGACGAGGGCTGGCTGTTGCTGACCCACGGCGTCGGCGCGATGCGCAAATATTCGATCGGTGCGGCTTTGCTCGACAAGGACAATCCCGCGCGCGTGATCGGCCGAACGCGCTCGCCGATCCTCGCCGCCGCGGATCAGGATCGTGAGGGCTATGTGCCCAACGTGGTCTACACTTGCGGCGCGATGAAGCACGGCGACAAATTGTTCATGCCCTATGGCATCGCCGACAGTTCGGTCGGCTTCGCCTTCGTCTCCATCCGCGAGCTGCTCGACAAGATGTGAGGAGTCGGGCGGGGGCGGCGGAGCCATCTTCCCGCTCCCCTTCTCGTCATCCCGGCCTTGAGCCGGGATCCACTCAACCGCGAAAGCAACCCGCGCCGTGTTCGCGTGACGCTGGATCCCCGAACAAGTCGGGGACGGCGAAGGGGTAGGCGCGGGAAGACGAAGGGGGGAGGCGCAGGTCCCGCTCAATGCCGGAATGACGGTGTGATCCTCAACCCACCGCCAGTCGTCGCGTCCGCCGGTACAGCCCCCAGGTCACCGCCGCGAACAGCAGCGTTCCTGCAACGAGCGCGGTCTGCTCGTGCCCGCTCACCAGCGCAAGCGGCGAGTCGGTGCCGCTCTCGTAGACGATCCCCGCGAAGACCACGTTCCACAGGCTCTCGCCCACGATCATCCCCGTCGCGGTGAGCACGCCGAGCCGCTTGGACGCCTCGGCATCGGCGGTGCGGTCCGCCCATTTGTCGTAGAAGTGACCGATCAGCGCGCCGATCACCACCGTCAGTGTCGCCGACATTGGCAGATAGATGCCGAGTCCGACCCCGAGTGGCGGCAGCCGTAGCCGGCCAGCGCGCCCGAGCGCCTCGTCGAGCAGCACGAACACGCCGCCAGCCGCCGCACCCCAGCCGATCATGGTCCAGTTGAGGTCGCCGCCCAGCACCCCCTGCGCCAGCGCCGAGATCAGCGCCGCCTGCGGTGCGGCCAGCGCGTTCGGCCCCGCGCCCGGCATGCCGGCGAAGCCGAATGAGGTGTAGAGCAGCTGCATCACCGGCGGCACCACCAGCGAGCCGAAGCAGACGCCGATCACCAGCGCGACCTGCTGCTTCCACGGCGTCGCGCCGACCAGCTGGCCGGTCTTGAGATCCTGCAAATTGTCATTCGAGATCGTGGCGATGCCGAAGACGATCCCGGTGTCGATCAGCGCATAGGCGACCAGCGCCTCGGTCTCGTCCGCCGCACCGCCGCGCCCGAACCACCCCGCCAGCATCGCCGCCGCGGCGAGCACCGAGAGGATCCCGATGCCGGAGACGGGCGAGTTGGACGCGCCGATCAGCCCCGCCATATAGCCGCATACCGCTGCGATCACGAGCCCGACCACCAGCACGAAGAGCAGGCTGCCGACGATCAGCAGCCACTCGCTCCCCGCCAGAGGACCGCCGGAGATGACCGAGTGGAGCAGCAGCGCGATGGGCAGCAGCGTCGCCAGCGTGCCGGCGGCGACGACCCAGAAGGGCAGGTCTTGCTCCTCGACAGCCAAGCCCGCGCCGCGCGAGGCGCCGAGCGAGGCGCGCAGCCCCGCGCCGACGGGAGCGGCGATGCGGATCAGCGTCCAGATCGCGGCGACGCCGATCACGCCCGCGCCGAAGAAGCGCACGTCGGTGCGGAACACGCCGTTGGCCCAGGCCGCAACGTCGCCCGCCTGCGGTGCCATCGCGGTGAGGATCGGCAGCACCAGCCACCAGCCGACTGCGACGCCGAGCAGGATCGCCATGCCCGCCGACAGGCCGATCAGATGCCCCGCGCCGAGCAGCGCGAAGGAGAGCCCGCCGGTGACTCCGGTCGCGCCCGCACCGACTCGGAAGAAGGTCGCCGCCTCCGCCGCGATCAGCCGCGTCTGGGTGAGGATCGCGAAGGCGGCGGAGGCGAGCGTGCTGCCGAGGATGGCGGCGAGCCCGCGCGCGCTCTCGCTGCTGCCGCTGCGGCTCTCCTCGCCGACCTTGAGCACCTCCGCGGCGGCACGTCCCTCGGGGTAGGGAAGCGGCGTGTCGACCACGAGCGCGCGGCGCAGCGGCACCGAGAACATCACGCCGAGGATCCCGCCCGTGGCGGTGATCGCGGCGGTGGTTAGGAAGGGGAAGCCCTGCCAATAGCCGATCATCACCAGCCCGGGCAGCACGAAGATGATCGCGGCCAGCGTGCCCGCGGCCGAGGCGACGGTCTGGACGATGTTGTTCTCGAGGATCGAGGCGCCACGGAAGGCGCGCAGCACCGCCATCGAGATCACCGCGGCGGGGATCGAGGTGGCGAAGGTCAGCCCGATCTTGAGCCCGAGGTACACATTGGCGGCGGTGAACAGCAGCGTGATGATGCCGCCGAGCAGGATGCCGCGGAGGGTGAGTTCAGTCGTGGGAGGCGCTGCACGACCGAGTTCAGCGGATTGTTGGTTCATCCCGCGACCGTGGCACAGCGTAGCGGACGATGACAGGGGCTGTGAGTTTGCTCGTTCCGACTGCCCGGGCACGCCGTGCGAAGTCGCCCCGCCCGGGAGGGAGCGGCCCTGCGCCGCTCCCTCCGCTCGCATGCCGGTCCGACCGGCTGCATCCTATCCATCCTGCCCGCGCGTTTTATTTTGTCGAAGAAGTGCGGCGACTCGGACCCTAGCCGCGACGCGGGCCAAAAAAAAGGCCGGGCAGAGCCCGGCCGACAAGTTTTTAGGAGAGGATGCCTGAAAGGCACGGCTTTTGTGCATCGCACCACGAGATGACGCAAGTGCAATATTTCCAATCCGAGTTGCATTAACTGCAATCGGCCGCGCAAATGCGTCTGTCTCGACAGCCCTGCGCCGACCGCCTAGCAGGCGGCGACGAACAGGAGGCACGACGGATGGCGCAGGCGTTGCGAGTGGCATTAGCGGGGCTTGGGACGGTCGGCGGCGGGGTCATCCGCGTGCTCGACACCAACCGCGAGCTGATCGCGCGCCGCGCCGGCCGGCCGATCGAGGTGGTTGCGGTCTCCGCGCGTGATCGGAGCAAGGATCGCGGCGTCGATCTCTCGCGGTTCGCCTGGGTCGACGATACCGCCGCGCTCGCCGAGGCAGAGGCGGACGTCGTGGTTGAGCTGATCGGCGGCGCCGACGGACCCGCGCTGACGCTCGCGCGGCGCGCGCTCGCGGCGGGGCGCCATGTCGTCACCGCCAACAAGGCAATGCTGGCGCATCACGGGCTCGAGCTGGCCGGTGCCGCCGAGGCGAGCGGTGCCGCGCTCAAGTTCGAGGCCGCGGTCGCGGGCGGCATCCCGGTGATCAAGGGGCTGCGCGAGGGCGCCGCCGCCAACGCGATCGCGCGCGTCTACGGCATCCTCAACGGCACGTGCAATTTCATCCTCTCCAAGATGGAGGCCGAGGGGCGCGACTTTGCCGACGTGCTCGCCGAGGCACAGGCGCTGGGCTATGCCGAGGCCGACCCGTCATTCGACATCGACGGCGTCGACGCCGCGCACAAGCTCTCGATCCTCGCCAGCCTCGCCTTTGGCACCGCGCCCGCTTTCGCGCAGGTCGCCGCGAGCGGAATCCGCCACCTGCTCGCCGCCGACATCGCCGAGGCCGCGGCGCTGGGCTATCGCGTCCGGCTCGTCGGTGTCGCCGAGGCCGATGGCGCCGGGCTGTTCCAGCGCGTCCATGCGCATCTGGTACGCTTCGACCATCCGCTCGCGCATGTCACCGGCGCCACCAACGCGGTGGTCGCAGAGGGGAATTTCGTGGGCCGGCTGCTGTTCCAGGGCGCTGGCGCGGGCGAGGGGCCGACGGCGAGCGCGGTGGTAGCCGACCTGATCGACATCGCGCGCGGCGAGTTCGGGCCGCCCTTCGCCATGCCCGCCGCCGCTCTGACCGAGGCGGCGGCCGCGCCCAGCGGCGAGCGCCGCGGTCGCGCTTATCTGCGCTTCGCGGTGGCGGATCGCGTCGGTGTGCTCGCGGAGATCGCCGCGGCGATGCGCGACGCGGGCGTGTCGATCGAGAGCCTGATTCAGCGCGGCGCGCTCGCCGATGGCACCGTGCTGGTCGCGATCGTCACGCACGAGGGGCCGGAGCGCTGCGTCGCGGCGGCGCTCGAGCGGCTGCGTGGCTCGCAGAGCCTGCACGGCGAGCCGATGTGGATGCACCTGCTCGACTGAGCGGGATAAGGTGGGAGCGGATGATGTCGCCCCCGTCTGTATCGCGGGTCAAGCCCGGGATGACGGGGGAGGAGCGGTTACCGGTAGGCGAGCCTACCGCTCCTCACGGCCGCACGCGACCGCGCAGGTCGGGTTCGTCAAGGTTGATCGCGACGGCTTCGCGCTTCGGCTGCTTGCCGCGGAAGGCGCCGGCGACGTCGCGCATCAGCCGGCCCGGGTCGGTCGCCTCGCCGGCTTCCTCGCAGCAACTGCCTGGCGCGACGAGCTTCTGCACGCCGCGCACCAGCGCGGTGCCGAGCCCGAACAGGTTGACGCCGGTGGTGCAGCCCCGTTGCGTCGCGCCGCACGGGGTCGCCTCGGCCCGCATCGCGCCGAGGCCGGAGCGGTCGGGATTGACCGCGGCGGGGCCGATCGGCGCCGCCTCGGCAGGGAGCGGCAGTGACTGATCGGGGGGTGCGTTGGCGCACACCACCACCTCACCCTCTACGCGACCGCGCGTGCAGCGCTGATTGGCGACCGGCACCAGGATCGAGATGCGCTCCGGCGGTGCCGCGGCGGGTGCGGCGGCCTGAAGCGCGAGAAGCAGCGGCAACATCGCTGTCCAGCCTGGGCGCGACGTCCGCCGCGGTCAAGTCGCCGCGATCAGCGGTACGTTGTGCAACGACTCGCGGCGGAGGGACCGTCGAAGAGCGCCCGTGCCTCGGGCATGGGCCCGGCCGTCGCTACCTTCCGCAGACCAGCGCCGCACGCCACACCCGCGGGCACGGCATCGCGGCGCCGGACACCGCTCCGCTCATAGGTCGCCACGCTCGCCTGTGCCTGCGCCGCCGCACGCACGATCGTGGCGTCGCTCGCGCGCTGCTGCGGCGAGCCGCACGCGGTCCCGAGCAGCGGCGCGGCGATCAGGCTGGCATAGCGCACGCCGACACGCGCGCGGCGCGGCGCGATCACGGGTTCAGCGCGATGTCGTCGCGGTCGTCGAGCTCGTCATCGTCGACACTGCCATCGTCGAACTCGTCCTGCACCTCGTCCTCGTCGACGTCGGCCTCGTCCTGCTCGGTGTCGCCGTCCTGCTCGGCGACCTCGCCGTCGACCATCTCGAGCTCGTCTTCGTTCTCGCTCTCGTCATCCTCGCCGACATCGGGGTCGAGGTCGGTGATGATCGTGCCGTCGCTCGGCCCGTCGCGCGTTGCCTCGAGGATCTCGGCGCGCTGGCTCTCGTCGTAGCCGTCCTCGTCATAGCCGTCGTCGCCGGGACCCTGACCGTGGATATGCTGCCCGCCCATGCCGATCTCCTCATCTACGATGCCGGGACGAACGGCAGGCGAGGGCGCGCGGTTCCGTCAGCGCGCCGCGAACAATCGCCCGCGCTCGGTCACCAGCACGATCGCCAGCGCCGCGACGCCCGCGAACAGGAAGCCGGCGTTGAGCGGCACCGTCGTGCCGTCGAAATGCTGACCGATCATGGCGCCGATCGCCGCACCCACTGTCACGCTGGTGAAGCCCTGCACGCTCGAGGCGGTGCCGGCGATATGCCCCATCTTCTCCATCGCCATCGCCGAGAAGTTCGAGCTGGAGAGGCCGAAACAGCCCATCGCCACCGCCTGCAACACGGCGAAACCGACCAGCGTCTCGTGTCCGCTCAGCGCCAGCAGCAGGTGCAGCCCGGCGACCAGGATCAGCGTCACCACCGCGGCGTGCCCGAGCCGGCGCGTGCCGACCCGCATCACGAGCCGCGCGTTGGCGAGATTGGCGACCGCCATCGTCCCCGCCGTCGTGGCGAAGATCAGCAGCAGCAGCCGAGGCCGCCCGAACACGTCCGCCATCACCTGCTGGATCGAGTTGATATAGCCGTACAGCGCCCCCATCAGCGCGGTGGCGGCGAGCGTGTAGCCGAGCGACCAGCGGTCGCTGAGCGTGAGCTTCCAGCCCGAAGCCAGCCGCGCTAGCGAAAAGGAATGGCGGTCCCCGGCGTGGAGCGTCTCGGGCATGCGGAGCGCGAACCAGGCGAGCACCAGCAGGGTCGTGCCGCCGACCGCCCAGAAGATGTCGCGCCAGCCGCCGAACAGCAGCACGATCGTGCCGAAGCCGGGCGCGAGCACGGGGACGATCATGAAGACGATGAAGGTCATCGACATCACCCGCGCCATCGCGCGCCCCTCGAAACAGTCGCGCACGATCGCCACCGTCGTCACCCGCGCCGCCGCGATCGCCAGTCCGGCGACGATCCGCGCGGCGAGCAGCAGCGCGAAGCTGCCCGCCATCGCGCAGAGCGCGTTCGCCACGGCATAGACCGCCAGCGCGGCGAGCAGCGAGCGCCGCCGCCCGAACCTATCGGCAAGCGGGCCGTGGAGCAGCTGCCCCGCGCCGAAGGCGATGAGGAAGGCGCCGATGACATATTGCCGCTCGTTCGCCCCCGGTGCGCCCAGCGCCGCGCCGATCGTCGGCAGCGCCGGCAGCATCGAGTCGATCCCCAGCGCGGTCAGCGCCATCAGCGCCGCGATCAGCGCGACGAACTCGGGCAGCGGGATCGGCGGCGCGGCGACGGGAGCCGCGGGGGGCGGGGTCGGGAGCGTCGACATGCCGCGCGCCTTAGGTGGCGGTCGCCGCGCTGTCACCTCGCCGCGCGCGGGTAGCAACCCGGATCGGGAAGGTTTATTGCCCGCCCATCAACCGATTGGACCGACGTCATGCTCGATACCCCCGCCGCCGCGGTGCCCACGCTCAGCCTCGCCGACCAGGACCGTGACCCCGACGGCTTCGCCGCCGCGCTAGGCGGCTCGTTCGAGCGGTTCGGCTTCGCCATCGTCGCCGACCACGGCGTGCCGCAGGATCTGATCGAGCGCGCCTGGACCGAGACCGCGGCGCTGTTCGCGTTGCCGGAAGAGGAGAAGCGCGGCTATCACGTTCCCGGCGCGGGCGGCGCGCGCGGCTACACGCCCTTCAAGACCGAGATTGCCAAGGACGCGAAGCACGTCGACCTGAAGGAATTCTGGCATGTCGGGCGCGAGTTGCCGGCGGGGCATCGCTACGCCGCGGACATGCCGGCCAACGTCTGGCCGGCGCGGCCCGAGGGGTTCAAGGATACGTTCCTCGCGCTGTTCGAGGCCTTCGATCGCGCCGGCGACCGGCTGCTGTCGGCGATCGCGCGCCATCTTGGGCTCGCGCCGAACTGGTTCGACCCGGCGGTGCGAGACGGCAACTCGGTGCTGCGCCTGCTCCATTACCCGCCGATTCCGGCCGACGCCGAGGGCGTGCGTGCGGGCGCGCACGAGGATATCAACCTAATTACGCTGCTGCTCGGCGCCGAGGAGGCGGGGCTGGAGCTGCTCGAGCGCGACAGCGGGCGCTGGCTCGCGATCAAGCCGCCGGCCGGGGCGATGGTGGTCAATGTCGGCGACATGCTGCAGCGGCTGACCAATCACGTGCTGCCTTCGACCACGCACCGCGTCGTCAACCCGCCGCCCGAGCGCCGCGGTCACTCGCGCTACTCGATGCCCTTCTTCCTGCACCCCACGCCCGACTTCCTGATCGAGACGCTGCCGCAGACGATCAGCGTGGAGAACCCGAACCGCTACCCGACGCCGATCACCGCCAACGGCTATCTCCACGAGCGGCTGGTCGAGATCGGACTGATCAAGAAGTAGGGTAAGCTCAAAATCCTCCCCGTGTGGCGGGGAGGGGGACCGCCGCGCGCCAGCGCGGTGGTGGAGGAGAACTCTCCACGTCGCGCAACGCTCGCGAAGCCGCCCTCCACCAGCCTTCGGCTGGTCCCCCTCCCGCGAGCAGGGAGGATCGTCTATTCACGCGATCCGCTCGGGCCGCTCCGCGGCGTCGGCGGCGATCGCGCTGTCGGGGGCCATCGCCTCCCAGGGAAAGACGAACCAATCCTTGGTCACCGCGCGGTCGATCACGCGCGCGGCATAATCGACCCGCTGCGCCGAGCCGACATTGTCGATCAGTGTGGCGAACCGGACGCTGCCCGGCGCCGCGCCGGCACGCGCGAGCATGTCGCGCAGGTGGCCGATGGTTCGACCCGAGTCGTTGATGTCGTCGATGAACAGCATCGGCTCCCCCGCGCGGGTCCGGGTCGCCAGCCGCTCGATCGCGTCGATAGCGAGTGCCTCGGACTGGGAGGAATAATCCATCGCCAGCATCGGCAGCCCGGTGGCGTGGCTGAGATAGACCGCGGGGATCAGCCCGCCGCGGCCGATGCCGATGAGATGCGCCGGCGCCCAGTCGGCGGCGGCGAGCGAGTCGGCCAGCGCGCGGACGGCGGCGACCAGGTCGGCGTGGGTGATGGCGGTGTAGATCGGCATCGCGGGCGTGTAGCGCCGATGGCGCGCGCGGGCGAGGGGGGCCGCCTCCGTGCCCCGGCGTAGGCCGTGGCCCAGTTGGAGGGGGCTGGTGTGACTCACAGAGGCCTTCCCAACTGGGCTCCGGCTCCCGCCGGACACGAAGCCTTTCGGTGGCGCGACGTGAGCGTCCCACCCCACGGGTCACCGCCGCAGCAATCCCCCCAGCACCCCGCGCACCACCGAGCCGAGCAGACCGCCCGACGCACCGCCGCCGCGTCGCCCGCCGCCGAGCACCGCCTTGGTCACCTCGTTGGCCACCGTTCGCCCCAGCGCCGACGAGGCCGAGCGCGTGGCCGAGGTCATCGCGCGGTTCCACGGGTCGCTGGCGCGCTCGCGTTCCTCGGCGCGTCGCGCGCGCTCGGCTTCGCGTTGCGCCGCGACCCGCTCGCGCGCCTGCCGTGCCTCTTCCTTGGCCTGGAGCGCGGCGGCCTTGCTCGCCTCGTCCTGCGCGGTCGCGGCGGCGCGCGCGGCGGCGGCCTCCTGCGTCTTGGCGGCGAGCAACTCCTCCGCCGACTCGCGGTTCACCAGCGTGTCGTAGCGGTCGCCGATCGCGTCGGTGGCGAGCAGCACCTTGCGCTCCTCGGGGGTCACCGGGCCGACCCGGCTCGCCGGGGGTCGCACCAACCTGCGCTCGACCGGGCTGGGCGAGCCGTCGGCCTGGAGCAGCGACATCAAGGCCTCGCCAGTCTTGAGCTCGGTGATCGCCGCCGCGACGTCGACCCCGGAGTTGGCGCGGAAGGTCTGCGCCGCCGCCTGCACCGCTTTCTGGTCGCGCGGGGTGAAGGCGTTGAGCTTGTGCTGCAAGCGGTTGCCGAGCTGACCCGCTACCTTGTCGGGAATGTCGATCGGGTTTTGCGTGATGAAATAGACGCCGACGCCCTTGGAGCGGATGAGCCGCACCACCTGCTCGATCTTATCGAGCAGCGCGTCGGGCGCGTCGTCGAACAGCAGATGCGCCTCGTCGAAGAAGAAGCACAGCTTGGGTTTGTCGAGGTCGCCCACCTCGGGCAGCTGCTCGAACAGCTCGCTCAGCAGCCACAGCAGGAAGGTGGAGTAGAGCCGCGGTGCCGCCATCAATTTGTCGGCGGCGAGGACGTTGACGATGCCGTGGCCCTGGTCGTCATGGCCGAGCAGGTCGCCCAGCTCGAGCGCGGGCTCGCCAAAGAAATGGGTCGCGCCCTGGCTGCGCAGCTGGAGCAGCGAGCGCTGGATCGCGCCGACCGACTGTTTGGAGACATTGCCCCACTTCGCGGTCAGCTCCTGCGCGCGTTCGGCGCAGTGCGCCAGTACCGCCTGGAGATCGTCGAGGTCGAGCAGCAGCAGATGCTCCTCGTCGGCGAGCTGGAAGGCGATCGTCAGCACGCCCTCCTGCACCTCGTTGAGCCCCATCAGCCGCGCGAGCAGCAGCGGACCCATCTCGCTCACTGTGGTACGCACAGGGTGGCCCTGCTCGCCGAACAGGTCCCAGAACTGCACTGGGCAGGCGTCATAGGACCAGTCGGTAAGCCCGATCTCGGCGGCGCGCGTGGCGAAGGCGGCGTGAGTCTTGGCGGTCGCTGCGCCGGGCATGGCGAGGCCGGACAGGTCGCCCTTCACGTCGGCGACGAAGCAGGCGACGCCGGCGCGCGAGAAGCCCTCGACGATGCCCTGAAGCGTGACGGTCTTGCCGGTGCCGGTCGCGCCCGCGATCAGACCGTGCCGGTTGGCGCGCGCGAGCTGGAGCCTCTGCGGGTGCGCGCCGCCCGCGTTTGCGCCGATGAAGATGCCGTCCGTCAAGGTCGTCGCTCCTGCCGCTGGTCTCTCTCACCTATGTCATAGGATGCGGCGCGCGCGGCGTCACGGGTGAGGCGGGCGCACTTCGCTGCTCGGCCGCGGCCGACCGTGGCAGCCCCGCCAAATGGTTGAAGCCACACGCCGGGTGCCATCGCCTCATCGTATCCGGCACCTCTCCCCGTTCGTCATCCTCGCGCATGCGGGAACCCAGAAACGCTGACGTCCGCAGTGGAGCCAAGAGGTTGGCGCGTCTGGGTTCGCGCCTTCGCGGGAATGACGGCGGGGAGGAACGCCGTGTCTGACGGGGCCGCGGCGGACCTGGTCACCTGCTCCAGACACCGACTGCGGATGAAGCGCCGTCGTGCCACTCAGCCATCCTCGACCGCCGACACGAAAAGGGCCGCCACACCCTTCGGCGCGGCGGCCCTTCCACCCTGCCGGTCTGCCCCGGCCTTACTTGATCTTCACCGCCACGAAGCCGCCGACCTGGCGCCCGCGGGTGACGTTGAGCAGCACCTGCGGCCGCCCCGCCGCCTTCGCCGCCGCGACGACGCGCGCCACGTCGGCGGCGCTGCGCACCGGCTGCGAGTTGACCGAGGAGATCACGTCGCCGCGGCGCAGCTTCTGCGCCGCGTCGCTCGACGGGTCGGTGGCGGCGACCACCACGCCCTGGACAGTCGAGTCGACCCCGATCGAGCGCGCGATCTGAGGCGTCAGCGGCTGCACCGTGATGCCGAGCGAACTCGACGCGGGGGCCGCCTGCTCGCTGTCGTCCCCGCCGCCAAAGCTGTCGTCGTCGTCACCGCCGCCGCCGGTCAGCGCCGCCATCTGGTCCTCCGACGGACGCGTGCCGACGGTGGCGTTGAGCGACTGGCGCTTGCCGTCGCGAATGACGTCGAGCCTGATCGTCGACCCCGGCGCGGCGTTGGCGACGAGGTAGGAGAGCGTCTTCTCCGGCGTCACCGCCTGCCCGTTGATCGCGGTCACCACGTCACCCGCGCGCAGACCCGCCTTGGCGCCGGGACCGGCAGGCTCGACGCGGCCGACGATCTCGCCGGAATCCTTCGGCAGGCCGAGCGCCGAGGCCATGTCGGCGTTGACCGCCTGGATGCTGACGCCGAGATAGCCGCGCTTGATCGCCTGGCCCTTCACCAGCGTGTCGATGATCGGCTTGGCCTCGGTCGTCGGGATGGCGAAGCCGATGCCGATATTGCCGCCCGACTGCGAGTAGATCTGGCTGTTGATGCCGATCACCTCGCCGTTGAGGTTGAACATCGGGCCGCCCGAGTTGCCCTGGTTGATCGCGGCGTCGGTCTGGATGAAGGTGTCGAAGGGACCGCCGCCGGTGGCGCGATGCACCGCCGAGACGATACCCGCGGTCACGGTGCCGCCAAGACCGAACGGCTGACCGATCGCCACCACCCAATCGCCGACGCGGGCGCGACTCGAGTCGCCGAGACGGACGAACGGCAGCGGCGTGGGGGAGGTGATCTTGAGCACCGCGAGATCGCTGGTCGGGTCGCGGCCGACGAGCTTGGCGGTATATTCCTTGCGATCCTGCAAGGTCACCGTGATCGACTCGACCGTGGCGCCGCGCGACGCCGGAGCGATCACGTGGTTGTTGGTGACGACATAGCCGTCGGCCGAGATGAGAAAGCCCGAGCCGAGCGACGTGCCCTCGCGCGTCACCGGCGCGCCGCCGCCGCCGCCGCCGAACTGGCCGAACAGGTCGCCGAAGGGCGTCCCCGCGAACGGGTTGGCCGATTGCTGGACCGTCACCTTCTGCGTGGTGGAGATGTTGACCACCGCCGGCTGCAGCTTCGCGACGAGATCGGCGAAGCTCATCGGTGCGCCCGCGCGCGGAGCGGAGGCGCTGATCGCGCCCGGCTCGTTCTGCGCGACCTGCGCGGTCGCGGGATTCTGCAGCGTCAGCGACGCCGCGGTGCCGCCGAGGAGAAGGGCGCCGGTGAGGGCGTAGGCGTAACGCACTTTCTTCATGTCCTCTGAATCACCCTGTCGAATAAAGCGGGAACGCTACGTCCTGTGCCGAACAAGCGATGAACGTCGATTGAATATGAACGCGCGACATCGCCGCGGGTTCTATCGCCGCCCGCCCTCGAACTCGCGCAGATAGCCGTTGTTCGGGCTCATGATGATGTTGGTGCTGCCCTCGGGCGGCTGACCGCCGTCCGCACCGAAGGTGTGACGGTAGCTCTGCATCGCGCGGTAGAAGTCATAGAAGTCGGCGTCCTTGCTGAAGGCGTCGGCGTAGATCCGCGCCGCCTGGGCGTCGGCTTCGGCGCGGACGATCTGCGCCTGCTTCTGCCCCTGCGCGCGAATCGTGTTGGCCTCCTGCTGACGCGCGGTGCGCATCCGTTGGAGCGCGCTCTCCAGCGGGCTGCCGTCGGGCAGGTCGGCGTGCTTGATCCGCACGTCGACGATCTCTGCGCCATATTGCTTGGCGGAGCGGCCGAGCGACTCCTGAATCTCGTCCATCACGCGCCCGCGTTCGGGGCTGAGCAAGGTTGCGAACGGCACCTTGCCGAGCTCGTTGCGCAGCGCGGTGCCGAGCAGCGGGCGGAGCTGGTCGGCGACTCGCTCCTCGGTGTTGGAGGTGCTGCCGGTCGAGGTCACCGCGCGCAACGGGTCGACGATGCGAAAACGCGCAAATGCGTCGACGTTGAGCCGGAGCTGGTCGGTTGAGAGCACCAACGTGTTGTCGAGATCGGCGTCGAGCACGCGCTTGTCGACCCAGACGATCTTGTCGACGAACGGAATGCGCGCGATCACGCCCGCACCGGTGCGACCGATCGACTGGCCCGGCTGCCACTGGTTGATCAGCCGCACCGGGTTGTTGAGACGAAGCACGACCGCCTGCTGCGTCTCGGGCACGATCGCGAAGGTCGCCGCGGCGACGATCACCAGCGCCAGCGCGAGCAGGCCCGCGGCGACGGGGTTGCGGAGCCAGACGGGCATCAGCGCGCTCCCCCGCTGCCCGGCTGCGCTGGGGCGGTACCGGACGCGGTTGCGCCCGGCTCCTGAAGGCGGCGGCCGCGCTCGATCGGCAGATACGGCGTCACGCCCGGGGTCTCGACGATCGTCTTGTCGGTCTTGGCCAGCACGGCCTCCATGGTCTCGTAATACATGCGGCGGCGGGTCACCTCGGGGGCGAGGCGATATTGCGCGTACACCTGGTCGAACGCCGAGGCCTCGCCCTGCGCGCGCGCGATCACCTGCTGCGAATAAGAGCGCGCGTTGTTGAGGTTGCCCACTGCCTCCTGCTGCGCCGCGGTCACCGCGTTGAAGTCGTCGGCCAGCTGCGACGGCGGCGCCGCCTGCTTGATCGACACGCCCTGGACCTGCACGCCCGCCTGATAGCTGGTGAGGATTTGCTGCATCGTCTCGGCGACGCGCGCCTCGATCTCGGTCCGCCCCGCGCCGATCGCCTGGTTGAGCGTGGTGGTGGCCAGCACCGCGCGCATCGCGCTTTCCGCGGTGGCCCGCACCGTCTCCTGCGGGTCCTTGATCTCGAACACATAGTTTCGCGCGTCCGAAACTCGCCAGCGCACCGTATAGGCGAGATCGATGATATTCTGGTCGCCGGTCAGCACGGTCTCGCCGCCGTCGCGCGGGAACTCGTCGGTGCGCACCTGCTCGACGTCCACCTTGGTGACGTTGACGATCGGCGCGGGCAGGGTGACTCGGATGCCCGGCTCGAGCATCCCTGAGTAGCGCCCGAAATAAGTGACCACGCCGCGCTGCTGGGGCCCGATCTGGTGGATCGAGGTGAGCACCAGCCAGATCGCCACCAGCACGGCGACCCCGAGCAGCCACAGCATCCGCGCGTTGGCGCCGAGCGGCAGCTGCGGCCCGCCGCCGCCCTCGCCGCCACCGCGCGCGCGGCGGATGAATTCGTCGAGCGCGGTCGGCTTGGCGCCGCTGCGCTTGGCGCCGGGCGGGACCGACCAAGGGTTGCGCGGACCGACATTGTCGTCGTTCCCCCAGGGTCCGTTACTCTGTGCGGCGAGGGGGATGGGGCGCCGAAGCCAGCGTCGCGAGATGATCATCCCGCCTTTATAAGTGCGGATCGGCCGAAAAACAGTGGCAAGCCGCGACACGAGGCGTAACGGATCATGTCCATGGACGAGAATGAGGTTAGGCAGGCAGTCCGCGCGGTCGCGGGCGAGCGCGCGACGGTGCGGGTCGAGGCGCAGCGGATCGGTGTCGTGATCGACGCCAGCGGCCTGGACGCGCCCGCGCGTGACGCACTGGAGGCAGCGGTGCGCATGGCAGCCACGCGGCCCGGTTATGAGGTGCGCACCGTCGTCACCGCAGAGCGCGCGCAGCGCCGGCTGATAGCGGTAGCGAGCGGCAAGGGCGGCGTCGGCAAGTCGACGCTCTCGGCCAATCTCGCGATCGCGCTGGCTCGCGCGGGGCGGCGGACAGGGCTGGTCGACGCCGATATCTACGGCCCGTCGCAGCCGCGCTTGATGGCGGTGGAGGGCACTCGACCCGAGGCGCGCGACAAGGTGCTGCTGCCGGTGGGGACGCCGTACGGCGTGTCGCTGCTGTCGATGGGGCAGTTGGTCGAGCCCGGTCGCGCGATCGCGTGGCGCGGACCGATGACCGCGGGGGCGCTCGGGCAGCTGATCGACGCCGACTGGGGGCTCACCGACACGCTCGTGGTCGACCTGCCGCCCGGGACCGGCGACGTCCAGCTCACCATGGTGCAGAAGCACCGCCCCGCCGGCGCGGTGATCGTCTCCACCCCGCAGGACCTCGCGCTGATCGACGCGCGGCGCGCGATCGACCTCTTCCAGAAGGCGGGCGTGCCGATCATCGGGCTGGTCGAGAATATGGCAGGCTATGCCTGCCCGCATTGCGGCGAGGTGTCCGACCCGTTCGGCCGCGGCGGCGCCGAGGCGGCGGCCCGCGAAGCCGGGATCGCGTTCCTCGGTCGCGTGCCGCTGGACCTCGCGATCCGAGTCGCTTCCGACGCGGGCGAGCCCCCGGCGGCGCGCGACGACGACCGCGTGTTCGCACCGATCGCAGCGCAGGTGGCGGAGTGGTTGAGGGCGAACTGAGCGAGGTGTGCCGGAGTACGAGATCACTCCCCTTCCTCGTTGTGCCGGGCTTGGCCCGGCATCCATGGTGCCGCGCCCGTCACGAGCGTTTTCTTGGCGGAACCATGGATCCCGGCTCAAGGTTGGGATGAAGATGGGAGAGCGGGACCGGGCCCCCACATCCGATCGGCCGCAACCAGCACCCGGGCCGCTCGTTCGTCCTGACACGCGCGCCACGAGCGCCGCGACCAAGGAGAGCGCCGATGCCGCTGACCGCCGACGACGAGATCCGCGAACTGCTCGAGGAGACCCGCACGATCGCGCTGGTCGGCGCCTCCGATCGACCCGACCGTCCCTCCAACGGCGTGATGAAGACCCTGCAGGCGCACGGATATCGCGTCATCCCGGTCAACCCGCAGCTCACCGGCGAGCATATCCACGGCGAGTTCGTCTTCCGCGAGCTCGCGCAGCTCGGCGACCCGATCGACATGGTCGACATCTTCCGCCGCTCCTCGGCGGCAGGCGAGGTGGTCGACCAGGCGATCGCGATCGGCGCCAAGTCGGTGTGGCTCCAGCTCGGCGTGATCGATCAGGCCGCTGCCGCGCGCGCCGAGGCGGCCGGGCTCAAGGTGGTGATGGACCGCTGCCCAGCGATCGAGCTGCCGCGTCTGGGCGTGGCGCGGTTAGGCGGCCAAGCCGCGGTGGAATAGGTAGCCGATCTCCCATCTAGACGGGGTGGTGCGCTGTAGCACACTGCAGAAATGGCGCGCGGGCGGTCAGGCCGCGCGGGCACGATGGGCACGCCGGCGCAGCGCGGCACCGATCGATGCGAAGCCGGCGATCATCGTCATCCAGGTCGCGGGCTCAGGCGCGGCGGGCGTCCCGACGGTACCCCCGTCCCGTGCCGTGTCGGCGCCCAGAATGTCGAAGGCCCAGTTGCCCGTCCGCTGCGTTCCCGTGATGTCACAGAAGAGACCTTGCCCGCCGCTCACCGAGTCCGCGCCTGCGCAGTAACGCGCGGTGAAGCCCGGCTGCCCGGCGTGGCGGAACTCACCGAGCGAGGAGCCGGCGAAATTATCGTATTGGCTGACGTATACGGCGTACGTGCCGGGCGCGAGGGCGGAGGCCAGCCAGACGTCAAAGCGTGCGCCGGTCACCGGATCCGTCGGCGCCGAGCTCAAGTCGTCCTGCTGCGCGATGAGACTGCCCCGGTGGTTAGGTCAAAGAGGGAGAGAATGAGGTCGAAGCCGCCCGCGGTGATCGTCCTTCCGGCGGCGGTGTTGCCGCCAGCATAGGAGTAGCTGCGGAGTGTGACGGTCGAGGCTTGGGCGATGGAGAAATTGAATAGCTGAGCGTTGTCGTCGTTGAAAAAGCGTCCCTGGTAGGAGAAGTCGGTCGCCTTGACAGGCGTCGAGCACACCATCGCGGTCGCGGCGAGAGCCAAGACAGTGCAAGTTTCATCGGCTTTGCCTCATGATCGATCGGAACGACATGATCGCCGCAAGGGTGCTCGCGCCGGACATTGCCTCGCTCGATGAATCCAAACCATTCCGCCAACGTAGTAATCGTCGTGGCTCATGCGGCCAGGCACGCGACGTGGCGGTCACACCCCTAAAAGGCTACTCCGTCCCTTTCCGCGATGCGGAGGCGCGCGATTGCCCGAGGATGGCACTCGGCCCCTCGCTGCGCCTCGTTGCGTCTGTTACGGCTCGGCGCACGAGAGGGAGGATCCATGTCCACATTGTTCCGGCGCAAGCCGGTTGCGATCGATCACCGCGGCGGCACCGTGCTCGCGCGCACCTTGTCCTGGCCGCACCTCGTCGCGCTTGGCGTCGGCGCGATCGTCGGCACCGGCATCCTGACCTTGATCGGGGTCGGCGCCGAGCGCGCCGGGCCGGCCGTGATCCTCTCCTTCGTCATCGCCGGCGCGATCTGCGCCTGCGCCGCGCTGGCCTATGCCGAGATGGCGACGATGATCCCTGCCTCGGGCAGCGCCTATACCTACAGCTATGTCGTGCTGGGCGAGGTGATCGCTTGGGTGATCGGCTGGTCGCTGATCCTCGAATATTCGCTGGTGGTGTCGACCGTCGCGGTGGGCTGGTCGGGCTATGCCTCGGCGCTGCTTACCCCGCTCGGCTTTCCTGCCGCGCTGACGCAGGGGCCGGCGTTGGGCGGCGTCGTCAACCTGCCCGCAGTCTTCATCATCGCGGTCGTCGCGGCGCTGCTCTCGCTCGGTACCAAGGAGAGCGCGACGCTCAACGCCGTGCTCGTCGGGGTCAAGCTCGTCGCGCTCGCGGTGTTCGTCGCCGTGGCGCTGCCGCACTTCGATTCCGCCAACCTCGAGCCGTTCATGCCCTATGGCTTTGCCAAGTCGGTCAGCGCGGACGGCGGCGAGCGCGGCGTGATGGCGGCCGCCGCCATCATCTTCTTTGCCTTCTACGGCTTCGACGCGATCTCCACCGCGGCGGAGGAGACCAAGGATCCCGGCCGCGACCTATCGATCGGCATCGTCGGCTCGATGCTGGCATGCGTGGTGATCTACATGGGCGTGGCGGTTGCGGCGGTGGGTGCGCTGCACTTCACGCGCTTCGCCGACTCGCCCGAGCCCCTTGCGCTGATCCTGCGCGGCATCGGCCGGCCCGGCTTCGCCACCTTCCTCGCCGCCAGCGCGGTGATCGCGCTGCCGACCGTGCTGCTCGGCTTCCTGTTCGGACAAAGCCGCATCTTCTTCGTGATGGCGCGCGACGGGCTGCTGCCGCAGGCGCTGGCCAAGGTGTCGAAGCGCGGGACGCCGGTGCGGATCACGATGCTCACCGCGGTGCTGGTCGCGGTGATCGCGGGGCTGATGCCGATCGACGCTATCGCCGCGCTCGCCAACGCTGGGACGCTCGCAGCCTTCGTCGCGGTGTGCGTGTGCATGCTGGTGATGCGGCGGCGCGCGCCTGACGCGGAGCGGCGCTTCCGTACACCGGCCGCGCCGCTGGTGGGCGCGATTGGGGTGCTGGGCTGCGCCTATCTCTTTTTCAGTTTGCCGCAGCGGACGCAGCTTTACTTCCTGCTGTGGAACCTGTTCGGGCTAGCCGTCTATCTGCTGTGGGGGCGGCGCCGCGCGGCGATCGCGGCAGCGGCGTAAGGGGAGGACGGGACGACCCGACGACCCAAATATGAGCGATAACGCGGAGGCTCCTAAGAACTGCTGTTCACCGGCGAAGCCGGGGCCCAGTTGGGGAACGCTGGCGAAACACACCCTCCGTTCCCCCGACTGGACCCCGGCCTTTGCCGGGACACGTCACGCTCACCTCGTGGCGAGCAGCGCCCATGTCACTCAGGATACTTCACGCCCTGGCATGCGCCGTCTCTCACATCCCCGCGGCGCCTGAGCCGCCCTGCAACTTGGTCGCCTCGGCGATGTGGCGCTTGACGATCGGCACTGCCGCCTTGGCCGAGGCCTTGAGCGGAGCCTTGTCACCACCCGACGCATAGCTCTGGTGCAGGTCGAGCGCGGCCTGGTGCGCGGGCAGCTGCTGGGCGAGGTACAGCCGGTCGATGTCGGCGGGCGAGGCGGCCTGCAACTCGTTGATCGAGGCGGTCGCGCCCGGGTCGAGTGCGGGCGGCGGCGGGTTGAGCCCTGCCTTCTGCGCCGCCTTGACCGTCGCCGCGGTGGTCTTCTGATGATGGTCAATCATCATCTGCGCGAACTTCTTGACGCCCGCATTCTGCGACTTCTGCAACACGACCTGGCTCGAGTTGATCTCGTACAGGTCGCTCTTGCCTGCTGCGGCGACATAAGCGTCGGCGGTCGTCTTCGCCTCGGCCGGGGGCGGCGGTGGCGGCGTCTGCGCGCTGGCGATCACCGGCGCGCCGAACAATGCGGCGCCGAGCAGCAGGCGGGTGGTGGCCATCATCATCGTCTCTCCCACGTCAGATCCCGGCAAGAGCGGCGCGAACGAGGCTTAGTTCCGTTGGTAAACAACAACTTGCTCTCGATCAGTCAATTCGGTTCCGAGTCTCCGGCATGGCCAGAGCGTAGAGCGCCAGGCCGCCGCCCGCGATCGCCGCGAGCGTGAGGAAGGTGGGGGCGTAACCCGCGCTGACGATGATCGTCCCCGCCAACGTCGCGCTCAGCGCCGCACCGAGCCCCTGCGCGGTCGCGACGGCGCCCTGCGCGACGTTGAATCGCCCGCTGCCGCGCGTCAGATCGGCGACCACGATCGGGAACAACGCGCCGTAGATCCCCGCACCGACGCCGTCGAGCGCCTGCACTGCCACCAGCCACCAGGGGTCGCGCGACAGCGTATACAGCGCCCCGCGTGCCGCCAGCACGGCGAAGGCCAAGAGGAACAGGGGCTTGCGCCCCCAGACCTCGGCTTTGCGCCCGACCAGTAGCGCCATTGGTACCATTACCAGCTGCGCCGCGACGATACAGGCCGCGGTCAGCGAGGTCGCCTGGTCCTTGCCCACCGTGCGCGCGAGCAGCTGGCTCACCGAGGTCAGCATCGCGGCGTTGGCGAGGTGGAACAGGAACGCGAGCGCAGCGAACAGCAGCAGCGCCTTCTGTTCGAGCAGCACGCGCCAGCTGGGGGACGGGTCACAGTCGGTGTCGATGCTCTCGGGCGCACAGTCGAGCCCGCGCGCGACCGCGTCGTCGATCTGGCGCGAGTCGATCCGCAGCGCGGCGGAGACGCTTGCCACCGTCAGCCCCGCCATCAGGTAGAAGACCACGACCGGACCGAACCGCCACGCCAGCACTCCCGCCAGCGCGGCCGATACCGCGTTGCCGGCATGGTTGAACGCCTCGTTGCGACCGACCCGCGCGGAGAAGGCGTGTGCGCCGAACAGCCCCAGCGTGATCGCCGCGATCGCGGGCGCGAACAGCGCCCCCGCGGCGGCGGCGAGCGACTGAGTCACCGCCACTGGACCGAAGCCATGGACGAACGGCAATGAGACGCTGCCGAGCGTCACCACCAGAGCGGCGGCGATGACGATCGCGGGTTTGCGCGTCGAACGGTCGAGCAGCCAGCCCGCAGGCGTTTGCGCGAGCAGGCCGACGATGCCGGCGATCGTGAGCACCAGTCCAGCGGTGGCCTCGTTCCAGCCGTGCGTCGGCCCGCGCACCGCGACGAGATAGATGGCGAGATAGGGTC
>Ga0265798_10003277_pt1 | contig 23105 bp, 23 predicted proteins | sample P3T30metagenome_FD_192430 | JGI IMG/M metagenome (GOLD analysis project Ga0265798, IMG submission 192430) | Plant litter microbial communities from East Loma Ridge, Irvine, California - P3 T30 | ecosystem: Environmental > Terrestrial > Plant litter > Unclassified | place: USA: California... | reverse complement strand
CCGGGCAGTCAACGTGCGCGTAGTGGCGAGTCGGGGTGTCATACTCAACGTGAGACGTGTTGATGGTGATACCACGTGCTTTTTCTTCCGGTGCGTTATCGATCTGATCGAATGCACGAGCAGAACCACCGTAGGTTTTCGCCAGAACGGTGGTGATAGCGGCAGTCAGGGTAGTTTTACCGTGGTCAACGTGGCCGATAGTACCGACGTTGACGTGCGGTTTTTTACGTTCAAATTTTTCTTTAGACATCGATTGTCCCTCTAAGACACGGATAAATCGGTGATATCACCACATCAACCAGGATAAGCCTGAATGTTGAATTATTGATACAGAGAAGAATCAGGGAAGGAGATAAAGAAGTGGTGCTGATACCCAGAGTCGAACTGGGGACCTCACCCTTACCAAGGGTGCGCTCTACCAACTGAGCCATATCAGCACATCTGGAGCGGGCAGCGGGAATCGAACCCGCATCATCAGCTTGGAAGGCTGAGGTAATAGCCATTATACGATGCCCGCATCCTGGAACTCGGCTACCTGTTCTTTCTGGAGCTTGCGAATAATAAGAGAAGCGCTCTTATTATTCTTACATGCCAGTTTATTGACATGCGTTGACTGCACCTGAGCGCAGTCTGAATTCGTTGGTGGGTTATATTAACCTCACCGGTGCAGATAAACATGGTGCCTATCTGCTTCACTCCCTGAGGAATGAAATGGTGGTGGGAGAAGGATTCGAACCTTCGAAGTCTGTGACGGCAGATTTACAGTCTGCTCCCTTTGGCCGCTCGGGAACCCCACCGGGTACTTGATGGTGCCGGCTACCGGAATCGAACTGGTGACCTACTGATTACAAGTCAGTTGCTCTACCAACTGAGCTAAGCCGGCATCAAGTGACGCGCATTCTAGGAAGACCGGCGGTTCGATGCAACAAAAAAATCGCGAAAAATGTTCTTTCGCCTGTTTTTTGTGCATTTATCCGCAAAACGACCTGTGAACGCTATTTTATTGGGCAAAAATCCAACGAATTTGTCATTTCCCTTCGCTTCATAAGCAATAAGTTTAGTGCCCGTCAGACTCGTTTTTCGTCTGCAAGCAGATAAACAAAGCTTTTATCTTCTTTTTCACACGAGCAGACTGCCATTTTTGCCTCGTACCTGTGGCCGCAACCTCCATTTATCCACACATGGATTTTGTTTTCCGCTGTTGCGCTGTGTATCTATATAGGAAGGACAAAAGCCACTGAGCAGTACACAAGAGCCGTTCATCGCCTCAAAGATATTGAAACCGAATAACCGCGGGCAATGCTGCTGGAGTTTGATCATTTTCCTTCTTTTTCTCGTTACAGTGGTGTTAACCTCCTGCCCATTGTTTTTTTCGTTTATCTCAAATCGCCTGGAAATACGTGTTCTTCTGCGTACAATTTCCGAACGTAGCAGATGAGCCAATCAATATTTGCTGGCAGAAGCGTGCTTATGAGCCAAATTAATAATTCGCTTACCACTCCTTACCTGCTGTTCGACAGAAAGCAGTGGGCAGCGCTGCGCAACTCCGTTCCAATGACGTTAACAGAAGATGAAATTGCTCGTCTTAAAGGGATTAATGAAGATTTGTCGCTGGAAGAAGTAGCGGAAATTTATCTGCCGTTATCGCGCCTGCTCAATTTCTATATTAGTTCCAACCTGCGTCGCCAGCGGGCGCTGGAGCAGTTTCTTGGTACCGATGGCCAAAAGATCCCCTATATCATCAGTATCGCTGGCAGCGTCGCCGTCGGCAAAAGCACCACGGCACGTGTTTTACAGGCACTGTTGAGCCGCTGGCCTGAGCATCGCCGCGTTGAATTGATTACCACCGATGGCTTTCTGCACCCTAACGCGGTGTTAAAAGAACGCGGTCTGATGAAGAAAAAGGGCTTTCCGCTCTCTTATGACATGCATCGTCTGGTCAATTTTGTTTCCGACCTTAAATCGGGTGCTCCTCAGGTCACCGCTCCTGTTTATTCTCACCTGACTTATGATGTCATTCCCGATGGCGACAAAGTGGTAGTTCAGCCTGATATTTTGATTCTGGAAGGGCTGAACGTGCTGCAGAGCGGCATGGATTATCCGCACGATCCGCATCATGTCTTTGTCTCTGACTTCGTCGACTTCTCTATCTATGTCGATGCGCCGGAGGCGATGCTGGAAAAGTGGTACATCAACCGCTTTCTCAAATTCCGTCAGGGCGCGTTTACCGATCCCGACTCCTACTTTCACCATTATGCTCAGTTGTCAGAGGAGCAGGCGATTGATGTGGCAACCAGCCTGTGGAAAGAGATTAACTGGCTTAACCTGCGTGAAAATATTCTGCCCACTCGCGAACGCGCCAGCTTGATCATGACCAAAAGCGCTAATCATGCGGTGGATTTGGTCAGGCTACGAAAGTAGCCGCATAAAAAAAGCCTGCGAGCAGCAGGCTTTTTTATTATTGAGGTCGCAATGAGATTTCGCCGCCCATCCAGGATTTGATTTCTCCCTCCTGCTCCAGCAACAACCCACCCTGTTTATCAACACCCCGAGCTATCCCATAGACTTCCCGATCGCCCATGATCAATTTCACCGGCCGATCGATAAAGTTATCCAGCGCAGCCCATCGACCGATAAAGGGCACCAGCCCCTCCTGCTCGAAGAGCGCTAATGCTTCACGCAGACTGTTGATGAGCGTTGCCGCCAGTTCATTGCGATTAATCGCAATGCCAGCTTCCTGCAGATTAATCCATCCCTGATTAATTTTTGCTGCATCAGCAGAGCGCATCGCCAGATTGATGCCAGCACCCATAACAATCTGTGCGGCATCGCCAGTTTTACCCGTAAGCTCAACCAGGATGCCCGCCAGCTTCCGGTCCTTAAGATAGAGATCGTTGGGCCATTTAACTCTGACATCCGGCGCACCCAGCGCCTGTAACACTTCAGCCATGATAATGCCGATGACCAAACTGAGTCCCATCGCCGCCGCCGGGCCCTGCTCTAATCGCCAGTACATCGACATATATAAGTTGGCGCCAAAAGGTGAGAACCACTGCCGCCCGCGCCTTCCGCGCCCGGCCTGTTGATATTCAGCAATACAGGCATCACCCGACTGCAACTCACTCAGACGATCCAGCAGATATTGATTCGTTGAATCAATAACAGGAATGATCGCCAGGTTAGGCTGATGAAGACGGGCAAGAATGGCCGCTTCATCTAATAGCTGGATTGGACCTGGCAGGCTATAACCCTTGCCGGTTACCGTGTAAACATCCAGCCCCCAGCTTTTCAACGTTTGCATATGCTTGTTGATCGCTGCACGGCTCATGCCCAAGGCTTCGCCCAATTGCTCACCAGAATGAAACTCACCGTCAGCAAGCGCAGCAACCAGCTTTAAAGGAATAGTGTGGTCCTTCATGAAATCACCTCAACCGCATTACGTTCGCCGCCGGCGCCGATAAATCGGACTTCAGGCTCCAGCCAGACAGAAAATTTTTCCCCGACACGTTCGCGTACGGTTTTCGCCAGCGCCACGATATCCTGAGCCGTTGCCTGATGCTGATTAATCAATACCAGCGCCTGCTGGCGATGTACTGCGGCACCGCCAATCTGAAACCCTTTCAGTTCGCACTGTTCAATCAGCCAGCCCGCAGCCAGCTTCATTGTCCCTTCCGGCTGTGGATAAACAGGCGCATGAGGATAGGCACGCTGGATCTCTGCTGCCTGCTCGGCCGTGACAACAGGATTTTTAAAAAAGCTTCCTGCATTACCGGTTACATTGGGATCGGGCAATTTACTGCTCCGCATCTGGCACACGCTATCGAAGATTTGCTGCGGCGTAACGTTGTCAGCATCCAGGCGGGTCAAATCGCCATAGGTCATCACCGGCGTCCAGGCTTTCGACAGCACAAAGCCTACTGCAACAATGGCGTAGCCCTGTTGATAATGGTGCTTGAAGATGCTGTCACGATAGCCAAATTGACAACCTTCGGCAGACAGACGTTCTTGCGTTCCCGATGCCAGATGCAGTACATCGACATACTCACAAATCTGCCGAAGCTCAACGCCGTAAGCACCAATATTTTGAATCGGCGCGGATCCAACGCAGCCAGGAATCATGGCGAGATTTTCCAGTCCTGGAATCCCTTTTTTCAGCGCGTACTCAACCAACTGATGCCAGTTTTCACCTGCACCAACATGCAGATGCCAGGCATGTTCCTTTTCTGTTATCTCAATACCCTTAATACGATTGATAATGACTTGTCCGGCAAAGTCCTCCAGGAAAAGCACATTACTGCCCTCGCCTAACAGCAATACAGGCTCCTGTCGGCGCTGACTTGCCTGCCACAGATGCGCCAGCGTTTCGCTATTGTCGGCAACGTTAACTGATGCTGCATTTACATCAATATGAAAGGTATTCCAGGATACTAAAGAGGTAGGAGAAAGAGACATCATAACGCCCTGACTGACTGAATTATCTGCCTCGTAGTGTACCCGATCCCTGTCATAGCGGGCAGGAGATTTTGCCGCTGCGTTCCGCGGTCAATGAATCATCCGGGTACAATACTTGTCGCTCATCGTGAGTAAAAACCAGGCAATAAAGACACTGCGCTGATGATTAAAAGACAGGTCTCAAATAATATTCAAGAACGTTCTTAGTGAAATGACAGCAAGTAATAATTAAAAAATATCAAACACAATAAATTGATTTCATATAATGACGATTAAGCCGATAACAGCGCATCAAATGCTTTAACTTGCTGATTTTTTTAATCAACATCGAACTAATGAGATATCTTTCGACGAAATCATAACGTATATTCCTCCATAAACCTGCCCAGGATAAAAATCGAAAAGACACGTGATCATCTAATGAACAATATACAAAATTGGCATACTAAAATTCATTAATAAAATATCTTATTATTTCTTAATTATCTATTATTGGCTTTCTATTACTGTTCTCATCTTGCTCAAAATTTTGCATTGGTAAGCTAAAGAGCTTTAATGAGGTTTAATGAGATGCAATGAAAAAAAGCATAATTATAATGTGCACATAGCTACTCGATACGTCTTGCTATGATCACTAAATCAAAACAGGACTAAAACGTGCAACGTATCAGTAATTATTAAGGAAACGTTATGGCAAATGGATCCGAACACAATGAATTAATCTTCTTTCTTGATAACGGCGTACAGTTTCTCCCGGAGAAACGGTTTTTGATCAGCCTGTCAGGACACGTGGTCAACCTGTCGGAAAACAGTTACCGGTTTCTAATCCTTCTGTTGGATGGAGAGAATGACAAACAAAAAATCATCAACCAGATTTGGCACGAGCAACGTGGTGTCGTCAGTGACAGCAGTTATTACGGACAAATATATGCCTTACGTAAAGCATTTGAGTTGGTAGGTTTGTCAGGCGCGTTGATTAAAACGATTCCTCGTCGGGGAGTGAAATATACCGGAAAGGTCACCGTTAAGCCGCTTGCAGTGAAGGAAGAACAACATCCGGTAATGGCTGTTGAACATGAGGAAGTATCGCTACCAGCGGAACATGAAGCTACGTCAATGGCAAGCATCAAAGCAGTGCCCAAAAAACCGGCTAAAAGTCGCTTTGATCATTTTATTTCAATCATGGCGATATTAGCCGTCTGTTGGCTAACGACACTTACAGTATTGGTTGTGAAATACATCATGCAGATTGATAAATAACAATGAAAAATAAAAAATAATATAATCTCTCCAGGGACAGCGTAGACAATATTTCGTTAAATGCTCATGTCCTCTGCTAACAGGTGAAGGCAGTCGGCACTATGATGTCCAACAAAAGGACAGGCGGAAAATTAAGGAGAAAGAAAATGCAAGATATTATTAACCGTGGTTATATTTTTACTCTGATGAACTTACGTGCATTGACACGTGATAAACGTGGCGTAACAGCAATTGAATATGCACTTATCGGTGTTGCAATTGCTACTCTGCTAAGTCTGGTATTAGGTACTCAAAGTACGGGGTTACTGGGCGAACTGAAGAACGCATTTGATACAATCGGCAGTGCTATTAGAAATATAAGTCAAAAGGCACCATAAGCTGGGCTGCGCTGCTTAGAAAATCATTACGAGCACTCTGCTGTAAAAGCTCATCCTTTGGGTTTTTACAGCTTTTATAAATTTTTTTAAGAGCAGTAACATGGACTGGTGGATTAAGCTGGATTTTTTCTTCGTTTCACTCTTACTGCTGTATATAGCATGGAAAGATATCACAACACGCATCATCAGCCATTTCAGCCTGTTGATGTTGATTTCATTGTTTATTCCACTTTTTATCATGCAGGAGAAAATGCCTAACATCGCCGCGGCTTTTATTGTTTTTATCCTGTGCTTTATTCTTTTTATGTTTCATACCATGGGTGGTGGCGATGTAAAACTGCTAACGATATTGTCTTTAGCCTTTTTCAATTCTTTCTTGCTCACATTTTTGATAACTACACTTTTATTTGGCGGTGTTATTGCCATTGTCGGACTGATTGCATTTCGCAGAAGTACGCTGGATCACGGCGTGCCTTATGCTGTCGCTATGTCGCTGGCCTTTATTTTAATTTATCCAACCACGATTGCAGTACAGTAACGAGGATCGGTCATGAATCACAGAATGCTTTTTTTTACCTCACTGATTGTTATTGCCGTTGGAATAACCGGTATTTTCTTACAGAAAAAAGGAAGCTCACTGCCTTCTGCTGAAAAATTGAACACCTCAAGTGATAAACGTTCAATATTTATTGCTGAGGCTACGCGCGACCTGAATCATTATGAAATATTAAACGCATCCGGATATCGCCTGCGGGAGATTGAGATCGATAAAGATGCGCAAGACATTCGTGAACTACCCTTAAATAACAGCGGAAGACTTAATGGTTCTCTGGTGCGTAATAATATAGCTAAAGGCAGTGCTATCATTCCTGAAATGATAGAATCACCAGAAAGTAAAACCTTTATACAGAATAGTCTGAAGCAAAGTGAATTCCCTTACGCTGTCCATCTCAGCACAGATGATTCTTATCTACTCTCAACGCTTAATATTGGTGAGAAAGTTTCTTTATTTTTAAGAATAGAAGAGGACAACACGGCTAAGACCATTAACTTTAAATTGGGTAACGAAGACAGCAGTACCACAAAAGAGAATAAACGTTACGTTATCAGTAAGCTGATGGACTCCGTCGATGTTATCAATATTAAACAGTATAAGCGTTCAGAAAACCCATCACTCAATGATAATGCACCTATCGGTGAGGTGCTGCTTCGCTTGTCGTTACCACAATTAACCAAACTCAAGGTAGTGGAGAAATCAGGTGAACTGCTTATTTTTCCTTCACAGGGTAATGATGAGAATTTGAATAAAAAGATAACGCTGTCCGAAGTCTTACCGCAGTTTCATGCGGTTCGGGAATTAAGGGGTAATAAGTGAAACGTCATTGTGTCATGGCACCATTCGCAGAATTGCTTTCTGTATCAGGTCGTATTTTTTTTCTGGCCACCAGCATACTGCTTTCTCAAACGGCTATTGCGCAGGAGCTTTATATGGAACCTGGCGATTCCCATATGTTTCAGACCGCAGAACGTATAGCCACGGTGTTTATCACCTCTCCACGCGTTGCTGATTACGAAGTCATTGGTGAAAAAAGCTTGCTTGTCTACGCCCAGGAAAATGGCCGTACCGATTTGAACGTGCTTGATCAAGCCAGTGAGCAACTGTTGCGCGTCACCTTAGTGGTAGATCCGATGCTCGGAGCGGTACAAAAACGTATTGGTGAAGTGGCGCCCGACAGTCGGGTCACGATTCAAAAGTTAGGCAAAACTTATGTATTAAGCGGTACAGCAGCCACGGAGGACGATCGCGACAAAATTTATCAAATTGTCGGAGAAGGCGTTGGCGCGCAACGTATCGTGAATAAAAAGCAGGTAGCTGATGTAGCCGCAGACGCTGGCGGCGGCGGTAACGACAGCTCAAGCTGGCTGGATGAGGTGGTGTATCAGGACGTCATCAATAAGCTGAAACTGCCGGTAACCAACCAAATCAACGTGAAGCTTTCCGTGGTTGAGGTCACTAAAAGCTTTACCGACAACGTCGGAATTGACTGGGGCACCATTGGTAGCGCTAACGGCAGCCTCACGCCGGGCACCTTTCGCTTTGTAAAATTCAGCGCCGACACGCTTAGCAGCATGGTGCAGGCAATTCGCAACGACACCGTAGCTCGTGTGCTGGCTGAGCCTAATCTTTCGGTGATTTCCGGCGAAACGGCTGAGTTTTTAGTGGGTGGCGAGGTGCCGATCGTCTTCAGCTCGGTCAGCGGTACATCAGTGCAGTACAAAGAATTCGGCATAAAACTCAATGTGGGTGCGCGGGTAAGCGACAGCCAGCGTATCCGCGTGACGCTTGGACATGAAGTGAGCAGCGTTGATGGCGCTTACAACATAGATGCCGCACAGTCTTTTCCCGCGTTTCAAACGCGACGAGCCAAAACCACCGTTGAGCTGGCTGACGGCGAAAGCTTTTTACTGGGCGGTTTGCTGAGCCAAAACGAACGTGAAGCGCTTTCTCGCCTGCCTTTCATCGGTGATATTCCACTACTTGGTACACTGTTTCGTCATGCTCAAACCGAGCGTTCACATAGCGAGCTGATCGTCGTCGCTACGGTCAACCTGGTCAAGCCCGTGACGGCCCGACAAATCACCCTGCCCGATTTCCAGCGTACCTCAACGCTTGCCCGTTTTCTGAACGTCGACGGCATTAGCGATCGCCGTAACCGCCAGCTGGCTGAGCAATTTGTCGAACAAGGAGGGTTTATAAAATGAGATGCGCTTACGTCTGCCTGTTATTTCCACTCTGGATAACAGCCACCAGCCCCCATGCCGCCAGCGATCTGCCGCACATCAGCGAACAGTTTGTCAGCGTATTTGAGAGCAGTGAAACCGCGCGCGAAGCCGCACTGAACAACGTACTGGACATAACCGGCGACAACTTCAACGGACAAATTCGCCTGCTCTGGTCAGATCCGGCATTCACTCAGGAAGCAGAAATCTTACGCCAGCGCCTGATTGCGCGCGGCCTGTCGCCCGAGCGCATCAGGTTGCAACTGGAACGCGGCATCTTTCGCTCTCAGCCGCTTGCCGGTATTGAAATACAAATTGAACGTATTCAGCTTCGCCTGCCCGAATGCACCTATGCCACACAGAACTGGCGTTTTGATGCCAGTGATGACCCCGGCTGTGCACTCAATAATGCGCTGAGCTCATCGCTGGTGAATCCCGAAAAATATTTCTTCTGAGGTGCGAGTCAGATGCTGTTATTTCCCCAAAAGGAGGAGCGATCCTCCCAGGCTGAAAGAGTGTTTTATGTCATTTCTGCGCAGCCAGAAAGAAGCCAGGATCTGGCCAGTCTGCTTCGCCTGGCCGGGTTTCCGCATATAGAGATCATAACGCGCCACATTACCGCTATCACGCATCTGGATATCCCTGCGGGAACCTATGGTCTACTGGTGGACATTGAGCAGGACCGCCTGCCGGAGCAGATTATTACCGCTCTGCTGGCGTTGGTGCCACGCAGTGTCTGGTGCGGAGTGGTAGGCGACAGTGATTCGATCACGCTGGCGCAGCGCTTCGCCGATCATGGCATGCGCTACTTCAACCTTTTTGCGCAGCGTGATGCCATTACTGAAGCCGCCGTCAATGGACTGACCCTCAGCGTTCGACGCAATGCTATCAGCATCAGCATCCTGGGTTGCAAAGGCGGTACCGGGGGCTCTTATCTGGCCTGGCAGATAGCTAACCGCATTGCCCAGCTGCGTCAGGTACCGACGCTGATGATTCAAGGCGCCGCGGCTTCTCAGGATCTCGATTTACTGGCCGGTAAAAAGCTCGCCCAGGAAGTGACCTCAGTAGGCAAACACCTGCAGGTGATGTTCGCCCGGCAGACTCAGTTACCTGATTTAACCAGCGAAAGCTTTTTCAATTTTAACTTCGTGATTTTTGAACAGGCTATTCACACGTTGACCAAAGAGGTACAGCGCCACACTGCTGAACATTCCGCCTGCCTGGTTTTGGTGCTGGATCGCTCAATGACCTCGGTACGGGTGGTGCGGCAGGTTATGGAACTGGTTGAGACCATTAATCGCGCCAGGCAGAAATCACGCCGTCTGCTGCTTTGCCTTAACGACGTGCGTCCGTACACAGCAGACATGCTGAGTCAGGAAGATATTGTATCGCTGCTGGGGCGCCATATCGACATGCTGATCCCCTATCAGCGTAAACAGGCGATCGCTGCTGCACACACGATCCCACAGATCGATATGCTGGTGCGGCAGATCCTTGGCGAATCGCCAGCAACCTCCTCTTCCCTGTTGAAACGTCTCCTACCAATGACAAGGATCCGTAAATGAACATAAGCCTGGAGCTACAGGAAACCTTACGCGAAGGCGTCATGGAGAACATCGACGTCAATAAAATTGAGCAACTGGTCCAGGATCGCACGCTGCTGCTGGCAGAGATGAACCGCATTCTCGAGCAGGTTATCCTTAGCCAAAACCTTTATCTCAACAGTCAAGCACAGCATGCGATGGCGGAGGTCATGGCGGATGAGATCACCGGTTTTGGACCTCTGCGCACGCTGCTGGAAGATGATGAGATCAGCGATATTCTGGTAAACGGTCCCGGCCAGATTTACATTGAACGTGCCGGCAAACTTGAGCTTTCTAGCGCTCGATTTATCAATAATCAACAGCTGACGGATATTGCCAAACGGCTGGTGCAGCGGGTAGGAAGACGCCTGGATGAGAGTCGTCCGCTGGTCGATGCACGCCTGCCAGATGGCAGCCGCCTTAACGTCGCCATTCAGCCGATTGCGCTCGACGGCACCTCAATTTCAATCCGTAAGTTTGGTAAAAATAACATTGAGCTGACGGATTTGATGCGCTTCGGCGCGCTCAACAGCCAGATGGCTAACTTTCTTATTATTGCTACCCGCTGCCGCGCCAACATCATTATCTCGGGCGGCACCGGCTCCGGTAAAACCACGCTATTGAACGCGCTGTCGAAATATATCGACTCCAGCGAGCGCATCATCACGATGGAAGATGCTGCGGAGTTGCGCCTGATGCAGCCTCATGTACTGCGCATGGAAACGCGCCTGGCCGGACTGGAAAACACCGGCCAAATCACCATGCGTGCTCTGCTGGTTAATGCGTTGAGGATGCGACCGGATCGCATCATCGTCGGCGAATGCCGTGGTGAAGAAACCTTTGAGATGTTGCAGGCGATGAATACCGGTCATGACGGCTCAATGTCCACCCTGCATGCCAATAGCCCACGCGACGCCATTTCACGTCTGGAAAATATGGTGATGATGGCAGGCATGCACATTCCCATGGAATCGGTGCGTCGCAACATTGTTTCCGCTATTAACCTGGTTATTCAGGTCTCGCGCCTCAACGATGGTTCACGAAAAATCATGCACATCAGTGAAGTCATGGGCATCGAAGGTGAACGGGTCATTCTGCAGGATATTTTCACCTTCGCGACGCACGCCGAGCGCACACCTGAAGGCCGCATTCAGGGTGAATTCTTAAATCACGGCTTGCTGCTGCGCTCGGTGGTCATGCGCAATGCAGCCATGTTCAGCCTGTCCGACGAGCTGAAGCAGCTCTTTGGAATGGAGTAAGTCATGGCTTATTTTATTCTGCTGGCGGGAATCGTGCTGCTGCTGCTCAATTACCGCAGCTGGAACAAATTACGCCACGCCATTATCCCCCGTCATACCAGCAGCACGGTCTTTCCTCCCCTGCGCTATATGCAGGCGCGCTGGCTGGAATGGCAAAGTTATGCGCTGGGTAATCGCACCTTAAAAGAGAGCAAAGGCGCGCTGGCGGCGATTGCCACCCTGTGTGCACTGCTGTTTCTCAACGCCAACTGGCTGCAGTTTCGGCTGTGGCTGTTCATTCCCATGATCCTGCCGCTGCTGTTTATGGCGCAAATCAGCATTGGCCGCACGCTTGAACGCCGCTATTTTGAAAATGCCTTTCCAGAAGTTTTGTCGGTGATCAATGCCTCTATTTCTGCTGGCAACAGTATTCATCAGGCATTGCATCGCTGTGGCGAAAGTATTGAAGGCCCGCTGGGCAACAGCTTTCGCCGTATCGATCGTCGCCTGAATCTCGGCGAAGAGCCTGAGCGTGTGCTCAATGACGCCTGCCGCGAATACCGTTATCGGGAATTTTATTTCTTTGTCGCCGTAATGCTTATTAGCCTGCAACACGGTGGACAACTGCGCATGCTGATTGGGCGGCTGAATCGCATTGTCACCAACAGCCGCAATATGTCACGGCGTAAACTGGCGATGACCTCAGAAGCGCGCGCCTCAGCAAAAATTGTGGCGGCTATACCGCTGCTTTTTTTCTGCGGCATGAAGTATCTCAGCCCGGAGAATTTCGATTTTATTATTAATGACCCAACCGGTCAGCTCATCCTCTATTACGTTATTGCCAGTGAATGTATCGGCATGCTGATCATTTGGCTGTTGCTTAGGAGAGCAGTATGACGATGTTCTTTTATCTGCTGATGCTGCTTTCAGGTTTTGTTATCGCCTTCATGGCCTGCCGCCATCATTATCGGCTGCGCCAGCAGCAGCGCATCATTGCTGGCGTGGAGAAAGATCGACAGCACGTCCGTCAAAGCACTATCGATGTGGACAATATCCTTATCGATAACAGTAGCTGGCTAAGCCTGTTAAAGCAGCTTGATACTCAACTCAGTGTAAAAATGGGCACGCTGGTGTGTGTAATGGCAATTATTTCGCTCACAGAGCAAATCGGCCTGTTTACGCTGAGTGCGCAGGATTTAGTAATGGTGATGCTGCTGTTATTAGTGTTGATTATTGTGATTCCAGGGCTGCTACAAAAGCCTGCAATTACGCAACGTTATAAGCTAATGATGGACGCACTGCCCTATTTTGTTGACCTGCTGGCGGTCTGCATTCAGGCCGGTATGACGGTAGAAAATGCCATTAAGTTCATTACCCATAACGGCGAAGAAATTGATGCCAATCTTTCCAGCCTGATGCGCCTGTTAACCAAACGGGCAGACGTCAGCGGTATGGAAGAAGCGCTGGGCGAACTCTATCGCATGGTAGATAAAACCGAAATGCGTATGTTTTGCGCCACCCTGCAACAAAGCGTGCATTACGGCACGTCACTCTACGACAACCTGATTGAACTCTCTCGCGATATGCGTGAACTGCAACTGCTGAGCGCTGAGGAAAAAGTCGGCAAGCTCTCAGCGCGCATGAGCATTCCGCTGATCCTGTTCATCATGTTTCCCATTACCATTTTAATTGCCGCGCCTGGTGTTTTGAGGATTATGAAAAATGCACTGTTTTAAAAAAATAAGCCTGCTGTTCTGTGCCCTGCTGCTGGCTGGATGCGCACGCCCCGAAACATTTGATAGCCAGGAGGCAAAGAGCCAGGAAGAGATCCTGCTCAAGGTTAATAACTACAACGGTTTGATTACGCTTTATCGCAGCTGGCTGAGAGAAAAAGACGATCCCGCAATCAGAATGAAGCTGGCACGTAATTACTACTTGTCTGGCGATTATAAAAGCTCACTGCAGACGCTGCAGCCACTGCTGAATAATCCGGATATTCCGCGTTACCTGCTGCAGGCGCAAAACCTGATCGCCCTGGGCGAATACCCGCGAGCGGTACGTGCAACGGAAAAAATAATGCAGCGTGAACCACAACATGCTGAAGCCTGGAATCTTCGTGGCGTCGCGCTGGCATTAAATGGCCAGCTGACAGAAGCGCAGAAATCATTGCAGCGGGCGCGTTCGCTGTTTATCGCTGATGATATTGCGCTGAATAATTTGGCCATGCTCGCCATGATCGATGGTCGCTACCAGGATGCCGTCAACCTGCTATTGCCGCAATATTTACGTGGGCGCAAACACGATCGGCTGATGCGCAACCTGGTGCTGGCGCTGGTCAAAGTCGGTGACAGACGCTATGCACGAGAAATTATTCGCGACGAGAATCTTTCGCCGCAGCCAGAGGCACTAATTAACGCTCTGGCACAAATATCTCCCCCTTCCGGCAGAGGATTTGGCTAATGCGAAGCGTTTATTCATTTATTAAAGATCGCACGGCAACCGCATCGATTGAATTCGCCCTTACGATTATCTTTTTTGTTTTTACCGTCTTCTTTATCGCTGAAGTAGGCCGTCTGGCCTATGTCTCGTCGGTCATCGATCTGGCGGTTTCAGAAGCGGCCAAAGATGCCAAGAATGTGCCTTCAAGCACCAGCGGTGATTACCGTACGCGCTTTGAAGATCGCATGCTTCGTCAAACGGGTGCGCTCTGGCGCTTTCTGACCAATTCGGACGCGGTGGATATCTCCATGGGTTATGCCAGCAGCATTGATGAGATGAATAACAGCGGCGGCAGCAGCGGCAATTACCGTAACCAACCCATTGCACGCTATCAGGTTAAATATCGCTATGAACCGATGTTTTTCCTTTTCCCGGGGTTTTGGGCCGACAGCTTATTGAATCGTGAGGTGATCTTTGTACAGGAATATGAACGCTCCAAATTTATGCACTGATCGGCGTGGTGCAATAGCGGTTGAGTTTGTTTTCATCATGATGTTCCTGATCGTTTTTCTGGTGTTTTTTGCCGACTTAATGGTGCGCCAGGCAATGGCAGGCAAACTTGACCGCACTGCTTATTCCGTTGCTGGCGTTCTGCGAGAACGTATTCAGCTTTTTGCAGGAAGAGAAGAACTACAGCAAAACGACGTCACTAAAATTAAGGCGCTGGCGCGGCGCATGCTGCTGGATATGCAAACGTCAGCGGACCTGTCCCGGTTATCGCTGTATGTGGAGGAAGTGCATTTCGTCGATCCCGCCGGGCAAAATGATAACCGTAAAACCGTTCGGCTCTATCGCAAATGGCCTGCGGGTGAGGCCTGCATGCCAAAAGTACCGCTGGATCAGTTAATTGATTTGTCGCCGCGAGGCAGCTATGGCCGCTGGGTGCCGCTTTACCAGGTCACGGTCTGTTTGCCGACGCAGAGTATGTACACACGGCTGACGTCAGAAGAGGAGCATCCGGTGATGTCATCGTTTGCCATCGTCATGGCGCGCTGAAAAGTTTTGACAATGCATTGCGGCATGCTGGCCAGCAATAATATACGGCGCCAGCGTAAAAGGAAAAAGAGGGACTGGCCGTTCTTCTGACACAACAAGGAACCATTATGAACATGCTTAATAAGCCATTACGATCATTGCGTGATTTTCGGAACGATCGGCGAGGCGCCTTTGCCATTGGCTTTGTCATACTGTCCGGCTTCCTGTTTAGTATTTCAATATTAGGCCTCGAGGGATCGCGCTATATAGCAGAGCGCGCCCGTCTGTCGGATGCAATGGAACAGGCCGCGCTGGCGCTTACCGCAGAGAACAACGGCGAAGGCGCTGAGCGCAACTACACGCTGTCTAAAGCCTATTTTGCGGCTTATATGCCGCGTGAAAAAGCGGTGCTGCAGCCAAACGTCGTAGTTAAATATGGCGTCAGCCCCGGCAACCTTTCTTATGTTGAATACCGCGTTAGCGGCCAGACTCAACAGACATCCTGGTTTTCATCAACCTTTTTTCCCACATTTAGCCAGGACATGCTGGTGGGTGGCAACGGCGCAGCACGCAAGTTCCGATCCAGCATAGATGTGATGTTTGTAGTGGATTTTTCAGGATCGATGAATGAACCCTTTGGCACCAGTGGTACCAAACTCAGTGAATTAAAACGCATTGTATTACAGCTGGTTCGAGACCTTTATCAGTATGATGCTGGCAACAAGGCGGGATTAGTTCCGTTCGGCTGGGGAGCCAAAGAGGGCAGCCGCTGCGACTTTCCTTTTGTCCCTTATTATCCTATGCCTGTAGACATACTGGCCTTAAATCCAACGCTGCAATTTCAAAAAAATATTAATGTCGCCGCCACCGTAGCAGCCATTCCCAATAACGTTAACAGCATCAATATTCCACTTTCTGCAGTGAGTGAAGGCAACTGCCTGAAGATGAGTTATAGCTGGAAGGTGCCGTTGACCAGCGATTATGCTCGCATCAACCAAATTCAAAGTATGACCGCCTGGGGTGGCACACTGGTGAGCAGTGGGGTGTTACGTGGAGCTTCTGCGCTTTCTGTCGGAACGGCTCCCCGTAAGGTACTGATTATTGTCTCTGACGGCACAGACGATCCGGAAAAGATTACCCTAACGCAAGAACTGATGAACGCCGGCATGTGCAATCGCATTCGTCAGGCCATCTCCACATCGCAATCCGTCGGTAAAATTGCTTTTGTGGGCATTAATTATCGGCCGACTGCAAACTGGCAAGGTTGCGTAGGCAATAAGAATTTTTATCTCCCCAGCACGGTTAAGCAACTTGAAGAAAGTCTGCATCGCGCCGTATTTGAGGAAGTCGGCCATAACATTTTAAAGGATCAATAAAATATAAGATTTCATAAGAAATAAACAACATCAGGGTGGTGAATTTTAAGAGTAAATAAAAAAGCGATAAAGATTAAACCCCCTCTCTCACTGCATTATAAAAGCGTAATCTGTGCCGCAATTTTTAATAAAACGGCTGCATAGCATTATAAGTATGCCTTTTAAAAGATATACAGAGATATCAAAAGGCGAAATATTATTTGATAAAGGATAATCAAAATGAGATTTAAATTAGCTGCAATCGCCACACTCTTATTACCGCTAGCTGTAACAGCAGCAACACCCGGTAAATATGACACCAAGTTTAACGTAACGGCCAACGTGCCTGACAGTGCAATGATTACCGATCCGGGCGGACGTCCTGTCACCGATATGCTGGTAGAACTAACGCCGGCGGCATCTGGAAAAATGGAAGCGCAAACCACTGCTCTGAGGCTGTGGAATAATGACGTCAGCAAGCTGGAGATGTCGTTAACGCTTGATGATGGCAATGCTGCTACCGGTGGCGCTTTTAACCTGACCAGTACACAGGGCGACGTACTGAATGATCTGACTTACAAGATCACGACCATTAGCGCCAATGGTAATCAGGAGTTTGCCAACTCAGGCGATACCAAAGATTACACGCTGCTGCCTAATGGCAGTCATGGTGAATTACCCGTCGTTTTCCGTTTTGTTTCTGACAGAAACTATGACCAGCTTGGTCAGGGCTCTTATAGCGGTACCGTCTACGCCAACGTCGTAGCTAAACCTTAATTACTGTTAAAGGAACAGGGTCGGCCTGGCCGCCCCTGTCTGTAAACTATGAATTTTTTTTCTGCGACTTTATTACCCGCCACGATTTTACTGTGGGGCAGTGCGGCATCAGCGGATAACGATGCGCAGCTTCTGCTTGATATTTCCGCTGAGTCAGTAGCCAGAGTTTCTCTTTATTATGAGAACAAACCCATTGAAGGCGATAATTTTGATTTTACTCTGCCGGTTAATGGTATTTCTCAAAAATTTGAACGGGAATCGGGTTTCTTTCATATCGTTGGGAATATCGATCAGGCTGATATCGTTTTTGCAGAAACCCATTTCATATTGCCTCAGGTTTCTGGCGGTAACAGCTCTATTAATCTCAGCGGCGATTTTATTTTCCGTGGCGAATCTTATCAGGCGCTACAGAATTTAAGAATGCCAGTTATTCGCAACGTAGGCCAAAGTAATGTGCAAAATGGCGTGAAAATTCATTTTTCATCAGAAAAATTAGCAGGAGATTATACCAAAGGGCAGTACGCTAATACTTTCACTCTTTTATTAACGCCGGTTATTTAAAAAAGAGACAGAAATAATGAATTTTACATATATAAAAAATACTCTTATTACAATAATAAGTTTTTTCTGCGCGGCGTCGTTAATCGCCTCAACCGCGGTACCGGTGCCTAAGGGTTTTGAAGATATTTTTAATGCTCGTCAACAAGGCATTTTTGAGGTGCTGTATGGCGATCTTTCTCTGGGTACATTTAGCGTTGATTTTGATCGTCAGGATGTGTTGTTGCTCTCACCGATTGCGGTGGCCGAACAAATTTTTACGGCCGATGCTACCTCGCTTACTCTGTCTCAGGCTGCGCTGTTGTCCGCGTTGTCGGCACCTCTGAAGCGGCTTTCTGCAGATGCCGCTGGCGACAGTGATATTGGTGTCATGCTTGATGAGAGCAACGCAACGTTACGTGTGATTCTGCCAGCAAATTTGTTTCGTAGCGATCGCCCGGATAAGGAAAAAAGCTTTATTCCTTATCAGAGCAACCCGGGATTTGTCCATGCACACAACCTTAATTATCTTGCTGATTCGTATGGCGATAACCTGAGCCTGAGCGCCAGCGAAACGCTTAATTTTACCGGAAATACCTATCTACGAAGCGCATGGAGTTACGCACGCGATACGGATTTTAGTCTTGAGGAATTGGCGCTTTATCTGGAACATAAGAATCAACGTTTTAAGATGGGCCGGCAGCGCCTTAGCGACAACCTTATTACCGGCACGCCTTCTGCATCCTACAGTTTTTTTAACCCCGTAAGTTTTGATGGTATCGCGCTGGGTTACATGGGCGACAACTATCTTTCTGCTGGCACCGGTGCTGCTTCACCGGTGACGATTTATTTGCCCCAGGCGGGAACCGTTGAGGTCTATCGCCAGGGGCGAATGATCGATATTCAACAGTTTCCGGCAGGGCTACAGCATCTTGATACCGCCAGCTGGCCAGCGGGCGGCTACGACGTACTGCTGGTATCCAGGCTTATTAACGGTGCCAGAGAGGAGAAGAGCCAGCCATTTTTCAAGCGTAACGGCACCTTTCACTCTGGAGAGGTTGAATACATTCTGCAATTTGGCCGCTATGACCCGCGTCAGGGAGCACTGCTCGCCCGCACAAAAGCCGGCATTAACAGCCGCTATAACATCAGCAATCATCTGGTGAGCAATGTTTCACTTGCCTGGACGTCGCCAACCGCATTTTCCGTCGGCGGCGGCCTGTTAACAGACGACAACCGTCTTTTTGCCAGTAGTAGTCTGGATATACCAATAAACAGCTGGTTTGCCGAGCGTCTGTATGCCGATGGCATTTACGGCGACCAGGGAAGCCGCGGCTATCAGCTCGGCGCGATGAAGAATCTCTACCGTCTCGGGCTTAATTTCAGCTACCGGGACTATCTGTATAGAGGTGATGAAGAGGGCTATCGACGTTTTGGCGTGGTACCCGCATGGGATTTTGAATCATGGCAATTTGGTGCCACGACATTTATTCCGGGGAATATCGGCCTGAGCCTGAGCTATGGATTGAACACGTTTTATCAGCAGTATGGACGTGAGAATAAATCAGCGTTTAAAAGCTGGGATATTAATCTCAACCGCGACTTCTCTCTGGCTGACAGCCTTAACCTGCGCGTTGACGTGGGCTATCACCACGGCATTAATGAATACGTTGGCCGGTATAACTACAACAACACTACCGAAGATCGTATTTATGCTCAGTTAACGCTCGGTATGCGCGAACGAAGTTTTGATCACTATCAGGCATTACATGTGCGGACCCGTCTGAGCGACGATCATAAAAATAATTACGGCGCTGACTATGCGCTCAATCTGGATAATCCGGCCTTTGATCGCGCCAGCCGATATGTTGTCAACGCCAGCGTCAACCGCAGCGCAGATGACAGCAACAACATCGGTGCGGGTGCAAGCATTGATAACCGCTTTGGTTCGACGTCCGTCGGTGTTTCGCAATCTTTCGGCACCTCTGATTATCGCCAACATTATCTTTCACAACGCGGCGGATTCGCCGTCGGTGGCGGCGAGATCGCCTTCGGTAAAATGGAAAATGCTGCGGCGCTAATCGTGGATGCCAGTACGCTGCCAAAAGATCAGTTTTTCGAAGTGCGAAACCGCAGTAATGAACCGGTAATCATTAAAGGTGGACAGAAAACCACGTTGAGTATGACGCCTTATCAAAAGATTGCGCCGAAAGCGGAGCAGTTGTTCACCGTTAAAAATAATGCCTTTTATACGTTAAAAACCACAAGTCCTTCCACCTGGGCTATGCCCGGGCAGGTTTATCACGTCAGGCTCGCCGCAACTCAAAATCTTACCGTCACCGGCCGTCTTTATCTGGCGGGGCGCCCTTTGGCCAATGCCCGCGTGGTTGGCGCCAATGCCATGACCGATGAGGAAGGATTGTTCGTAGGTGATTATCAGCTGGAAAGTCATCAGCAGCTTAACGCGCTTTCAGTACAAAAGGATGGCCAGGCTTACCTGTGCCCGCTCATTGAGCAGGAGATCAAAATGACGCAAGGCGTTATGCAAATTCGTGAGGTGAATTGTGAAATTGAATAAATGGTACACGCTTCCTTTCTGTGTCGTATTAGCGGTGGCCAGCGTGCAGGCTATTGAGGTTTTTCCGGTGGTTAAAGAGATACGTCAGGATACGCCTCGTGAAAACTTTATTTCTGTACGTTCGGCATTACGAGCACAGGATAACGCCACGCCCACTGATAGCGAACGCTATGAATTTGTGACGCTGGAGTTGTTCAGAGTCACTAATCCTGGTGACAACAATGAGAATCGTATCAAAGAGTTGGGTGCAGCAGATCCGACGTTGCTTTTTAGCCCCAGCAAGCTGATTGTCCCTTATGGCGAAGAGCGCAAAGTCAGGATTCTGCCGCTTAAATCGGTGAGTCATGAAACAGTTTATCGGCTGCGAATTCGGCCCAGCTACCCGGAACAGGAGCTGGATAAAGGCAAGGTTCGCTTTGCCGTTGGTTATGACGTGCTATTACGGTATCTGCCTGAGGGCAAGCATGACAGAGGAATTAGCCTGAATTGTAAGGGTAATGCGTGGACAATAACCGCAACCGGCATCGTGCGCAGCGAGTTGCGCAACCTTGTTATTGACGGTCGACAAGATCGGAAATCATTCAATATCTATCCCACGCACCCACGTACGTTAAGCGTCAGCAAACGCCTGGCATTCGAAATGGATGGCAAGCTGCATGTCTATGAGCAATGCCAACATCGGGAGTAAGCAGATGATGAAATTACTGCTCTGCAGTGCGCTGCTGTTACCGCTGTACGTCAGCGCGGAAACGGCACTGGTGATTTATGTTCAGCCGGGCGGCGGCTTTAAAATGCTGACGGAGGGTGGCAACACCGGTGGAGCAGGAATAGTGCAATTTCAGCAGGCGGCGGAAAAACCACTGGCTATTCAGCTTCTTCCTGACGGCACGGCGCAGTGTGAAAATGGCATGCTTAGTGTGGCTTCATTTTCACTCTCATTTCGTCATGCAATATCATCCGAAAAACTGCTCTGCGGTGCGTCATGGCATCTTGAAAGTGTTTCCCGCCAACGCTGGATAAACCTGCAGCCTGAGATTTCCTTTAAAGGTGAAAGACGGGCATTGATGCAGCTGGCTTCAGCAACACGACTGCAAATTGGTCATCTCCGTGCTCAAACTGCAGGCAATAGTGCTTCAACGTCGCCGATCTATCTGGATCTTAGCGCGATCGATTCCGATGCTTCAGTGTTATCTGCACGTTTTGATAAACCTGCACTGGGCTTCGGTGAAGTGGGTGACACACGTGATGCACTGGCCAGTGCGCGTTTGCGCATTACCAAAACAGCCCTCGCTACCAGTAACGCATTGCCCTATCGGCTGGGGTTTGAATCGACACAGCAATCTAATAATCAATGGCAGCTCCGCACGCCTTCTGGGGAAGAAAGTATGCCTTATCACATTATTATTGCAGGTAAGAGTATCGTGCCCAGCGACAGGATCTACGGGCAGCTTCCGGCAGGCGAAGTGACCAGTGAAGAGATCGAGATTCAGTTTCGGCTTGAAGGTAAACAAACTCGAGGTATGGCTGCCGGTACACGTTTAACAGACAGGCTAACTGCTGTCATTACTCCGGAAGGATAACAAAAAATGATAAAGAAAATAGTTACAAGATTTTTACTGGCATTTGCGGCAGTGCCCGCGGTGCAAGCAGCAACGTCTGTGAAAACATCGATTGATGTTCAGGCTGAGATCAGTACCAGCGTAAGAATATATGTTGATGGGCGAGATGTGACGAACGGTGCAATTAGCCTGGTGCTGGAGAACCAAGGCGGTTATATGACAGCCAGAACACCGGCATTTCATTTCATAGGTAATGCTAATTCTGTTGGCCTGCGGTTCAACGCGTTGAATGATAGCGATCTTATCTCAGAAAATAACGATCGTATGAAAATAAACACAACATGGATTACCCCTGATGGAGCTGAGTCAGCAACCAGCTTTCCCGTATACAATCAGCAAGTTTATCCCAACTTTTCTGACGTACCGGATCCACAACGCGGTGTGAGGGTGAATTTTGTTTCTGCACAACGCAGCGAAACCTATCCTTTAGGACGTTATAGCGGCACGTTCGAAGTACTTGTTACGCCATCCGTTTAGCGCGATGGCTAATCATAATATTGCTACAGGATATTTGGCGTACGTTTTAATACAGGTTATTTAGTGAAGAGTTCAGCAGGGCCTTACGTAAAGCGTGGGCCCTTTTTTATAGGCCTGTATAATCAAATAAAAATCATTTTGCAGTTAAATGCCAGCGACGTCATTTAGCACAATTATTACAATTGATGCTTTAAAACCAGCCTGTAAAGGTGATTGCAGATGAATGAAGGGCTTCTGATCCGGGTGTATAATGGGTGCAATAAGTAACCTGAAACCGCTCGCAGGCTTCGGGAGAAGGAAAATTATATATATCAGAGTGGGTTTGGGGGTAGGGTCTGGTTCGGGCCCGGGATCCGGGATCGCGCCGCCGGGGCCGCGCAGGCCGGCCGCATTATCGCCGGCCCGCTCCGGCGGGTAAAGCCCCCGCCCGCCGCGGCCGGCCGTCGCCCCGGCAATCCGGAGAGCGCCTTATTTTTTCCATGGGAAAGGGCCCCGCGCTTTCGCGCGGGGCCCTTCTGGTTTGATGCCTGGCAGTTCCCTACTCTCGCATGGGGAGACCCCACACTACCATCGGCGCTACGGCGTTTCACTTCTGAG
>Ga0265798_10003276_pt1 | contig 23107 bp, 38 predicted proteins | sample P3T30metagenome_FD_192430 | JGI IMG/M metagenome (GOLD analysis project Ga0265798, IMG submission 192430) | Plant litter microbial communities from East Loma Ridge, Irvine, California - P3 T30 | ecosystem: Environmental > Terrestrial > Plant litter > Unclassified | place: USA: California... | reverse complement strand
AATCTAGTCACACGATCTCGTAATTTGCTACTTGGGAGCATTTTTCCTGAACCAGTCCTCGAAGGACATGAGATCAGGATGGATTTGTCGAAGTGCATCGATATCATTGGCAGGGTAGCCGGTTTCATCAAAGACTGGAGTAATTAGCAATTGGTCTGGATGAGAATGAAAAGTCGACTTACATTTCATCATCTCTTTAAAGTCATGAGGCAGCAAGTTTCGGATGGCTGTGGGTGTATACCTCGCCAACCATGGAGTATGACCCTGAGATTTCTCGATGGCTCGAGACACACCATCAATATCGTAAGAACCAGCAGCGAGATCGATGGTCTTGTTGCTAAAGCGAGGGTCTTCTGGCTGCAAAAGAGCCTTGCCGGCAAACACACCGATGTCTTCGGTAGCGATAAAGGCGACAGGCTTACTGCCAGCTGCGGCGAAGAACATGCCGATGATCATAAATCGGGCGATACCGGGTCCGGCGGGGAAGTTGTCCTATTTCATCAGCCTCTAACCCATGCTGAACATCTGAACACCTACCATAAAGGCGACAGGTCTGAGAATAGTGTATGTAAGTCCGGAGGCAGCCAGATACTTTTCGACCTGAATCGTCAGGGCGGCTGGATATGGAGTAGGGCGCTCACCTGGTACTTAGATCGAAAGTGGGGGACGGTGGTAGCAGTGTCTGCCGCAGAGACACTTGTAAAGACAATGTGCTTGACTCCCACCTCTTTCGCAACGTCAATGAATGTCCTTCCCTGATGAGCTTCCTTCTCCTCGCCGGCCATGGCATCTGTCACCAAGAATGCTCTGTCAACCCCAGTCAAGGCCTGTCGAAGGGATTCTTTGTCAAATAGATCCGCCTTGAAAGCCTGTGCTCCTTGAGCAGCTAGTTTCTTGGCAGAGGGCGATTCGGGATTTCGAGTGATGAATCGCAATGAGACATCCTTGTGCTTGGCCTGATGATCTAGCAAGGTCGAGATTGCTTTACCCCCTTGCTTTCCGGTAGCTCCGACGATGAGAAATGTTGGCATGGTGGTTGCGAAGTGATTGTATCTGATTTGATTGTCGTTGGATTGAGAGGGTGGTTGCTGAAAAGCAGTAGCTACAAGGTCCCAATATATAGACAAACGGATGACTTATGTGAATCAGCATGACGCTGACATTCACCGACGGTCATCGGACTCATCCCGAAGACCGAACCTCGGTCACTCACGTGACCGAGGGTTTCCATGACGTGTCATCCTTTCGATTAACAGCGGACCGTAGCGGGCCGGTTGTCATGTAGCATAGACCCTACACACCTATAGCTCAGCAGGATGGCTCGATTGACTATCAACAGCTCGCCAGGATGCTCGACCTGCAATTCAACATCACCACATTCGGGTCGCAAAAGGCTGAGAAAAGGGCTCTACTGCTCCATGGCTTGATGGGCACCGGTGCGGTGTTTTTTAAAGTTGCCGACAAGCTGGTGAAGGATGGCTATGTGAGTGTCCTGTGTGTCGACCCGACGGCGCTGAGATATAAGCGCGTGGACTGCCCAGACCTTCTCGGCCATGGTTGGGCTCCCCATACGCCACCTTACACTATCAAGGCCTTGGCAAAGCATCTGGCCGACAACCTCTCTGAAAGCTACGACGTTATAGGTGGTGTCTCATTCGGCTCGACAATCGCAGCTGCGCTATATCCTCTACTCGCTTCCAGGCCATCTCGACTGGTTCTCGGAGAACCACTACTGGATCACCCTCCTTTCGATGAAGATAAGATTCAGGGTGCGGTCGACGGAACCAAGAATATTCCCTCCGAGGACGAGATCATGAAGGCAAACCCAACGTGGATACGAGCTGAAGCCACCCTGAGGCGGTTATCTCTGACCCAGATTGATCCTCGGGCAATTCGTGAGCTATTCGAGGTATGTCTGTATGCTCTGCTTCTTGAAATGCAATTTCCCCTGACAAATATAGGAAGTCAATAACGGAAGCCTTTCTCACACTGTCCTTCCCTCTGCGGAAACGGCCAAAGGAACAGAGATCATCATCCTTTCTGCCGATCCGGAACTGCGCTCGGTCTATCCACCCTCAAACGCCAAGCTCTTAAAGGATAATTACCCGCACATTAAGTTCGTACAAAGGCTAGGGGCAACACACGATATACACAAGGATAAGCCAGATGTCTTGTATGGCGTGCTTGCGAATGGGCTTAATAATGCTCACGAACTTGAGTTGAATGTCTTGAGGGGATGATCCAGATTGAAGAAGGAAAGAAAAGAAGGATTGGCGGGAGTGTGTGTGGCGTCTAGAGATTGTGTGTTTGGCGTGATAGAGCTCGACATGAATACACCCTAAATACCTCTCTTAAAGGATGGGTCGACCGAGGTCTCGCTTTTGTTTATCAATATGATATGGGACAAAAGGAGCTGCTTGCACGACGCCACTCTATATGATACTCCTAACCATCTTTCTTCCCCTTCATCTCCTTCAAGTCTCGAATAATCCGGAACATCACCAATTGATCACCAGAATGACCGTCGTCTATCCACCTCCATCTTCACCTGAATACTCTATCGAAGAGGGTGGAGTCAAACATCACTCAGCGCCTGGCGAGCTGTACAATGATACAGTGCAATCTTATCGATGGGATAATCTCAGCGCAATCCTCCCCGCAAAAGGCAAGAAACCCCTCAAGCATCTACTTCAGTCCATGTCTGGCGAAGCTAGAGCAGGTATGTGGTTCTACCACCCATTGGGCTCAGACTGACCGTTAGGAGAGCTCGTGGCTATCATGGGTCCTTCGGGATCTGGTAAAACCATGCTCCTTAATCGACTAGCGTTACGGGGTATGCCCGCCAAAGCCAAGTTATCTGGTTTCGCATACGTCAACGAATCTCCTGTCGACACCGACTCGATCCGAAGTATGTCGAGCTATGTGGAACAGCAGGATCACTTGATTGGATCCATCACTGCAGCAGAGACCCTCTACTTTGCCGGCAAGCTATCTTCGTAAGTCGCTACCGAGTCTGCATGGCTATTCACTGACACTATAGATCATTATCCCCGAGTGCGCTCAAAATCCGAATCGAAGGTCTTCTCGCGTCTTTCGGTCTAACCGAGCACGCCGACACTATCGTTGGTACACCTATCCGAGAAGGTTTATCAGGAGGACAACAGAGGCGGGTATCGGTCGCTAGTCAGCTCATCACCTCGCCAAAGATTCTATTTCTTGACGAGCCAACGAGTGGACTGGACAGCGTTGCGTCATACGAGGTGATGTCGTACCTGAAGAAAGTCGCCAAGCGGAATCATGTACGTCTCTCCTACTATATCGGTGCTGTGGCTGATCAAAAGCTCATCATTATCGCGTCCATCCATCAACCTTCCACCTCTACCTTCAACAGATTCGACAAGGTCTACCTTTTAGCCAAGGGTCACCTCTGCTACGGTGGACCACGTACCGAGGTTGCATCTTATTTCAAGACCCTCGGCTTTGCTCTACCCCCCGCGACTAATCCCGCTGAATGGATCCTCGAGTTGGTCGACACCGATTTCGCCCACAATAAGGTAACCAGTATGGCTCAGCTGGATAAAATCATAGCTGGATGGGAATCGAATGGGAGTAAGCCGACTTCTCGATCGTTTTTTAACAGCGCTCAGCCCATCCGCACGCGTACAGCTCGTCGTCACTCTGCCTACACCGCTCCGATTCCGCTACTACACAGGAATTGGATCAAGAGTTATCGTGATGTCTTACCTTACTGGGTCAGAGTTGCAATGTATACCTGTGAGTCCCTGAGTGCTCGTCTCATATACTGGGCCTAGACTGATGATAGGTCTCGCTCTGCTCATGGGTACATGCTGGCTTCGACTCGGATCCTCCCAGAACGATATCCAACCCCGGATCACTGCAATCTTCTTTGGGGGAGCATTTCTCAGCTTTATGGCGGTCGCGTATATCCCAGCTTACATCGAAGACCAAGCGACTTTCTTCAAGGAGAGGGCGAACGGGTTATACGGTCCCACCTCTTTCCTCGTCGCCAATTTCATGATTGGTCTACCGTACCTCGCTCTAATCGCTGTACTTTTTTCGATCATTGCCTACTGGCTCGTCAATCTTTGGCCTACCTCGGAGGGTTTTTGGATATTTGTCGCTTTCCTTTTCCTCGATCTACTTGCTGCCGAATCTCTGGTCGTCCTCGTCTCATCAATTGTACCCAACTTTGTCCTCTCGCTGGCACTGGTCGCTTTCGCAAACGGTCTATGGATGTGCGTCAATGGCTTCCTCGTCCCTGAAACTGTTCTCAACATATTCTGGCGAAGCTGGGTCACCAAGATCGACTATCAGAATTGGGTATTTCGAGCCATGATGTGGAACGAATTCCATCTCCAAGAATTCAAGTGTGCTCGACCCGGAGAATGCGCTTTTCCACCTGGTCCGGACGGTGTTACCATTCCGGGAACGTCAGTCCTCAAATTCTACGGCTACTCCTCCGGCACGCTTGGCGCATACGCTGGGTATATTCTTGCAATCACGTTTGCTTACCGAGCATTAGCCTGGATAGTATTGAGCATGAGGAAATAGGCGGGGGCTAGAGAAACGCGTGCGATGCCTCTTTTATTGTCTGTGACTAGTCTTGTCTCCTGTCTCTTTTTGATTTCACGATGGCTGGAACACGACCTCATCAGACTATGTCATATACACTTGTACTTCTGTATGCTGTAAGTCATAATATGCACCTCATCTTGCTATTTATAATATAACCTGAGCATTAGGTGGACTGGCTATACCGGCTGGGATGTTCAAAGCGACGCTGGTAAAGAGGAAAGTGTACTGATTCAACTCTCGACATTGCTTGACAAGCTCCCGCAGGTCGAATAATTCGCCGATGGGAAGTCCCCATCCGCCCAAGAAGGTCTCGTGGATTGACGGCGAGTGGGTGAATGGATGTACTTCATAAGCGACGCTGGCTCGTTAGCGTTAACTCATGCACCGTCAGCTGCAGGCAATTCACGGCCACTCACGTGTCAGTCGCTACAGCTGCAAAGCCATTATCCCAGTGCCACCTCATGACCTCCTCACTAGCTTCGACACCACACCATCCCCTAACTTCTCTGGTGACCAGAGCCTCCTGTTGAGCCCTTGTCTGTCCCATGTATGCTTCGATGAATCCAGTATGAACAATGAGAATCTCACCTCTTTGAAATGTGATATTGGCGTCTTTTTGACATCCCTCGAGCACGGCCAACGGAATCTTTGAGGTAGCAAATGGGTCCAAGGGGGGCAGATCGTGGCGAGCCAAATAAGCAGGAACGTCAAGAAGGTGTGCTCGTGAGGTGATTGGGTGACTGGCAAAGTCTGTCTAGTCAGCCCTGGGGGTCCCCACCGATCTATGATTAATCGCCGACTTACTTTGAATGCCATTTCGCAGGACCTTGGGGTCCTTGGCTTCATCCATAGTCTGTCCTCCGTAGAATCTGTCATCAGGAGGATCTTTCGTTTGGAAACCCACCGGTATTCTCCCTTGGTCGGATAATTCTGATACGGATAATGCCTTAGCCCATCCCATTGAGATGTACTCTGGGTATTTATGGTGATCATATCGTCATTGCAATGTCCCCGATGAACTCTGCAGAGTGAGTAGTGACTATCGATAAACCTACATGTGATGATGCAGGGTCTCACGATTGCTGAAGACCGGAAGAGCGTCCATAGACAGACTGTCATTAGCTTGATCAACGAGTGATCCTCCCCAAAGAATAATCTGCGTACTTGAGGCCAACAACGATCCCATGCCTCACTTCCGCGACCCCACTCTTGACGACATCTGGAGTGATGAGATTCAGTCGACCCAGCTCATCATCGACTCCGAATTGACCCCATGCGTTCAGCGGTGGTCCAGGTCGCTGAAGGGGCAGATCATCGAATCCGACATTCATGGTATGCTAGTGGTGTCTAGTCTAATACCAGTATGGGGACAGCTTGCTAGCTTAACCGGGGCTCGGCTCGTGATATGCCGGGTGAGGTCCAGGGAAAGATTCAGTTAGTGCCTTACACGCCTCCGGAAATCCAGTCGCGGGTTTGGATTCGCGTTTTGCATTCTTTCTTGAGCATTCTTACTGCAGAGATTCCTGTCTGGCTATCACTACTCTTGATCCTCCGGATCGACTGTGATAGTACGGTGCCAGCCAGCGGATTCATAGGACGAATTTGCTTAACACTGAATGAAGGAGGGACTTGCGGCTTGTTTCCGCTCGCAGACAATTTTCGAACACTTCCGTGCGTGACCTTCCATGTTTTCGCTCTCAAGCAGCCTTCTTGGCTTTGTAAAGAGTATCATAAAGGTTTACCCGATCGGTAGCCTTTTTCTCACCTTGGAATTGTGACACGGCAGCCGCGGGAGGAGTGAAGTACGCATGCGGCTGGGTAGGTCGCAGATGATGCTCAGCTTCCCTCAAATCGGCCACTGCAGGCTATGTCGGCTGACTTTGCGACCCGGAGGAAGACGACCGCTGCTTCATTCTCTATGGTGAATCAAGCTCGACGTTGCTTACATGTCATGTTTACAGACCTCCTCGTTATGTGGGAGGCGTAAACGCATTGTGATTCCCACGCCGAGCTTTTGACAGCCACTCGCGTCATTTGCTAATCGGCAAGGGGACTCCTCCTTGACCACAATCGTCGGACCGATGCGGACTCTTGGCGGGTTTTTACAAAACTCGGACCGAGCTTCAAGGTTGTCAGTTCCTTGAGCCTTGGCATCGTAGTTCGATGGCCCCCGTCTTTCATCTATCACACTACCCTTCTTTCAGACAAACATGGACGCCATCAAGACGAATCCGAAGAGGACCGCAGCGGGGAACCACCTACACCAAGAAAATATCAATGGGGCGGCTGACTTTGAAGTCCCCAAGGTCGACATGCAGAAAGCCGCTAGCTTTAGGCCGTCGAAGATGTCGGGCAGGAACGTAGCTTGGCTCGTGACCTTTGTCGCTGGCATGGGTGTAGGTCGAAATTCCTCTATGCATAGACGCATGGCTCAAAAAACAACAGTTTACCATGTTTGGATATGATCAAGGTGTTCTGAGTAGTCTGTTGACTCTGCCCGCTTTCCGAGAGACCTTTCCCTCGACTGCTTCTGGCTTTGGATACGCTCAATCACTCCTGGTGGCAGTGTGTATGCGTTGCGTCATCCTGAAAGTCGGTGACTGATCATTTAGACCAGCTGGGTTGTATGCTGGGGGCATTGCTCAACTTGTACGTCGGGGATAGATTGGGACGGATCAAGACCCTATATGTGTACGTCACTTTGGAGGTTTCGAGCCCAGGGATCTCTGAACTCACGTTCAGCGCCGGCATCGGTATTATCGTTGGAACAATCTTACAAGCTGCATCGGTCACATACGGCATGATGATCTTTGCTCGAATCTTTAACGGCGTTTTCAATGGGATGTTGACTTCCACCATACCGACATACCAATCAGAGTGCTCTAGACCAGAGAGACGAGGACCGGACGTCATGATCTCCGCGACTGTCAACATCTTGTGCGTCCCTTCCAACTCCAAAGAGTCTGTCGTACTGATGCAGTACAGTGGACTCATGTGCTCATACTGGGTTGGACTAGCTTTCTACTACACCGATGGTCAGATTTCTTGGCGATTTCCCATCGCTTTCCAGTGTGTATTCACATTTGCTATGTGAGCCGTTGTTACTGGTGTACGATTAAGCTGAAGAAGAGGATATTTGCCATGTGGTTCTGCCGAGCCCCTGAGTCGCCCCGTTGGCTCGCTTCGAAAGGCCGACATGAAGAGGCTATCGCTGTATTGGCTGCTTTACAGAATGCTCCAGTGGACGATTCCGAGGTTCTCCGCACATGGACCGGTATCGTCGAGCTGAATGCCCAATCCGTCGGCGATTTTGCAATCAAGGAGCTTTTTACCAACGGACCTGCTCAGCATCTGAGGCGAACGGCTCTCGGTATCGCTGCCCAGGGTACGACTCTACACTGACTCTGCGTGAAAAGCTGACTCATTCAGCTTTCCAGCAGCTCACCGGGATCAATCTAATTACCTACTACTTGACTTCGGTTCTCGAGGGTGAGTCTAGTCCTGGCCGGGAGGAGATCGCTGACACTTGCAAGACAACATGGGACTGGATGGTGAAATGTCGAGAATCATTGCCGGTGTAAACGGGACTTGCTACTTCCTGACTGCGTAAGTCTCATGGCTTTGATGATGTCTACGATCTTCATTGATCCCTACAGAGCCATCGCCATCTTTGTGATTGAGCGTCTTGGACGAAGAAATTTGCTGTTGTGGACAGCCGTCCTTATGGGTGTCACCATGGCCATTTTGGCTGGACTTTACGATCTGGTCTACGCTGGTAACAAAGTCGCACAAGTCTTTTCGGTTCTTATGCTGTTCCTCTTCAACTCCTGGTTCTCGGTCGGATGGCTCGGTCTCACATGGTTGTACCCTGCCGAGATTACTCCTCTACGTATTCGAGCGGTAAGTACCGATACTCTCAGACAGGCTCTACTGATGATTAGCCCGCCAATGGACTGTCTACAGCGTCGAATTGGCTGTTCAACTTCTTTGTCGTATGTAGCGATGTGTCGGCACCTCAGTACATGCTGACCTGCAGGTTATGGTCACCGGACCGATGTTTGCCAACATCAGATGGGGGACATATGTCTTTTTCGCTGCCTTGAACATCTTTTTGATATGGCCGGTTGTATACTTCTACTTCCCAGAAACCAAAGGCAAATCTCTTGAAGAGGCAAGTGAAGACATGTTAAGCGGTACGGTGATAATCTGACTACTCAGCTCGACGTCATGTTTGCATACGCCCATTACAACCATAAAAACCCCGTCAAACTGTCTTTAACCAACGAAGCGCCTGCACCTGGTACCCGTGACGCCGAGGCAGCCCTCGGCGATGCCAACATGGGCACTGGTATCGGCCAGTCCGACAAGGCCACTGTTGTTCAGCAAGGGTGATCGATCGGAAGTGACGAAGGGAGCACGCTTTGGCCAATATTGTGCTCAATGCATTTTGTGAATGTTGCACCCTGACTCCACAATGTAGAGTCATCCTTAAGTCCCGCTGACGGGCGAAGTGTGTCTCTGGGGCACATTTCATGTTCCGACGCCGGGCACACAGCGGGCCATAACCGTCTGTATAGTCCTCTGTGTAGCGATATGATATTTCATCTAGGTACGTATCAGTCGGATCCATGAGTCTCCCGCACGGAAGCAGCTCTGCCACTCACCGTTGATCGAGGTAGGAACCGCTGGACGAGGGGAACCGACTCGACCACTGTGCTCAGTCGTAAGTCTCAGCTGCTGAGGCCATGTTGGGATACAACTTGCGGGGCCAATGGATACCATGATCTCACCATCTCCCCTCTCTGATACTCGGGAAAGTCAGAGGGGTACATGAAGCTCAAGGCAAAGCGCGGCATGCCAGGTGGACTCGCAAGGCGCACGTCAACCAATGGCGGTCTCCGTTGTGAAGCGGGTATACGGTCCGGAGACGGCAATCTCGTGGCGCTTATCGGATATGACCTACTCGAACACATAGGGCTTCAGGTTGCGCTAATTCGCGGGATTCAACCATGACCAAGCATAACCTGCATGGTCACAACGATACCAAGCCTCTGTCGGCTACGACCTACATTCAAGACAAGCTACTTGGCATACAAACCTGCACATCCGATCTTCCGTCCGGATGTAGCTCTCAGGGCATCCATATATCATCACGACCGCTTGGATTTAGGATCTTTACCTTCTATTCGATGTCAACGGCACCTTCATACTCCCGCTGGCAAAGTCAGTCGAGCGTTGTATCCTCTGCCCTTTGAGCTTCATTGACGATACAGATAACACTCATGGGCAATGGTGGAAAGACGCGGGACTCCGTTCGATGATGACCAGCCTCTCGGTCGTTTATGCAGCGTCCTTCACGTTTGGTGTGGGTGTCTTCTTCATGTGAAAGAGTGAACTGATCCCAAGTATGACGGAACTTTACTCGCGTCCCTCATCATCCTTCCGCAGTGGTCTGCCTACTTTGGCAACCCGACTGGTAACACCATGGGCTTGATAGCGGCATCGTTCTACTTCCGTGAGTGTTAGTGAGGTGTCATGCTTAAGACACAGCGAAGATTGTTGCCCCTGCTGTTGCGTCCTACTGCAGTGATCGATTCGGTCGTCGACCTTCCCTCTTCGTTGGTGCTTGCTTCGCGATTGCCGGCTCGCTCGTCACTTGTTTTGCGAATACTCGCAACATGTTTATTGGCGGACGGGTCATTTTGGGTTGGGGAGCGGGTATGCAGGAGGCTATTGCACCATATGTTCTGCAAGAGCTAGCCCACCCAGTACGTGAATTTGATAAGTGACCGGAACAATTAACCTATTGACCATCAGAGGATGCGATCAGCCATCGGCTCCTCCCTGCTTTCTTCGTATTTCATCGGAACCATATGTGCTGGATGGTTTGGCTTCGCCGTGCTAGGTTGGGACTCTGACTGGTCGTGGCGACTGCTCAACCTCCTACAGGCGACAGGATCAGTCTGGATGGTGGTCTTGATTCTGCTTGGAAAGATGGTCGAGTCGCCTCGTTGGCTCGTTAAAGTGGGACGCGTGAAGGACGCACATGCAGTGTTGGCCAAACTGCATGCAAATGGAAAGATGGATGACGAACTCGTCGTCAACGAGCTTAATGAGATGAAAGAGGTGCAATCGGCGGCGGAACAGGCGTCACAAGTTGGACTCGGAGCTTTTTGGGCTACAACAGGCGCCAAGAAACGGCTTTTTGTCGTCGTCGTTGCCGCTGCTGGGACACAACTGTCAGGTAGTGTTCTGATATCAGCATACCTAGGGTGAGTGATCGGCAAGTCTAGATGCTGACGTCGCAGACCTATCCTGGACAACGTCGGAATCACGGACTCGGCTGCTCAAGTCGCCTTATTGGCAGGCCTCAACATGTACGGCTTCGTCGTGCTGATGTTTGTCGCGACTTCCGTAGTCGAAAGGTAAGCATGGTATGAAGATCTACATTGATTATAGATACGGCCGTCGACCGGTATGGATGTGGAGTATTGGATTGCAGACTGTTTGTTTCATCATTTTTACTGCACTATCCGTGAGTCACTAGCCCAACGAGGTTCATAGCCTCATTGTATAGGGAGGCTACGAAGCAACCCAGAACGCTGCTATCGGAGTCGCGACCATCCCCTTTATCTATCTATACTTTGGATTCTACGTTGCCTGCTGGTCCACCGTTGCTCCGATGTGTATGTTCCTCTCAGTGACACGACACCCGGACTGAAGCTTGACAGATGCTTCGGAGATTCTTCCTACCATGCTCCGATCCAAAGGCATCGCCATTTATTCCACAGTGCAGTCCGTGACCGTGACCTACAACCAATATGTCAATCCTATCGCCATTGAAGCCATCGGTCAGTTTTGACTCGCAATTCGCGTACCACTTCTGACATCAGCTTGGAGATACTATTTTCTTTTTGTGGCCCTGCAAATTTTCTTCTTTGTATATGCCTGGTTTGGCTTCAAGGAGACCAAAGGCTTTACGATGGAAGAGGTCGGATATGTGTTTGATGGGCCAAATGTCGTGGAGGAGATCAGGCGAAACGCGGGTCGACGTGTCGAAAGAGGTGGCGAAAAGACTGGCGAGATGGAACATGACGAGGGCGTGGCCCATATGGGGCCTGCAGTCAATAGGATTGTTGCCTGAAAGATTTTGCTCGAAGGGCGTCAGATACCCCTGTATGCGCTATCATGACCCGGATCAGGGCCTTTGCATCTGTTTAGCGCCTCTTCAGCCTAGCTGCTCTAGACTTGTCTGCATATGATCACCACAAGAGCTGAGGACTCCTCAAACCCCTCCAGGTCCAACTACCTTCCAGATGGAACGGTTTGCTCAAGACGATATCCCCGACGAAGTGCCGATCCTGATTCCGTAATCACCCCTTTCGACGACCCAGCAGACACGTCGCACATCATAGTATGAGAACACCTTATGCTTCCATGTCAGTGAGGGCAGCCCTGATGTTGATTGTTTGACAATTCAGTTAGTGCCTTTCTTCGTTCTTTCTTTCATTCTTTCTTGGCGCCATGATATTCCCTTTCTTTCCCTCTTTCTTTCCCTCTTTCTTTCATTTTTTCTTTCATTCTTTCTTTCATTCTTTCTTTCATTCTTTCTTTCATTTTTTTTTTCTTTCTTTCTTACTTGAGAGTCCAGCCTTGCAAAATCGTAGCGCCGGCGCTATGATTTTCCGCTATGATTATCCCTTTGCCGGCGCTATGATTTTCTCTTTCTTCCTTTCTTACTTGGGAACGCGCGGCTGGATTCCAAGTCATGCATTCTTTCTTTCTTTCCTTCTTTCATGAATGATTGTCATCATGTTGCTGACGTCTCTCTCTCGAAACAGACCCCTCTTACGAAAGCAGGCCCCGGCATTTCTAGGTCGAGAGATGCCATGATCGCATCAGCAGACGAGTATGTCCCCGACAGTCCCTCATGATCAAGCCTTCATGAAAGCCAAATCCCTTCCGAGGTACGTCGCGAAGTAGCCAAGGGTGTAGCCAAGGGTCTTGGCTACATGTAGCCCATTCACTCGGTTGTAGCTGGTCATTTAGAGAGCTCAGCGAATTCCTCACGAGATTGTCGAGAGTACACACGAACGCAGCCGGATTGCCCCGACACTGGAGTCCGAGTGGCTCCAGGTAGATCTCGTGAAGAGCTCGCAGATCGATGACCGAGCTGTTGCTCCGCCGGTGATGTTCTTGCTCATTCGCCACGAAATCTGCCAGATCAGTCGCTATTGCGTCAGAAGTCGTGCGGTGCCTTACGCTTGGGTGCTACACTATCAGGCCGCTTTTTTAGGTAGCACACTTACTCGTCATGACCTTCTGTGATTGCACACCATCCACCCATGCCCCCGCCATCAAGCCGGCCAGGGTCGGATCGGAGATCAGTGGTCTTACCTATTTTGACCGAACATGTCGTACCTTCACTGAAACTCTCAAAGCCTCTACTAGCACAAGGGTGTCGCTGTATATTCGTAGTGGGCCCGAGCAGGCAGTGCACTCCTCTTGCACGGCACTCCTTGCCCAGAGCTTCGCCGATCTGTCTACCTAGCTCCACATCAAAAGAAGCTGCAAGACCCGTACCACAAGGAAAACATGCCGAAGCAGCTCCATATGTGCCTGAATATCAGTGCTTCAACTGGGGACTGGCTAGGGTACTCACATGTTGTTCCCCGCACTCCATTGGGACCATCAGATATCTACCCGTACAGCAAACGAGACGACCTTCCCAGTGTCAGGAATACGCACCCTCACTCGTGGGATTCCCAGCCGACGGATAGGAACTGTATGCCACATGTCATCTCCACTCAACAACTGGATCTTCTCCTCGCTGCTTAGTTGCAGCAGAAGCGCGTCTGGGTCGAGCAGCTCGTTCGCGACCGCATCACCCGCCGCCACTTGGTCTAGTCCGGGTTGGATTGATCTCAAGACCGGACAGTGTGTGGACTTTTCAGAGTTGGCTGGCATCGCAGTGCATTTGTGTGTACGCGAGGTTCTGACAATAGGACGTAATTAGACATCGAACTGATGGAGAAACGGCATGAACAAAGAAGGCCGAGCCGCAGTCATCAAACGGACAAAGGAGAGCGTTGACTCCTCCGACTTGCCTTCCTTTCTTTACGTCTTCCTTCGTTCATTCCTTTATTCTTCCACCTTTTTGTCACACAGACCAACTTACCCTTGCGGTGCCAGCCACATTCCATGATGTCGCCTGTATCCAACATAAAGTGGGAGGCCCTGTAAGAAATACCCGCGGCGGGTTGAAGGTTGATGAGCATATTCGCGCCAGTTGTATAAGAGTTGAATGGTAGCCATGTTGCCGCTTCTTTGTGATCATGATACCGCAAGTCGCCGACGGATGAGATTAAGGGGTCATTAATTCCGCTGATACATTTTTACAATTTTTCCAACAACGGGGATTGCCCCTTCTGCCATACCATTGACCAATCTTCTTGACCGTCGACTACAAGGGTAAAGTTGACTCTTGCATGACTATGCGTGACATCAAAGTCAAACACGCCGAATCGACTCATACCTTCCCACTCTGTGTGAATGGGCACATCAGAGGGCAAGTGCGCTTGATATTCCCGCTTCCAAGGCTGGTGGAAGAAAGAGAGCGGTGAGGTGGAAAATTCGATGACAGCATGATTTGAGGGGAATCTGGAGCCGAGTGGTGGTGGCAGCAATGTTGTGGCTTAAATTCAGTACTACCCTACTGGCGCACTCACCATGCTCGTGCCGGTCTCCGGAAATAATCATTCCTCCACCTCGATCCCACAAAAGCGACAGTATCGCTTCTCGCTCGGTCAAATAGCCCTGTTATCAGCCGAGTTCCGACGCGGTCGCTTACTGCCCAGCTGTCAAATTCGTCTCCACCTTTAGACCAATTACGTGTGAAGGGGACTCCGCTCACAACTACCAGTAGCCTTTCCTCTTTATCCCCCTCCTCGGCAGCCCACGTTCGCAGATGGTGCATTTGTCGAGCACCAAGCATAGTTCTGTCTCCCCAGCCGGCTGTCGAATTTTCGCGAGTTCTTGCTGGCTGCGGCGACCGGTACGATCGATTGTCGAGCACGAAAAATGATACTCGACCGAGGTTAAATGTGAAATACGAACGCTCTGTTTTGTCGATTCCGGCGGGGTTGGCTATCATCTGGTAGTGATGAAACGGTATCATCGCCTCCCCGTACAGATCGTCGTCCTGCCTGGACGGCGCATAGTCGTTAACTATCTCATGATCGTCAAACATGTGAAGCCAAGGGAGATCGCGTAAGCCTTGAGTCCATGATGGGGACGAGTATATCTGACGGTAAAGTTTGGTGTAGTATTCGGTAGTATAAAGGTCCAGCTGCGCCGGCAGATCGGAGTCTTTTGATTAGCCGACACATTGAGTCGGGACTCACATATGAAGTCTCCCAGGAAAAGCATCATCTCGGGATCTTTCATCGATGTAGAAAGATATGAGTCGACATGCTCAAGACCCTGGATCCGGAGAGCATGATTGAATGGGTTGTATGGCCAATTTGGTTTCATGCAGCTGGAGCTCAGGATCGAGAATCTTTCCATCTCCTCCAGCACCCTCGACGTTGCTAGAGAGCCAGCACATCCATTCGACGCCGTGTAAGTGTACTGCTCTCGAGGGGCCAAACCTGAAACCTCAAAAATCACCGTATGATCCGAACCACCTTCCGATGACACCTCCCGGCAGTTCTTGCTTGAATCACAGACCGACAACGACGTCGAGGCTGAATTCGGATTCCGACATATCAACTTCGCTGTGGTGGACGTTGTCTCTCCAGTCCTACAAAATACTAGATCGTGGACCTCACACAAGTAATGGGCCCTATAGACGAAGTCTAAGCCGCCAAGAACACATAGCAGATTGATAGCCAGATTCAACAGTGAGATCGGCTTTGTCGAGGAGTCATAGATACCGGTTGCCAAACTCCGTAAGATCGCGAATCTGCTTGCCGGGGATTCTGGAGATCGCGCGAGGTACCAGGTCGATCCGACGTACAACGCAGCAGCTGTACCGATGTTCGAAAAGTAGCGAGAGCCAAAGGGCAGCTAATGCGTCAGCGTAGCTTGTCTTCGTAGACTTACAAGGCGGAGAAAGACGTAGCTATACCAGCGTAAAGCCCAATTGGAACATATCGCGACCAGAGAGGCGACAAATGGAAACGTTGGACGCAGCTTCATCTGGGATCGCATTGGCTCTATTGAGTGTACGTCTCACGACTGCCACACACTTGTCGCCCGACATATCGCTCGAGAAATTGATTGAGTGTATGGTGGGTCCTCGGTACGAACGTGTTTACGCATTACGAATATGCTTGATATCGGGCCGGAGTATTCCGAACATCCTTATTGGCGTCGCCGGAATCCGCTGCTTTCTCAAACATGAACGATACACGTTCCAAGAGCCGCCCAATAGACTTGAACACGTTCGTCAGAGACATAAACTATGACTGTGGACACGGACAGTCAAGCAACTGTGGTGGGCTGAGTGGGCTGGGCGAAATTCCTTACAGGAGCTGCACCCCAGTCTATAAAGGAGACGATGGTGACTACTGCGCCTCTCCTCGCCCTATCGACAGACGGAAAAGATGGCCAATCCCGCGATATCTGAGCCTGTTCCGATCGACGACAAGGCTCTCGACTACGACGAAGCAATTGCTACTCCTCTGCCCTCTGTGCCGCTTGACGATATCGAAGTGAAGTCGAGAGGTCGTGCCGCGCAGCTACTCTCGGTCCTCGTCTCTGGTGTAGCCCTGTTCAGTGATGGCTACAACATCCAGGTCACTGGTATGTTCAGGTCTTTCATACCGGCGCCAGAAGCTGACATTCTCAAGCCTACACAAATACGGTGCTTACAAAACTTTACCCTGTTCAGATGACGACTCAAATGAAGACTCGCTTGACCAACTCGTTGCTCATCGGCGATATCTTTGGCATGTTGTTCTTCGGCATCGCCGCAGACAGAATCGGAAGAAGGTGGGGAATTATTGGATGCACGGTGCTACTTGTAGGCGGGGTAGTGCTTGCGACTGCGGCACATGGCAAGACTGTAGATGGCATGCTGTGGATGATGGTTGTGAGCTCACATATCCTCGAACTCAACATTGCTCATTCCAGATTGGTCGAGGTGTAGCGGGCGTAGGAGCTGGAGGCGAATATGCAGTCTGTACGACATCGTCGATCGAAGCCGCCGAGGAGGCTCCGTCGTGAGTGCGATTTCTAGGCGGTGGACTGACCCACAGATTACAAAAGAAGCGAGGTCTACTTGTCGCCTGGTCCACCAATGTGGCTATTATTAGTGGATTCGTCGCTAGTGCCTTGACGGTACTGGTAGTCCTCGCGGCTTATGGTGGGCCTAGTGATGGTGTATGGAGGATTGGCTTCGGCGTTGGTATCGTCGTGAGTCTTCGTACAATGTCGATCGTTGATCGCAGCTCCCTCTCGCCGTCTTCGCATTCCGACTGCGCATGATGAACTCGAAGCTTTATGAAAAGCATGCGGTCAAAGGTCGAAGATTCCCTTACCGCCTGGCCTTGAAGAGGTATTGGAAGCCGCTGTTGGGGTAAGTCCGATCTTTCCGGGATCTTGCTGAGTATGCAGGTGCTCTGGAGTTTGGTTCCTCTACAACATGGTCGTCTATCCTTTCAACCTATTGGCACCGACACTTGTCGCTGGCTTCGCCGACAATCAAACACTCTTACAATCCAACGGTTGGTCGGCTCTGGTCAACTCCTTTGCTTTGCCCGGCGCAATTTTTGGAAGTGAGTCCTGCGTCATCGTTCTGGGAGCCTTGCGATATTGACAACCAGGTTTGTTGATTGATCGTCTGGGACCCAGGCAGACATACGCATTCGGGCTTATTGTAGTAGCGTGTATCGGTTTTACCATCGGCGGTAAGTCATGGTTCTTCGCGATGATTGATCTCTAGGAGCCATGATTCCACTTCGAACAGGCGGTACAGGGGCATTCGCGGGATTTGTGATCTTGTTCGGGTTCTTCCAGTGCTTTCTGTCGGTCGGTCCAGGAAACAACAACTTTGTCATCTCGTCTGAGTCGTTTCCTACGCCTATCCGAGGTCATGCACTCGGCTTCGCGGCCGCCATGGGCAAGACGGGTGCTGCCGTCGGCACTCAAATCTTCCCACTTATCCGGGACCGGTACGCCTCGCCCATCCACGGTCAGCGAGCTATCTTTCTGGTTGGCTCGGGCATCTGCGTACTGGGTGCAATTTGGGTAATGGCGCTTGTGCCCAATCGTCGGGCACAACTCGAGGATGAGGATGTCCTTTTCCGGGAGTACCTAGATGCAAATGGCTGGTAAGTAAAAGCAGCTTGAGGACTCCCATGCGGTAGCTGATGCGTCTCAGGGATCTTTCCCCTATGTCGCGGAGTGGAGACGACGCCAAAGTAAAGAACGAGTCTATCAGCGCTCAGGGTTAGCTCAGTCAGCGCATATGTTGGACTTTGCAGAATCTAGTTGGTCCTTCTCTCTTTCGGTCGTCCCTTTTGTTGGTCTCTACTATTGGACAGTCCAGTCGCGCAGCTCCTATCTTGCCTTCTGGTTCCTTCATATCCGTCTAGCCTCGTTTTCCGTAGACCTATCGTATTGTCATGACCCCAATCTTAATCCCTTATCACTGGACCCTGAGTCCTGTGGACCGTATATATAGTTTGGATAGTACAAGACTATCTTCACAAATGTATCTCTTGTTGCATGGGGTATAACCTCTTGCTACCTATTCAGAGTCCACCAATCACCCGTCAGGACAGGTATGGGGTGCCAGCCAGCTGATGCATAGCATGATGTTGCCTGTATCCGACACAAAATGGAGGGCTGAACGGGGGACTGGCGGTGGATTAGACGAGAGTTGAAAATAGTCATTTGGTTTGCTTCTTTGTGATGCTAACGCCGCACGTTGCCAGTTCGGACAGCAATCACCCCAGTGAATCTCGTGTCACAGCTCCCCGCTGCCGTCATCCCGCAGGGATCACTGCCGATTGAAGCCCAGAGAGGTACCTGATCTGCACCTGAGACATATGCGTGTTGTGACGGCTGCCACTCTCGGTGACTTGGTTCGACTCCGGATAGCTGTCGCATATGACAATCACATGACCCGCCGAGACACCGTGATTCCGAGGCCATTCTCCTCAAAAAGATTAATGGGCTGACATGTGCCACAACGGGAAATCTCGGTGATCGGGTCCCGCATTTTCCGATCAATACCACGTCTGTACCCAGATTCGCACTCTCTGTCACGTCTCGACATCCGATAGACACTCGAAAAGTCTAAGATGCAGTTCACCAAGGCTTGCGCCAAATGCCGGCAGCAAAAGACAGCGTGCCGAGCTGGAACTTCTGGTGGATATCCATGTCATCGTTGTGAGGAAACAGGGTGAGTCGCCCTCTGTCTCGAGAGTGCAGGACTCATGTCAGAATTGAATGCATCCTCGTGGAAAAGAATCGCAACCCCGCAGGACCTACACTGGCCGAGTGAGCTGCTGATCCTCCAATGAGCTAGACCTGACGAAGGAAAAGTCGCTTGAACCGCCAGGAAGTCCTGACTCAAACTCTTCGCGCCGAACTGGACCACCTTCGCAATCTTGTCGAAAACAATGCGGCATACACGACAAGCAGAACCGAGCATCGACAACTCACAACAGCAAAGCTGCAGCCGCTGGGCACACATAGTCCCTCTCACTATCCTTTAAGCGCCCATGCGACCGGTTCCAACTCGACACCGCAAGATAATCAACGGGCCTCTGATGCAGATCGTCTGCGACACGACGTCCGAGTATCGGCGATTGAGGAGTTGGAGCAAGGTCATATACCCACAAACACACTTGGAGACGGCGCTCGGATGCTGGGAATGCTTAGTTCTGCCAGGGATACGCCTACAAGTGCACGTAAACGAAAGCATGGCGGAGAGATGGAAGACGCCAAGATCGCTTACGCTGTGTAAGTGTATTTCGGCACCGGGATATGTCTGCTAATAATGTAGCTTTGCGGTGCGGTGTATGCCTACTATATACTTCTTTGACCCTGCTGAACCGAATCTGTCGGCCGATCTGATTCTACATCGCTCTCCCTTGTTGTTCTGGGCCGCTGTCGCTGTCGGTTCTCGCGAAACTCCCGAGCTCGAGGACACGTACCGGACTTCTAAATTGAGAGTTCTCGAGCTGTTTCGCCAGACTCTAGGTGGCAGTGCAATCTCGTATTGGGATCTATGTGGAGCCGTAGTCTACCACAAGTGGCTGAGTCCCATTCGGCCAATCGGTACGCACCAGTCGTGTTCATCGATCATAAGCTAACTTTCAAAAGGGCACATAGTAGACCTGGCGTATGAGCTAGGCATACATCGTACTTTCGACAGTATTCGTGATCTCACTGCACCCTCGATCGACGAGGTGATGCGCATACGTTTATGGCTCACGGTCACCATCCAGGACTTCTAGCAAGTCTGCGAATCTGCCCGGCTTGATCTGTCTGCTAACTCTGCAGCTATAGCATCGCTAGCGGCTGTCCTCCCCATTATAGCGATCGGCATCGTGCTGCTGAGCAGGCCAACTGGCTAGTCAGCCTGCCAAAACCGCTTCCCGGTGATCACCGATTAGCCGCGACATTTGAGTATGAGGAATTGTCACGTAAGTCGGAATGCCTGGTAACGCTGAACGTCGTAGATTCGCTCGAGGATTCCGTTTTGAGAAGAGGCATACATCCAAGAGACTGGGAGGCTGAGGTGGCTCGGCGCTTGGAAGCGATAGACAGGTGGTGCGAGAAATGGATTCACTGCGCAGGTAAGCAGACCCTCTTTTGGCGCATGACTTTCCACTGATTATATCGCAGGAAAGCAAAATGTCGGGGGATCCGCGACATTTTCGATGCACAGTAGTGTCATGGTCAATTACCACCAAGCCAAGCTCGCTGTCAACACCGTGTTTCTCCAGGGTGTGCGCACGGCTCAGGACGTGACCCCTTTACAGCTCAAGCACATCTACCAGGCTGGTGAGTCGGTCAATCAGCGTCTCCTCTCGTCGACCACTTTTCCATCTCGTCCACCTCTTGCACGCCCTCCTCGCTGGCTCTTCTCTAATCCCGATGAAAGGGCTAATGGTACCAGTCGCTTCAGGGCGAGATCAATGCAGGTTGTGTGATATAGATTTTCAACCGCCGGTAATCCAATACGTACCTGAGTCAGTGGTCTTGGCCTGATCCCCTGCGCTCGCGGCTGACGCCCAGGTCAACAATTTTTGCCTTCATCAGCTCGGCAGTGTTTTTGATGAAAGTAATCCGTCTATTACCTTCGATCAATGACCGCGACACAATGCTGAACGAGATCTCGCAAGTAATCGATGTCCTGGAAACACTTCGAGATCGCCGTCAGGGGGCATTTCTCCGCGAGATGCTCGACCATCTACAGATGCGGCTTCGCGACCATCCTGTCTCTCGTATATCGTACACCCCCGCGGCATCGGGTCTCAACGACGCGGACAGCTTGGCTCACATGTGGGCCAATCCTGCCCCTCAAATGGAGACCGAGATATCGCTCGACCCCAACGCACTTTGGTCTCTTATCATGGACGACTCTTCCATCCAAGAACCGGAGCTGCACGGCTATTCAATCGACCCGTTTGACTGGTCTGTTCACCTGAATTCGTTGTAAATTGTCACCCGAGGAGCTCTACCTTGGTCATCATACTGGTCGACAGTTCCGCTTCTTGTCTGTCCTGTTCGGCTTTTCTCAGCATACGGTAGTACATGTACATATTGTCTGTCTATGTGACGAACCCGTCCCGCGATGCTTTCTAGCAGTCGCACGATCTGGCATCCCGCCACACCTTGACATCTAAACTCTCATCCGCCTCCACCCGCCCGGGCCAACCTATCGGCTTCCCTTTTCTCGTCAGAAATATCAAGGTCGTCAAGGTGATACAACTGGGGCTTTGTCGTCTGCTTCCTAAGCAGATACTTCTTGTATCATCAGCTCGCCTCATTTTCAAACACAAGAAATGTTGAACGAACCTTGACCCACCATCCCGACAGCTTGAACTGATGCGAGGCATGCACAGCGGTTGGGACCGAGAATACCTGGTCCAGCTCCTCAAGAGTATACTAAACATTAGCTTTGCGCATCAATGAATTTGTGATCGATCGTGATCGTGACTTGCCCCTTTTGTCTCCGGAAGGAAAAACAGGACTAGAACCCAGAGCACCGCACACCATCCGGCATACCACCCTACCAAGATCAGACCGGTGATCACATTGAGACTTACCAAAGGCTCCTGTGGGTGTGAACGCCCGCAAGAGAGCTGGAAAAGTGAGAGATACGATAAAGTTGAATGTCCACAGCGTCTAAACAAATCAGTAAAACGCGCCTCTGAGATGGATTTCAATCACGTACAGCAGTGGCCAGACTCATACCCAACTCTCTGATGTAGAGTGGATAGACTTCGGCACTATAGGTGAATGGTACCGGTCCCTCTCCCGGCGAATAGAAGAGGCAGTATACGTAAATGCCCAACGCAATGAGCCCGACTCTGACGTTCTTGTCGCTTTCGGGAATCAGAAAACACAATCCAGTAAACAAAAGGCTGAGCGACATGAAAGGGAACGAGAACAGCAAAAGCGGTCTCCTCCCAAATTTGTCGATAGTCAAGAGGCCCGGGATGGCACCCAAAAAGTTGAGCATACCGAATCCCCACGAAGCCAACAAGGCATTGATGTTCGAAAAGCCGGCGGAGGTGAAGATTGTTGCTGTGTAGTAGACGATGGCATTCACGCCGCAGAATTGCTGTCCAAACATCACTGACCATAAGTATGTTTTGATGACTGCGAATACATACCGATAGTTGATCCCAACATAGCACGGCGATTACGTGGAATTGTAAATATCTCGATGAACCTATTTCGACCTCGAATGATGGAAGCTTCTTCTTCGAGAAGGACAAAGATGTAATACAAGTCTCGTGCGGCAGTGATTTCGTGTCCTCGTAGTCGGAGCATCGAATGATATGCTTCAGAGTATCGGCCCTTTGACATGAGCCACCGTGGCGATTCGGGCAGGAATGGCATCTGCGCCATTACGATTAGTGCCGGAAAGCCTGCCGAACCAAGCATCAAACGCCAGTTGAGACCGGTGATGCCTGGCTTGTCTGGAACGGAGTAAAACGCGAGGTCAGCCACATAACCAAGCATCTAGCACATCAGATGATATCTTGGTACGGTACCCTAGCAGCTCAAGCGAATAACTCACGATTCCGAAAGCTGTCCATATCTGCCTACATCTATCAGCTCGCTCAGATCTCTGGGATGTCTTACTTACCATTGCATGACCATGGAGCCTCGACTAGGATATTAGCGTAAAACACAGCTCAGAATGCTTACATCTTGGCCGGCAGACACTCTGCCGCGAAGACGGGAACTGTTGCAGACTTCGGACCAATACCAATTCCCAAAAAAAATCGGGAAATGAATAGATGCCACCAGGTGTTGGTGA
>Ga0265798_10003274_pt1 | contig 23119 bp, 21 predicted proteins | sample P3T30metagenome_FD_192430 | JGI IMG/M metagenome (GOLD analysis project Ga0265798, IMG submission 192430) | Plant litter microbial communities from East Loma Ridge, Irvine, California - P3 T30 | ecosystem: Environmental > Terrestrial > Plant litter > Unclassified | place: USA: California... | reverse complement strand
TTATCACCCAATACATGGACGCTTTCGTTTATGTACTGCGCGCGAATTACTTCGACAAGCGAATGCTGAGGATCGTTCAGTCGTTCTATTCGGAAGGCAAATTGCCGAATATGTCCGTGCTGCTCAACGATACGATCTGGTCAAAAGCCTACGGTTACGGCTACGGTTATGGGTATGGTTACGGATATGCCCAGGACAACGCGAAAAAGCCGTGGTGGAAAATCCGCAAAGGGGACGATTAAAACCGGAATTTTTTGTTGTTTTCCAAAGCTTGTGTGAGCGGTTTTTCAGAATCGATCGCCAATCTGGTCGAGAATGCCGCGATATGCCTGGCGTGGTGCACGTCCGATCCGGCGAAATCGATAAGCCCTGCATTAAGCAGTTTTTCCGCTGCCAAAGCGACCGATTTTCCGTAATAGCCAACACACGAAAGCAAATTCACCTGCATGAGGCAACCGGCGTCTTTGAGTTTTTCATAGTCGGAAAACCGGTTGTGGTAAAATCCATAGCGTTCCGGATGCGCCAAAACGGGAACGTAACCTTCCAGCTGCAACTCGAACAGGATGTCGAACAATTGGATCGGCGGATTCAGGTACGACATTTCCACCAACACGTAATTTTCATGGATCGTAAGCAACTTCTCGCTTTTTATCCGTTGAAGGAAAAAACTGTCGATGAGGTATTCCGCGGCAGCGCGCATCGGAACATTAACGCCGTTTGCCGACAAAAAATCCTGGGTCTGCTTCAGCCGTGCCACAATAGTTTCACTTGAGTTGTCCCAAATAGAGTGCATGATATGGGGCGTGACGATAAATCGCGCACATCCCATTTTTGTCAGGTCCCGAACCAGCGACAGCGAATCTTCAGGCGTTTTTGCGCCGTCGTCGATGCCGAAGAGCAAATGGGAATGGAAGTCGGTATGATCGCTCGGGATCAGATCGCTCAAAATGGGTTTAGGCTTTAAAAATGAAAACAAAGCAATGGGTTTTCCTGCAAAATTAACCCATTTTCGGCATTTCCCTATTTTCAACGGAAATTGCTTCAAATTGTTATCTTTGCCGCAGTTTGCAACCAAGTATCACGTATGGATCTAAAACCGAAAGAAGAGCACTGGGACCTTGTCATCAAAGGACATTCCTCTCTTTTTGACCTCAAGTTTGCCGATGTCTGGCGCTACCGGGACTTGCTGGGGATGTTTGTCAAGCGCGACTTTATCAGCTTTTATAAACAGACGATTTTAGGCCCGCTTTGGTTTTTCATCCAACCTATTTTCACTACGCTTGTTTTCACGTTCATTTTCGGTAATCTGGCCGGGATCGGTACCGATGGCTTGCCGCAACCGCTGTTCTACCTTTGCGGAATTACGGCCTGGAACTACTTTTCAGAATGTCTGACCAAGACCAGTACGGTTTTTCGCGACAACGCCAGCATCTTCGGGAAGGTCTATTTTCCAAGGCTGATCATGCCGTTGAGCATCGTCGTGAGCAATCTTGTGCGCTTCGGCGTTCAGTTACTGCTTTTGGCGGTGATGATGGCGTATTATGCGATCGTAAAACCCGGAAGCTTTCAAATTTCATCTGCGTTGCTGCTGTTCCCGTTGCTCGTACTGCTGATGGCAGCGCTTGGCCTGGGAGTCGGGCTGATCATTACCGCAATGACTACTAAATACCGCGACCTTACTTTTTTAGTATCGTTTGGCGTGCAACTGCTGATGTATGGCACCACGGTCATCTATCCGCTGAGCGAGGCAAAAGATAAGTTTTCCGAATACGCCTGGATCATCGAAATGAATCCGATGACAGGAATTATAGAAGCGTTTCGATACGCATTTCTGGGCCAGGGCGAGTTTACGATGGCAAGCATCGGATATTCTGCTGTCGTTACCGTTGTGATGCTGCTCGCCGGCGTTGTCATATTTAATAAGACCGAACGTAATTTTGTCGATACCATATAATGTCTGATACAGTAATAAAGGTCGAAAACCTGTCCAAAGCGTACCAGATCGGTCAAATCGGGACCGGGACTGTTTCACGCGACATCGAGCGTTTCGTCCGCACTAAAGTGCTGGGCAAAGAAGATCCGTTTTTAAAGATCGGTGAGACCAACGACCGCAGCAAAAAAGGCACGAGCAACATCGTCTGGTCCTTGCGCGACATCAATTTCGGGATTAACCAGGGTGACGCTGTCGGTATCATCGGTAAGAACGGCGCAGGCAAAAGCACGTTGCTCAAATTGCTTTCGCGAGTAACATCGCCAACCACGGGAGAAATCAGCGTAAAAGGCCGGATCGCAAGTCTTCTCGAGGTCGGGACCGGATTTCACCCAGAACTCACCGGACGCGAAAATATCTACCTCAATGGCGCCATCCTCGGAATGCGCAAAAAAGAAATCACGCGCAAACTCGACGAGATCATCGATTTTTCGGGCGTCGAACGCTATATCGATACGCCTGTAAAACGGTACAGCAGCGGCATGTACGTGCGTCTCGCGTTTGCCGTCGCGGCCCACCTTGAAAGTGAGATCCTGATCGTCGACGAGGTATTGGCCGTCGGCGATGCTGAATTCCAGAAGAAATGTCTTGGGAAAATGGGTGATATCAGTAAAGGAGAAGGCCGTACGATTTTGTTCGTGAGCCATAATATGGCGGCGATACAGAATTTTTGCACCAAAGGCATTTTCCTCAAAAACGGGGAAATCGATTCCACAGGCGGTATCGCCAAAGTGGTTGACCGATATTTGCAATCGGAAAAGCTGCTGTACTCGACTTCTTATAAGAATTTAAAGACAACGGCAAAACCCATCCGCCTCAAATCATTCGACCTGATCAACGACCTGTCGACCGGCGCGCCGATGAATTTCGAGGTGTGCATTGACTCACAGGTTGCACGTACCACCGAATTTGCCATTGGTTTCAGGTCTATCGATTCATCTGCAGTAATGCAATTGTATTCCGGGCACGTCGGGGAATTTTTCGATCTGAAAGAAGGCCTTAACGTCATTCAAGGTAGTTTAGGAAGCCTGCCATTATCCTCGGGAAATTACGTGTTGAACTTTTGGCTCGGCAGCGGAGGTATCGAATATGACTTTCACAGCGCCGCCATGACCGTGTTGGTGCACGAAGGCGCGATCAGGGAAAATGGGCCGATATCCACCCGAAACGGCTATCCGGTAATTTTAGACACTAAATGGATTCAAAAATGATAGACAACACATTCGTAACCTTCAAGCGCGAGCCTTTCTTCGAAATCGTGCGGCCTTATCTGGCTCCGGATTCGAAAGTGCTGGATATCGGTCCGGGTACCGGGAATTTCCCCGACCACTTTGGGCGCAACGACTTCTACCTGCTCGAAGGAAATGAAGAAACGACCGATAAACTGAAAAAGCGCTTCCCCAATACGGTTTTCGGCCGTTTGCCGCATCTGCCGTTCCCAGATGCGACCTTTGACGTCATTCATTGCAGCCACGTCGTAGAACATCTGCAACAGCAAGAGTTTTACGATACGTTGAAGGAAATGGACCGATGTCTCGGCAACGGAGGTGTTCTCGTGATCTCAGCGCCTTTACTCTGGGAAGGATTCTATAACGATCTTTCACACGTCAGGCCATACAATCCGCGGGTTTATGAGCGCTATTTGTGCCACGCTGACGACGGTGCCCCAACGCGATCCAAGATTTCATCGGCTTACAGCATCGAACGCATTCAATATCGCTATCGGGAAGTATCGCCCATGGCCAAACTTACTGCGGCTGCTAAAAGGCCGTTTTTGCTTAAATTGTTCTTTTATACTGCCACCAAATTGCGCAAATTCGGACTAAAACAATATGAAACCACGGGTTACACTATAATATTAAAAAAAGGCTGATCTTCCCAACATGAACAATCCTCTTGTTTCTGTTATTATTCCTACTTACAACCGGGCCGGAGTTATTGCCGAAACCCTGGATAGCGTAAGGCTCCAGGAGTATGCGGATTGGGAATGCCTCGTGGTTGACGATGGGTCGACCGATGAAAGTTTTGCGATAATCGAAACGTTTTGCGCATCAGATACACGCTTTAGACTTCTCAAACGGCCGGATGACATGCAAAAAGGAGCGGGAAGCTGCAGGAATTTGGGTTTTTCCGAAAGCAAAGGAAAATTTGTTTGCTGGCTCGATAGTGACGATGTGATATCATCTGCCAAGATAAGGGCGCAGGTTCAGAGACTGCTGTCTGAAAATGCCGATATCGCAACCTGCCGATGGGGACGTTTCAGTACGATTTCGGATCCGCAGATGAAACAGTTGGACATTTACAGAGACTACGACCGCGGGCTCGATTTAATTCAGGGATATGGCGAAACCGGCAGTTTTTTTCCATCTCATGTTTTTTTAGTCCGAAGATCGGTTGTCGAAAAAGCCGGACTCTGGAATGAATATCTCAAAATCAACCAGGACGGGGAATTTTTTTCGCGATTGCTGATGTTTTCGGATAAAGTGGTCTTTTGTTCAGATGCCGTCGCGCTATACCGATCATCTACGGATAACAATACGAATAATACGCTCTCCGCTGCAAAGGCTGACCATCTTGTCAGGAGTTGGGTACTGATCAAAAATAACCTGGAATTGGTAGACGAGGCACGCTTCGAAAAATATGTTAATTCAGGATTATTCTACGTATATACGCTGCTTTACAAGGATTATCCCGATGTCATCGCTCGTTACAAATGGCTTTTCAAGAAGCAGATCGAGCGCAGTTCCTTGCTGTCCAGATTGAAAAGAAGGCTATCGTGAAGAAGAAAGTGCTGGTTTTCGGACCCATTGCTGACTATGGCGGCCGCGAAACAGAAGTCGCCCTGATTGTCGAAGCGCTTTCGCCAGATTACGACGTCGATGTCTTTACCACATCCGAAATTTCCCGACAAGCCCATATTTATGGCGCGAAAGGCATCGGACACGTTTATTCTTTAAAGGCTCTAATATTAGGTCATTCGCCCATCATTTGGTTTTTTGCTTTTCTGAGCTTTGTGTTGAATAACCGCAAAAAAAATGTAGCCGCTTACTCGGGCAGTAAAATCATCAAGCGCTTTTTCGATTATCCTTCAGTGGCCAAAAAAAGCACCGAAAAACACCTTGTACGATACGACCTGGTATTGATCTGTGCCCAACTTTCCTCGACCTATTTGCGCGAAGTTTGCCAGTTTTGCAAGACAAACGGGATTCTCGTGATTTTCCGCACGACGGGAACTATTACCTCTACCGATTTTAATTACCTCGATCTGGTAGATCATTTTTTACACCACTCCGAACAAAACGCTCAAAGACTTTACGCTTCATTTGCGCATAAGTATACGATTGTTGACCAATGCGCGCTTCATCAGGAGAAGTTGCTGTCTTTGGAGCCGTCCGGCAGATCCGGACATTTCCTGACGGTGGCTCGCCTGTCTCCGGAAAAAGGCGTAGCCGAACTGATAGAGATGTTTCTCGAACATTGCAAAGATGGAATACTCACTGTCGTTGGCGATGGTAAATTATTGCCGGAAATGCAAAACCGTTACGCACATTCCAATCAGATCCATTTCGAAGGGTTTGTACCTTATGGGCAGCTTCACAAATTTTACGGTTCGAACAGCGCCTTGTTCATATCGTCGTATGAAGAAACCGGTCCTATGAGCGGAATAGAAGCCATGGCTGCGGCGCTTCCGGTTATATCGACACGTGTGGGTGCAATGCCGGACCGCATGAAAAATATGAACCCTGTCTTTTGGTTCGACATACAAGACGCCGAATCTTTTAAAAATGCGCTGGACGCGTTCCGTTCGCTTGACCAAATCCAAAGTTCTGCATTGGGAATGTCGATTCGAAAGCAATATCTTGCGCATTATTCGTTCGAAAAAATCGCAGCGGCTTACCATAAGGCCGTATCTGAACTAATTTAACGACATGCGCATCGGCACCAATCCAAACCGCAACAAAATAAACGACGATCCTGGATTTTTCCATCAGGTCGTGGTTCCCGTTTACATTCCAAACGCCGAAGGATATTTTGCAGATGGTGTCCGGATACTCAAAATTTGCATCGAATCGCTTTTGCGCACGATCCACGGCAAAACGTTCGTCACGATCGTCGATAACGGAAGCAGCGTCGAAGTTGCTGATTATCTGCAGCAGCTAAGGAAGAACGGACAGATTCACGAACTGGTTTTGACGACGAACATCGGAAAACTCAACGCGGTGCTGAAAGGCATTTCGGGCGGGAATTACGATTTTGTCACCGTCGCCGATTGCGATGCGATGTTCCTTAACGGATGGCAACAGGCTACATACGAAGTTTTCAGGCATTTCCCTAAAGCCGGAGCCGTAAATCCCGTGCCGTCACCGAAGTCATACCGTACTTACGGAAGCGTAATTTTACTCGATTATTTGTTTTCCGATAAGATGAAATTCACGGAAGTCCGGGACAGAGAAGCCCTGTTGAATTTTGCCCACAGTGTAGACAATCCGGACTTTTATAATGAACATCAGCTCAGGCACAACCTGACGTTGGCAGACGGAAATTTCCGTGCGGTGATCGGTGCAGGCCATTTTCTGGTAACCTATCGTGGCGAGGTTTTCGACAAACCGGTTGCGCGCTACACGAACAACAAGCTCGGCGCCGAACGCCATCTCGTTGATTTACCCGTTGTGAATATGGGTTTGTGGCGTATGTCGACCGAGAACAATTACGCCTACCACATGGGAAACGTACATGAATCCTGGATGGACGAAACGCTTTCGGTAGTGAATCAGGAGGAATTGGAAGTGGAAAGACCTTCAAAAATCCCATTGAAACCTGTAGGAAAATGGTTCGCACTAAAGAACCGGTTCGGCACGAAACTCTTTAATTACAAACCCTTCGTTCGCTGGTTTTTACGCAAAAAAGGATTGTCTGATCAAGCAGCGATGAAATTCTGATGGAAAATCTGGTATCCGTAATCATTCCGGTTTTCAACAGGGAAACGTTGATTGGCGAGACGTTAAATTCCATTCTGGCTCAGTCCCATGCGAATTGGGAGTGTATCCTGGTTGACGACGGTTCTACGGATGGGTCATCCCGGATAATTTTGGAATACGTCGACAGAGATGATCGTTTCCGCTACTTCAAACGTCCGGAAAACCGTTCGAAGGGAGCCAATTCATGCCGTAATTTCGGATTCGAAAAATCGGTCGGAAAATATGTGAACTGGTTCGACAGCGACGATCTCATGCACGAGGATTTTCTACGAATAAAAGTGATGTTTTTCGAACAACATCCCGGGTTGGATGCCGTGCTGACCAAACGTACGATTTTCGTCGGCGACCCTGCGAACATTACCGGAAAGGAACATCGTACGTTCTTGGGCGCCAACGCAATTGAGGATTTTATTACGCTCAAAAGCGCCTGGTACATTCAGGATCCTATGTGGAACCGCGCGTTCCTGAACGGTAAAATTCTTTTCGACGAAGCGCTTCTCGCCGGACAGGACCGTGATTTCCATGCGCGTATGTTACTCCACGATCCTAAAATGCATGTGCTTGACGAATATCTGGCCCTGAACAGGAGCCATGCCCAATCGATTACAGCTTCCATCGACAGCCGGAAAGATACCCGCCTTAAGATTTCGCATCTCAAAAGCGTGGAACATTTGGTCAGACTGCTGTCCGAAAAAAATCGGCTGAGCCCAAAAATCCGGGTCGTGCTTTTCCTGTCGTTGATAAAATACTTGCCTTACGTGATCTCGACCAAAGAAAATTTCCTTACTTTGCTCGGTATTTTAAAACAACTTTCGTTCGCTTCTCCTTTAATTTACAAGGGCTGGATCAAATTCTGGACGGCTTGGCTGTCATTCAGGATTTTCGGGAAAGGAGCAAAACTTCTCAAGTGATCGATGGCTAAAGTCATACTTCTTTCCACGTTTCCGCTTCCGTATTCCAAAATTGGGAGCTGGACGACGATGTATCGGAATTATCTAGAGTCTGGAAATCACAAGATCGACCATATCGTATGCGAAGAGCCACATCAGCGTATTCCCGGAGTCGCCTATACGATCGTGAAGGATAATTTCTGGATAAAGGTCAGGCGTAAATTCAGCTATTACCGCATCGGATACATGGACGCGCTCAAGCGGATCCTGCAAAAAGACGAGAAGTACGTCATCCAGCTTGTCGATAATTTCAGCATGGCCGACAAGATCCATGAAGTGCTCACCGAAATGGGCATCCGCCAAAATTGCTTTATCCAGCTTTTTTACCACGGATACGACCCGTTTTTGCCGGCACAGAACGGCACGGGCGACTTTTATGCCAATGTCGACGGACTGGTCCTGCTCACCAACGACAGCTATAAAACCCATCTCAACTATTACACGGTTTTCCCGATAGGCGTCTCGGTCCTCTACAACGGAATCGACACGAAACGCTTCAGGAAGGTCGATGCTTCGGAAAAAAACCAGATCCGGGAGCGACTCGGCATTCCTCACAAAAAAGTGTTTCTGTGGTGTTCCCAGGACCGGCCAAAGAAAGGGCTTGACCTTATACTCGACGCCTGGAACCGCATCCACCAAAAATTTCCCGACACATTCCTTATGGTCGTTGGTACCGATCGGAAACGCGAAATCCCGAACGGCAAATTCTTCGGGCGCATCCCAAACGATGACCTGCCGCAGTATTACCAGGCCGCCGATTCTTACCTTTTTCCGACGTTGTGCCACGAAGGTTTCGGGCTCAGCCTGGTCGAAGCATTAAACTGCGGATGCCACTGTATTGCCTCCAAACAGGGCGGCGTGCCGGAAGTGCTTCAGTACGGTAAACTCGGCAGGTTGATCCAAAATCCTAATTACGTGAATGAATGGGAGCAGGCCATGACCGATTTTATTACCGGCCGCGACATTCCCGTTTCACTCGACAAGCCCGTTTATACGCTCGAAGAATGGGTAGATTCGATGAATGCCATTATCGAGGTTGCCAAAAAAAGGTTGAGCTGACATGTTCGAAATACTGATTTCCACCAAAAACAGAAAGGACGATTTGCTGTTCACGTTAGGCAGGATAAGAGCGTCGATGCGCGATGACGTGTCCGTCAGGATCTATGACGACGGCTCGACAGACGGTACTTTTGAAGCGGTCAGGTCAGCGTTCCCGGAATTTCAGCTTTTGAGGAACGAGCAGTCCAAAGGCTATATGTTCTGTCGGAATTATCTGCTTAATACTTCAAAAGCGGATTATGCCGTTTCGTTGGATGACGACGCTCATTTCGTTTCGGAAGATCCGTTTTCTCAAATCAGCGACTATTTTGCGTCAAATCCGAAATGCGCCCTTATCGGATTCAGGATCTTTTGGGGAAAGACGCTTCCTGTCGATGTTTCGGATAATTCCGAAGCCCGTCAGGTCAAGAGCTTTGTAGGCTGCGGACACGTCTGGAAAATATCGGCCTGGCGCCAGATCCCCGATTATCCGGAATGGTTCGAATTTTACGGAGAAGAAAATTACGCCTCGATGCACTTGTTCCGAAAAGGTTTAGAAGTGCATTACCTGCCGACGGTTTTCGTGCAGCACCGCGTCGACCTTGGCGAAAGACGGACACATCCTGATTTTGGAAGACGCATGCGGTTTTCATTGCGTTCGGGATGGGCATCCTATTTTATATTTTTGCCATGGTCTTCGGCTGCAAAAATGATGGCCTATACGCAATGGATGCAACTAAAGCTCAAAGTTTTCAAAGGCGACAAAACGGCGCTCAAAGCATTGGCCCGGGCCAATTTTGATTTGCTCGGATGGCTCCCTAAAATGTTGTCGGCCCAGGCTAAATTCACCAAAAAACAATACGAAGCTTACAGCAAATTGCCTGAAACCGTCATTTACTGGAAACCCGAAAAGCCATGAAAACCATTGCCGTTATTCCCGCTCGCGGCGGATCGAAGCGCTTGCCGGGCAAAAATCTCATGCCGCTCGGCGGTTTGCCGCTCATGGCCCACAGTATTTTGTACGCGAAGGCGAATCAGGCGATTATCGACGAGGTTTTCGTTTCCACGGATGATGCTCAGATCAAGGCCGTCGCATTGGAATTCGGAGCCCGCGTCATCGACAGGCCGGCCGCAATTTCCGGCGATCACGAACCGACGGTAACGGCTTTGCAGCATGTCCTGGACGTATTGACAGATGAAAACAACATAGAAAACATAGTGTTGCTGCAGGCCACGAATCCGTTGCGGCCACAAAACCTGCTGTTTGATTGCTTTGCGGAATTTATCCGGCACGATACTGACGCACTTTTCACGGTTTCCCGCAATTTTGACAAGCTTGGTGCGATCGCAAACGGAAAATTCGTCCCATCAAATTACACGCCCGGCCAACGCAGCCAGGACCTTGAACCGCTTTATCGCGAAAACGGATTGTTGTATATTAGCCGGGCCGAAAGTATCCGATCCGGAAAGATAATTACCGAAAATGCATTTCCTTTTATCATCGATTCCGTATACGCTTCGGTCGACATCGATACCCAGGCCGATTTCGACTGGGCCGAATACCTGATCTCAAAACAACAAAATATCCTGTAACGACATGAATCCATTTATAGAAATCGCCGGCCGTAAGATCGGGCCCGACTATCCGCCGCTCGTCATCGCCGAGATCGGTATCAACCACGAAGGCTCGCTCGCCGTTGCCAGGGAAATGGTCGACGCCGCACATCGGGCAGGAGCTGAGGTAGTCAAGCACCAGACGCACATCGTATCGGACGAAATGGCCGGAGCCGCCAAAAAAGTGATTCCCGGCAATGCCGATGTGTCGATCTACGAAATAATGGAGCGTTGCGCCCTGGATGAAAACGAAGAACTCGAACTCAAAAATTACGTCGAGAGCAAAGGCATGATCTTTATATCGACGCCTTTTTCGCGCGCCGCCGCCGACCGCCTGAACAAATTCGATGTTCAAGGCTACAAGATCGGATCGGGCGAGTGCAACAATTACCCGCTTTTGGAGCATATCGCATCGTTCGGAAAGCCCGTCATCATGAGCACGGGCATGAATACGATCGAAAGCGTGGCCAAGGCGGTCGCCGTTTTTGACAAATACAACGTTCCCGTCGCGCTTTTGCATACGACGAACCTGTATCCGACGCCGATCCATCTCGTCCGCCTGGGCGCGATGACGCAAATGCACGAGGCGTTTCCTGATAAAGTTTTCGGCCTTTCGGACCATACGCTGAACAACAACGCCTGCCTGGCCGCGGTCGCTTTGGGCGGATCGATTCTCGAGCGCCATTTCACCGACCACATGCAGCGCACCGGCCCGGACATCGTATGTTCGATGGATGAGCAGGCTTGTGCCGAACTGATCGCCTCGTCTAACGAGATCTGGCAGATGAGAGGAGGCGAAAAAGCCCCGGCGAAGGAGGAACAGGTCACGATAGATTTTGCTTTCGCGACGGTTTGTACGATAAAACCGATCCGCAAAGGCGAAGCACTTTCCATGCAGAATATCTGGGTAAAGCGTCCGGGAACGGGGAAAATCCTGGCGGAGGATTTCAATTCCCTTATCGGAAAAATAGCCACGCGCGACATCGAAAACGACGTTCAATTAGATTGGTCCGACTTTGAGTAAATTCAAGAAAATCCTGTTCCTTACCGGCACAAGGGCAGATTTCGGCAAGATAAAATCGCTGATTTCAGCTCTCGAATCCCGTGATGAATTCGAGGTTTTCGTTTTCGTGACCGGCATGCATCTGCAAAAAGAATACGGGTACACGCTTATCGAAATACAGCATTGCGGCTTCTCGAACATCCATACGTTCGAAAACCACACGCACGAAACCACGATGGACCTCACGTTGGCCAAAACCATCGAAGGGCTTTCGCACTATGTAAAACAGGTTGACCCTGATATGATCGTGATCCATGGTGATCGCGTGGAAACGCTTGCCGGGGCCATCGTCGGGTCGCTCAACAATGTGCTTGTGGCCCATATCGAAGGAGGCGAACTCTCGGGAACCGTAGATGAGCTCATCCGCCACAGCGTGAGCAAACTCAGCCATATCCATTTCGTTTCGAATCAGGATGCGGCAAGGCGCCTGATCCAGATGGGCGAAACCGAAACCTCTGTTTTTACGATCGGTTCACCCGATGTTGACGTCATGTTTTCAGATGATCTTCCGGACCTCGAAACCGTGAAATCGTATTATGAAATCCCGTTTGATCAATACGCCGTAGCCATGTTCCATCCGGTGACGACCGAAGCCGGCGACATGAAACGCTATGCCGAAGATTTTGTCAACGCTTTGCTGCAGGACGACCGGAATTACATTCTGATCTATCCGAACAACGACCTGGGCAGCCGCTACATCCTGGAAGCTTATGAAAAACTCGAAAACAACAGCCGGTTCAGGATTTTTCCGTCGTTGCGGTTCGAGTATTTCCTGGTATTGCTGCACCACGCCAAATTTGTGATTGGCAATAGCAGCGCAGGGATAAGGGAAGCGCCTTATTACGGGATTCCGGTGATCAATATCGGGACACGGCAGCAGAACCGCGCCTTACATGCCGATATCATGAATGTCGGATACGACATCGACAGCCTCAAAAACGCTTTATCCGCGATCGCGTCCCACACGGTCCGGCAAACCGCGGGCGATTTCGGGAAAGGCGACAGTACGCAGCTTTTTGTCGAATCGGTGCTGGACGAAAAACTCTGGCAGATCAATCACCAGAAACAGTTCCGCGATAACTGACCGGACGGTTTTTACTTGGCAGGCAATTGTTTCCCGCTTGCATTTGGTCGTGCGAAACGCGATATTTGCACAAGTAAGCTCAATATACATTCTATGTCGAACCGATCCGTTTTCGTTTTGTTGCCAGATGGCGTCGGACTCCGCAATTTCGCTTACGGACAATTTCCGCAAATGGCCGCTGAAGAAGGCTTCGACATCACGTTCTGGAACAACACGCCTTTCGACCTGACGAGCCTCGGTTTTAAAGAGATCCGTATCCAAAACGCACGTCCGCGCCCTTTGACCGACCTGCTGAAACGGGCCAGAAGCATCATCGACCTGAACCGGAATATTGCCTTTTCGGATGATAAGGTTTACGATTCGTATCGGATGAAGTCCGCGAACACCGGATTCAAAAATAAAGTCAAGACGCTTATCGTAAACTATTTTGCAAAGAAGTACGATTCCGATAAGGGCCTGATCCGGTTGAGGCGGAAAATCAAGTCCAGCGAGCGCAAAAGCGCCTATTACACCCAATGTCTTGAAACGCTGAAACGCGCAAAGCCGGATGTCGTTTTTTGTACGAACCAACGTCCGCTTACGGCGATTTCTCCAATATTGGCCGCCCAGGATCTCGGCATCCCCACTGTCGCTTTTATTTTCTCGTGGGATAACGTTCCCAAGGCGACGATGGTCATCGAGGCCGATCACTACATGGTCTGGAGCGAGCACATGAAGTGGGAACTGTTGCATTATTACCCGTATATCCCGGCTGAAAATATTATCGTTACCGGAACGCCACAATTCGAATCCCACTTCGATGCGGCTTTGATCGAATCCCGCGAATCGTTTTTTGCATCTCACGGTCTGGATGTCGCCAAAAAATACATTTGCTATTCCGGTGACGACATTACGACATCGCCAAACGATCCCCAATACTTGTCGGATGTAGCCGATGCCGTTCGCCAGCTCAATGACGACGGACAAAATCTCGGCATTATCTTCAGGCGTTGTCCTGTCGATTTTTCCGACCGTTTCGATGCCGTTCTCGAAGCCAATAAAGATTTGATCGTACCGATCGCTCCCGCCTGGAAAAAGATGGGCGCCGTCTGGAATGCGGTTTTGCCGATGCGCGAAGACATGGCGCTTCAGTTCAATACGATCGCCCATACTGAAATGGTCGCCAACCTCGGTTCGTCTATGGTGTTCGATTACGCCGCTCATGGAAAACCGTGCGCGTTCATGAATTACAATGTTGCCGGCCAGCGCGAAAACTGGTCCGTTGAAAAAATATACGATTACGTCCATTTCAGGTCGATGCCGGATAAAAAGGCGGTGGTTTGGCTCAACGATCCAAAGGAAATTGCCACTAAGATAAAATCGGTTCTTGAAGATCAGGAAGAACAGGTATCGAACGCCGCGGAATGGTTTAAAGTGATCAACCATCATCCGGTTACAGAGGCCTCGCGCAGGATAATCGACGGAATTAAAATGCTTTTGTGATGCATATCGGATTTTTAACATCGGAGTTTCCTCACCCAAAAGTCGCGCATTCTGCCGGGATCGGGACGAGCATTTTCAATTTGTCGAAGGGATTGTCCGCTTTGGGGCATCGTGTTTCAGTGATCGTGTACGGACAAGCGTCAGACGAAAAGCTTGACTGCGAAGGCATTTCCTTATATCTCGTCAAAAACCGCAGGATCAAAGGGCTTTCGCGATTTCTGACGCAAAAAAAGATTCAGAAACTCATCGATAAACTCGTCCAGAACGAAAGCCTCGATCTCATCGAAGCCGCAGACTGGACCGGGATCACCTCGAACATCAATCCAAAATGCCCGGTCGTCGTCAAGCTTCACGGCAGCGACACTTATTTTTGCCATCTCGACGGTCGTCCGGTCAAGCCGATCAACAAATTCAGGGAGAAACGTGCGCTTGAGCGTGCCGGCTCCATCGTATCGGTAAGTGCGTTCACGGCGCTGGTCACGAAGGAACTTTTTGGTTTGGACCGCGACATCGAAGTGATTCCGAACGGTATCGATATTGGTAATTTTCAGCCGTCCGATTCATCGCCAAAAGCCGGAAAAGTATTGTATTTCGGGACGTTGATCCGAAAAAAAGGATTGCTCGAACTTCCTCCTATTTTCAACAAGCTTATCGAGATGAATCCAGGGGCGACGCTGGAACTGGTAGGAAAGGATTCGGCTGACGTCCGGACTTCGAACCCGTCGACGTGGGAAATGATGAAGCCGCTTTTCACGCCTCAGGCTTTACAGAAAGTTGTGTATTCCGGAGCCGTGGAATATTCTGAGATGCGCCAAAAAATTGATCAAGCCGAAGTGTGCGTTTTTCCTACATTTGCCGAAGCATTGCCGGTTTCGTGGATCGAGACGATGGCGATGGGAAAAGCAATGGTCGCGTCAAACATCGGCTGGGCGCCGGAAATCGTTGAAAACCACAAGCAAGGTTATCTCGTACATCCGGAGGCGCACGCGGAATTCGCCCGGTGCATCAACGCTTTGCTATCCGATAAGCCACTTCGCGAAGCCATGGGAAATGAGGCAAGGAAAAGAGCGATATCCGAATTTGCCAACGATGTGATCGCCAAAAAAAGCGCAATTTTTTACGAGCGAATAATACGAGGGAACAGCAAATGATAATTTTTTACCATAAGGACGACAAGGTTGCCCGATCTGTTGGTATTGGCGGTTACGAAGGCAAACCCATGACGGTTGCCCTCATGGATGCGGCTTCTGAAATGCCGGAAGAAATCGTGGTTTGGTGCGATGAACGTCTTTCGGATTATCTGAACCTCGACGAAATTGTGAAGTTGCTCCATCACAAGCGCCTCATGTTTTCCTACAATTCCAGCCAAACGAATTTTCTGACGCCGGTCATCGGATTCTGTGAAGAAGGCTCTCCGTTTGTCCCGATAAAATACGACGTTCAATATCCGACCTGGCAAATGAGCGCCCAGGCAGGACTCGTGCATGCTGAAGTCCTGAACGCGTTTGCTCCCTGTCTTTTCGCTGCGGACGGTTTCGACTATTTCCTGAATTCCTTTGCCAAACGCGCCATGCGTTCCGGATTGCTGTGCTATTCGCAACCGTCATTGCTAAAGCCCGATGCTCCGAAAATAATAAGCAAGACCGCCGGCACTTTCGGGATTTTCAAGTTTGTGCGCCAGCATTACCGCATGAGATGGACGTCACTATTATTGCTCGATATCCTGATCTTTAAGCGAAAATTCCCCGTTTTGCCGTATCTGTGCTGCTTGTTTTACAAAAAACGGAAGTCCGATATTCACGCTTTCGCGGATATTCCGGTAGCGTCTCAACGCAATATCATCGGGACAGGCGAACTGGACGTCATTATTCCCACGATAGGGCGGAAGGAGCATTTTTACAATGTCCTCAAAGACCTGGCGGCTCAAACCTATCTGCCGAAACGCGTGATCATCGTCGAACAGAATCCGGTGACAGGCAGCGTTTCCGAACTTGATTTCCTTACGTCAGAGAAATGGCCGTTCGTTATCGACCATGTGTTTACCCACAGGACCGGAGCGTGTGCCGCGCGCAATGTTGCGCTGATGCGCACGGAAAGCGAATTTGTTTTCATGGCCGACGACGACATCCGTTTCGCTCCCGGGCTTATCGAGCAGGTTTTCCACTATTTCAGGCTGACCGGGAACGAAGTTATACAGGCGGAAGGCCCTCAGCCGAACGAGACCATCAAAGACACCGAAATCGTACAGCATCCGGTTTTGGGATCCGGTTGGGTTTTCCTGAAACAGCAATGCCTTGACGGCGTCTGGTTCAATCCTGGTTTTGAATTCGGATACGGGGAAGACAAGGATTTCGGGATGCAGCTGCGCAACAAAGGCTTCGACATTCTCCTCGTGCCGTTCGTTCACGTGCTCCACCTGAAAGCGCCGATGGGCGGTTTCCGCGTCAAGCCGACGCATGCCTGGAAAGACGAACCGGTCCAGCCGAAACCGTCGCCTACGGTCATGCTTCACATGTTGCGGAACATGACTGAGGAACAAGTCCAGGGCTACAAAGTGGTCTACTTTTTCAAGAATTTCGGGAAAAGGAGCAAAAATCCGTTCAAAGATTTCTCAAAATTCAGGAAAGCCTGGAATCGCAGCGTATATTGGGCCAATGAACTTGGAAAGCGGTAATATGCGGTTTACGCTCATCATTTGCACGTACATGCGCCCGAACCAGGTGCTGTCGCTTCTGGAATCGGTGCGTGCTCAGACACTTTATCCGGATGAAATCATCATCGTCGACGGATCGCGTGATTCGCTTACGAAGGAAATTCTCCAACGCAATCTTTTCGACAACCTGAAATATCACCAGGTTTCGGATAAAGACAGAGGCCTGACGCGCCAGCGCAATTTCGGCATCGTCCATACCGATGTTAATTCGGACGTGATTTGCTTTCTGGATGACGATACGTTGCTCGAACCCGATTATTTCAAGGAATTGCTGCGCACATACGAGGTTTTTCCGGACGCGTTGGCCGTAGGCGGATATATCTCCAATGAGATCAAATGGGAAAAAGTGTCCCGTGATTACAAACCTCAAATCTCGGAATTTGTATACGACGGATGGAAGCGCAAAGACGCCAGCCGGTTTATAACACGTAAAAAACTCGGGCTCGTTTCGGATCTTCAACCGGCCGTCGCACCCGATTTTTCCAATGGTCGCAGCGTAAGTTTCCTTCCGCCATCGGGTAAGATATATAAAGTTGAACAACTTATGGGCGGCGTTTCCTCATTTCGTAAAAGCGTGTTCGATCTTCAAAAATTTTCCACCTATTTCGAAGGTTACGGCCTTTATGAAGACGCTGATTTTTGCTACAGATTGCTCAAACACGGTAATCTCTATGTGAACACGGCGGCAAAGCTGGAGCATCATCACGCACCCGGCGGACGTCCGAACCAGTACAGCTACGGTCGTATGGTCGTCAGAAACGGCTGGTACGTCTGGAGGGTGCGCACGCCTCGTCCATCGGCGAAAGCCCGGCTCAAATGGCACGCGGTGGTGTTGCTTTTGGCCGCCATCCGGTTTACAAACGCTATATTTGGCAAGCGCGACAAAATGAAGGCCCTGACTGAGAGCGCGGGCCGTTTTGCCGCCTATTTCGAATTGTTCTTTTCAAAGCCAAAGCTGCGCGACCAATAGCACATGAGATTCGCCATCATCACTCACGTCACCCACAAATTCCACGACGATCAGTATTTTGCGTACGGTCCGTATGTGCGCGAGATGAACGTTTGGGGCGAATTCGTCGATACGATCGAAATTGTCGGTCCGTCCGCAAATCAAATTCCCGATCCCATTGATCTCGCCTATCAAAATCCCAACGTTTTGCTGTCAGAAATTCCGGCCGTCGATTTGCTCGGATCCAGGTCGATTGTCAGGGCGTTGCTGTCTTTTCCGATCATTGCATTTAGGATTTTCAGGGCGATGGCCAAAGCCGATCATATTCATTTGAGATGTCCGGGCAATATCGGACTGATCGGATGCCTCGTGCAGATACTTTTCCCGTCCAAGCCCAAAACTGCGAAATACGCCGGAAACTGGGATCCGGAATCGCCCCAACCGTGGAGTTATCGTCTCCAAAAATGGATCCTGGGCAATACGTTTCTCACCAGAAACATGAAAGTCCTGGTATACGGTGAATGGCCCGGAAGTTCGAAAAACATCGTTCCGTTCTTTACCGCGACGTATCGTGAATCCGATAAGGAAAAACTGTCGCCGCGAACTTTTGAAAACGGTATCCGGTTTTTGTTCGCCGGATCGCTCGCTTCCGGAAAACGCCCGATGTATGCCGTACGATTGATTGAAAACCTGAAGAATTCCGGATACGACGTTTCGCTTGATTTTTTTGGAGAAGGCAAGCTAAGAGATGAACTGGAACGGTACATTTCCGATAAGCATCTAAGCGAATTCATCATTCTGAAAGGAAATCGTCCTGAACAGGAAATCAGGAAAGCTTACAAGCAATCGCATTTTTTGATCTTGCCGTCCAAAAGCGAAGGCTGGCCGAAAGTAGTGGCCGAAGCCATGTTCTGGTCCGCCGTTCCGCTTTGTACGCCCATTTCCTGCGTGTCCTGGATGCTTGGCAAAGGCGAAAGAGGCGCGCTGTTGTCGCTCGATCCTGAAAATGACCAACAGATTTTAAAGAAGCTGATCGACGACCGGTTGCGTTTCGAAAAAATGGCGTTGTCGGCACGGGAGTGGTCGCAACAGTACACGCTTGACCTTTTCCGGATCGAGATCAAAAAACTGCTTCAGGATGTCCGATAAATTAAATTATTTGCGATATCGGTCAAATGCAAATAGTTGCGCGATTGTAAGATTCGTTTTCTAAGTTTGTATCCGATGAGAATTCTCCAGATCATAGACTCGCTCGAAGCAGGCGGAGCCGAAAGGATGGCCGTGAATTATGCTGTTTCTTTGAGACGATCCGCGGCTTTTTCCGGAATTGCCGTCACGCGGAAAGAAGGGAGCCTCAAATCGGCTTTGCCGGACGATGTGCCGTATTGCTTCCTCGACCGCAAATCGACGTTCGACTGGAAAGCGATCGCAGAACTCCGCAAATTTTGTGTCGAAAACAAAGTTCAGTGGCTTCACGCCCATAGCAGTTCGTGGTTCCTGGCCGTTTGCGTGAAAGTGCTGCTTCCGTCGCTGCGGATTATCTGGCACGATCATTACGGCCTGAGCGAGTTCACTAAGGACCGGAAAGCCGGCGCACTTAAATGGGGATCGCTGTTTTTTTCGGGAATCGTATCGGTTAACGAAAACCTGAGGAAATGGAGCCTGACTACGCTTTTTTGCAGGAATGTCATGTATTTGCCTAATTTTTCAATATCCGATCCCAATCAAAAAAAGGAAACCGTTCTTAAAGGAGAATCCGGAAAACGTATCTTGTGCCTCGCCAACTTACGACCGCAAAAAGATCATTTTATGCTGATCGATGTCGCGCGCAGGATCAGTTTCAAGGATTGGACGTTTCATCTTGCAGGGAAGGATTTTGAAGACGATTATTCCCGATCGGTCAATAAAAAGATCACGGAATATAATCTTCAGGACAAAATTTTCATCTACGGATCGAGAAACGATGTGCAAAATGTGATATCCCAATGCGATATTTGCATTCTAACGTCGGCTTCTGAAGGATTGCCCGTAGCTTTGCTCGAATACGGATTTCATTCCAAGCCTGTCGTGGTGACGAATGTCGGCGAGATTCCGGCCGTTGTCAAAGATGGTCAGAATGGCTTTTCATGCGAATCCGGAGACGCAGAGAAGTTTGCGTCTCTTGTCGGGGAACTGATTGCCGATGAATCGCTGCGGCAGCAAATGGGAAAATCACTTTTTGAAACGGTGAACAGCGGCTATTCGGAAAATGCCGTACTGCAAAACTATATGAACTGGATAAAAAGCTTATGAACGCCGACGCAAAAAAGTATCTGTTTTTAGTAGGATTGCACTTACTACTGGGAGCCGTTGCGTCACAAGCGCACTTCGTGATTAAAATTCTGTCGACAGTCATATTCGTCCTGGGTTTTTACATCATAGCAAAAAACAGAAACAGGAACAACGAGGTGCTTTACGTTGCGGCTTACATCGTCGGAAACGAGGTTTTCCTGAGGATGACCGGCGCCAACGTGCTGTACGAGTTCGGAAAATACGCCACGATCATCTTTATTTTGCTTGGGGCTTTTTTTTCGGGATTTTCCAAAAACGGAACGCCGTATTGGTTCTTCCTGATATTGCTGATTCCCGGAATCATCATCGCCACTCAAACCTTGGGCCATACGGTCGAGATGCGAAAGATCATTTCCTTCAACATCTCAGGGCCGGTCTGCCTTGGGATAAGCGCGCTTTATTGCTATCAAAGACAAATCACGATGAAGCAGATGCAGGGAATCTTGCTCTGCATGGGATTGCCGGTTTTGTCGATCGTGTCGTATCTGAGCATCATCACGCCAGATCTGCGAATGCTCAACAGTACCGGATCGAACTTTCTGACTTCAGGCGGGTTCGGTCCGAATCAGGTTTCTACGATCTTAGGGTTGGGCATGTTCATCTTTTTTTCCCGCGCTTTGTTCAATTCGCCTTCCAAACTGATGATCGCATTAAACCTTTTCCTAACGGTCAACCTCGCTTTCCGGGGCTTGATCACGTTTTCGCGAGGCGGCATGATCACGGGAATGATTATGATCTGCCTGCTTATGGCCATTACGTATCTGCGCGTCAATAAAGGGGCGAAAAGCAAAATGCGTGTCGCCGTATTTTTATCGTTGTTCGTGTTTGCCGGGATCTGGATGTATTCCTCGTTCAAGACAGGCGGTCTTATTGAAAAACGGTATGCGAACCAGGATGCCATGGGCCGCGTGAAAGAGAAGCAGTTCAGCGGACGGGAGGAAATCGCCGCATCGGAAATCAACAATTTCCTTGAGAATCCGGTTTTTGGAGTAGGCGTAGGACGAGGATCCGAACTCAGAAGCCAGCATGGCGGAGAATTTGCCTCACATAATGAAATGACGCGGCTGCTGGGCGAACACGGCGCTTTGGGAATCGTGGCCTTGCTTGTCCTGGTGATCACGCCGTTGCTTTTGTATAACGAAAACCGAAACCACGTCATGCTTTTGTGTTTCATCGTCTTTTGGTTTCTTACGATCAACCACGCGGCCATGCGAACGGCGTCGGCGGCATTCGTATATTCACTTTCGCTCTTAAAGATCATACCAGATGCAAAGCCGTCGAATCCTGTACATAGGCAATAAACTGTCTTCTCACGGCAAAACGCCTACGGGAATCGAGATCCTGGGGCCATTGCTCGAACGGGAAGGGTTTTCGGTGCGCTATTCGTCTTCTAAAAAAGGCAAAGCATCCCGTATGCTCGACATGTTCCGGACACTTGTTATCCACGCCCCAAAATCTGGTTGCGTTCTCATCGACACGTATTCGACTGCGAATTTTTGGTATGCGGTCATGGCGGCGGCGGTTTCCCGGATGTTGGGCAAGCCGTACGTACCGATCCTTCACGGCGGGAATCTTCCGTCGCGACTGGAGAGAAATCCCGCAATTTCCAGGTTCGTATTCGGCAACTCGCTTATAAATGTGGCGCCATCGGCCTATCTCGAGCGAGCATTTGTGGCGAAAGGCTATAATGTTGCAGTGATTCCCAATCCGTTAGTCGGGGAACTGCCGGGCAGGGTCCGTGAGGAATTCCGTCCGAAACTGCTTTGGGTCCGATCGTTTTCTGATCTGTACAATCCGAATATGGCCATTGAAACGGCACGGATTTTATCGGATCAGTTTCCCGGCGTCCAACTTTGTATGGTAGGTCCGGACGTGAATGGCAATCAGGATACCGCACGCCAACTGGCCCGTAAATACAACCTGGATGTCGTGTTTACCAACCGTTTGGAAAAACACGAATGGATGCGACGCTCATCCGATTACGACTTTTTCATCAACACGTCCAATATCGATAACACGCCGTTCAGCCTCATCGAAGCCGCGTCACTCGGGCTTTTAATCGTGTCGACGAACGTCGGAGGCATCCCGTTTTTGTTCGAGGACGGGAAATCTGCAGCACTCGTCGAATCGAATGATGCCGGTGCAATGGCGCGCAACATATCAGACATGATCGGAAATCCGGCAAAAGCCAAATCGACGACGCTCGCCTCGATGGACTTTGCAAACGGCTTCAGATGGGAAGCGCTGCGTGAAAAATGGATCGAAATTTTAAAATTGGCTTAAACCTTTTTTAACAGAATTCGCTAACTTGCGGCCTCATTCACATGAAGATGGTCAGCGGAAAGAAAATGCATTTCGAGGTTTCGGAGAGGAAAATCCTGTTGAGGATTTTTGATATCCTTTCCGTGTTGCTCGTGCTTTATCTTATCGGGAAAGTGTTCGATTTCAATTACTTCGATATTTCTGAAGATAATTTCGTGTGGACTTTCGTGCTCGGACTCTACATCACTGCGATCGGGACGGTTTTCGAAATGTACAACCTCCAGGTGGCCAGCAACGAATTCCAGATGACTAAGAGCATCGTGCTGACGGCGTCGGTGACTGTGTTGCTTTACCTGCTGACACCTTTCTACTCGCCTGTGCTGCCGAACCGCGTCCAGATCGTATACTTTTACCTGGCCGTAATGGGCGCGCTTTTCATGTGGCGCTTTTTTTACGTAAAATTCCTGGCGTCGCACCGGTTCCTCAAGAATGTCGTTCTGCTTTGCGATCGCGACCAGGTACAGGAGCTGATCCAGGGACTTGAAAGTTCAGACCCGCATTACAAGGTGCTGGGTTACGTCAACACGGACAGCAATTCCCCTCACAGCACGGAATACAATTTTATCGATCATGTCGTTTCGGAAAACCTGGAATCGTTCGTCAG
>Ga0265798_10003273_pt1 | contig 23131 bp, 17 predicted proteins | sample P3T30metagenome_FD_192430 | JGI IMG/M metagenome (GOLD analysis project Ga0265798, IMG submission 192430) | Plant litter microbial communities from East Loma Ridge, Irvine, California - P3 T30 | ecosystem: Environmental > Terrestrial > Plant litter > Unclassified | place: USA: California... | reverse complement strand
AAGGTTTTACCGAATAAAAGACAAATATATTATTAATATAGGTTTAAATACGTGTTATTTTTAAAACAACACTTGTATTAGATGTATTTGCGTTAGGGTTTATGCCCACCTGCATCAAAAAATCTCCTGAATACTCTGCAGTAGCTACAACAGGTTTTTTGCCGGGATACACATTAATTTCTTCTACCCTGTATTTTTTGCCGGCCTCAAGCCCTTTAAGTTTTACTGGTAATAAGGTGCCGGTGTTATAGCGGTTGTTAACCATATAAGTAAATAGTACGGCCTGTGCCCCGTCCTGGCTTACATATTGTACCGAGGCAGCATCATTATCCCACGGGCTTTGCAGACGGTACTGGTTACCCTGCCATATTGTTTTGTTTAAGGCACCATAATTTTTAAGGGCTTCCTGGCAAAACTGCAAATCTTTTTCACTAAGGTGGCTCACCACAATATCAAAGCCCAGCTTGCCCATCATGGCAACATCTGTACGATATTTTATAGGCTGCTTACCCCAGTCTGTAACGTGGTTGCCCGATGCAAGCGCAGGGAAAAAATAAGAGTATTCCCATTGTATAAATATTCTTTCTAACGGATCTGTATTATCACTTGGCCAGTATTCTGTAAAATATTGCAATGCGCCATAGTCTACCCTTCCTCCACCGCCAGAGCAAAGCATCATGGGTACTGTAGGATATTTTTTGCGTATGCGTTCAAAAACTTTATAAAGCCCCTTTACATAATCAGTATAAAGGTTAGACTGGTTTGCACCAAGGTAAGATGAGTATGCATTGTATATTACAGCGTTACAATCCCATTTAATATAGGCAAGCTCCGGGTTTTTAGTAAACAGGTTGTCTACCACGCCATAAACAAACTCCTGAACCTTGGGGTTAGCCAAATCAAGCACCAACTGGTTACGGAAATAATATTCTGGCCTGCCCTCCTGCTTTATAACCCAGTCCGGGTGTTTTTTATACAAATCACTATCCGGGCTCACCATTTCCGGCTCAATCCATATACCAAATTTAACCTGGTTATCTTTAGCAGTTTGCACTAAAGAGGCTATACCATTGGGTAGTTTCTTTTTATTTTCGTCCCAGTCGCCCAGCGCGGCATTGTCGCTGTCACGCGGATGCGTGTTACCAAACCAGCCGTCATCAAGCAAAAACAGGTCAACACCCAGTTTTTTACTATCGCCAATAAGGGTTTTTAGCTTGGCCTCATCAAAATCAAAATAGGTAGCTTCCCAGTTATTAAGCAGCGTAAGGCGCTCGCCTTTGCCATCCAACAATTTATAGTTACGCGCCCAGTTGTGCAGGTTTTGGCTGGCAAGCGTTTTACCTTTGTGCGATAGCGTATGCCAAAACTTAGGCGTAGTAAAGGTCTCGTTCTTATTAAGCTTGTATGCTGCAGCGGCATTATTAATGCCCGAAATAATACGCAGGTTGTTTAGCGGGTCTATCTCAAAATCGTTACGGAAGTTGCCAGACCATTCCAGCCCGCCCATAAGCACATGCCCTTCATCTTCGGTAGCTGGTTTATTAAGCGATACCATAAAGCTTGATGGCTGAAACATGTTAGGCCTTGCGCCCAGTTTAGAATCAAGTGTTTTTATACCATGAGTCAGGCGTGTTTCTTCAGGGCGCATTTCTGTAGCCCAGTCGCCAAAATGCTGGTTTAGCCAAAAGTCGTTATTGCCTTTTAAATACAGGTTTGCCGAAGCATATTTGTTAAGCGTTATAGCGCCTTTTTCATTATTTTTTATAGTGCTCCATTGCTCTATAACATCAGTATCGTTATAGGCCACAATAAACAAATGCACTTCCACAGCATACACAGGGTCTTTTAAAACAATCTCGGTCTGAGATATGCCATTGCCCGTTGATGTGGTTTTATGGCTTACATAATGCAAGTCAAGCGATGTATTGCCGTTAGTATGTGTAATACTAAGTGCAGGCTCCAGCAGGTTTTTAGAACCTGATGGTGTATAGGCAGCGTTATAAATGCCGGTGTAATCAGTTCCTTGCTTATATTGTGCGCTAACAAAGCCATATTCGGTATCATTGGCAAGCTTCTCGCCAAAATAGATTGTATTTAGCTCTTTAGTTTCATTAACCTGAAACACAAGTGCATTGCTTTTTGTTGTAACCGGAATAATTTGCTGCGCAATAAGGGGCGTAAAACCACCCGCCAGTAAAAAGAGGACTGACGTAACAGACTGCCTGATATTTTTCATATAATAAGTTATTAATAGTTTTATTTTTTTCCGCTGGTGATACCCGGCCAGGTATCTGTGCGGAAAGATGATGCCGGCAGACCTGATGCATTTATCAGGTTGCCATCGGGGTTATTTGCCCAATTGTAACGTACTGCAACAGGATTTGCCACCACGGGTGACGAAACCACTACTTTATTTCCTACCACTTTAGCCTCGGCCCAGTGAAACACTTTATCTTCTCCTGCAATAGCAAAGCCTTTAAGCGTTGAAACGTTTGCCGACTTAATACCATCGTTAAAGTCAAATTCTACAGTAATGGCGTTACCTGTTTTAGCAAATGATTTATAAAGAGGCCCGCTATAAGGAATTTTTACCCCATAATTTTTAGCCAGGGCTATACGTGCCAGCCTCTCGCCTATTTCCTGTTTGTTTTTAGGGTGAATATCCTCGGCATCACCAATATCCGTTGCCACAATCATACCTATGTTTGGCAGTTTTAGCGGCATAGTTTGGGCCTCCCTTAATTCTGCCCACGTGGCATCTGACGGTTGCGGTTTAAACTGCATAAAATTAGCAAGCTGCACATAATAAAAAGGCAGGTTTTTATCGCCAAGCTTTTGCCTCCAGTCGTTTATCATAAGCGGGAAAAGCGTTTTATACTGCTCTGCCCTGTCGGCATTGCTTTCTCCCTGATACCATATGGCACCTGCAAATTTATATTTGAGCAAGGGATGTATCATGGCATTATATATAGCCGTTGGCCTGTTTTGTGCCTGCGGTATATAAGGCATAGGCGGCAGGTTTTTAACGTCTACGCCAGGCGCAAACTTCCAGTCGCCCGCAAGCGGATATGCTTTTCCTGCTACCATTAAAGCAATATTATCCGGACCATAAAGTCCGCCTCCGGAACCTGTGTCTTGTACCCTTATGGTTATTACGTTTTCTCCAACCTTAAGCACTTTAGCCGGAATGATGTATTTGCGTAACACATTATACCCTGACGTACTGCCTATTTCGGTACCGTTAACGTATAAATTATCATTGTCATCTGCATAATATTCTAAAGATGCATCTGCAGAAACGGTAGTAAGGTTAACCGTTTTCCTGTACCACACCACACCGTCAAAATCAGGTAATCCCTTGTTTTCAAAAAAAGATGGCACCGAAATGGTAGCCCACTTCGCATCATTAAAAGCGGGGTCTGCCCAAATGGCTTTGCCCTCTTTCATGCCCATATCGGCCTTTTGCATGTTCTGGTCCCAGGCCTTCATGTCAACAGCAAATTTTTGCTCCTGCGCTTTCCTGCTTTCTTCATCTTTCATACCGTCAAGCACGGCATCAAAATCATGAATGGTACGCAATGCCTCTGCACTGGTCCAGGCTTCTATAACTGTACCGCCCCATGAGCTGTGTACCAACCCCATAGGTATATTTTTTTCTTTATATATTTTTCTCGCAAAAAAGTAAGCCGTCGAGCTAAAATCGGCAATAGTTTGCGGGCTGCATACCTGCCAGCCGCCATGCTGCACCTTAAGTTCATCAAGCGGTACGGCACTTTCTATATGTTCTGCCTGCAACAGCCTTATTTGCGGGTAGTTTGCATTTTTAATTTCATCGGCATAATTAAGTACTTTGCCCCATCCTTCAAGCGGCATTTCCATATTGCTTTGCCCACTGCATAGCCAGACTTCTCCTATAAGTATGTTTTTTAACTGCACCACATCGCCATCATTTATAGTAATGGTGTAAGGCCCGCCGTATACAGGAGTTTTAAGGCTTACCTGCCAGTCGCCGCCTTTGGTTTTTACCGTATAGGTTTTATTATCCCAAGAGGTAGTAACTTTTACAGATGAGGCGTTACTCTCACCCCAAAATGGTACAGTAGCTTTTTGCTGAAGCACCATGTTATCTGTAAAAAAAGTAGGCAGCTTTACCTCCGCACTTGCCTCAACAGCAGCACCGGTAATTGCAGTAACCGCTAATAAAATATGTTTAAAAAAAGGTTTCATGTGGTTAAACGATTTAAGGTTTTACGATTTTGTACAGGCGGCCATCTTTGCCGCCAAGCTCTAAAGCTATCGTATTTTCCCTAATATTTTTAGTTTCTCCCGTAAAAATGTCTACAAGACTATAAGTGGCTCCTTTTGTTATGCCCAACCTTTCGAGCGGAAGGCTGTAATCTTTTTTAGCACTATCATAATTAAACACAGCTACATACCATGTACTACCTATTTGTCTTACAAAAGTTTCGGATGTTTTTTTACCTGTATCGCCTTCAACCGGCATAAACGCCTTTCCGTTTTCTACAATGGCAAGCATCTCTTTATTTTGAAGCCACGCTTTTGCCTTTTTACTCCAGTTGCCCTGTTTAGAATAATCGTCTCCGGTAATGAGCGTACCCGTAATTACAGCCGAAATAAGCCTCGCACGGTTTTCGCCTTCGGTTTCATCAGCAAACACAACATGGTCTGCGTCTACATAATTATAAGTATAGGTTTGCCACCAGCCATAGTTTACACTGTTTAGGGTATACTGGGTTTGTTCTATTGTTTTCCAGGCATCGCAGGCAATGCGGCGCATGTGTGCATAACGCGAAGTAGCCAAACTTGGCGATATTGCCGCATAAATAAGCATTTGCCCGTCGAGCACTTTTACAAGATGTTCCATACCCATTTTATAGGCTTGCATGCCGGTAGTTACATTTTTATCAAAAAATGCTGTCGACTCTGCTGCTGCGTGACCTAAAAAGTCAATTTTTATCATTTTAAAGCCACAGGCTTTCAGTTTGCCTATCATATAATCTACACGCTGCAACGTACCCGGATGCGTAGGGTCTATAGCACGTGCGCCATCAAACTCAAAATATTTATCGCCCGTTTTAGTCCATATATCACCATAGTTATAATTACTGCCCTCCACCTTACGGCTTGGGCCGTCTTTCCAGCCCCAGTCAGTAAACGGAGCCCAGTATACGCCTGGCTCAAGACCCTTACTTTTGCAGTAATCTGCAAACTGTTTCAGTTTAATAAAATCGCCCCTGCTGCCACCGCGGTCAAAATTATCCCAAAAAGAATCCAGGTCTACATAAGCCGTATTACCAACCCTGAATTGCGGAATGGAGTCTGCAAAAAAAGCTGCTACAGCTGTAGTATTTTCGGGAGTTATCTTATCCATAAGCACGCCCCAGCTATTCCAGCCCACAGGTGTAGGCTTATCCCAGTTCTTTACAACGGGTGGTTCAATAATTCGGTTGGCTTTAGCGTATGTTTCCATACCGGTACGCCAGTCGGCAAAATAGCCTACAAACATTTTAGGCGATGTTACCGTTGTTCCTTTTACCATGCCGTGGGCTATGCTATCTCGCGTAACGGCCTGCTCACTATAACCGGCCCAGGCGGTTAAGCTTACCTTTTTATTGTTATGAATAGTTTGCACGGCGCTTTTCCAAACCGTGTGCTCCAGCGACCCAATTATAAGCCCTTTTCGCGTAGCATTATTGAATAGCATACCTACTTCTGCACTATTATTTTTTTCGATACTGCTTACTGATTTGGATTCATAGCTAACAAAAGCATCATTATCAAACGGCACAAAAACCGTATACAGGTTATCTGCGCTATCAAAACCGGCCTGGGCATTTGTTAGCGGAGATAAATAGTTGGTCTCAATATTTTTACCCGACACTTCAACCTGCGTAATAAAGTACGCTTTATCATTATAGGTATAAAAAAACTGTGCTGCATCCGGTTGGCCAGTACCTTTATATGTAATAGTATACTTAACTCCCTTACCAAGCGCATCGGTAAAATTCTCTTTACTAATTTTTGGTGTTTTATAATCAGATGCCTTAACATTTTTACCGGCTACGCTAAACACAGCTCCGGCATTACTCAATAACGTAACACCATTATCTGTAACAGAATATGTTGCATTCAGGGTATTGAATATAACAGCACCTGTGTTGCCATAAGGCATTTTATATTCTTTTTGGCAAAAGGCAGATGTACATAAAAAACAAATGAGAAATGCAAAATGCATTTTACCTGTAAATGTAACAAGTGGTCTTTTCATTGGTTTTATTGGCTTGTTTTATTGTTCTATTCTATTCTACAATATTACAACATTTAATTAAAGAAAAAACGTTTTCTTAAAAATTTTGCCTCAAAATTTTTCTTCCGAAAGTTTATAGCTTATAAATAAACCACTTGAAAGAGGCGTTATTTATAGTTTCTTTAATCAACATAAAAGTTTTGTTGTGTAACTTTGTAAAAAGCATATTTAGGTATGGCTAAAAAAAACAGAAAGAGCGAAGAGTTCTGGAATACCCTTACACACGGCACGGGCGCAATACTATCTGTAGTAGCGCTGGTACTATTAGTAGTATATTCTGCCGTTTATGGCACAGCCATGCATGTGGCAGCTTCTATAGTATTTGGTACCAGCCTTGTTTTGCTATATACCGCATCAACTATTTATCATGCCGCATGGAAACTTAAATGGAAACGCCTGCTGCAAAAAATAGATCACTTGTGTATTTATGTGCTTATTGCCGGCACGTATACCCCCATAGCGCTGCTGGGCCTTAAAGGTACCTGGGGCTGGAGTATATTTGGTTTTATATGGGCCTTTGCCATTGCAGGTTTTATATTTAAGTTTTCTCCTTTACGCAGGTTCGAAAAGTTGTCTCTGGCTCTTTATGCACTTATGGGCTGGCTTATAATTATTGCCGTAAAGCCCTTGATAGCTAATGTGGCGCCCGGCGCACTGCTTTATCTTCTTGGCGGCGGATTGTGCTATACCTTTGGCATTTATTTTTATGCTAAAGAAAAAATTCCCTACAACCATACCATTTGGCACTTGTTTGTGCTGGGCGGCAGTGCATTGCATTTTTTTGGCATATTTATATATCTTATACCCTGATTTATTAAAAATTACTAACTTTATACATAGCTGCTAACGCTATTAAAATAGATTTATTTGGAAAATAATACAGATCCGTTTGTCTTTTTAAAGGGCGGCGGTGAAATGGGCAAACGCATCCGTAACTTTAACTGGGCTTCTACATCTGTGGGGGCTCCGCAATCATGGCCTCAAAACCTGCGTACTACGCTGTCGCTTATGATGTCTACAAAATTCCCAATGTTTTTATTTTGGGGCGATGAGCTTGTTCAGTTTTATAATGACGGTTATATAAAAATACTGAACTATCAGGACAGGCACCCCTCTGCACTGGGCCAAAATGCAGCACAATGCTGGGAAGATGTATGGGATATTGTGGCCCCTCTTATACGCACCGTGCAAGGCGGTGAAGACGTATATATGGAAAACCTGATGATAAATCACAGGCACCAGGGTACACGTAAAGATACATTCTGGACTTTTAGTTACAGTCCGGTTTGGGATGATGAAGGTGGCGTAAGCGGTGTTGTAGTTATTTGTAATGAAACAACCGAAACGGTTGAAAATATAAACAGCCTTAACCAAAGTAAGGAAGAACTGGAATTTGCCATTGAAGCTGCCGAACTGGGCATTTGGGATTTGGACCCCGCCACTGGAAAATTCACCGGAAATACGAGGCTCAAAAAATGGTTTGGGCTTAGTGCAGATGATGAGATTCCGTTAGAGCATGCCACAAATGTAATTGATCAAAAAGACCGCCAGAGGGTTATTGACAGTATTTATGCTACAATGCAATATAAATCTGGCGGAAAATATGATGAAGAATATACCATAAACAATCCTAAAACCGGAACTAAAAAAATAGTACGGGCACTGGGCCAGGCCTGGTTTGACAGTGATAAAAAAGCATACCGCTTTAACGGTACCCTACAGGATATAACCGCCCGCCGCAATGCACAGCATGAAATTGACAGGGCTAACCATCTTGCCGCACTGGCAACAGAAAGTGCAGGCATAGGACTGTTTCAGGTAGACCTGCATAATGGCAAAATTGAATACAACCGTGAGTTTGCCTACATACTTACAGGTGATAGCAACAAAAATCTTGATAACAGAGACGACTATTTATCTTACATACATAAAGACGACCTGCCCGCAAGGGCAATAGGTTTGAGTGAAGGAGACCGTACTAATAAATACCTGTATAATATTAGATCCGTATGGGATGATGGCTCTGTACATTACGTTACAATATCCGGTGCCCGGACCTTTGATAAAAACGGCAAGCCCCTAACCTTCTCGGGTACAATAAAAGATATTACAGATCAGGAGGAGCAACGCCTGGAACTGCAACGCAGCGAAGAGCGTTTTAAAGGTATGATTGAGCAGGCGCCCGTGGGTGTTTGTTTGCTTACCGGAAGAGAAATGATTATAGAAGTAGCAAACGAAATCATGCTTGATTTTTGGGGTAAAGATGCCTCTATAATCGGCAAACCTTTTGCAATAGCGGTGCCGGAGCTTGTTGGGCAGCCTTTTTTAGATATATTAGATAATGTTTACACCACAGGTGTTGCCCACGAAGGCAATGCCGAACCGGCAATACTCAATCAAAATGGTGTGCTGGATACATATTACTATGACTATACCTACAAGCCATTGTTTGATGAGAATGGACATGTTTATGGTATAATGGATATGGCTGTAGACGTTACCGAAAGGGTAAAGATTCAGCAGCGCATTGAAGAGAGCCAGCAACAGATACTTACATCATTTGAGCAGTCGCCTATAGGTATTGCTATACTTGATAAAGATAGCCTTAGATTTACCATGTGCAATCCTTTTTATGGAGAGCTTGTGGGCCGTACTCCCGAAAACCTTATTGGCAAAACTTTACTTGAAGCATTACCGGAGCTGGAAGGACAGGGCATTGACGATTTACTTTATGATGTTATAGATACCGGGACACCCTTAATAGCAAATGAATTTGGTGTTACACTCCTGCGTGACGGTAAACTGGAAGAAATATTTGTAAACCTTACCTACCAGGCGCGACGGGATAAAAATGGCACCGTAACCGGGGTATTTGTAGTTGCTACAGATGTTACGCAGCAGGTTGTATCACGCAGAAAAGTAGAAGCCAGTGAGGCACGCATACGCTCTATTATTGCGTCGGCACCTGCAGGTATGGGTCTTTTTGTAGGCCGTGATCTTATTGTGGAATTGCCTAACCAGACTTTTATAGATATTGTGGGCAAAGGTTGGGATATTGTAGGTAAACCGCTGCGTGAGGCAATGCCGGAGTTACTTACCGAAGGACAGCCGTTTTTACAGATACTTGACGATGTGTACACTTCCGGAAAGATGTTTCAAAGTTACGGATCACTGGTACAGATTGTTAAAAATGGTGTAATGACCTATAATTATTATAATATTACCTACACCCCACTGTTTGATGAAAATAATGAGGTTTATGCTATACTGGATATTGCTATAGATGTAACCGAAGCCGTAGTGGCACGCCAAAAGCTTGAAAATGCCGAGGCTACATTGCGGGGCGCTATTGAGCTGGCACATCTTGCAAACTGGAGCTACGACATTAAAAATGACATATTCAGTTTTTCCCCAAGATATATGGAATGGCTGGGTTTTTCTGAAAATACAAAATCTGCTGACCAAGCTTATAAACCACTACCGCCTGAATACAGAGAAAGTGTGGAAGCAGCTATTAAAGCCTCTATAGCACCGGGATCTAAAGGCATTTATGATAACGAGCACCCTATAATACACGAGCGCACGGGCCGTATGCGCATTATACATGCACAGGCACAGGTGTTTTATGACAGCCTTGGCAACCCGGAGTTTTTAACAGGCACCGCGCAGGATGTAACTAAAGAGCGTAAACTACAGCAACAACTGGAGTTTCAGGTACAGCAGCGCACAGAAGAACTGCAGGTTATGAACGAGGAGCTGGAGACTACTAACGAACAGCTGTTAATGAGCAATAAAGAACTGCAGCAGTTTGCCTACATTGCATCGCATGACTTGCAGGAACCATCAAGAAAGATAGCCATTTTTGCCAATATGCTTAAAGACAGGCTGGGCAGTGCTGATGAAAAATCAATTTTTTATCTTAATAAGATAAGTACATCGGCAGAGCGTATGGGTGTTCTTATACGCGATGTTCTAGGCTATTCTCAATTATCAAAAGAAGATGCCTATAAGCCTACTGATATCAAAAAAACTGTAGATGATCTGGTTATAGAGTTTGAACTTTTGATGGAGCAAAAAAACGCCAAAGTACATTATGATATGCTGCCGGTTGTAGAAGCCATACCGCTACAAATGTCTCAGCTTTTTGGCAACCTTATATCCAACTCCCTTAAATATTCAAGGGCGGGTGTAGCACCCGAAATATACATTAAAACAGAACAGATAAACGGGCAGCAGGCAGGTCAGTATCTTGAAAAAGAGCCTTTAAAAGCGTCTGTATATTACAAGATAGAATTTAAGGATAATGGTATTGGCTTTGACCAAAAATATGCCGATAAGATTTTTAATATCTTCCAGAGACTGCACACAAAAGAAGAATATTCAGGTACAGGCATAGGCCTTGCCATGTGTAAAAAAATACTGCAAAACCACGGGGGTAACATTCTTGCTGACAGTACCGCAGGCCAGGGCACAATGTTTACCCTAATAATTCCTGAAAAACAGGATATACATGAACCCATAACGTTTTAAATAAAAAAAGCGGCTCATTGTTTGAGCCGCTTTTTTATTATACGTATAAAATAGATTACTGTATTCCTTTTACAATTTCAAGAAAATCATTAGCCTTAAGCGATGCGCCACCTATAAGGCCGCCATCTACATCGGGCTTAGAAAAGATCTCTGAAGCGTTGTCCGGCTTAACGCTGCCGCCATAAAGTATAGACGTTTCTTGTGCCACAGCAGGGCTCACATTTTCTGCTACAAGGTTACGGATGAACGCATGCATCTCCTGAGCCTGTTCAGGGCTTGCAGTTTCGCCTGTACCTATCGCCCAAACCGGCTCATAAGCAAGTACTATGCTGGCCCAGTTTTCTTGTGATATATGGAAAAGACCCTCCCTTAACTGACTTTCTACCACATTAAAGTGGTTGCCACTTTGCCTGTCGGCAAGTTCTTCACCAAAACAAAAAATAATGGTAAGGTTGTGTGCAAGCGCAGTGTCAACTTTTTTAGCAAGCAGCTCATTTGTTTCACCAAAATAAGCACGCCTCTCAGAGTGGCCTAAAATAACAGTATTTACCTTAATACCTTTAAGCATATTAACCGAAACTTCGCCGGTATAAGCGCCGCTTTCTGCCTGGTGCATGTTTTGTGCGGCTACTATAATGCTGGTTCCGTGTGTTTTTTCTACCGCAGCCTGCAGGTTTACAAAAGGTGGCGCAATTACAATCTTTGCCGTTGTAAATTCAGGTTTTTTAGCCAGTAGTTCGTCAATAAGTGCTTCGGTCTGGCTAATATCGTTATTCATTTTCCAGTTGCCTGCAACAATCTTTTTTCTCATTATTTTAGGTTTTTTAAAGTCTCAACAAGTTTAACATCATCTGCCTCAATAGCTTTAAAGAGGGCAATTTTACCATCTTTATCTACAACCATGTAGCGCGGAATCCAGTCCAGCTTAATGTCGGCTGCAAAAGCGCCTTCATTCATTTTTTTGCCCACATGGTAGTTATCGCCATTGGCGCCATATTTTTTTATTCCTTCTTTCCAGCGGGTATCTTCGCGGTCATAGCTTAAAAACAAATATACCGCCTCAGGAAACTGCTCCTGCAGCTTGTGCACCTTAGGCATGCCTTTAATACAATCAGGGCACCACGATGCCCAAACGTCTATTACAACTGTTTTGCCTTTGTATTGTGCCAGTATGTCTTTAAACGCTATTTCTTTACCGTCAACCGAAGTCATTTTTGCGTTAAGTGCTTCAGCGCCAAAATTGGTTTTATCCTGCGCCTGCGTGCATGAAGCCATAGCAAGTAGTATTATGGGTAGTAAAAGTAAGTTTTTCATCTTTTTAATAAAATTTAATTATAACAAATTTACGACAAGCCTCTTAAACAAGCGGTACTATTTAAGACAATCTTATTTTAGGATCAAGGTAAGCATAAATAACATCTACAATAATGTTTATAACCACAAAAGTAGCCGCTATTACCAGTACACTCCCCATAATAACGGGCAGGTCGAGCGTATTGAGGGCTTCTACCACCTCTTTGCCCAGGCCGTTCCACCCAAAGATGTATTCTACAAAAACCGCGCCTGCAAGCATGCTGGCAAACCAGCCGGATATTGCCGTCACCACTGGGTTAAGCGCGTTTTTAAGCGCGTGGCGGCGGATGATGTTCAGCTCGCTGAGGCCTTTGGCGCGCGCGGTGCGGATATAGTCCTGCCCCATTACCTCCAGCAGTGAGTTACGCATAAGTTGTATAACCACGCCCAGTGGCCTTATGCCAAGCACTATGGCGGGCAATATAATGTTCTTCCACTTAATGTGAGAGCCTTCGCCAAAATCGTCTACCTCATATAGGCTACCGGTCATGTCGAGATGGGTGTATTCATGCAGTAAAAATCCGAAAACCCACGCAAACAATATGGCCGCAAAAAATGATGGCAGGCTCATACCCAGCGTGCTTACCAGTGCGATGGTGCGGTCTATCCAAGTGTCTTTGTGTAATGCCGAAACCACGCCCAGGGCTATGCCTATGGTAATGGCTATAACTATGGCAAAGCACGCCAGTACTACGGTATTGGGCAATGTATCGCCTATTACCTGAGTTACTTTTTTGCCGCTTTTCTGGAAGCTTTCGCGCAGGTAAGGGGTTTTTAAAACGGTAGTTGTACCGCCTATTGTAAGGAGTCTTGCTGCCGAGTATTTACCTTCTGCTAAAAAGGTGTAATCATCTGCATTAGTACTGTGGAACGACAGCGGCGAAAGATCATTTAAATAATAAAAATACTGGGTACTTATGGGCTGGTCAAAGCCATATTTTTTACGGATTTTGGCCAGCTGCTCGCTGTTTTCGTTTTGGTCGAGCATCATTCGGGCAGGGTCGCCGGGCAGTACCGTAAACAAAAAGAAGATGACCGTTACCACTCCAAAGAGCGTTAACAGCGCGTAGCCCGTTTTATGTAGCAGGTACCGAATCACACTTTTTTAGAGTAAGCCTGTTTAAAAAAGCGGATTAAAAACTTTACATTTATAAATGCTGACACCAGCATTAAGGCAATACCTAAAATTTTTAGGCAAAGGCTCAAAGTGTCATCCTGAATTTTATCTGATTGAAGTGCAATGATAAAGCCTATAAAATAAAGCACAACCCCAATAAAAAAAGGCCTGTATTTGCGTTTAGCGTCCATATTTTATTTTTTAATCGCCTGTTTTAGTTCAGAGGCTACAAACTTACGTTCGTTTATGCCGTCCCACTCCTTAATTTTATTTCCGTTGTACTGGTAAATAACGCCCGGTGTATCGTTTTGCATACCAATGGTCTTCCAGAATGTACCCACATCAAGCACTTTGTACGGGTACTGTTTACCCGCGAATTTAAAGAAATCCGGAATCAGGTCGGCCTCCTCATCCATAAATATGATCAACAATTCTGGGAAGTCTTTATCCTTCACCTTCATTTCTGTAAGCTGTTTGGCCGTTTCCTTACAATGCTCGCAACCCGGTGCAAAAAGCCCTATGATTTTTTTGCCATTATCAGCCGAAGCAAAATATTGGGAAAACTGAGATTTTACAGCCTTCGGCCCCGCATCTGCAACAGGAGCTGCCACCGCAGCCGCAGGGGTTTCTGCTTTATGGGTTGTATCGGCGGGCTGCTCTACTGCAGGGGCTTCAGCCGGGCTGCTTGCCGGATCGGGTACATCTGTTTCAATAGGTGTTAATGTAATTTCGGTTGCTTTTGGCTGTATGGGTGCCAGCATAAAAATAGCCAGTATACAGGCAAATACAACTGTTGTAACTACCCAAAAATTAGTACGGTCTACCCAGCCGTTAAGCAGTTTTAATAACCATACTAACAAGCCTATAGCTACAATGTTTTTTATAATGGCCTCAACCGGGGTCATGGGCAATAATGCACCAAAACAACCACAGTTACCGGCGTTTCCTTTAGTTGCAATTTCATAGCATAACTCTATTACAAATATGGCTAAAAGTGCTATGGTAGTGGGAATTATTATTTTTTTTAGGTAATGCGGCTGCAACAGCAAAAAACCAAGTGCAAATTCAAAACCGATAAGCGTACGTGAAAAATATACCGCAAGCCCCTCTGAAAAGCCCAGCGGGATAAGCTGTTTCATTTCAAAAGTGGTTATAGCAAAATAAGGTGAATCATATAATTTAGCCGTTGCCGATAGCAGGAATAAAAATGCTACTACTATGCGAAGGATTAACGGCAGGTGTTTTTTAATGTTTTCCATTGGTTATAAAGCTTTTTCCAAAAATAAGGCTTAAGCCTGTAGTATTTGTTAATGAGTTGTTATTGCGCAAACCCGGAGTGGATAAGTGCAAAAACAGCATAGTTAAGCATATCCTGGTAGTTGGCATCAATGCCCTCGCTAACCAGCGTCTTCCCTTTGTTGTCTTCTATCTGCTTAACGCGAAGCAGCTTTTGTAGTATCAAATCAGTTAGCGAACTTACGCGCATATCGCGCCAGGCCTCGCCATAATCATGGTTTTTGGCCAGCATCAGGGTCTTGGTAAGATGAACTTTTTCGTCATACAAACGTGTGGCTTCATCGGTTTCAAGGTCGGGCTGGGTAGCAACGCCAAGTTCCAGGTTAATAAGCGCCATAATACTGTAGTTGATGATAGCAACAAATTCACCTGTTTCGTCTTCGTTAACCATGCGCACCTCGTTTTCCTGAAGGCTGCGTATGCGCTGGGCTTTTATAAAAATCTGGTCGGTTAAAGACGGCAGTCTCAGTATGCGCCATGCCGCACCATAATCGGTCATTTTATTAATATAAAGCTGCCTGCAAACGCCTATAACGCGGTCGTATTCCTGTGAGGTGTTACTCATTTTAAGTGCTATCTTTGTAATGAAATTTTTTCAAATGTACTAAAAAAATAGCTTATGTACATCAACTGCAACGGCAGGCTTTTAGACCTTTCTTCACCCAAAGTTATGGGTATCCTTAACTGCACACCCGACTCTTTTTTTGACGGTGGCAGCTACCACAATGAAAACGAACTGCTTGCACAGGCCGGCAAAATGCTGACCGAAGGCGCCACTATTATAGATGTAGGGGCTTACTCCTCTAAGCCTAATGCCGAATTTGTGAGCGAAACTCAAGAGCTTGAGCGTATTGTGCCGGTGGTTGAGCTGGTTTTAAAGAATTTTCCGGACACTATTATTTCGATAGATACGTTTAGAAGTAAGGTGGCCGAAGCATGCATACAGGCCGGGGCCGCCATTGTGAATGATATTTCAGGAGGGCTACTGGATGAAAATATGCTGGAAACTGTGGGGAAACTGCGTGTACCGTATATAATGATGCACATGCGCGGCACCCCCCAAACTATGGTCAAGCTGACTGATTATGATGATATTGTGCAGGAAATGCTGCTGTACTTTAGCCAGCGCATAGCCGAAGCGAGAAAGCACAATATAAACGATATTATTATTGACCCCGGCTTTGGCTTTGCCAAAACGCTACAGCAAAATTATGAGGTAATGAGCAAGCTGGAACTGTTTAACATTACAGGGCTGCCGCTGCTATCGGGTATATCGCGAAAGTCGATGATCTATAAACTGCTGGGTAGCAACCCGCAGGGGGCGCTTAACGGCACCACCGTGTTGAATACTGTATCTTTAATGAAGGGTGCTAAAATACTACGCGTTCACGATGTTAAGGAGGCTGTAGAGGCAGTTAGGATATATGAGGCGATGTTAAGCTAATTTAAAAATGCGCTGTTATGAAATCAATCTTAGTAATGCTGCTTATATGCTGCGGTGCGTTTGCGCAGCAGGGTACTTATGTTTCGCCACCGGTGCATGAAACTTTTGATCGCGGAGAACTTATAATGCGCGCTACCTATAACGACAGCATTATGCCACGTTATATTGATGGGGCTTTTTATTATATCAATCCTAAAACCGGTAAAAAAATATTTGAAACAGGTTTTGAAACCGCGTATCCTTTTAACGAAAAATGCGCTATTGTGAAGCAGCATGGAAAATGTGGACTAATAGGACTTGACGGTGCTTATATAGTAAATCCTGAATATCATGGTTTTGAATACGCAAATGCATACAAATCATTGGTATTTAGTAAAATTACACCTGACCTTGAGATTGAACTGGTAGAGGTTAGCCTTATCACACTTAAGGCAACAAACATTATTGAGGGCGAGATACCGCCTGGATATTATGGACAGGAATATTACAGGGGAGGATATGTAAGTAACATGCAGGTCTATAAAACCGGTAATATTACTGCAGGGAAATTAACAATTGACACTATTTTCAGTAGCTATAAGGTAAGGGTAACACCCTTAAAAAATAAGCTTGAAGTTAGGTTTGGCAGTTTTCCTGATGTGGTTTTAACTGGCGATGAACTTGGCTATCATTATACTGTACAGCAGCCATGCATTGCACAACCTGCCCCTATGCTTGCAGTAGGCGTGCGCGATGATACTAAATGGGTATATTATGTTCTGCAACATAATGGCACTTTTAAAAAAGTCGCTGAAAATAAATATAGGCCTGCCCTTCCTGTTATTAGTATTACCGAGGATCGCGAAATTTTAGTTATGCACAAAAACAAGTTCAACATCATTTATGATGACGGTTCTATGCTAAGCCATGACTATGATTTTATAAGCGGCAACATGGCTGTAAGAGAAAAGGATGTATATATTGTTGATAAAGGGGTAGAATATCTATATTACAAATGCAAATTGTAAATATAGAACCCATCAAATATATTACAGGTATTTTTTACATCTGAAAATTTTAAGCGCATCCACTTAAATCAGACAATTTAAAATTGCAGTAGAAATCAGATTCCCCATGATTTCCAAATGCCGGCTCCATCTCAGGACGAGATAAAACGTTTTAGTAATCTACCAAAAGCTTGTAAAACAACTCACGAAAACGTTTGATTTTTTATTTTGAAAATGTAGCGGGGCAGCTATATTTTGAATTAAAATGTGCTTCAATTAGTCCGTTTTTAAATGTATGATGGGTTTTTGATAAACAGCTATTTTGCAATCCTGATAAAATAGCCGCGTAATTTTATCAAAACCAAAATATTTATCAACCAAACATTTTACACATGAAAAACAAACTACTACTGGCAAAGGCCTGCATGTCTTTGCTTTTACTGGGCGGTGTTGCCACACAGGCACAAACAGTAACCCCTTGGCTTACTAAAGGAGACCAGAGCGCCCTCCTGGCACAACAGGGCACTGTAAACTTTGGTGGTAACAGCGGCACTAACGCCAACACCATTACCGTAACACCTGGTACTACCTATCAAACCATCGACGGGTATGGCTGGTGCCTTACCGATGGCAGCGCACAGGTAATTGCCGGCCTTAACGCTACACAGCAAAACAACCTGCTGCAAGACCTTTTTAACCCCAGCACCGGTGTTAGCAGTAATGTGGTGCGTATAAGCATTGGCGCATCTGACTTAAGCCAGTACACCTACAGCTATGATGATACCTATGGTGATACAGCGCTAAACAACTTTAGCCTTAACGGGTTTACAAATGATTATACTGTGCCTATCCTTAAAAAGATACTGGCCATTAACCCCAACATCAAGATACTGGCCACACCATGGAGCGCACCGTACTGGATGAAAAGCAACAACGGCTGGGTGGGCGGCAGCCTTTTAACGGCGAACTATAGTGTATATGCAAATTACTTTGTAAAATACATGCAGGCCATGCAGGCGCACGGTATAAAGATTTGGGCTATTACACCGCAAAATGAGCCTGAGAACCCTTACAATGAGCCCAGCATGACCATGAATGCAAGCGAACAGCAAAATTTTATTAACAACAACCTGGGGCCGGCGCTGATGTCGGCAGGATTTGGGTATGTAAAAATTATTGCGTTTGACCATAACTGCGATAATACCTCTTACCCTACCACAGTGCTTAATAACAGCCCTTATGTAGATGGCGCCGCCTTTCACCTGTATGCCGGTGATATTTCGGCAATGACCACCGTAAAGAACAATACCGGAAAGAACGTCTATTTTACTGAGCAGTACGTGGGCGGCCCGGGCAACTTTAGCGGCGATTTTGGCTGGCACATGCAAAATATCATAATTGGAGCCTCTAACAACTGGGCCAAGGTTGTTATGGAATGGAACCTTGCTACCAATACCTCTTATGGACCACGCACAGCGGGTGGATGCACTAACTGTATGGGCGCGATTACGGTAAACAACAGCAGCAGTTATACTAAGAATTCGCCCTACTACATGATTGGGCAGATATCTAAGTTTGTAAAAAATGGTGCAGTACGCATAGGCACAAGCATTAGCGGATCGGCTGTTAAAGCGGTATCCTTTAAAAATAACGATGGCTCTATTGTAGTGGTGGCTTACAATTCATCGGGTTCGGCCACCAGCACTAAAATTGTAGTGGGCTCTAATGCCTTTACCTACTCCATTCCAGGTTCATCGGCAGTTACCTTTAAATGGGCCAGCGGCAGTAACCAGGGCTTTGCGGGATATTATAATGTTATATCTAAGTCAAGCGGAAAAGGCCTTGATGTGGCAGGAGCATCAACGGCAAGCGGTACTACCATACAACAATGGGACATTACCGGCGGCGGTGGCAATAACCAGCGCTGGAGGTTTGAAAGCGCAGGAAATGGCCAATATTACATCCGAGTAAAAAGCACTAACATGTACCTTGCGCTTGCCGGCAACAGCGCCGCAGATGGCATACTGGTGCAGCAAAAAAGCTTTGCAAACGATAATTCTTATAAATGGACGGTTACCAGCGTGGGCAGCGGTTATTACAAAATTGAGAACGTAGCCGGCAACAAGGCACTGGATGTAAAAGATAACTCGCTGGTTAATGGCGGTGTAATGCAGGTATGGGCATATGGTGGCGGTAACAACCAGCAATGGCAGCTTAACCAGGTTGAAACCAATGCCCGTATGATGGCGCCCGGCATGGAAGAAACCACGGGTAACGAAGTGGTAAGCATGTCTATCTTCCCAAATCCGGCAGCTGATAAAATTACTCTTGTTACACAAGAGGCAGGCACTTACACTGTAATTGGCCTTACCGGCAATACTATATCAACCGGAGACGTTGTAAAGGGTGAAAACGCGATTGATATTAACGGACTAGCCAGCGGTTATTATATGGTAAAATTCGATAATGGCATGGGCGGTACGCAAACGCTTAAACTAATAAAAGAATAGTCTAAAATTTTTATTGATTATTTATTGCTGAACCTCATCGGAGAATTTTTCCGGTGGGGTTTTGTTTTGTCCTGCCAGCTAATTTAGAGACAGGCTGTGCGTGGCTCCCGACCTGATACGTAAGACAGGCCGCCCCTGTCTCTACAGGATACCCCAATAAAAAAAGGCCGCCCAATCAGGCGGCCTTAAAGTATATGCGGTGTATTAAACTATTTAACGTCCATTAGTTCTACGTCAAAAATAAGGGTAGCATCCGGTGGTATAACGCCGCCTGCACCGCGAGAGCCGTAGCCCAGGTGCGATGGTATTACAAAACGGGCTTTATCGCCTACCTGCAGCAGGGCGATACCTTCGTCCCATCCTTCAATAACATGCCCTTGCCCTAACGGGAAATCAATGGGCTGCTTGCGCTTGTATGATGAATCGAACTCTGTGCCATCGGTTAAAGCACCTTTATAATGCACCGATACTTTTTTGCCTTTTTCGGCTTTTGTACCGTCACCTTTCTGGATTATCTTCCAGCGCAGGCCGCTTTCGGTCTTATCAAAGCCGGCAGCAATTTTATCTAACGCTTCGTCTGCCTGTTTTTTTTGGTCGGCAATACGCTTTTCGCGAGATCCTTCAAACGTGCGGAATGCCTCAATAGCATTCCAGTTTTTAGCCTCTTCGCCTTCGCGAATAATTTCAAGCGACTCAATTTTATCGCCCTGTGCAATGGCATCAACCACATCCTGGCCTTCTACCACATTACCAAACACAGTGTGTTTGTTGTCTAACCATGGTGTAGCCACGTGTGTAATAAAAAACTGGGAGCCGTTAGAGCCGGGGCCGCTGTTAGCCATGCTCAGTACGCCGGGGCCGCTGTGCTTAAGTTCCGGGTGAAACTCATCGTCAAACTGGTAACCCGGGCCACCTGTGCCTTTGCCCTGAGGGCAGCCACCCTGTATCATAAAATCAGGAATTACACGGTGAAACGCAAGACCGTTGTAATATGGTTTACCTTGTGGTTTTTCGTGGTTTTCAAGGTTACCCTCAGCCAGGCCTACAAAGTTACCTACTGTACCGGGTGTTTTATCGTGTGTAAGCTTCACCAGGATGATACCTTTAGAAGTATTGAATTTTGCGTAAATGCCGTTTTCCATTTGTTGTTTTGTTTTGTGACGGCACAAATTTACAAAATTATTCGCACTGAAATGTCATAACAAAACGGTAAATTTGGCTAAACAAACTTCTCCATGGAAGGGTACTACCTCTATAAGAAATGCGCACAATGCGACAATACTGATTATTTTGTACTTACTAAAGTGCAGGCCGCATTTGGGCAATATCCTGTTGCAGATACTATAAAAGCGCCCTGCAGTTCATGCGGTTCTGTAAAGTTTTTTGCAACGGGCAGTAACCAGCCCGATGCAGATAAAGAACTGCTGGATATTTGGGGGTATGATGAAAGCCTGCATTTTTCTGACCAGGATGAAGAAATAATTTTGGCCGATATAAAATATCTCAATCTGTTTTTAGATGCTATAGATAACAGCAGTTATCTTCAGTTAAAAAAAGACGGTTTACTTGCAGCACTATGCATACTGTATTATGACAACGCCGCAAACAGCGAAGAATATACCGATAAAGATAATGCACTTCGCAAAGCAATTGCCGATGCCGTACTGCCATACCTTAAACAACGAGAAGCCCTTATTAAAAACATACCCGGCTGGATGCTGTGGGAATATATAACAGATATAGTGTATCCCGCTATAGGATTACCGCTAAATATGAGTAAAGAAAAACACTATCTAATAACAAACCAGTTGGCCTGGGATGCCAAAACAGCACATCATGTGGCATCTGACTTTTATGATATGCCCGGTTTTTTAGCGGGGAAAAATACGCTGAACCAAATTGAACTGGAGCTGCTGGGCGATGTGCGCGGTAAAACCGTGCTGCACCTGCAATGCCATTTTGGACAGGATACGCTGTCCTTCTCCCGTATGGGGGCTATTGCTACAGGTGTTGATTTTTCTGAAGCTGCGGTTGATAAAGGCCGCGAACTTGCAGCACAGCTGGGGCTGGACACGAAATTTATTTGCTGTGATGTATATAGCCTACCCGACGTTTTGAACCAGCAATTTGATATTGTGTTTACCAGTTATGGCACCATAGGCTGGCTGCCCGATGTTGATAAATGGGCAGCGGTAGTATCTAAATTTTTAAAGCCGGACGGTAAATTTGTGTTTGCCGAGTTTCACCCAGTGATATGGATGTTTGATAATGATTTTACTAAGGTTACCTACAATTACTTTAAAGACGAGGCCATTATTGAGGAAGAAACCGGTACCTATGCCGAGAAGGAAGCCGACCTGCGCAACGAAACCATAAGCTGGAACCACAGTATTAGTGAGGTGCTGGGAGGGCTGCTGAATCATGGGCTTACACTTGAAAAATTTAATGAGTATGATTATTCTCCCTACAGCTGCTTTAGCCACCTGGAGGAGTTTGAACCGGGTAAATTCCGCGTAAAGCATCTTGGCAATAATATTCCCATGGTATATTCTATCTTAGCTACTAAAAAATAACGTCAGCGTTACGCTTCACTCGGCGCATAGCCAAACTGTTTTTTAAAGGCATAAGAAAAGTGCGAGAGGTTTTCGAAGCCTGCTTCGATATATACTTCATTGGGCCGCAGCTTTTTATTTTTCATTTGGTAGTGCGCCAGCTCAAGCCGCTTTTGTGTGAGCCACTTTTGCGGGGTGGTATGAAAGGCTTTTTTAAAATCGCGCCTAAAGGTGGTAAGGCTCCTGCCGGTAAGGTAACTAAACTTTTCCATGTCCATATTAAACATAAAATGCCTTTCCATAAAGCCTGTTAGCTCTATTTTGCCGGGCTCCTCAAAATTTGCCAGTAGGCTGTCAATATCCGGAGTAATGGTGCGCAGTATGGTTATGGCCTCGGTTATTTTAATGTCGGCAATTTCTTCGGGCAGCTGCTCCCCTATCTCAAAATACGGTATAAGCGATGCCAGGCAGCTTTGCAGCAGCGGGTGGGCAGTAAAGGTAAATATACCCGGTAATGGTGTGGCATTCTCTTTTACCTGCCTGTTTTTATAAAAGTTCTTGAGCCTTTGGGCCGTAAGGTGCATAACAACCGATTTGTGCGGCTGCCCCCCGGTGGGGCTGTTTATTATGGTGGCCATACGGTGGCGGGGTATCAAAAAGATATCGCCTGCTGTAAATAAATAGGCGCCATCAGTCATTACAATTTTTGTTTCACCGGATATGAACCAAATGAGCATGTGGTCGTTAAAAACAAGGTCGTCTACAGAAAACCCACCTTTATAGGACGACAACTTAATTTCGGGGGTTATATATATTGACTCTCTTTTCATAACGTATAAAAGTACAAAAAGGGCCGCAATATCAATTGCAGTCCTTTTAATTAGGCCCGTTACTTTGCCTCAAAAGCAACGCCGGTCATTATTTCACTCTTTTTCCAAAGCTGGATTGCGTTGTTAGCATCTACCGCATAAGGCTTAACCCCTTTAAGCGTAGACGGATCATTATATACATGCAC
>Ga0265798_10003272_pt1 | contig 23132 bp, 18 predicted proteins | sample P3T30metagenome_FD_192430 | JGI IMG/M metagenome (GOLD analysis project Ga0265798, IMG submission 192430) | Plant litter microbial communities from East Loma Ridge, Irvine, California - P3 T30 | ecosystem: Environmental > Terrestrial > Plant litter > Unclassified | place: USA: California... | reverse complement strand
TGAACGGCTGGCTCATGCCCAACCTCTTCTTCCACATGACCACCGTGTACAACATCCTGCGCAAGGAGGGTGTGGAGCTCGGCAAGATGGACTACCTCAACTCTTACATCGGCCAGTACGTGTCGCAGTAGATTCTCGCGTCAGAGTCCGATGAGATGAAGATATGAAAATGAAAGCATTGACATCAATCTGGTTTCATGTTCTACGATTGAAACGCGTGCAATGACGAATCAAACTGTAGTGTACGTGGCCTGGGACGATCAAACGTCCAACAGCACAAGCACATTTGAGTCCGAGCTAGGGCTGGTGAATCTTGGCTTGAACTTCCATGCTGTCTCTTTGCGAGTTTCCAATCATAATAGCTAATCATACAGAGCTTGTTCGGCCGTGGTACAGTAGCGTTGTTGCGCCGTCAAATGCTTCATAGGGTTTTCTCGACGTGTCCGTTGCCTGACCAAAGAACATTAGCACACTGATTCAACCATCAAGATACGGAAGGTCCGCAAGATAGCGCAACGCAAGATTCACTCACCCTTCCAAAACTCCTTCGGCACCTCATCCTTCTTCACGTCTTCATTACTGGCCTGGTTGCTCGCTGTCTCAGTCCTCTGGTCCATCTGTCTGTTGTGCTCCCGCACCTCCTGCGACTCGCTCTCCTTGGAAGGCGGGCCGTCAGGGTTGTAGATCTTAGGCTGCGGGGCGCCGTTCTTCTGCGACGACGACTTTTCCTGTTGTTGCTGCTGCTGCTGCGGTTGTTGCTTACCTTTCTTCGACTGCTCGGAGGCGTTGCCGGAGTTGGAGCCCTCCTTGCCGCCCTTGGTCGGTCCGGCGCCGCTGCCCTGGCCCTCCTTGGGCGGCGGCGGGCCGGGGTGCTCGAGGTCGGCGGAGGGGTTGGCGCCCTGCTCTTGCGGCTTCTCGCCTCGGGGGTCGCCTTTGCCGGAGCCGTAGTCTGATGTGGCGAGGCTGCGGGTGGTGATGGAGAAGGCGGCGCGTTGGGTGCGGAGGGCTGGGGTGCCAATGGCCTGGAATTGGCGGAGGGAGGTTGCGCGGAGGAAAGACATGATCGTTGTGAGTCGTGAGGGTATCGAGATTGGAGTGATGGGATTGAATGGATTGGGGATTGGTGAGTAGAAGTGTCGTCGAGAGTCGAGCAGTTTGGAGTGTTTGGCGCTTGAGTCTAAGTGTTCTTGGCGTAGAGCTTGGAGTTCACGAAGGATCGAGTTGTGTTGTGTCGTGCTTTGCGATGATTATAGAATGGTGACGGGGTGGTGACGATGTTATAACATGGAGCTTGAGCTTTGACGGGTCAAATGTCCATGACGCAGGGACGATCGGGAATGCAGATCTCGAGTGAACAAGGAACAACACCCATATCGCAAACTCAAACACGACACCTGCGCAAGTGGCTAACGCTACGTCTGCATTTACATATGCCGTTAAAGTGCGGATGATGTTCCTGACAGTCGAAGAGGACTTTAATATCGTCGTTCTCTCACCTTCAACCCATGACAACAATTGTGGCTGTATCGATATCGTTGACTTAGTATGAGAACAGGTCCTCTCTTTCCAACGCGAGACAGAGTACTCTGTGATGTGCTGAGACATGCTCACCTACTAGGGGTAGTGATGAAATCGAGAAAGGAATGTGTCGTTTTGTAGAGACGTATATGATACGATGCCTTTAAGGCTTCGAGTCATCGTGTGTATGATAAGTACTGCTGAGGCTAATATGTTCAGTGCATCCCTCTTCGTTAAGAATGTCGGCATATGATGGTGATATCTCCTGATGTCGAGTCGTTTCGATTGTTGCCTCCCAAAGAGAGTTCAGGTCTTTGAACGATCGAGGTAAACACACCAACACAAACTGTGGAACTTGGTGGAAATCAATTTTAGCTGTAACTTGATACAACCTACTAGAAATCCTCGATGCAGAGCACATACAATGGAGACCACAGCATTTGTTGATCTGCAAATGGATTAATCAAAGCAACAATGTATAATGTTCCTAACTAAATCGCAGATATCGCCAACAAAGGAGGGAAGTTGTCAACACCAACCCTAACCCTCCTATTGGGAAGAGAAAGAAGCGACAGATCGATAAGTTATATCTTCTGCTACGCTACGATGGATCAAGATTCGATTCTGGTCTCTTGGGGTATTGTTCCCCGCACATACTAGTAGGGTTGACGGATCACCAAGTATATCCCTCTCAGTGAATTTCGAATAATCAACCCGGTTCGGAGCCCAGAGGTAGTACGGCCTTCGGATGGAAGCCAGGGGCAGTGACGGTACGAGTGTCTGATAACCATGGTAATGCGTACTACAAGCAAGCGCCGCGCTATGTGAGGTATCGTGCGATGAACAAAACCAAGACCAAAGACTGAAACCATTTCCCCTCTCCTTCAATCACCATTTCCCTCACTTTAGATAAAGAGCGAGACCCACCCATCCACCAACTCCTCGAGACTATAAGTACTCATCATCTTGCATAAACCCATACCCCATATCATCCACAGCATCCACCAAACTCGCCGTGACCCTCGCAGCAGCAGACGCAGTTGTCGCCGCAAGCTTGCCACCCCATCCCGAAGTCCAAGCCGAGTCCACGCGGTGCTGCGGGTACGCAGCCTGCCATCTCCTGTACTCGGCTTCCAGATCGCGTTCCGGAGGCCCGCCAAACACAGCGTGGAAGCCTGCTGTAAACGACGCTTCTAGACCTTGCAAGACAGGCTTCCATATGGGTCTAAAAGGTCGGAAGAGCAAAGTGGGGATGACGAATGGATATTCTGGTGCATCCGGGTTGACGCCAAAGCCTGTCATGTACTCGGCGTAGAGAGGGTGGCAGTAATACATGCACAGCATATTCTCCAGAGCATTCCATAGGGCCCAAAGTAGAACCAGGATTCCCAACCAGGTCGGGCGAACACCCAATCTGGAAGAATCGTCGTAGTAATAGAAGTTGCTCCGCAGCTCTGTCCAGAGACCAGACCAGACGCTGTGGTACGAGCCGCCGCAGTGTTCGCACGCGGTCTTCCGATCTCGGCCAGGTTTGACGATCTGCTTTGGTGCTGGGGCCGTGGTCTTCGGTTGCGGCACTTCTGTTTGCGATGTTGATTCCCACTTGTTCTCAACCCTCTGGAGCCCGCGGTCGGCGTCTTTGATGCTCGTGCGAGCAGCGCGGAGATGCCTGTTCATCGCCTCGATGGCGAGATCCTCTTCCCGTCGGTCTTTTTCTGCTTGCGTGAGTGGACGGCCATCTTCCGGTCTCTCGATAGCCTCTTCTTTGGCGACAGCTCCCACGTCAGACGACAGAATCGTGTCCGTCGGATCGGCGTTAGGATGTATGATGTCTTCCAGGGACTGTATTGTTGCATCGCCGAACGGACCGTTGGGATCTTTACGCGCATCTCTTACTATATCCTCTAGTGCGGATTTTGGACGATCAGACTGGCCAGCTCGGCTGGGCTCCGCAATTCGCGCTTTCTCAGGAAGCGCGTCGTGGGACGGTTGTGCAGACACTCCGGTTGGAGCGGACCTGTGTGATGGCAGAGTTGGTCGCGTGTCTTTTGGAAGAGCCGGCGTGTCCACCCAAGCACCTGTTACGACAGGCGTTTTCTCGTCGAGCGATCGATCTTTTGGCATTGGTGTTTCATTCGAATCCAGTTCCTCAATTCGAGGTCCTTTACCAGCACCCGTGTGGTCCGGACGCAGTCTTTCCTCGCCCTCTTGCCGTGCACTGCTGCGATTCCTCCAAGGGCGTTTTACAGTCGACTGATCCGACTTTGCAGGACCTTCCTCAGTTCTGTGTTGGCGTGAGACATATTCTTGCTCTCCAGGTGCTGCATCGTCTCCATTGGGCCGTGCAGCATCCGAGCTGGATGCGCCGGGGCTCGGAGACATACTTGTGGCAAGGCGTTGTAGGAGGTGCAGTGACCCGCTCCGTGCCTGCGAAGGGCGTTGCTGTTGCTTGAACGTAACAGCCCGTGCAGTCCGATCTGAGATCGTGACGGTCTCGCTGGCCTTGTAGGAAGTGCTGTATGTGTCCTTCACAGGTAGGTTCTCCTTGTTGCCAATCAGAGCACTCCTGCGAGCCATACGAGCCGCTCGAGCCTCGGCAAGTGATGTAGTCGTAGGTCGCTCTGAATCGCTGGCCTGCGTTATAGCGCGAGTCTCATTGGAGTGAACATCGGTCTCGCGATCTCGCAAATGTCTGGTGTTTCGATTTGGTGATCGTTCGGAAAGGAAATCCTGTCGAGAGTTTGCGGCATTCCACTGCTCCAGTCTGTCCATCGTATGACGCGACATCTCGTTGGATCGGTTTGTCGATGTGATTGCAGCCGGCGTGGAAGCCAAGAGAGACAGTTGGCTAAAGCCTTGGTCTTCGCTGTCAATGATTTGCCGAAGTGTAGCGTTCGCGTCGCGGAGAGTTGGAGGTTGAGAATTCGGGCGCTTCCTCCTCATAGAAGGAGGCGTGTTCTCCATGGAGATGGCGTGCTCATCCCCTTGACTCCAGACATTATCATTTGCGTAAGAGGTTCTAGGCCGTGCGTCCGCCTCCTCCTCTGGTGTCAACAATCCTCTCCTGCCCACGTTGACATTCCCCTCCGACGATTCGCGTATTTTCCGCATCCATCCCCTATGCGACTTTGCTCGAGTACCCCAGTCTCTTGGTACATTCAAAGGCGGATTGGAATCGTTACTCCCAGTACTGTGAGTCCGGACATGTTGCTGTTGTTCAGAGGCGAGTTCTTCTTCTCTTTCTCGCCGTGCGACCAAATCAGATATGCGAGGCCTAGGTCGTGTCTTCAAAACAGGTTGTGGGTCGCGTGGAGTCGCATTCCGTATCCGGCGGGCGTCGCGCTCGTGCTGCATGATTTCGCGTCCAAACGTATCCGTTTCGTTGTCCAAGGCATGCGTGCCCGCCGCACTGCTTCCAGAGCCCAGAGTTTCGTCGTCGTGCGCCTGCACCTTTTGCATTGTTTCCCTGGACTGTAGCGATTCGTGGCGTGTCGCAGCGGTGTTCCCGTGGCGCGCTGTCACCGAGCGCGAGTGGTGATGTTGCGAGAAGAGCTGTGCCTCATAGTTCATGCTCTCATAATGCGTGTTGTCGAGAAGGCCGTGAGTGAATTATACAATTACGTGATGTTGATCCAGGCGCGTGTCGCGTCGTTCCATTTGTTGACAGCCCGCGCGGGAAGTTCCGTTCTCCACGAACTTTCCAAGTGAAAGCTCACGGTTGCACTGACGTTGGTTGAAGAAGTGTCCGTCCGAGCAGCGCTATCGTTGTCAAATGAGGTGGTAGGCGACGACCTCCTCCACATCCACACCAACCATGCAGCGACCAACCGTCGCGGATCTCACCGGCGATGACAACCCCTACGCCCAAACGGCGCGGAGCACCTGGCTGACAGCGAAGTCGCCCAAGGTCCTGCCGAGCGTGGTGAAAGAAGAGCTCTACGACCGCCTCGAGGCCTCGGACTTCCCCTACACCCAACTGCTGCTGCTCGAGCAATTGCAGTGTCTGGAGCGATATCTCTGGCCTGGATACACCGACGATGCCTCCAACCAGCACGTGCTGCTGCTGGCTATGCTGGCAAATGTCAAGAGACGCGAGAGCCTACCCGTCTGGACCTTGTTCGCCGAGCGGTCGGCCGAGTTCTCGAGCTTCTTCAAGCGCGTCTTGCACATGACCATCGACACATCCTTGCCTACAAAAACGCGCACTCACTTGCTGGACTTCATCATCGGCGCCTTCCAATCACTCGATTCTGGACTAGTGCGCAAGGAATGCGCGCCGTTGGTGTCTATCTCTATCTGGCACAGTCTGCATAGTGAAATTGAGAGAGAGAAGATTCTGGCGAAGAGCAATGGATTGCAAAAGGCATGGCGGGCAGCTGGAAAGCGGTTTGACCAGGCGGATGCTGCTGGGCAGGCGCGTCTGCGATTTGAGAGGAGCTGGTTGTTCACCTTGGTTCTGGATTTCTTGGACACTCTGTACGCTCCAAATGTGAAGGGAGAGCAGAAGAACGACAATCTGCGATACTGCGAGCGCTTGGTCGAATTGCTATGCGACCTGCAGTCGCAACTGCCGACCAGACGATATGTGAACACACTCATCAAAGACCTGGACACCATCTCCGCCGCCAGGCTGTCGGTTCTATACCAGGACGAAGAGAGCGGCCTACTTAGGGAGATGTTGGAGCTTTTGAAGCATTACACAACGTTCCCAATTGACGACCACACCGGACGCCAACTCAGCAGGCAGGAGCACGACGAAGACAACAATGCACGGATCGCGCGCTTACAGAAGGTTGCACTGAAGCAACACCCTGAGAAACTCAAGATCCTAGTGCTGGCCAACTTTGGGCTTCTGTCTCAGAGAGACGAGCTACTAGGACACATCGAAGTCTTGACCGATGCGGAGATTCTCAGCGTTTTGAGCGATCTTGGGTTGCGAACACAATACCCGGAGAAGTCTCTGGTGGTCCAGGATCGACCGTTCCTACTGGATGTGCTCGTTTCTGCCATGGAAGTCAAGCCGTACTACACCGACGCCATCCGTAGTATGACAACAATGCCCACCGACAAAGTCCTGTACGACAAAGCTCTTCTCAGAACGGACAGCTACGACGGGAGCAGGCCTCTCGCGATCCCCAAAGTCAACTTGCAATACCTCACAGCGGGTGACTTCCTCTGGCGATCCTTTGTCCTTTACCGATCGGAGGCCTTCTTCGAGATCCGCAAGCACATTGAAGATACAATCAAACGGCTGAAGCCGAAAGTCCAGGCATCGGGAATTACGAAGTTCGACGGGTTTTCAAGGATGGCGATCCCCATCAGCAAGCCAGCGATCATTGATACTCTGCCACCACGGGTTGGCGAGGACGTGCCGGCAGAGGTGAAATCTGAAGTCATTCTTGACGTGAGTAGGCTGCAACCCGGACTCCGCAAAGAATGGGAGACTCTACGAACGGGTGACGTGGTATTCCTACTCGCAGTGAAGCCTGACGACCGCTCACAAACGAATGGACATGGTGCAAAGGATGCCGCGGCGGAGATTGCGAAGCTTGGCCTCAAAGCGGTTCGATGTGCAGAGGTTGTCAGCGTGCTTGACGAACACGGCAAGATGTTGCGACTCGACAAGAACCAGCGCGAGGATGAACACAGCCGCCCAAGACAAAGGAGATTACTCCTACGCCTCGACTCGACCGCATACAAGGAAGACGAGGAGCGAGCAAAGGGTGGCGATGCAATGGATGGCTTCAACCTGCTCGTACGCCGCAGATCCCGGGAGAATAACTTCAAGTCTGTTCTGGAGAGCATCAAGGATCTTGCAGTATCGGACGTCCCACTGCCAGATTGGCTGCAAGACGTGTTCCTTGGTTACGGCGATCCATCGACAGCGAGCTACCAAAAGCTTCCCAGCAAGTTGAAGAGCGTGGACTACCGCGATACCTTCATGGATTGGCAACATCTGGTAGAGTCGATGTCAGGTAAGACTATTGAGCCTGATCCTAGCAGGAATGGCTCATTCCCGCCGCCGTATGTGCTCGAGTACACCTCATCAGAGCCCGCGCCTGCGTCCAGACCCGCAAAGAGAAGGAAGCGCGACACGCCTGCCGGGCCTGAATCGCTTGCCCCGGCTGTGGAAGCGTTGAAAGTTAGCACATACGATCCGCCCAACAACGGCCCTTACCCGACCGATGCACCGAAGACCAACAGTGTGAGATTCACACCAACGCAAATCGAAGCAGTGACCGCCGGCACGCAGCCCGGTCTCAGTCTTGTCGTCGGACCGCCAGGTACAGGCAAGACGGACGTCGCAACGCAAATCATTAGCAACATCTACCACAATTTCCCCGAGCAGCGCACGCTTCTCATCGCACACTCAAATCAAGCTTTGAACCAGCTGTTCCAAAAGATCACTGCTCTTGACATCGACGAGAGACACTTGCTGAGACTGGGACATGGCGAAGAGGAGCTCGAGACCGAAGCATCCTTCTCGAAGGCTGGCAGGATTGAAAGTTTCATGGAGAAGGCAGCAGTTGGTCTGGAAACTGTCCAGAGGTTGGCAGAGTCTATCAACGCACCTGGCGCTCACGGCAGCAGCTGCGAGACCGCCGCCTACTTTGACGAGGTGTATGTCCAGCCACTGTGGAAACGGTTCTGGGCTGCTGTCGATGCTTCAGAAGCTGCCGAAGACATTGCGACTCAGTTCCCCTTCCACTACTTCTTTGCCAACGCCCCTCAACCGCTTTTCCCACCTGAGGTCAGCCGCGAAGATCTACTCGAAGTTGCTCGCGGCTGCGAGAGACACATTCGTCGCATTTTCGCGGAGCTGGAAGACATTCGCCCCTTCGAGATCCTCCGCAATCAGCGCGACAAGGCCAACTACCTGTTGGTCAAGGAAGCTCGCATCATCGCCATGACCTCCACACACGCTGCTATGCGTCGACAAGAGATTGCAGCCTTGGGCTTCCACTACGACAATGTCATCATGGAGGAAGCCGCCCAGCTTACCGAGGTGGAGAACTTCATCCCTCTTGCCCTCCAAGAGCCCACAATCAGTAAGGATGGCAAGCTGGTCGAGCAGAACCTAAAGCGTGTGGTGCTTGTCGGTGACCACTTGCAAAACTCGCCAATCGTCCAGAACGCTGCATTCAAGTCTTACGCCAACCTCGAGCAATCTCTCTTCCTGCGCTTAGTCCGTCTCGGCGTACCGCTCACCATGCTCGACGCCCAAGGCCGTGCCCGACCCTCACTCGCCGCTCTGTACAAATGGCGCTACCCGCAGCTCACCAACCTGCCCATAACATCCACAGAACCAGCGTTCCTGCGTGCGAATGCAGGCCTTCGCTATGACTACCAGTTCATCGACGTCCCCGACTACAAGGACCAGGGCGAGACCGAGCCCTCGCCACACTTCATCCAGAACTTGGGCGAAGCCGAATACGCTGTTGCCTTGTACCAGTACATGCGCCTGCTCGGCTACCCCGCTGCAAAGATCAGCATCTTGGCCTCGTACGCTGGCCAGAAGGCATTGATCAGGGACGTCCTCAGCCATCGCTGCAAGGGCAACAGACTGTTCGGAATGCCTGGCTGGGTCGGCACCGTCGACAAGTACCAGGGCGAGCAGAACGACTATGTCATCCTCTCGCTCACCCGCACCAAGAGCGCAGGCTACCTGCGTGATTTGCGCAGACTCACAGTCGCACTTTCACGTGCCAGATTGGGCTTGTACGTCTTTGGTCGCAGGGAGGTGTTCGAGAGCAGCCTCGAATTGCGACAAGCGTTCGAGGCTCTGTTCGCGCGCTCCAACACACTCGCACTCGTTCCCGGTGAGATGTTCCCCGCCACACGTGCAGTGGAAGACGAGGTAGAGGCGACAGAGATGCAGGGCGTCGAGCACCTGGGCCAGTACGTGTTCGAGATGACTAAGGCGAAAGTCGAGGACATGAAGAGGGGTGGTCAGAGTTTGCCCGACGCCGAGCAGGAGGTGCAGGGCCGTGTGGAAGACGAGGATGAAGAAGAGGAAGAAGACGATACAGTGCCCGCGGAGGATCTGGTCGTCGACGGCGAAGGGGAGGTCGAGATGGGCGATGCTGGGGTGATGTGATTGATATAGAGAAAGATCAGAAAAATGTGTAGATACCCGGACAAGTGTATTATTGTTTCCTTCTCTTGCTTCTTCTTCGGTGCACGTGGATATCTACAGCTGAACATTGTACATACACCTGGCTTGACTTCGTTCATCCCGGAGAGGCTTGCTGTGCTAGCACAATCACTGGGGCTTCTCCGGCTTGGGTGAAAGCTGGTCGGTGATGTTCTGCGGATCTTTCCACGCCTGAGCCACGAATCTGTGCGGTTGAGAAACAAACGACAGTCAGCTCTCCGGCGGATTTATGTTACGAACAGGGACACATCACAAGGGAAGCACTCACTTGGTATGGCTTCCCCGGGCAACGAGCTCTTCCTGTTCGTTCGTGAAGCGGATCGAAGTGTACGCGAGGGTCTTGCCGACTGTGATGAGAAAAAAAAAAGGCACATGTGTTAGCCAATTTGACCTCCTTTCCCCGAGGATGGGAGCATTTTGAAGATCGAACCGGTTGATGTGATCGATCCTTTCATACGTACATTTGTCGCAAGTCACTTCGGCGCGGATGATGTCGCCAATCTTGCCGCCGGAGGCTAGGTAGGTGACTATACACAAGGCAAGATTGCTTTGTCAGTCTGGCTTGCCCGGCTCAACGTCCAAAGTGCTAAACGTTGCCGCCACAAGGATTATAGTGACTAGGTATTCCGGAGAAAGCTTTACTTACCGTTCAAGTCGGTAGAAACGCCCGTGGCGAAGAGGCCGCGGGATGCAACGGCGAGCGAGCCACCGAGATCGACCATGCAGGCGAGGGTGCCGCCGTGAAGGATGTTGAGGCGGTTCTGTTGCGGAGATGGAAGAGATCAGTTACGGTGGTACATGTGGAGGCTCTTGATGTTGAGAGCTCCAGAGCAACTACTGCTTGTCATCTATACACAGTCATCGGTACATACCGTGTGCATCTGCTTGATATCAAGCTCGAAGTTGACAGTACCCGGTCGGGCGGCTGTCACGCGCAGCTGTAGTAGGGGAACATGGTCAAAACTGGTTGCGTGGAATGTATCACGAAGCGACTCGGAACATCTGCCTCTAGACGGAACTTACACCATCCAGGAGTCTGCATACACACATGTGTTCAGCGGATGAACATGTCTCTATCCGTATTCATCGGCGGGATCAGCCAAACTTACCGAGGCTCGAGGCCGGAGTTTGCTCTGAAAGATTCCCAGACCTGGATTTCTTGGGGTTAGTCCTTTCTTTCTGAGGGAAGGTTCATCGGCTGGCTTACGGATCTCACAAACTTGATGGTAGGATTGGCTGCCATTGTGGTGGGGCTGTTGTTTGTTGTTTGTGTTGGTTGATAAGAGATCTGTCGGTGTTTGGAACGAGGTCGGGATGTGAGGTTCGAGCTGGTCAAGACCTTGCTAGCGCGGGCTTGGCTCTTGTAGATGTGCTCAGTACTTCCCTCTCGATCGAAGGACACAACACAAACATACCTGTGTTTATAGAACAGCCTTAAAACGTGTTGCGAGAAAGGCATCACGCGCACAAATTAACAGACACAGGTAGAAGCTGCGAAGTAGAGCTTACTGAGCTACTCATCATCGCTTACACAAGTTTGGGACTCAGGAGTGTAAAACAATCAACTGGTAGCCTTACACACCGTGCCTCGGGGCATTCTCAACAGAAGTGAAAGAAGAATTCCCGAAGGAAGAGACTAATCGTCGTGAGAGCCTTCACATACACCCCGTCCAGCCACGATGCCGCCAAATCCTGTCCTCCCGATCCGTACTCGATCGACCAGAAACACATCTCTTGCGAGGTAGGTTGCAGGCGTCGAGTGACTGACATGGCTTCTTCACGTCGCCTATCGAACGGGTACCGCTTCGACCGGCGCCGCTTCGTCCGCTGTCTCTTGAACTAGTGGATCTTCAACTGGCACTTCTTCGACTGCTGCATCTTCAACTGCTGCATCTCCGACTGGTGTCTCTTCAGCCAAAGTCTCTTCCACTGGTACCTCTTCTTCCACAGGTGCCTCCTCAACTGGCGCTTCTTCAGCAATTGTCCCTGGATCTGCCACCTCTCCATCTGACAAACCTCCATCCGCTCCCTCTTCCCCACCAGCTTCCAGCTCCGAAGCAAGACTCCCACTGCAAACTTCCTCGAAGAGGCCAGGGATCTCTGTCATTTTGTCACTTGAGTCAGTACATGCACCCAGAACACATACAATGGATCTCAATCGCCGCGTCGAGAACCACGATCACTTACCCGCCGAATTTTCGCAGTTAGCAGCCACACATCCCGAAGCTCTCTTCTCGATTTTGACGGCATTGTCGCCTTCGCACAAGCAGGTCGTGTCGGTGGGGTTGCAGGAGGTTGTCTCGACGACGGCTTGCTGGAAGCAGCCAATGGCGCATTCGGGCAGTTCTGTGAGTTGTGTTGCTTGGGCGAGGGCTGTGGCGGCGAGGTAGAGCAGGGAGGCGGTCCGTGTAATCTTCATTTTGGGGATTTGGGTGATGTGTAGTCGAAGTGAAAGGAGACGAAGCTGGTGGAAAGATGGGATGGGATTCTTCGAAGACCGATATGGGCTTTGTCTGTTGGCAACGCTTGCTTGGCGGATGATAGTAATTTGGCCCTGATCATATTTGGGGTGTGTTATAGTTCGGTGTTCTATAGCACGACCGGTTGACTCTGCGGACTTTGCGACTCGAATGATTGGACGCCGTTTCACCGCTCTTCATCCTTGATTTTAGGACGTGGACTGCAGTGCCCTGACCTCACTAACTCACAAGAGCTGTCTCTCTGCCAACGAATTGATTATGGCCTGTCCTCGCTGGGACGCACTCTCAAACCGAGGAGGGCAAGTTGTATTTGATCTCGTTGTCCCAATACAAGCTCGGGTTTGCTTCACGCTCCCAGAGCAGCGTACACTCTGCGCCATGTAGTTTGACCCGCTCGTCAAGACAGAAAACTTTGATCTTAGCGGGGTACTCGTGCGCACTTACCGTTACTAAGAAAGAGTCGTTCATAACAAGGAAGTCATCAATGCCTTCAAAGTCCAATTGAGGTTGCATTCGGACGTCTCGAGGCCACAGGCGCGAATGCTCGCTTATGGGCTTGATCCTCCAGTCGGTATGAATACCGAGAGCTGGCGGGTCCGTAGACTGGTCCTTCAGCCGTGTTAGAGCGTTGGGTCCGACGTCTAACTCATCAAATCCTGTTTCGGAACGAGAGTGGGCATGGAAAGCAGGTATAGGACCCACCTGGGATGTGATGCGATACAGCCTATCTTTCCAAAGCACAGGGCGAGGGACGCTTTTGGAACGGGACACCATCCAGTCAACAGCCTTGAGACTCATGTCGTCTTCATCATACAAGAGTGTCAGGCTCGCTGGAACGAGCACCGCGTCGGGAGGATCATCGTAGTGATCGTAATGATAGACGACTTCCATGCTGAGCAAGCCTCTTTCTCCGGTGGCTTGCAGCGGACCGAGAGTAGCGTCCGGACCACGAGAACGACTTAGACCATGGGCATTCTGGTCCCATGCTGTGTGCATGAGGTATTCGCCTGCCAACGAGAAACGAAAGACCAACACACGTAGGCCTGACGGTTTACCTTCGGTCCCATTACCCGGAAAAGAAATAGCGCCGAAGTCAATTGTTCCTCTTCCCTCATTGACAGCTACGGTACGCACTTTCCAAACCATCCCTGGGTCTTTTTCCTGTGCAGCAGTCCTCGCGGCCTCGAGGTTGAATGAATTTGATTTCCGAGTTCCAGCATTGTAGATCATCACGACAGGTTCATGGCCGTTTGCGAGCAACATGGCCACTGTGTCACCATTTGCAGCCATGGCGAAAACTGACGATGATGGTAGCCTCACGGGAGTTGGTGAAGCAGTAAGTTCCCCCAACGAGGCAACGTACAGTATACCGGTGAAGGTGACGTATGCGATGATTCCAGTAGACAGTGCAAACTCCAGTAAACTCTCTCGAGCTTGTCCTCGAAAAGTTCCCGAATCTCCGGAGACAAGATCCCGGACCACGACAGACTCCCATTGTCTCGAATGATCGCGACGGAGCTGGGCCAAGAATCTGCCCTTCAGTTGGATGGGTGTGATTTTCAGATGGCGGAGGTCTAGTGATGAAGCATTGCCAGGGAAGGAAACATAAGTGAATGGCAGTGCAAGTCGCAGGGCGAGGATGTGTCGTAGTTCAAGCACCAGAGAAGGGTTTGCATCGGCCTGCGTGTCAAGCGCGGAGTCTGCAGGATGATGGGTGGTGAAGCGACTGAGAGCGTTGCGCATAAGCTGTGTAGAGGAAAGCAGCGAGTTCCAGCGCTGGCAGGTACGGCGTAGCATCCAGATATCAAATGGATGTAGGCAGTCAAAGATCCTGATGATGAGCTCGATCGGCAGTCGGTTAAGAGGGTCACACGTGTCGGAAATGGCCGTTCGTACGAACTGCAATGCATGTCTGTCTTTGCCGACGGCGCGGATCAGACTGGCAAGACTACTCGAGGGTTAGCAGTGCGCGCGATGGTTGGCAGATCTCATGATATTTTACGCTGCATTGCGCTCGCCCAGCGGCAGGTCGAGGTATGCTTGGGTCAAGCTGTCGGCCATGTCGTGTTGTATGCCCGCTGATGCTATGTTGAATAGCTGCAACTGTGTGATGTCGAGGGCAGAAGTGAGCTACACTCAACCGCGTGCTCTGTGTTTGCTGTATCGCAGTGCGTGGCTGAGAAGGAGGTGTAAATTGCAGTGATGGATGTTGTGCCGTGTTGTCTCACGAAGGTTGTACAGCTCATTTCCAGACCATGACATGACACGGGTGCGGTATTGTGGTGTGGGCAGGTGAACAATATAGGTGTGCAGCAAGTGTTTCATGTGGGAGGACAAGAAGAGTAGGACAAGTCGGCGTCTCTACCGAGGCGGCGGGAGAGCGATCAGCGACACGCGTGTGCACCCAGTCTCGAGCCAGTCCGATGGGACTGCTGCGGTGTCTCGTGTCTTTTTGCTGTAGATAATGCCTGCACAACAATACACACATGTCATGACATGTATCATTATAATGGACATGTTCTCGGATGAGACTCCAACACTAACACAGGGCTGGAGTTTGACTACAAAGAACCACCAAGCTAAACCACAACGGTGCTGGTCTTCTTCACGCCGATCAGAGTTCTGTGGATCGACAATCGTTGACAACGCTAGGACAGGGCGGAGATGGCTCAAGGTATCAGGTCGTCTGCTTGGCGATGCAGACCAAAGGAGGGATTGTCAGAAGAAGGATGGAAAGAATCGTTAAATTGAAGAACGGCTAGGTATTTATACAAGCCAATTGATGAGCATGCACTGCATTCTGGATTCACCCGCTTGAATAAAGATTGAAGCAGTCCACTGTCAATTAGATAATCAATTTTGAGATAACCCTCTCCCTCTCCCTCCCTCCCTCCCTGCTCTCCGTCTCCGTCTTTTCCTTGACTCGTGCCGGATGTGCCCTTGTCGCTAGCCCTCTTTTCCCTGAGCTCTCCCTCACCCTCGACATCTAGCTTCCATCCGAGACACTCGCTCCTGCCTACACCAAACTCATCATTTACACTTTTGCCTACCACCAAACTCGCATCACTTCACCCTCGCACTCGTTATTGGGGTGGAGTGTCTTCGCCTTCTCCCTCCCTTCCACTACCAGCAATATCTCCATCAATAATCATCATCAATACCATCAATACCCTCGTCTTCATCGGTCCGATTTAGCGTGGATCTCCTCCCCCGCGCACCCTGAGAGCAGTCGCGTTGAACTAAACCTTCCATTTCCCTTCCCTTCCCTGCACGCATTGGGCCTCCTCTTCAACGCCGCCATACCACCAAACATCCACTACCTGTGTGTCAGCTTCCCCAGCGCATTCCTGCCCGTGCGACCAGGCCATGGAGATTTCCTCTCTCTGACTGCCTTGACTTTGCGCAGCGCCGCGAACTGTCGTCTGTCCACACCTGGATATCACACCCACCTCCTAGCCTTTCCCACTGCCCATACACGGCACACGACAACACCGGCTTGCAGGCCTGTGTCCTAGCTCCACCTCACGCCTTTCTTGAGCGCCACAAACCCAAATACTTCCAGCCCATGGCATCGGTATCCGAACCATTGAGAAGGAGTCCGTTCGCGACCGAGTCGAGAGGCTTCCGACCGCCGACCACCAGAACCCTTCCCATCCTGTCTTCCACCGCTGCCTCTGCGAACAATCCTGGGGATAAAATGGATGTCTCCCAGCCGCAGCAGGCCACGATGGGTCCGCCGCAGTCGAGTCCGAACGGAGAAAGACATCAAGATCAGCACCAGACTGAGCCGTCAGGACAAAATGGACACAGCGGGTCTTCTGGGCAGCTTGTTGGAGCTGCGGCAGCAGCTCAGCAGCCAAAGGTTGTCCAGACTGCCTTCATCCACAAACTCTACAAGTCAGTGTCTGCTCCTCCGTTCGCAGAAATTCATCGACTAACCTTGCTGCAGCATGTTGGAGGATCAGACCATATCACACCTGATCTCCTGGGCGAGTAGCAATGAGAGCTTCGTCATGTCACCCTCATCCGAGTTCTCAAAAGTCCTTGCGTAGGTATCTGTGAACCTTGCAATTGCAGGTGAATGCTGACTTTGCTAGGCAATATTTCAAACACACAAACATCTCTTCATTTGTGCGACAGCTCAACATGTACGGATTTCACAAAGGTACGCACTCCTTGCTGTCACGCCTACTGCAGGACCACTCTGACAACAATCAGTGAGCGACGTCTTTCACACTGGATCTCCAGATTCGCCCTTATGGGAGTTCAAGCACGGCGCTGGTAACTTCAAGCGTGGTGATCTCGTGGGTCTGCGGGAGATCAAACGTCGAGCTTCACGACACGCCCTCATCCACCGCGATTCCTTCTCGAGCGCACCGAAAATGCCTGCACCACCGCAGCCGGGCCCTCCCATGGAGCCGATGCCGGACCCTCTGGAGGCCAGATTGAGTGTAATGGACTGGAACATGCAAGATATGTACGCGCGCATGTCCCGGACCGAAGACGCTTATGCATCAATGGCGATGAAGTGCCAGTCATTGCTGGAAGGCTTGACCAAGTGCCATCAGTGGAACAACGACTTATCCACCCACATTCTGACCCTCGTGCCGGATCCTGACAACCCCGTGCATCGCGATGTTTTCGCCATGCGCCAGGACATCTCTCGTCACATGGAAGGACTACGAGCCCTAGACGATGCCCAAGGTTCGCCGTACAACAAACAAAGCTACTTCTCTGGTAACATAGCACCGGAGGGAAGCATGCCGGTTTCGCCAAATCAAAGGCCTTATGACGATTCTCGGCGGCCATCACTTCAAGCGGTGGGACGGCCAGGATCTTTCCGTAATGCGGTCCCAGCGCATCTGCAAGTATCGCCTCGCCGGTACGGCTCTATTGGAAATTCCGGCCAGGCCTACTCGCCTTCGTCCACCACGCGACCGAACTTTGCTCCACCGCCGCCACCACCTCCGCCACCTCCACAACCCACGCAAAACCAGCCTCAGCATCCACTGTCAAACATGCAATCTCCAGGACTGCCGCGTCGCCACACCTCAGCCGACATTCGGATACAGGGCTGGCAGGGCGGTCCGCCTCCTCCACTCCCGGGCAATAACGGCAGCTCTCCGTACGCTTCGGGACAGAATTCGACCGCTTGGCCATCCTCGCCACGTATGGCGCAGCCTCAGCAAGACAATCAACACATCCGTGACGCGCTTGCTCAGTACGAGCTCCCGCGTGCGTCGGCGCTCTCTTCCCGGCAGCCATCGCCTCCGCCTTCACACGAATCGTCCGCAGGCGGTGCTCCCAGCTACAACACAGGCTATGGCAGCAGCAACTACCCCAACAACCACGAAAGTGGGTGGCAGCTGCCCGGCGCAAGGTTCCCGTTCAAGGGGATTGACACGGCGCCACCAACTCGCAGGAGCAGTATGGCTAGCAATGTCCACAATCTGCTCAACCCTGCAGACACTGCAGAACGGGAGGGTGAAGATGAGGGCGAGAGATTGATGGATGAGCGGAAGAGGAAGAGGCTGATTTGATGAAGTGGGGACGTGGTCGGTGGGATGGCTTTTGGAAGAAAAAGCAACGCGAAAGAAAACACTGTATATGTCTTGGGATGATTGTTCGTGCTCGGCAATGAACAGTCGGGATCTGGAAATACCATGATCTGAGTTTGGGCGGGATACAATACATTGGGATGATGTTTGTGGACTCGAAGAATCGAAGGCTCGAAAGAGGAGAAACTGTTGGAGCGTTTGAAGAGGCTGACTTCTCAAGAATGTATTCACATGTGCCTTTCTCGCCATTCCTCATCGCTACGATGATACAACGAAATGTGTAATGCATCTAGCTTTCTGCAGCGAACGATCGTACCACACGCAGGTATCCGAGCTCCGAGGAGACAGGCTCTCCGATCTTCAGATCTGGTTGGCTGGGCGTGCCTGGAAGCATGTTGCCAAATGGTACTGACGTGACCGCGGAGAGGGAGAGCTCCTCAGTACATGTAGTGCTCACGCGCTCGCCAAGCTCAACGATGATGAAGAGAAGCAGAAGCAGGGCAGAGCGACATTCTAGACTTGCCTTCTAGCGGGGTTGGCCTTGAGCGTGTGTGGGGGAAGAGGCGTGGCGGATGATGTGAATCTGCGTCTTCTCATGTGACGAGTGTTATTTACAGACTGACTCGACTTGAGAGAATTAAGAAAACAGACAGTGTGAGTTTACGCTCTGGCGTGACGAATACTGGTCTAGTTACTGCAGAGAATTAAATCTCTCACAAAAATGATAGACGTTGCTATCTCCCCAGGACTCGTCGTGTGGATCCATGCCGCCTGCAGGTGCCATTTGAGGAATAGGCTAGCGTCATGCTGGCCTCACGACTTGACGAGTCTCGGGCTGTCTCAGGAACCGGCCAGCGCCCACTTAAGCCAATCCGTATCCGCTGACCTTCCATGTTTCCATGTCCTTGCTTTCAACCTTTCAATTGATGATTGGTGTTGTTACTCAATTCATCGCTCAACCCTCTGCTGCAACAGACAAACAACTTATTACTCACAGAGACTGACTTTGCTGCCTGCACCCAGCCAGTCCAGCATCATCCTACCAAGCACTCCAACTCTCACTCATCAACCCAAAGGTAAGCCAGCGACACCGCTCGTCAGGCCGGGGCCTTATCATGGCCTGCACAAACGCACGCGAGCTGGCAGCAAATCACGCACCTGCTTCTGCTGCTGCTGCTGCTACTCGAGCTACGCACCTCAGCCCTCTCAAGCATGTCGAGGCGGTCTGCACAGTGGCCTGGTCGGCCGACAGTACCTAGAGCTACTAGAGAGCCGCTCGTAGAGAGCGCCTGTATGCCATTGCATTCTTGCTCTGCACTGATCCCTCTCCCTTTTACCTCTACCATTCCCCTCTGACCACCCTCCTCTCATTTCGTCTCGTCTCCAGTACCTCTGTCACCGGACCTGCCAGCCATGCAATCCACCTCGCAGACACACTGACGCCCACAGCAGTTGCGCTACTTCCAATCACCGTGATCGCCTATCCCTTATACCACACACCTTACAACGACCACCATGTCACAACCCACCATCCCGCCCCGTCCTCAGCGTCAGGCCGCTCCGACCGCGGTCAGCCAAAACATGCCTCAAATCCCTCCTCGTCCCGCTCGCAAACTTGATCCTTCGCCCGGCCGCGATGTCACCCGCTCGCCCTTCAACGAGCCCCCCACTGCCATGAGCAACGGCAAGATCTACGGGCACACCAATCTGTCCGCATCGGATCTTCCGGCGCGTCCGCCCAGTGTCTCTTCAATGCCCACCATCGGTCAAGAGGGCTCGGAGTACTCTAGCTTTGACAACCTTCCGGCCGAGGCCCACGGAGCCACTGCAGAACACAACAAGACGGAAGAGCAGACCCAGACGAGACATGCCGATGTGCCCATGCAGCAACCTACCGCTTCGGTCCCAGTCAAGACCGCGAAGGACAGGATTGCCACGGTCACACGTACCGACTCGTCCCAGGCCGCTGCGGCGGGCATCGGAAAAGCCCGTCATGAAGACGATGGCCTCCACACGCCCTCGGACTCCACCAACAACCTTCGTCGCGTGACCAGCCGCGATGATGGCAATAGTCTGTCTCGCGTTTCCTCGCGCGACGCGCACCGCACGCGCGAGCGTTCCAGTTTCAACCGTTCGAGCTCCAATGTAGCAAGTGGCAGACCTGCCAGCGTGTACGATAGTGAACAGGACCACGGTATCCCTGAAATCGGTCTCCAGGTCCCCATGAACCCCAATGCTGGTGATGTGCAGGCGCCCTCGCCTGGTCCGACCCATGCCATGTTCCCCGGTGGCATTGGCTTTTTCAACGATGGTTCATCGCGTAACCACCACCGCAAGAGGAGCTCGAGGCATGAGTTTGGCCCACCTGGTAGCTACGGCCTGCATGGACATCCAGGCCAGGAACCCAGTGATCAGTTCGAGAGGGATTGGATTATGAAGCATCCGGAAATGGCGGCGAAGGAGGGCTACAATGCGTACGGAGGGCTTACTCCCAGACCCTCCACCGCAATGAGCTCTGCGCAGCTGAACCAGCTGGTACTCTCGAACTCGGATCTCGGAATGGGTATGTTGTTGACGTTTCGCCTGGTAAAAGTTACTGACAATGGCTGACACTTCCACAGGAGCTTCCCCGACCGCAATCAGCACGCCTCCCCAGGAAGTAGGATGGGAGGCTAGCGAGCAATACACCTCGCGCATGAACTCGCCCAAGCCATCGCCCGCGCCCGCACCCCTCAGCGAGTTGAAGAAACGTCCGTCGAGCGGCAATCAGCCACCACTCGGGTCACCTCTCCGGAAGAGCAGCATTCCCAACAGTGATATCTCCCATCTCAAGGATGATTATCTCAACAATGAAGAAGACAACGTCATTCATATCGACGGCCGTCGCTACTCGAGAGGCACCAAGATCACTGGAGGTGGTGAAAAGGACAACAAGCTGGATCTTGGTCCGAACGCTGGTAACACACCTGCCAAGGGCGGCTTTTTCAACGAACAAGGTGAAGGCACGCCTATTTTGGCCTCGGACGAGATGGAGAAGCGTCCCAACAGCGCCTGGTTGCACCCAGCTGTCAGCCCTGAAGCTGAGCGCCCTGACTGGCTCGGTGATGGCAGCTTCGCTCGCCGCGGCAGTGGTACTGCTGACAGCCGCCCTAGCAGCCGCCCGAACAGCATTCACGGCGGTCCGCTTTCCCGCTTCATGTCTCACGAGGAACGCCCTGGGTCTGGCATGGGTACTCCTCTTGAGGAAATCGAAGAATACGAGCCATTGTTCCCCGAGGACGATGACAAGAAAACCGCTCCGACCAAGAAGTTCCCCAGCCGCCCAGGTTTGGCTCAACACCACTTCCCGAGTCAAGATGTCTGGGAGGACACTCCCGCTTCACTGCAATTCACCACCAGCGTCGAGACGCCAGAGCCCACGCACGATGCAGAGACGGCCAATGAGAGCGCGTCCCCTGCCGCAGTCTTCGAGACTCCCGAGCAAGAACAGGCACGCAGGCAGGCCGGTGGCGGAATGCTCAGCGATCGCAAGACGTTCGTCAAGCCTCATTTCAAGGCCGGCGTCCAAAGCGATATGGACAGGCCAGGCGTCCAGCGTTTCCCCAGCCATGACATCTGGGAGGACACACCTGATAGTATGCGTCTCGAGACCACAGTGAGCGGGCCGCAGGAGCCTGAGATTATGAGTCCCGATGATGAGAGACCCACAACCACTGCTCTCCCCCACAGCCAGGACGACGGCAACGCGAGGGCAACGACGGGCATGACGCAGCTGATGAGGCCTCACATCCCGTCCAGGCCTGTCAGAAGCAGCAAGCTTTCTCAGGACATCACTCCCGAAATCGCACCTGTCGACACCAAGGACAGCCAGGACCCACGTGCTAAGGAAGTCCCAGACCTTGGTGCTCTTACCGAGTCTTCTCCTACAAAGACGAGGGCACCCAGCATTCCGGACCGCCCCAAGCCCACCATTCCCGCTCGTCCGTCTCGCTCACCCAAACCTGAGGAATCGCGTGAGCAGGCGCCTGCTCCCAAGGCCAAACCTGCTGTCCCTGCTCGTCCTGCCAACAGCAAGTTTGCCAACCTCAAGTCTGGCTTCATGAATGACCTGGCTAGTCGCATTCAGCTTGGCCCAACCGGTCCACCTCCCAAGCCCAAAGAACCTGAGCCTGAGGTGGATGAGCCGAAAGCACCCCTGGTCGATGCTCGCAAGTCTCGCGCCAAAGGTCCTGCGCGCCGTAAGCCCGCCGCTTCGCCTTCTGGCGCAGCAGCAGCCGCACCGCCTACCGCTAAGCCGCTCACATTCTCCTTCTCCACGCCAATTACCGTTTGGCATATCGATACCTCGGATGTCCTGCATGTTCCTGGACCTGATACCGAAGCAACTCATCCCAAGGACTCAAGCCTGGCTGAGGTTGAAAACTCATTGGCAGCCAACATTACCTCCAATGTCACAGAAGCCGCGCCTGCGCCTGAGCAGCAGACTGCTGAGTCCGCACCTGCGGTAGAAGGCAACACTCTCGCCGCCGAGCCCGAGCCCGAGCTGTCACCCCTCAGCAGCACGACCAAGACCGGGCAATTCGGCACCGAAGGCGATGAGCCCGCCGAGACCATCTCCCTGCCAGTGCAGCAAGAGGCCAAGGAGATCCACAGCACTCTGGAAGCTGCCCTCAGCACCGCCGAGCCGGTTCCTAGTAGCGCCGAAGAGACTCAGTCGAAACTGCAGACTGCTGATGCGAGCAAGACGGCTGCGCTGAACGATAAGCCGACTGAGATTGGGGATGCGACTGAGTATACTGGTAACAAGGACCCGGGTATGGAGGGCAATGCCGCTCTCAGGGAAGGCGAGGAGGTCGGAAGGCAGTAGGATGTGATCGAAGGTTTTGACGAGTGGAGGAAGAGGAGGGATTGTTGTAACTTTGTTGTTGTCAGAGCTGTCTCGCTTACACTTTCGAGTTGGGCTGGATTTTGGATTTGGATATTTTGGTAATTGTAAAAAGCAATGACGGAATACAGATCGTTGACTTTTTGCTTTTGCAGTTTTGCCGGGTGTTTTGATCCTGATCCAGTTTCCTCTTTCTCGACTTTGTTGCGTCCGAAGGGCTCTGAAAGTCAAAAGGATATCTACTATCTATGTACGCCAGCCTGTAGAATGCGATGTGCCAGCTTAGTCTGGCTGCACAGGCTGACTTGATATTCCTTTTTTCTCCTGCTTTCGATGAGCGATGTGCATTTCGAACAACTGCCACTTCTGGCCCGGAATTGGATTTTTGGATATGTTCGTCAGGCATGGATGCATGTACCGCCGGTGAAGTCCAGTGAGGAGAAGGCTACTTGCTCGTTTGAGCTATCTCATGCGCCACGGCTGCCTTTGTGTTATCGCGACCCTGAGGAGGTCATCGCCCCTCATCTCACCTCGAT
>Ga0265798_10003271_pt1 | contig 23134 bp, 17 predicted proteins | sample P3T30metagenome_FD_192430 | JGI IMG/M metagenome (GOLD analysis project Ga0265798, IMG submission 192430) | Plant litter microbial communities from East Loma Ridge, Irvine, California - P3 T30 | ecosystem: Environmental > Terrestrial > Plant litter > Unclassified | place: USA: California... | reverse complement strand
TCAATCGTCTGGAAGCGCTGCTGCAAGTTGTTTTCCGCAAAGTCGCTGAGGTCCATCAGGTTCTTGGTGCGGCTCTGCACGGCCAAGATGAGGATGTTGTCGGAGTTGGCGTCCGACTTAGCCACCACCGGCGGCGCGTCGATATCCTGCGGCAGCGAGCGCACGCCCTGGCCCACCTTGTCGCGCACGTCGGAGGCGGCGGCCTCCAAATCCACGTCCAGGTTGAATTCGACCGTGATATTGCTCGACCCCAGCGACGAGCTGGAGGTGATGGATTTGATGCCCGGAATGCCGTTAATCTGCTTTTCCAGCGGCTCCGTTATCTGGTTTTCAATTACGTCGGCATTGGCCCCCGTGTAGGAAGTGCTGACGCTGATAATCGGCGGGTCGATGGCCGGGTAGTCGCGCAGGGCCAAAAACGAAAACCCCACCGCTCCGAAGAGAATGAGCAGCAGGTTGAACACCGTGGCTAGCACGGGCCGCTTGAGGGATAGCTCGGATATGTTCACGTTGTCAGTTGTCAGTTAGCAGTCAGCAGTTATCACTCGTCACTCAGGCAGTATCAGCTAGTAGTCAATTCGTTATCAAGAACAGCTGGCTGCTTTGGCAAGCAAAACGGGCCGTGAGGTGATAACTACTGACTGGTAATTGATAACTGCTACTTCACATTTCTAATCTTCACCGGTTTGCCCGGCTGGGTAAACAGCACCCCGTTGGTGACCACCGAGTCGCCGGGGGCGAGGCCGCTCACGATGGCAATCTGCTCGTTTTGGCGGTCGCCGGTTTTTATATCCTGCATCTTGGCCTTGCCATTTTTGACTACCACCACCTGGTCCGATTTATCGCCGGGCATGATGGCGCTAGTGGGCAGTAGCACGCTGCTGCGCGCCGCGCCCGTAGGCACCTGCACCCTAGCGAAGGAGCCGGGGCTCACTTGCGCGCCGGCCGGCAGCAGGGCGCGCACGGTGAGGTTGCGGGTAGTTTGGTTTATCTGGCTTTCCAGCGCCTGCACCGTAGCCAGGTAGCGGCGCGGCGGGTTGCCGGCGAAGCTCACCGTCACCTTCGACCCCGGTTTTACCAAGGCATTGTAGGCTTCGGGCAGGGTAAAATCGACCTTTAGCTTATCATCAGCCTGCAAGGTGGCGATGATGGTGGTGGGCGTCACGTAGGCACCCGGGCTCACTTGGCGCAGCCCCAGCACCCCGGTAAAAGGGGCGCGCACCACGGTTTTGGCAATGAGCGCCTGGGTGTAGGCGGCATCGGCCTGGCCGCTCTGCACCTGGCTCACGGCCAGGTCGTAGTCGGCCTGGTTCACGCCCTGCACTTTCAGCAGCTTTTCGAGGCGGCTTACCGAGAGGCGCGCCACTTGCAGCACGGCGTTGGTTTTCTGGAGCTGGGCGCGCAGGTCGGCATCGTTGACGCGGGCAATGATGGTGCCCTTGGCCACGCGGCGGCCCTCCTGCACGTTGAGGGCCGTGAGGCGGCCGCTCACCTCGGGGTGCAGCTCCACAAAGTCGTTGGCCACCACCGTGCCGTTGGCCTCCACCGAGTCGCTGACCGATGAGGGCCGGGCGATGAGCACGTCAACTAGCGCGGGCCCGTTGTTTTTTTTGCCGTCTTTACCGCTGCCGCCGCCCTTGGCTTCGTCGGGTTTGGAGTGGCAGCCGGCTAGCAGGGCCAGCGCACCGGCCAGCAGGAGCGGAGCCGTGCCCGCGAGGGTCTTAGCAGGCAAGGCCGCAGAAAAAAAACGCATACAAAGAATGGCTTGGAAATCAGCCGCTAGCACAATAAAATGCCACTGGGCCGGCCGAAGGTCGAATAACAGCGAGCGCCAATTTCGGGTTCAGCGCGCTAGCCGCAAGGACGCACGCGCCCGCCCGGGGTTGCGCCGCCGGCTGGTCTTGCTCCGTAATTTCACCCCATGAAGAAGCCCGCTACTCCCGCCGCCAGCCCGGCCGGCCCCACCCCCGAGCGCAACTACTTTGCCGATGTGCACGAGGTGGTGCGCCTCGTGCCGCCGGGCCGCGTCACCAGCTACGGCGCCATTGCGCATTACCTAGGGGCCAAGCACGGCTCGCGGGCTGTGGGCTACGCCCTCATGGCCGCCAACCTGGACGCCATCACGCTGCAAAACGACGCGCCCGTGCCCGCCCACCGCGTCGTCAACCGGCTGGGGCAGCTCACGGGGCGGCACCACTTCCCCACGCCCACCGCCATGCAGGAGCGCCTCGAAGCCGAGGGCGTGCGGGTGGAAGAAGACGTGGTAGTCGATTTTAAAAAACTGTACTGGGACCCAGCGACCGAGCTGGCCTAGCGCGGGGCGCTTACTGGCGGGTGCGCAGCCGAATGGCTTTCAAATCAAATTCGGCGGCCTTGGGCGCAACCAGCTCCAGCGGGGGCTTGCCGGGCGCGGGCTTGCGGGCGGGGCGCACGTACACGGGCTGCCGAAAATTGGGCATAAAGGCTAGCTCAAGTGCCGGGGCTAGCCCCAGGCGCAGGCGGGGCTCGTGCACGGGGTCGGCCCAGGCGAGCTTCAGCACCTGGTTTTCACCCAGCTCACCCACGGGCTTATCGTTGAGAAAAACCGTTTGGGCGGGGTCGGCCCCGAGCGGGCAGTACACGTAAATCCGGGCCGTATCGGTGTGGGGGTTGGGGCGGCCCGCGTCGGCAAACAACGTGATGCGGCCCGACACAAGGTCGAGCGTATGCACCGTGGGCTTGGGCGCGCTGGCCCACAGGCTGCCCTTGGGCGTTGCCACAAACGCAAAGGCGTCGCCCTGGCGCGCCAATGCCGCATACTGCCCTTGGTAGCGAACGTAGGTGCGCTGGCCATCCGAAAAGCCCCAGCACTCGGGCAGCGCCCGCGCCTTGCCATTCACGATAAGCTGCGGAAATATCTCCCGCAGGCTATCCCCCGTTTGGCTCGTGTGGTCTTTTCTATTGACTTGCAGCGTGGGCACCGGCACCGGCTGATTGTTGCGAAAAGCCAGAAAGCTGGGGTAGTAGCCGGGCACCAGGCTAGTCGCCGGGCTCAGGATGGCATAGCCTAGCCCGCCCGCTGGCGCCAGGCGGCCGATGCCGGCCAGTACGGCCAGGGGTTGGGCCGGCTGGCGCCGGGCCGCTAGCAGGTCGGCCGCCGAAAACTGAGCCAGGCAGCGCTGCAATACGTTGGCAATGTTGCGCTCGTGCCCGTAGGCGGCGCCGTACAAGCTGCGGGGTCGCAGCGTGTCGGTAGTCGTTTTTACGAAGTGGTAGCCAGCGGCGGTGTGCAGGTACAGGGCCACGGTGGCCCGCGCTTGGCGGGCCGTGCCGGCCGGGGTGAGGGTAGTTCCCGCCGGCCCGGCAGTGGCCGACACGGCTTGCTCCGCTACGCGCAGCTCTTTGATAAGCAGCAAAACCGGCTGGTCGCCGGGCCGGGTGGGTAGCTGGGCCTGCACAAATTTGGTGAGGCTAGTGACCAGGTTGGGGCTGAGGTCGAGGGGCTGGGTAGAGTTTGCGAGGCCAAATAAGGCTTCTTCCTGCGTTTGACCGACGCCCGCCCGGTCTATGCGGCCATCCAGCACCTGCTCGACGTAGAAGGAGCGCGCAGGCAAGTCAAGCTCCTGTTTATCAAGCGTCAGGTACTCAATTTGGGCGTGCGCCGGGGCCGTAAGGCTAAGCAGGAGCAAGCCCGTAGATAGCAATTGTTTCATCAGCAAGCCCTGGTTGGGCGGCCAAATATCGCTTTGCTTTCGGCAGGGCGTGCCCCGGCTGTGCCAGTGGTCACTATTTAATAAAGTCCGTGCTCGATGCCCCGCCGCTAGGCTGCTTGCGCCAGCAGGTGGCATTCCTTGTATTTTTTGCCCGAGCCGCAGGGGCAGGCCGAGTTGCGGCCCAGCACTTTCTTCTTGGCCCGTAGCTGGCGCAGCCATTGGCGCGGGTCGAGGTGGTTGCCGTGGGCGGTCAGGGTTTGCTCAGGGTTTTGATGCAGCGCCTGCGTGAGCAGGTCGAAGAGCTCGGGGTGGTGCTCCTGCAATTTTTCGGGGCGCTCGAAGAAATACTCGTTTACCACCGCAAAAAACTCAGCCTCGTTGGTGCCGGCGTAGGGGTCGATGTCGGACTGGCCGGCCCGGATGGCGGCCAGCTCGCGCTGCATCACCTCGGCCCAGGGGCGGCGCAGGGCGGGCGGCAGGCCAGTGGCGGGAATGCCGTCAATCTGGCCATCGGCCTCGTCCACGAGGTGCGCAAATTCGTGCACGCCCACGTTGCGCCGGTCCTCGGCATCGGCAAAGCCCTGCACAAGCGCCGCCCGCGAGAGACGCATATACTGGCTGGTTTGAAAACTTTGTACCGAGCCCAGCAGCGTGCCTTGCAGCGGCAGCACTTCCTGGTCGGCGCGGGTGGCGAGCTGCCAGGCATCGGGCACTATCAGCACCTCGTGCAGGGTGGGGTATTCCCAACCGGGAAAGCCAAATACCGGAATAACGGCCGCCGCCGCCGTGAGTACCCGGGTGAGGTCATCGATTTTCGTTTGGATGCCCGTGAGGCGCGTGCGGGCCAAAAATAGCTGCATGGCCTGCTCGAAACGCGTTTTGTCGGCGGCTTCGAGGCCATTGTAAAAAGCCACGTTTTCGGTAAGCAGCGTGCGCCACTCGGCCGGAAAAGGCGTGGCTAAGGCCGCCTGCCGCCGCCGCGAATCGGCGGTGAGGTAGCGGTAAAAAAAGAAGAGCAGGCCCAGCAACGCCGCGCCGGCCAAGGCAAGAGACAACGACATGGCGGCCTTAACGGCCGGGCGCGGGTGCGGGTTGGCGGGGCCGTTTGCCGTTTCATGCGCAAATTTGTGGCGCATCCACTTCTTGTAGTCTTTCCCCTGCCTGCCCCGATGAACGCCGCCGAACTAAACAACGCCCTCGTGGCCCTGATTGAGAAGAAAGCCGAGCTGCAAACGCTCACCTATGACGATGCGCGCTACGACGACGTGGAGGAAGCCCTCCACGACCTCGAAGACGACTTCAACGACGACTTCGGCCCCGACCTCGAAGCCGCCCTGGAGAAAGTGCACCTCGAACTCAAATCTGACACCGACGTGCTGCTGCCCACCGCCTACCTGCCCGCCGCCGACAAGCCCCAGAAGGAAGACGGCGTGTGGATTGACTCCGAAAAATACCCCGGCCGCGTGCGCCTCGTGCTGCGCGCCAACCCGCCCCGCTTCATCCTCACCACCAGCAAAGGCCAGGAGCACGAACTCTGGAAAGCCTAATTGCTTGAGATTTAGCCAGCACGTCTTACTAAAAACAGAACGTCATGCTGAGCTTGCCGAAGCATCTTGCTCGCACCGCCAGGGTCATCACCCAACGGTGCGAGCAAGATGCTTCGGCAAGCTCAGCATGACGTTCTGTTTTTAGCTAAACTGGTCTCTTGGCTAATGTTTTGGCACAGCCAACGAACGGCGGGCGCCTTCCTTGGCCGCGGCGAGCGAGTCGAAGAAGCTGGTGCGTAGCTCTTCAGGGCCGTGGGTGCGGCGGGTTTCCTGGGCATAGCGCTGGGTGGCGAGCTGGCCAAAGATGGAGGTAGCCAGCACCACGCTCACCTCGCGCAGGCCCGCTGCGATAGCGCGGGGGTTGAAATCGTGCAGCAGCCAGTGCTGGGCCTTGTCGGAGATGGCGCTCATTTGGTGCACGTCGCCCACCCAGCCCCAGGGCTGTGCAGGTGTAGAGTGTGCCTCAAAGTATTCGAGGGCAAAACCTTGCATAGCCACAAACTCGGTGGCATTGGCAAAGGCGTGCCACTGGGTGATAACGCACGGCACGCTGGTATCGACCAGTACAGTGCCGTAGGGCTGCGAAAAGATAACTTGGTCGGCCATAGGAAGCAAAGCGCCGGCCGCGCCCGCCAAAGGCGCAACCGTAAGCCGGGCTAACAGAAAAATGGCGGTTGAGGTTTCAGGCAGAGAAGTGCGGCAGTGCCTGCGCCAGCGCCCGCTAGGTGGCGCGCCGCAAAAAATAAAGGCCGCCGCTCTAGTTTAGAGCGGCGGCCTCACAGTCGCAAAAGGCGAGACGACTACATGAAGTCGCTCAGTTCCAGCCAGCGTTCGCCTTTGGCATCCAGCTCTTTGTCAACAGTTTGCAAGCGGGCGGGCCAGGCCATCAGGTCCTGGCGCGAGCCTTCACCAGTGGCGAGGTTGGCCACGAGCTGCTCTTTTTCCTTTTCGAGAGCCGCCATGTCTTTTTCCAGCTGCTCAAACTCCTTCTTCTCGGCGAAGCTGGCGCGGCGCTTGGCAGGGGCAGCGGCGGCCGGGGTAGGAGTGGGGCTAGCCACCGCAGTTTTGGCGGCGGCGCGGGCGGCCTTGGCGGCTTTTTCTTCGGCTTCGAGAGCAGCTTCGGTTTCGCGCTCGGCCAAGTAGTCGCGGTAGTCGGTATAGTTGCCGGGGAAGTTGAGCACGGCCCCGCCCGGCTCCAGCACGAAGAGGTGCTCGGCCAGGTTGTCGAGGAAGTAGCGGTCGTGGCTCACGATGAGCAAGCAGCCCGAAAAGTGCAGTAGGAAATCTTCCAGGATGTTGAGCGTGCCCAGGTCCAGGTCGTTGGTGGGCTCGTCAAGAATGAGGAAGTTGGGGTTGCGCACCAGCACGCGCAGCAGTTGCAGGCGGCGCTTTTCGCCGCCGCTCAGCTTGCTCACCAGCGTGTACTGCTGGGCCGGCGGGAAGAGAAACAGCGTTAGAAACTGGCTGGCCGTGAGCACGTCGCCGTTGGCGAGCTCCACTACTTCGGCCACCTCCTTCACGATGTCAATCACGCGCTGGCTGGGGTCAAACTCCAGCTCGGTCTGGGTGTAGTAGCCGAATACGGTGGTTTGGCCCACATCCACGGTGCCGCTGTCGGGCTGAAGCTTGCCGGTCAGCATGTTGAGCAGCGTGCTCTTGCCCGCGCCATTCGGCCCCACGAGGCCGATGCGGTCCTTTTTCTTGAACACGTAGCTGAAATCATCCAGCACCACCTTGTCGCCGAATTTCTTGTTGAGGTGCTCAGCCTCAATGATTTTGCCGCCCTGGCGGGTGGTTTTCACGCTCAGCTCCAGCTGCTGCTTGCTGAGGTTGGTGCTGGCCTTTTCCTTGGTCACGTAGAAGGCGTCGATGCGGGCCTTCTGCTTGGTGCCGCGGGCCTGGGGCATGCGGCGCATCCACTCCAGCTCCTTGCGAAACAGGTTGCGGGCCTTTTCCACCTCAGTGGCTTCGCGCAGTTCGCGGTCGGCCTTTTTCTCCACGAAGTAGGCGTAGTTGCCCTGGTAGCGGTACATGGTGCCCTTGTCGAGCTCCACGATTTCGTTGGCTACCTTGTCCAGGAAATACCGGTCGTGGGTCACCATCAGCAGCGTGAGGCTGGGCGAGTTGAGGCGGTTTTCGAGCCACTCGATGGTGGCCAGGTCTAGGTGGTTGGTAGGCTCGTCAAGCAGCAGTACGTCAGGCTCTTCGATGAGCACGCGGGCCAGGGCCACGCGCTTGCGCTGGCCGCCCGAGAGCTTGCTCACGTTGCGCGTCAGCAGCTCGCCCAGGATGCCGAGCTTGCCCAAAATCTGCTGCACCTGCGACTCGTAGTCCCAGGCGTTGAGGTTGTCCATGCGCTCCATCACGCGCTGGAGGTCCTCGGGGTCGTGGTTGGGGTCGTTGACGACGTGCTCGTAGTCCTTCACGGCGCGCAGCGTGTCGTTCTGGCTGGCGAAGATGGTTTCCTCCACCGTCAGGCTTTCGTCGAACACCGGCTGCTGGCCCAGGTACGTCACCCGGATGCCCTGGCGGCGCGTCACGAGGCCGGTATCGGGGTTTTCGAGGCCAGCCAGCACCTTCATGAGCGTGGTTTTGCCCGTGCCGTTGATACCCACGAAGGCAATGCGCTGCCCCTGTTGCAGCCCAAAGTTGAGGTTTTGAAATAGCCAGCGGTCGGCGTAATTCTTCGAGATGTTCTCGGCGGAAAGCAGATTCATAAGTACTGGCAAAGGTACGGCCTGCCATCAACGCGGGCACGAGGTACATAAAAGGCGATAAAAGAACGATGGCGCGGGGCTTTGCCCCGTGCCGACTACGCGCAGGACGCTGGCCTGCTGCCATTGAACGACCTAATTGCGTATCGTTCAGGTGGCGTGGGCCAGAGGCCCACCAATAGTCGGCACGGGGCAGAGCCCCGCGCCATCGTTCTGGTCGTTCTGTAGTGAGGCTACTTCAGCGCAGCCAGGCTCTTTTTAATGCGCCCGAAGGCGTCGGTCAGCTTCGCATCGGCGGCGGCGGTGCTGAAACGGATGCAGTCGGGCGCGCCAAACGAGTCGCCGCCCACGGCCGATACGTGCGCGTCGCGCAGCAGGTACAGTGCCAGGTCTGACGAGTCGTTGATAACTGCGCCATCGGGCGCGGTGCGGCCGAAGAAGGCCGATACGTCGGGGAAAATATAGAAGGCGCCGTCAGGCGTGGGCGTTTTCAGGCCCGGGATGTCCTTTACCAGTTCCAGCACGAGGTCGCGGCGGCGGTGGTAGGCCGTCACCATCTCATCGGCCGAGGACCGGCCGCCTTGCAAGGCGGCTAGCCCGGCGCGCTGGGCAATGGAGCAGGTGCCGGACGTAATCTGGCTCTGGAGCTTGTCGCAGGCGGCCGCGATGGCCGGGTGCGCGGCCAGGTAGCCCAGGCGCCAGCCCGTCATGGCGTAGCCCTTCGAGAAGCCGTTGATGGTGATAACCTGGTCTTTTACAGCCTCAAACTGCGCCAGGCTCACGTGCTCGCCAGTGAAATTAATGTATTCGTAAATCTCGTCGGCGATGGCGAAGATGCCGGGATGGCGGGCCAGCACCTCGGCAATGGCCCCCAGCTCGGCGCGGCTGAATACGGCGCCCGTGGGGTTGCAGGGCGAAGAATACATCACGGCCTTGGTGCGCGGCGTGATGGCGGCCTCAAACTCGGCGGCGGTCACCTTGTAGTCGTTTTCGAGCGAGCCCATGATGGGCACGGCCACGCCCTCGGCTAGCTCCACCTGCGCGGCGTAGCTCACCCAGTAAGGCGAAAAAATGATGACCTCATCGCCGGGGTTTACCAAGGTCATGAGGATGTTGCTGAGCGCCTGCTTGGCGCCGGTGCTCACCACAATCTGGTTGGGCGCGTAGGCTAATTGGTTTTCGTGCAGCAGCTTATCGCAGATGGCCTGGCGCAGGTCGAGGTAGCCTGGTACCGGCGTGTAGAAGGTAAAGCCGTCGTCAATCGCCTTCTTGGCGGCATCCTTGATGTACTGCGGGGTCTGAAAGTCGGGCTCGCCGAAGCTCAGGTTAATCACATCCACGCCCTGGGCGGCCAGTTCGCGGCTTTTCTTGGCCATCGCGATAGTTGCCGACTCCTGAATCTGGAGAATGCGGTCGGAGAAATACGCAGTCGGGTCGGCCGGCGCGGCGGCCGGGGTAGCAGTACTAGGCGACATAAGTAGTAAGTGATAAGAAAAGGTGCGAGTCGCAAAAGTAGTCGCCCTGTTGCTTACTAATCAGCCCTTACGTAGCATTTTATGCGCAATTCTCCAGGTTTTTTTGCACTTTCTTACTAACGTACATTCGTAAGCAGCGGGCTAGCCGGGGGTAGGGCAGCCAGTATTTTGGCTGAGTAAAACCAGTGGTAAAGGCGTGCGGCTAGCTTCGTGCAGAAAGCTGGTAGCAGCTGGCCAGCTTTGCGTTTTGGGCGCTAAAAAGCTCAGTAGCTCTTGCCGTGCGTCAGCTTCAACACCTGCGTGGTGAGGCCGGGCAGCCGCTTTAGCGCCTGAATGGCGAGGGTGGTGAGCCCGGCGTGGCCAAAAAACTGGTGGATGACGCGGCCCGCCGTGATGCGCAGGCTCAGCAGGCGGCGCCAGGCGCGGGTGTAGCGCTGCTCCAGCTCGGCGCGGGTGAGGCGGCCGTCCAGAAACTCCAGTAGCAGGCCGTGCAGTAAGTGGCTGGCATTCATGCCCATGCTCATGCCGTTGCCGGCTAGCGGGGCAATGGTGCCGGCTGCGTCGCCGAGCATCAGCACGTGGGCATCCACGGTGGAGCGCTCGCGGAACGTGATTTGGGAGATGACGATGGGGGCATTGCCGGCCCGCTGGGCTTCTTGCAGGTAGGGGCGCAGCAGCGGGTTTTGCATGAGCACCTGGCGCTCCATCTCGGCCACGCTGTTGCCGTGGGCGCGCAGGTTGCGCACGTCGCTGATGTAGCTGCAATTGGTGAGGCCGCCCGCCACCGGCGAGAGGCCGCAGTAGCCATCGGTGAAGTTGTGCATCTCCACCATCTGGGCCGGAAAATCGGTGAGCTGCAAGTGGTACTTCACGGCCACAAACTGCCGGCCTTTCCGGCTGGCCTCCACAAAGGGGCGGTGCAGCTTGCTGTCGAGGTTAGCGTGCTTGCCCCAGGCGCCGCAGGCCACGCGCGCCCGGTAGGTGGCGCCGCCCGCCACGGTGATGGTAAACTCGTCGCCGGCCAGCACCACGTCGGTCACCCGGGTGCCCTGCCGGATGGTGGCGCCGTGCGCGGTAGCCAGCCGGGCCAGCAGCTGGTCGAGCTCGTAGCGCGTGATGCCCAGCCCACCGATATCGAGCGGGTGGTGCAGCGCCACACCCGTGGGCGACGACACCGTGAAGCGCGTCATCACCGGCAAATCCATCTCGGCCAGCGGCACCCCGATGCGGCACAAGAAATCGTAGTTTTCCATTGAAATGTACTCGCCGCACACCCGGTGAAACGGGTAGGTTTCCTTCTCGAATAGTACCACCCGCCGCCCCGACCGCGCCAGTTGCAAGGCCAGCGTGAGGCCCGCTACCCCGCCGCCAATAATAGCGCAGTCATACAGTGTATTGTCCGGAGTAGCGGGGGCTGACATGGGGTAGGGGAGCGCGACGCCGGGCGGGGCGTCTGGTGGTTGGTAGGAGGTGCCGGCCCCAGCTATGTGCCGAAGAACCACAACAAAGGTGCGGCCCCAATGCAGGCTGATTGGTTGATAATTTGGCTTACTTGGTTAAGGATTCGGCCCAATGCCAAGCCGTATTTCAAGCTCTTTCTTTTTCGGCTGTCATGCTGAGCTTGCGAAGCATCTTCTCACGCCTCAACGACTTGTTCTGGCGCGATAACGCGATAAGATGCTTCGCAAACTCAGCATGACAGACGGGAAAAGAGTATCTTGTTGAAGGAAAATTCCTCCCCCAATCAACCCGGCCAGAGCGGTGGCGCGGGCAGCCGAAACACGTCGCGCAGGGCCCGCCGGGCGGCGTGGTAGCCGCACATGCCGTGCACGCCCCCGCCGGGCGGCGTGGCCGATGAGCACAGGTACAGCCCCGCCTGCGAGGTGCGGTAGGGCGACGCCCGCAGCGCCGGCCGGGTAAACAGCTGGCTGATATCGAGCCGCCCGCCGTTGATGTCGCCGCCGACGTAATTGGGATTGTAGCTCTCCAGCTGGGCCGTGTCGAAGGTGTGGCGGCCGATAATGCGCTCGCGAAAGCCGGGTGCAAAGCGCTCGACCTGCGCCTCGATGGCCGCCGTGCGGTCTACCCGCGAGCCGTTGGGCACATGGCAGTAGGCCCAGGCGGTGTGCTGGCCCGCTGGGGCGCGGGTGGGGTCAAACAAACTTTGCTGGGCCAGCAGCACGAAGGGCCGGGCCGGGTGCTGGCCTCGGGCGGTGGCTTTTTCGCTGGCCACAATCTCGGCCTGGGTATTGCCCAGGTGCACCGTGCCCGCTTGCTGGCAGCCGGGCGCAGTGAAGGGAATCGGCTCAGCCAGCGCCCAATCGACCTTGAACACGCCCATGCCGTAGCGGTAGCGCCGCAGCTGCCACTGGTAAATGCTGGACAGGCTGTGCCCGGCAATCTGCAAAAGCTGGGCAGGCGTCACATCGAGCAGCACGGCCCGCGCCGGGGGCAATTGGGCTAGCGAGTGCACGTAGGTGCCCGTTTCTACGGTGCCGCCCAGGGCGCGGAAGTGCGCCACCAACGCGTCGGCAATGGCCTGCGAGCCGCCCTGCGGCAGGGGCCAGCCGCCCCGGTGCGCCGCAATGAGCAGCACCAAGCCAATGGCCGAGGTCGTCAGGTTGCCCAGCGGCTGAATGGCGTGGGCCGCCATGCCCGCGAACAATCCTTTGGCCTTTTCGCCCCTAAACAGCCGGGTGAGCACCGTGGCGGGCAGCAGCGCCGGCAGGCCAAACCGCGCCATGTCGAGCGGATGCCGGGGCAGGCCTAGCGGCGCTAGCACATCATTGGCAATGCCGGGCCAGCTGGCAATGAGAGGGGAGAACAGGCGGTGGTACGCCGCCGCATCCGGCCCCAGCGCCTGGGCCGTGTCGGCCAGGGAGTTGACTACCGTGGCGGCGGTGCCATCGTCGAAGGGGTGGGCAGCGGCCACCGGCGGCGCGATATAACGCAGGCCGTACTGGGCCAGCGGCAGGGTCTGGAAAAACGGCGAGGCGGCCGCTAGCGGGTGGATAGCCGAGCAGATGTCGTGGCGAAAGCCAGGCAAGGTCAGCTCGGCCGTGCGCAGCCCGCCGCCCAGCTCCTTCTTACCTTCGAGCAGGAGCACGGCTAGGCCGGCTTGCTGCAAGGCAATGGCCGCCGCCAGCCCGTTGGGGCCCGACCCGACTACGATGGCATCGTACGTGGTATTCATGCAAGGGGCGTGGCCGCGGCGGGCTAGCCAGAAAAGGTAGGTGAGCTACCTGTATACTGCTCGGCCGGCAAATTTGATAACGCGTAGGTCGGCAACTAGGCTTTATGGTTGGCTAAAGCAAAAGATTTCAGGGAGAAAGAATAAGCTCGTAATTCAGGCTTATTTCTCCGCTAGCAGGGCTTGACTATCAAGTGCTCTGGCACATAGGTGTTTGCTAAGTGCGCGGAGCAGTTTGGCTATTTCCAATGAGGTTTTTAAGATTTACTGCTTGAGAATTAAGAAAAGATAAACCAAGCAGGCAATTGCGCGGTAATACACGTAAGATATTTCTTTGCCTTCCCAAAACCAATTCATTTTCTTCTTTCTCATGGCTGTCGACCTCGCCCAACTCCAACAAGTACTCGAAAGCGCACAACAAGCTGACGCATTCAAAACCGATGTAAAGCGTGCGCTGCGTAAGGTTTCCTCGCTTTTGCATAATCTGCAAAATGCCGTAGAGGAAGCAGAATCTTTGCTGAGCGAAGACTATACGCCCACAGTAAAAGAGCGCAAGGCCCGCGCCCCCCGCGAGGCAACCATTACGGACGAAGAAGCCCCCTACGGCCGTAAAAAAGACGGTACCCCCAAAAATAAGCCGGGCCGTACCAAGCAATAAGCTGCCCGTAAGAATTAAAAAGAAAATCCTCTCGGCGACGAGGGGATTTTCTTTTTGGGGCAGGTTCATAATTTAAATCCGCTTGGTAGCTACGTATGAGGTAAGAGTTACTTTCAGTAATTGCCCTGAATAAAGAGCTTAACGAATATGCAGTATGGTACCTTCGTAGGCTAGCCGCCAAAATGATATGTGGACAGAAATGCCTGGGGTAATTACCCCGGATGAACAAGGCGACGTTTTTTATTAGTCCGAATAATTTTTTCCCGTTGGGTTCGGAATAGGGATAAAGAAACGCGTAAGCGGCGAATAAGCGCTTAGCTTTACACGGTAAAAATGTAGCGTTGCTTTTGCAGCTTGGCTTTGGCCAACTGTCAGTAGCGCGGGCGAAAAGCGGCTAGTGGCCGCGCCGCCATTCACTGCTCCCTCAGGGTTATCCGCTGCGTATGAATTCTTTGAAAAATTATCTGCTAATAGGTTTTAGCTGCTGCGCTTTTGGCTTTGCTGCGCCGCGCCCAGCAGCCAACGCGCCCGCCCGGGTACTGCCCGCCACAGCCCTGAAACCCTACGGCCGCTCGCTGGTCAACAAGGCGCAGCAGCTGGAGCTGATTAGCTCGGCGGTGCACTTTGGCTTTAGCTTTGAAGGTAATGATTGCCAGGTGTTTGCCTCGCTGCCCGGCGGCCAGGACCACAACTACCTGCAATACGAGCTGGATGGGGTGTATCAGAAGCGCCTGCGGGTGGGCGGCGGGGCGCAGGCACCCCTGGTCATTGCGGCGGCGGGCGGCGGCAAGCACACGGTCTGGATTTATAAGGCTACTGAGGCGCACACGGGCCCCATCGCCATCGAAAAAATAACGGGTACGAACCTGAGGGCGCTCCCTAGCCCGCCGGCGCCGCTGATTGAGTTTATCGGCAACAGCATTACCTGCGGGGCGGCTGCCGACCCCTCGGAGGTGCCTTGCGGCAGCGGCCAGTACCACGACCAGCACAATGCCTACCAAGCCTACGGCCCCCGGGTGGCGCGGGCGCTGAAAACAAACTTCGTGCTAAGCAGCGTCAGCGGTATCGGCATCTACCGCACCTGGAACAGCGACGGGCCAACCATGCCGCAGGTGTATGAGAAAGTAGATTTTCAAGCCCAAAACCCGCAGCGCTGGGACTTTGCTACCTATAGCCCCAAGGTAGTGAGTATCGCGCTCGGCACCAACGACTTGAGTACGGGCGATGGCAAAAGCCCCCGCCTGCCCTTCGACAGCGCCCGCTATGTGGGCACCTACGTGCAGTTTGTGCAGCTGGTGAAAGCCAAGTATCCCAAGGCCCGGATTGCCTTGCTCAGCAGCCCCATGATGAACGGTAAAAGCCGTACGCTTCTGCAAAATTGCCTCACGGCTGTGAAGCAAAAAACCGACGCCGGCTACCCCGGCGATAAGCCCGTGGCGGTGTACTTTTTTCAGCCCATGCAGGCCCGGGGTTGCACCGGCCACCCCAACGTAGCAGACCACGCGGTGCTGGCCAAGGAGCTAGCGCCCTTTTTTCAAAAGCTGTTGTAACAGGAGAAGATGTCCTAGCAATTTACCCGCGGAAGAGGACGCCTACTACCTAAAAAAGGCCCGCCCAGTTAGGAGCGGGCCTTTTTTAGGTGGTAGCGCCGGGCTACTTATTCAGCAGGAGCAGCACCACGTCGTGGCTAGGCACGGTAGCTTGAAAGGCCTTTTTGGTGGTGCCCGCGTCCTTTTTAGTCCACAGGTTGCGAAGGCGGTAGGTGGTTTTGGCGGCGTTCAATTCGGCCTTACTCAGCTCATCAGTGATGGGCGTGGCCTGCCAGTCGAAGCGCACGGGCTGGGGGCGGTGGCTGCGGTTGAGGAAGGCCACGGCCCACTTGCCGTCGGCTAGCGGCTTAAGCCAGGTTTCGAGGCTGTCTTTGGCGGCGTAGCGGTAGCCCTGCACGCCGAGCCGGTCCTGGTCGATGGCCAGTACCTCCTTATTGGTCAGGATTTCTTTGGTTTGGGGGCTCATCTGGCGCAGGTCGTTGCCGGTGATGAGCGGCGCGGCCATCATGCCCCACATGGTGAAGTGGGCGCGTTCCTCATTGGTTGGCATGCCGTTGCCTACCTCCAGCATGTCAGGGTCGTTCCAGTGGCCGGGGCCGGCGTACTGGCGCAGGTGTTCCTGCTTGTCCATGATTTGCATTACGCCCCAGGCTTTCCAGGTGCCGTTGTCCTTGATGCAGTCGAAGCAGTTGTAAATGTCGCCCGTGGTGCGCCACAGGTGGCCCACTGCCGGCCCCCACTCCCAGGGCTTGTCGTTGCCCCACTCGCAGATGCTCAGCACCATCGGCCGGCCCGCCTTGCGCAGGGCCGCCGTAATGGTTTTGTAGGCACCTTCCGCCTTCAGCCCTTCCGTGTTGCACCAGTCGTATTTGAGATAATCGACGCCCCACTCGGCATACATCTGGGCATCCTGAAACTCGTAGCCCCGGCTGCCGGGCCGGCCGCCGCAGGTTTGGGAGCCCGCATCGGAATAAACGCCAAACTTCAGCCCCTTGCCATGCACGTAGTCGGCCAGCGCCTTCATGCCGGAGGGAAAGCGCTTGGCATCGGGGTGAATGAAGCCCTGCACATCGCGCTCACCGTGCCAGCAGTCGTCGATGTTGATGTAGGTGTAGCCGGCATCCTTCATGCCAGTCGCTACCAGTGCATCGGCCACTTCCTTGATGAGCTTTTCGTCCACGTTGCAGGCAAACTTGTTCCAGCTGTTCCAGCCCATCGGCGGCGTCAGGGCCAGGTTATCAAATTTTTTGTAGTTCTGAACGTAGTTGTTGCCCTGGCCAAACGCCTGCAACGAAGCGCACAAGCCCAAGAAGAGGAGTGGTAGTTTTTTCACGGAAGTAACGCCGCTAAGGGCGCGGATAGCTAAAGAAAAAGAAAAGGTAGGGCGAAGGCAAAGCTAGCTAAGTAGCTTGCTAAAAGCTTTTAGCCGCGCCTCATTAACCTTGTTTGGCTACTGGCTCACCAGGGTGGTGTAGCTGCCCGTAGCCAGCGTAAGCTGGGCTTGGCCATTGGCGACTTTCACGGGCGTTTGCTCCTTATTGCCCCGGGTTTTATCGGTAACGTACACGCGCAGCGATTTCACCTGGGCGGGCAAGCCAGCAATTGTGACTGGCCGGGTAGCCCCGTCATTCACCACGTGCAGGGCGTACACGCCCCGGCCGGGGTTGCCAAGGGCCGCGCAGGTCACGTTGGGCCGGTCGGCGGTGAGGGGCAGGTAGGCCACATCCGGCGGCGTCGCGGCCAGCTGCTTCAGGTTCCAGAAGCGCTGGGTAGGGTGCAGCGGCGCGGCATTGCCATAGAGGCCGCCGCCCGCTAGGGGCGAGTAATCGGAGGTGAGCTGCCACTGCAAAATGCTGAGCGGCTGGCAGATGCTTAGCAGCCGCATGTACAGGCTGATTTCCTGCAAGGCATACGTCGGCTCCTCAAAAATGCCAGGGTAGCCCCAGGCCTGCGCGTCGATGCTGCCCTCGCCCACCAGCAGCGGCAGCCGAAGCTGGGTGGCGGCGGCCGCCCATTTTTGCAGCGTTGGCGCGTCGCAGCCGCGCCACGAGTGAAACGATACCGCCCCGATGTAGGGCCGGGCGGCCGCGTCCTGCATGGCCGGGTAGGGGAAGGCGTAGCTGTTGGCATCGGCCGTGTCGCCCAGTAGCAGCTTGGTTTTCAGGCCCCGCGAGGCGAGGTAGGCCCCCAGCCCTTTGATGAGGTCGGCGTGCTCCTGGGCCGTCTGGCGAATGTTGATACCCAGGTCCGACTCGTTGAAGGAAAACAGGTCGGCCTCCACGCCGTACTGCGCTTTCAGATACAGCAGGTAGTCGGCTATCGACCGGTAGCTGGCCGCCAGGTTGGCTTGGTTGAGCGGCGCGCCCCACCGGCCATTAGCCCCCGGCCCGGTGCCGTTGCCCTGGTCGCCCACCACGGCCCACTGCGGCGCCGCCCACGCCGTCACGATAACCGGCATTCCGAGCTTGCCCAGCCGCTGGGCCATTTCCAGCGACTCGCGCACGTGTGGGTGCAGCTGGCCCTGGTGTGCGGCCGCCGTGGGGTCCTGGGCTAGCTCGGGCTGCCAGAACTGCCAGGGCATCTCCACGCGGCCGTAAGCCACGCGCATGTTGTTCAAGCAATAGTCGATAACCTGTGGGTCGCCCTTCGGATTTTGCAGCCGAAAATTGCCGCCAAAGCCCGCAAAAGCCTGGCCCGGCCGCGCCGGGCTCAGCGTGAGCTGGATGGGAGAGTGGTCAATTTTTCCGCTGGCTTTCAAGGTGATGACGCGCTGAACGGCCTGGCCCTTGCGCAAGCTGCCCGTTGCCAAGGGCACGTAGAGGGCCGGGCTTTTGGTTTCCGCATCGGGGCGCAGCAGCACGCGCGTGGGCTCGGCAAACCCGAGCAGGAGCTGGCGCGTCGGCGCCGTAATGCGAACCTGGGTTGCCGCGGGCCCGTCGGCCGCCGGGCCAGTTAGCGGGCGCGTAGCCAGCACCTGGCCCCGCGCATCTAGGAACTGCACCGTGGCCTGGGCGTAGGCCGGGCCAGCCAGGGCCAGGGCAAAGAAGGCCCCGAGCAGCGGGCACGTGGTTTCGCTGGTTACCCGCACCGTCACGGTAGCCTGGCCCGGGCCGGTATCAGCCACCGTTTCGCGGAAAGCCAGGCTGTCGAGGCGGGTGGTTACGAGCTGCTGCGCGCCCTGGCGGGCGTAGGTAGGGCGCTGGCGTTCATGGGCCGTAATGCCGACGTGCGCCCAGTCGGCCCGCACCACTTGCAGGCTCGACGCCGTTTCCAGCAGTTGCCCCTGCACGCGAATCCCCGTCAGGTTGCCCCAGGGGGCTAGCTCGGCCTGCGCACGGGCCTGGTGCGCCCCGGCCCCCAGCAGCAGCGCGCTGGCTAAGGTGATTTTTGGCCACGCCAGGGCGGCCGGATGCTTACTCATGAAAAAGGAATAGAAAGAAGTAGAGAGGCTGGCGAGGCCCGTTTAGGCCGGCCGAAGCCCTGAATGGGGGCCGGGGCTAGCCCCGGCCCCCATTCATTTTTAGTAGCTATTGCTGCGGGGCAGCCCGGTGCTGGCTAGCGCCCAAAATCATCCTGCACGCGCACGATGTCTTCCTCGTCGGAGGGCTGGCTGGCATCGGTGTGCTGCCATATTTCGGCTAGTATGCCCCAGTCGGCTAGGCCCACCAGGCGGTGGCGTTCGCCCTGCTGGAGGGTAATTACCTCGCCGGGGGCGTAGGTTTTTAGCTCCCCAGGCTCATCAGTGGGGCTGGTGATGACGCCCACCGTGCCCTGCACCACGCGCCAGATTTCGGCCCGGCGGTGGTGGTATTGCCACGACAGCCGCTGGCCGGGGGCCACGAGCAGCATCTTGGGGCTCAGCTTGCCCGAAATGCGCAGGCCTTCCACGGCCAGGCCATCGAAATAGCGGTCGGCAAACTCCTGGGCCTGGCTTTCAGCCAGCACAAAAAAACCACCCCACGGGCGCGTCTGGTCGTGCTGCACCCTTGTGAAGCCTTGCTGCTGCAAGCGTTGCTCGGTCTGAGCAAAAAGAGCTTCTTTCGAAATCGGCAAACTCATACGGTGCTAGAAAAGAGAAAAGCTAGTCTTTGGGTACAATGCGGAAGTTGTCGAACGACATGTCGGCATTCAGCGCGCCCTCGCCGTGGAAGAGGAATTTGAACTCGTGCAGCGGCCGGTTGAGGTCGCCGGGCTTGTTGATGAAGGCACTCAGCGGAATGGTCATCGTGCTCCACTGGCCCCGGGTGTAGAAGGGCGTGGTAGGTGCCCAGAGGTAGGTGTTGGTGCCGCCCGCGTCGCCATCGACCGAAAACTTGATGACGTTGGCATTGAATGGCTTGAGCGTGTTTACCTCGAAGCGCAGCACGTAGTCGGTGGGCTTAGCCACCACGTCGGCGGGTAGCACGAGGTTGTTGTTGACCGTAAATTCCGTCCAGGCCCAGGCCCCAATGGCTTGGTCTACCCGGATGTAGGGGCCGTTGATGGGGGCCGGGTTGGGGCCAGTGGTGATGTAGGTGGTGCCGCCCCACACGCTACCGCCCTGGTCATAGCCGAAGAGGAGATTGCGGCTGTCTTTGTAGCGGCCGGGCACGGCCGTTTCCTTGCCGTTGGCATCTACCACTTTCAGCGTGGCGCCGGGCGTGGCGCTGGCCGGTATCACAAAGTACACCGAGTCGGCGGTGGTCTTGGTGATGGCGAGCGGTGCGCCGTTCCACAGCACCTTGCCCTTGGCGGGCGTCACTTCATAGAGGTCAAAATTGCGCCCCACGATGGCGCCCCGCTGGCCCGGCGCGGCGTACTCATTGGCCATGCTCGTTACCGACAGGGGCGGGATGCTGAGCGTGTAGGTGGTTTGGGCGGTGCCGCCGGCCGTGGTCACGGTGATGGTGTTGGTCACGTTTTTGGGCACCACGCGCGGTATCTGCACCGTGATTTCGGTGGCGGTGATGTAGGCGTCGGCCAGCGATACCTCCACATCGTTGAAGGACAACTTGCTGACGTTGCACAGGTTGCCGCCCTTGATGATAATCCAGTCGGCCAGGTTGCCGGAGGTGCTCACCAGCGAGCGGTCGGTGGGCGCGGTGACGCCGGTGAGGGCGGGCGTGCCGCCGCAGGCCGATACGTCGTCCTTCTGGCAGCCCGCCAGGGCCACGCTGCCCAGCAGCAGCCCGCTAAGGAGCGTCTTTGTTAGAGTAAAAGTAGTAGAGCGTTTCATGCGCGTTGCGAGTCAAAAATGAGGAGAAAGAAACCGGGCGACGGTCGCGCCGCCCGGTTTCGCGGGCTGCTGTTACCAGCCGGGGTTGTTGCCGGTGAGCTGCTTGTTCACATTCAGCTCCGACACCGGGATGGGCAGCAGCAGGTGCTTGCTCGTGCGGCGCTTAAGCACGTTGTTCTCGTCGTTGTCGAGGGCGTTCATCACGGGCAGGTAGATGCCCCAGCGCAGGAGGTCCCAGCGGCGGTCGCCTTCCAGGGCCAGCTCGCGGCGGCGCTCTTCGAGCACGAAGGAGCGGAACGCCTGCTGGCTCATGCTCTTGATTTCGCTGGCCCCGTTGCGGCGGCGCACTTTGTTCACGGCTTCGATGGCCTCGGCGGTGGGGCCGCCGCCGGCCTCGTTGGCGGCCTCGGCGTAGATGAGCAGCACGTCGGGGTAGCGCAGCAGCGGGAAGTTGAAGTTGCCGCGCGATACGGTGCGGTCGCTCACGGCCTCGAACTTGCGCAGGCGGGCAATGTGGGCATCATCGACGCCCGACTGGTCGGTGGGCAGGTAGCCGTACTTGGCGCGCTTATCTACGGCGCTGGCGCTCAGGTCGGTGCCTTTTACCACGGAGCTGTCGCGGAAGGGGTAGTAGTGCACGCCGCCCCACATTTTCCAGCGGTGCAGCACGCCGTCGGTAATGCGCTGGTCGCCGGGCTCAAACAGGTTGTACCAGTGGTCGGAGGCCCCAATCCAGCCGCCCTCAATCTCGCCGTTGGTCTGGATGCGGCCGCTGCGGAACATCGAAATCTCGTTGCCGTAGTTGGCGTCGTTGGCAATGGTTTGCAGCGACCAGATGTGCTCGCCCCGGTTTTGGTTAGCCACCGTCCACACGTCGGCGTGCGAGCTGAACAGGGTGTACGCGCCGCTGCTCATCACCTCCTGCGCCTTGTCGCGGGCCAGCTTGAAGTAGTCGGCTGAGTTCAGGCCTTCGAGGCCCGCCACCACCGTTTTGGCGTGGGTGAGGGCCACGGGGGCTAGCAGGAGCTTCTTGCCCGCCACCAGCGTGTAGGTGGGGCCGCCCAGCACGGTCACTTGCCCGCTGGGCAGCGCGCCCGAGGCCATCGTCACGTACACCTTGGCTAGCAGGCTCTTGGCAATGGTTTGGTTGGGGTGGCCTACTACGGCCCCGCTGGCGGTGTAGAGGCCAGCTTCGGCGGCCTTCAGGTCGTTGATAATGAAGGCGTAAATATCCTTTACCGGCGTGCGCGGCTGCTGCGGGGCGGTGCCTTCCACAATCGACTTTTCAAACAGCGGCACGGCCCCGTAGGCCCGCACCAGCAGAAAATACCCCCAGGCCCGCAAAAACCGGAGCTGCGCAATGGCGTCCTTCTGGGCGGCGGCCTCCATCTGGAGGCCCGCGATTTGCGACATCCCGAAGTTGCAGCGGTGAATGAGCACGTAGGGGCCGCTCCAGCCCGTGTCGATGCCCCAGTAGTTCTGAAAGTTGCCGGCCCCTACGTCGCCGTAGGCCCAGCTCGGCCCGGTGGAGTCGTCGGAGTCGTAGTCCCACAGGTTGGGAAACTGCCCGTAGCGGAACATGTTGTCCGAGGCCAGCGTGTTCAGCGCGCCGTTGAGGTAGGCGTTAGCGTCCGTCACCTGGGCGGGGCCCACGTTGGAGGTGGGGTTTTCGGTAATAAAGTCCTTGCAGGCAGTAGCCCCGAGCAGGGTAGCCGCCACGAGGGCCGATAAGACAATCTTTTTCATATAGCTAGGTGGGATAAAGGAGCTTAGAAACCGACGCGCACGCCCAGCGTGTAGGTGCGGCTGTTGGGGTAGGAGTTCATGTCTACCCCGCGGCGCGAGGCGTCGCCGCCGAAGGCGTTCACGTCCGGGTCAAACCAGCTGTAGTTGGTGAGGGTGAACACGTTGCTCACGCTGGCATACACGTTGATAGCCTCAATAAAGCTCGTGGGCCGGTTGAAGACGTAGCCCAGGTTCACGTTTTTGAGGCGCACGTAGGAGCCATCTTCGATGAGGCGGTTGGTGAGGCGCTGCTGGCGCGTATCGGCAGCCAGGGCCTTGGGCCACTGGGCGGTGGCCGCCGTTTCGGGCGTCCAGCGCGTGTCGTACACGTACTGCGGAATGTTGGCCACCTTGCCCATCCGAATCTGGTAGAGGTTGGTGTTCACGATGTCGCCGCCCTGCACGCCCTGGATAAACACGCTCAGGTTGAAGTTGCGGTACGAGAAGTTGTTGGTGACGCCGTAGCTGTACTGGGGGTTGGTGTTGCCGATGATGGTGCGGTCGTTGGCGCTGAGGCTGGTGGCGTCGCCATCGAGGTCCTTGTACTTGATTTCGCCGATTTGCTGGCGCTGCAAGCTCTCGCTCAGGTTGGCGTACAGCGGGTCGGCTTTCACCTCGGCCAGGTTGTCGTAGAAGCCGTCTTCCACGAAGCCGTAGACCGTGCCGATGGGCTGGCCGTTGCGTTGCAGGAAGAAGTTATCGGCCCCGAAATACAGGCGATTAGCAAACTGGTCGCCCGGCAGGTCCATCAGCTTGTTGCGGTTGAAGGAGATGTTGGCGTTGATATCCCACTTAAAGCGTGCGGTGGTGAGCAGCGTGCCGATGCCCGCGATTTCCAGGCCCTTATTCTCCACCGAGCCGATGTTGGTGAGCTGGCTAGTGAAGCCCGTGCTGAGCGGAATCGTGACTTGCTGGAGCAGGTCGCGGGTGTGCTTGCGGTACACATCCACCGTGAAGTTGAAGCGGTTTTGCATCACCCCGATGTCCAGGCCCGCGTTGTACTGGCCAGTGGTTTCCCAGCGCAGGTCAGGGTCGGCGGGGCCGCGGTAGGTGGGGTCGGCATAGCCGGCCTGCGGGTTGCCACCCAGCGGATAGGGCGAGTAATCAAATAGTTGCAGCGTACGGTACGAGGCAATGCCCTGGTTGCCGGTTTCGCCGTAGCCGGCGCGCAGCTTCAGGTTGCTGAATACATCCAGGTTGCGGATAAACGCCTCATCGGCTAGGTTCCAGGCTACCGAGAAGGAGGCGAAGTTGGCGTACTTATTGGCCGAGGCGAAGCGGCTCGACCCGTCGCGGCGGTACGAGATG
>Ga0265798_10003269_pt1 | contig 23148 bp, 20 predicted proteins | sample P3T30metagenome_FD_192430 | JGI IMG/M metagenome (GOLD analysis project Ga0265798, IMG submission 192430) | Plant litter microbial communities from East Loma Ridge, Irvine, California - P3 T30 | ecosystem: Environmental > Terrestrial > Plant litter > Unclassified | place: USA: California... | reverse complement strand
TAAAATTTATAATATTCGAATCCCTGTCTGTTCATTCAGGCAGGGATTTTTAATTTTGTAGCTGTCGCATTTTGATGGCGAGTATCGTTAATTTAACATGATTTCTATAATAATATCTTCTTCGAATGCCGAATATTTAAGTGCCGTAGAAAAGAATATAGATGCGACTGTGGGTACTCCATACGAAGTTATAGCAGTGCCTAATGGCGATGGGAAACGAGGCATCTGTGAAGTTTATAATTCCGCTGGAGCGCATGCAAAGTACGATGTACTGTGTTTCATGCATGAGGACGTTATAATACACACCCAGGGTTGGGGAAAAAAGGTAGTGGAGATTATGAGCGATCCGAAGATTGGACTGTTGGGTATTGCCGGTTCGGAATACAAATCTTTGACGCCTGCGCCATGGGCTTGCCCTGGCGTACTACGTACCAGACATAAGGCCAATATTTTGCAACGATTTAAATTTGTAGATAAACCAACAGTACACGAATACCATAACTCAGACAATGAAGATCTAAGTCAGGTTGTTGCCGTAGATGGTGTCTGGATTTGCACGAGGAGAAATGTATTTGGTGAGTTCAAGTTTGATGATAGAGTACTATCCCGTTTTCATGGCTATGACGTTGATTACTCGTTGCAGGTCGGTTCTAAGTACAAGGTCTATGTGACTTACAATGTACTTTTAGAACATTTCTCTGAAGGCAACTACTCGGAAGAGTGGTTAGGGGCGATACTCGCGCTTCATACCAAACATAAACAAAGGTTGCCCTTATCCACAAAAGTGGTTTCTAAAGATGAGGCAAGGCGAGGCGAAAAGGCAGCAGCTAAGGAACTTTTAAAGAAAGTTAACTGCTTAAATTATACTTCAGCTGATAAATTGAAGTTATTGTGGGATTATAACCTAGTGAAGGTATTGGGTACAAGATTATTCATCGCATTCCATTTAAATATTCTTCTAAAAAGATACTAGGCATCATTCACTAGCTATTAATAAACTCCTTTATTTTTCTTGAGATCGCATCAACCTTTATAAAATTTCCTGGAAGCAAGTGATAGAGCGTCAACTTCGCTTTATCTGCTCTTTTTTTTGAAAAGGAAAGCAGGTAATTGAAGGGGGCAATCAGCAACAGCATCAACCAGATATCGGGACGATTTCTGGTCTTCACTTTTGCCCGCATGGCTGCGTAGTACTTGCGCAGCATCGGATTAGAGCCTTTGAATTCAAAGATTAGCTTGTCATCGCGGAATTTTTCATTCAGCTTTCGCTCCGGGATGTAGTGTGTGTAGATTAAGTTATCATCATAATATATTCTATATCCTTTCAAGATTAAGCGCATGCAGTATTCGGTATCTTCAGCAAACACCGCGTCAAAATCAGTATATTCTGGAAGAAAGGAAGGATACTTTTCATACATCTTGAGGTAAACTGAACGCTTGGTGGCCATACTGGCACCCCATAAAACAGCACGAGGCTTCATTATGCCGCTCTGTTTGGCCTGCGGACCAACAGCGTATGCGTAATTATAATCTTTGAACCAGTCTGGCAAAGGTATTCCCTTTGTCTCAGGTATTCCGCGGCCACCTAATGCAGCCACTTCGGGATAGGCATCAAGTATGTCATACACCCGCTGTGCATAGTCTGGAGCGAGCCAGTTATCATCATCGCAGATAATTATATACTCATAGCTGGCTTCTTTTATAGCGAGCTGCAGCGCGTAGTACTTACCTGGCGTTTTTTGAGTCAATATCCGGAAGGATGTTCGGGCAGAACCTACTTTGCTCCAGATGCCCTGTGCTACCGTTTCGGAGTTGTCCGAGGAATTATTATCCACTACGATGAGCTCTGAGGGAATGCCTTCAGCAAGCTGTTGTTTAGCTATATGTTCAATGGTCTCTGGCAAATTGCCGGCGCCATTATATGTACTTATGATTACAGAAACACCCTTTTGCATGATCAGGCTAATGTTTTTTAAATGTGTTCCACACAGCAGAAGGGAGCATATTGTACTTGCTGGCCCTGGATGTGCGGGGATGATCGAAAAGTTTTTTTGCGATAACATTATATTGAGCGTTTATGTGCTTTCTAAGCGGCCAATAGGCTTTAAACTGTTTCTTAAAGCCCGCTGCATAGGTACGATCAGAGATGAGTTTTTTATCGTACATCCAGTTGATGATGCGGAGCGCTTCAATGAAATTTAGACCGCTGCTGTAGGCTTTTGAGCTTACATCGCCATCGTGCTTCCTAAAATAGTTCAGAAGCTTTCCACTTATGTGGACTTTACCCTGCATCGCTACTTGTATCCAGAACAGGTGATCGCCGGAAAATTTATATGCTAGGTATTCCTTAGTAACAGCTGCGTATGCGGTTTTTCTGAAGATGGCCATACTGGCATTGTAAATCGAAACCTTCACCGCAAGGTAATCCTCTATGAACGTTGCACTATCGACAATTTCAGACAAACATCTGTGCCATGACTGCCATTTAATGTCGTTCTTATCATTAACGCAATACATCTGACAGTAGCTGATGACGCAAGCAGGATCCTGTTCTATGCCTATTAAAAGCGCCTCTAACAATGTTGGTTCACACCAATCGTCACTTTCAGCGATCCAGATATACTCACCTTTTGCGAGCGATATGCCTTTCTCCCATTGCAGAAAAGGGCTTCCACTGTTTTGCTTATTAAAGATAAGGTGGCTTACCTTAGGATGATCTTTGTAAGCTGCCAGAACCTCGCGGCTATGGTCAGTAGAGCAATCATCAAGAATAATTAACTCAAAAGCCTGGTAGGTTTGCTTTAATACAGATTCAATCCGTTGCTGAAGAAAAATCGCATGGTTATAATTAGGTATTATAACAGATACTTTCATGCTAAAACTAATCGTTTAATGTTTGAAGCGCATTAAGCCTGTAATACAAGCCTTTCTGTGCTAGTAATTCCCGGTGACTACCTGATTCTTTCACCTGCCCTTTATCAATGACAACGATCAGATCTGCATTTTGTATTGTACTTAAACGGTGCGCGATGATGATGGAGGTTCTATTTTTCATCAGGTTATTCAGCGCATCCTGTACGAGTTTTTCAGATTCTGTATCTAAAGCGGAGGTCGCTTCGTCAAGCAACATAATTGGCGGATTTGCAAGTACTGCCCTGGCTATGCCAATTCTCTGTTTCTGGCCTCCAGAGAGCTTATTACCGCGATCACCAATATTGGTATGATAATCTTGCTCGGTGTTCATAATAAACTCATGTGCATTTGCAATTCTCGCTGCAGCAATCACCTCATCCATGCTTGCTTCTGGCTTGCCAAAAGCGATGTTATTAAATATGCTGTCGTTGAATAGAATGGATTCCTGGTTTACCATTCCGATCTGGTGGCGCAGGCTGTCGACCTTGATGTCTCTTAAATCATGACCATCAATTAGCACTTGTCCTTCTAATGGATCGTAAAAGCGGGACATCAGATCCATAATTGTGCTTTTACCGCCACCGGATGGGCCAACTAAGGCCACGGTTTGCCCTTTTTTTATCGCCAGATTGATTCCACAAAGGATGGGCTTTTCTCCGTAATTGAAGTTTACATTTCTTAATTCGAGTGTGCTGTTAAACTCTGGCAATGCTACAGCATTTGGCTTATCCAGCATTTGAGGTTTGGTGTCGATCATTTCCAACACCCTTTCGCCTGCAGCAATACCAGAATGAATGTTACTGAAGGAATCAGCGATGGCTTTAATTGGTTGCATCACCTGAGAAAACAGCGCGATATATACCAGGAACTTCGGCGCAGTCAATTCGCTCTGGTTATTCAAGATCATGGTACCACCATATAGTACAATGAAAACAACAACCAGTACTCCTAAGGTTTGAGAAACCGGCGAAGCAAGCTGCTGCCTTCTAACCATTTTTCTGGTAAGATTTGAATAGAAAGCATTTTCATTGTCAAATTTGGTTTTAATCCTTTGTGTAGCATTGAATGCTTTGATAATCTTTATACCGACAAGTGATTCGTCGAGAAAGCCGATCATTCTTCCGAAAGACTCATGCGCCTGCGTAGCCTGCGCTTTTAACCGTTTTACAATTCTGCTGATGATGAATCCACATACCGGGATCACAAGCAGCGAGAATAGCGTAAGCTTTACGGAGATGGATAGAAGAACCGCAAAATAGAAGATCAGCTGTACAGGCTCTTTAAACACTACCTGAAGCGTGTTGGTTACCGTAAATTGCACCACCTGAACATCTGATGCGACTTTAGATATAATATCGCCCTTCCTTTCATTGGTAAAATAGCCGATTTGGAGATCCATGATGTTGTTGAATACACTACGTCTTAAGTTCAGGAGCATGTGTACTCTTAAATCTTCCATGAAACGCTGTGCGAAGTAGCGGAAAAAGTTGGCCATGAATACCACTACCACGATAGTGCCACAAACAATTTTCAGGGTGTCTGTACGTCCATAGGTTACGCTGGAGTACTTAATGAATTCACTAAACTGGCCAACAAGGTCAAAAGATGATGCTTTGTCAAGCGTTGTTGCGCCTTGAGCTACATCTCCACTGTCCATAAACAAAGTTTCCAGCAGTGGGCCGAGTAAGGTTAAAAGAGAGGTATTGAAGAGAGCGGCCAGTATAGTTGCGATAGCATATGGAATAGCAAATTTCTCTATGGGTTTGGCAAAGGATAAAAGTCGAAAGTAGGTCTTCATTTAGCAGAATAAAGTGTAAAAGTAAGATTTATCCTGTAGTTAATGCTAAACCTCTGCAAAGCCGTTACTTGCGTACGATAGTTTTTCTTTCCTGGTTCTTTTATAGATCACATCATTGGAGGTGGTGTTTAGTCTGCAATTATCGTGATGGTGGATGTGGAAGGCCAACGCAGCCCATTTCAGGCGTTTACGTTTTATGCCGGCGTGCAGTAATCTCGCGCCAAATTCATAATCTTCACCACCCCAGCCTTCGAAGCTGTTGTAATAGCCGTTCACGTTGATATAATCCTCTTTCCAGAAGGCAAGGTTGCAGCCTTTGATATGAAAGGGATCCGAAAACCCAAGTTCAAATATCTTTTTCATGAAAGGTAAACGAAGTGCATTGAATCTGTTCTTCAGGCCTGCAGAGAAAAAGGAAAGGTTTACCTGTTTGCTTTTTAACAGCTCTTTGGTCTTCCATTCACTGAGCATTGCCCGGCTTCCCTGCACAAAAAAGCCTTTCTCTGCCGATTTAAGATGATCTGCCACAAAGTTTGGATGGATCACGATGTCTCCGTCAATCTCGACAATGTATTCTGCTGTCACCGCTTTAACTGCTTTATTGAGGATAACACTTTTTCTAAATCCGTTATCTTCATGCCAGATGTGCTTAAGGGGCACCGGAAATTTACCTTTGAAACGTTCAATCAACACCCTGGTAGTGTCCGATGAGCCATCATCTGCGATGATGACCTCGTTGGGCATCCGGCTCTGTTGCAAAATGCTTTTCAGCACCAGCTCAAGTGCCTCTGGCCAGTTGTAAGTGGAGATCAATAAAGCTATTGTTGGGTTGTTTAACATATAACTTTTACGTTTAAATAAATTACTTGACAATTTTATAGTTGCGGTATTCGAACAGCCGTACTCCGGTAAGATCTTCGATTTGCTGAAGTATCCGCCGCCGCAGGCTCATCTTAATAGTCTTTTTTGTGAGATCGTCTTCAAATTTCCAGTTCGTTGATGCAACACGGTTGCTGATTACTGCAGGGTGACTGTCTGTGAACTTTACGAGGCGGTCGGCATTTCGCATATCAAAAGTTTTTTGTGGTGGAAAGTTCTGCTCCACCCATTCTTCTGTTTGATAAAACTTGTTAAAGTTTCTCACTTTTCCCTGTAGCGCTTCAGGGGTTTTTACCCATCCGTAATGGTATACATAAGCGTCTATCAACTTTACCCGAAGTTTACGTCCTTCTATTCTAAATCCTTGAGCATCCCGGTAGGAGCGTATCCCAGGTAGATTCTTCAATATGCGAATTTCCCGCCTATACCACCTGCGTGATTCGGCTATGTAATCATAAGATGCATAGAAATGCTTGTACTTTAGCAGAAGTGCTTCAACATTACGGTCTTTTAAATTCACCTGCATCTCTTTTTTTATTGTGTCGAAATACTGCTCATGAATACATTCATCTCCCTGGATGTAGATCATCCAGTCTGCATCTTTTGAAATCGCATCAAGTGCTTTATTGGTTTCTTCAGCAAATACCTGCCCACCTTCTTTAAGCGTATCATCCCACACTGTATTGATTATTATGATTTTGTTTGATTGGATCTTACGAACGAGGTCAGCTGTACCGTCTGTCGAATTGCCAAGTGCAACAACGAACTCGTCACATAGTGGCAACACAGAAGTAATAGACTCTACAACGGGATAATCGTTGGTAATGGCGTTTCTGATAAAAGTAAATCCGCTGACTTTCATTTAGTATTTAAACATTAAAAGCCAAAGGTAGGCCAATATTTAGTTGTATTAACGAGATGAGTTCCTGAAACGCTACAGTGCTTTTAATACCGGAGTTGTGATCTGCTTTTTTTTCCAGTGTTCTGAACGGTTTATATACATCAATTTACTCAGGAAGTACTTAAACTTAAGGTGGCCACCGTAATCATACCCAAAAACGCGGTGGGGTACTTGGCTGTCTTCCTGAATACAGGCGTTAATAGCATCGCTGTATACCTGCGGACCAGTCATTTTGTGTACATCGTGGGGGTAGCGGTTGTTACGAATATTATCAAGTATCATATCCATTGTCCGTTTCATGAAAGGATGATTTGGCTCATAAATCAAAGCCCACTGCACATATAAGCCTGGGTTATGCTCCTTTGAAATTACAGCAACATCATCTGGTTTGATGAAGTCAGATAAGCGGCCATTGATAGAACTATCGAGGTCAATGTATACACCTCCTCGTTTAAGCATAACCGCATAGCGGAAAAAATCTGCCTTTGCTGCACCAATGTTTAATCGCTGATATTGTTTGAATACCTCTTCATCAAAATGCTCCTGGAGAAAGCTAGCAATCCTTTCATCATCGTAGAATTCGTAAGCATACTCCGGGTTTCGTTTTCTAAAACGGGAAATATGCCATCTGGTGATAAACGGGAGTTTATCTGTTTTAAATGTCTGATGTATGATCTTCGGTATAGACATATAGACTGTACTGCAATTGGGTACAAAGGTACCATCTAAAGAATAGTTTTCGGCTCCTTAAACCCCTAATTTGAGGATAATTATATTTCTTTGTAAATAGAGCTGATCGGATGGACAAAATAGAAGCACTTCTTGAAGGCATAAAAAAAGGCAACTTTATTAAAATCGCCAGGGCACTGACCATCGTTGAAAACAGCCTACCTGATTCTGAAGTATTATTGCGTAAACTTGATATGCAGCGCAGTACTCCAATTATTGGCATTACCGGCCCTCCAGGGGCGGGAAAAAGCACATTGGTGAATGCAATTACAGCCAATTATGCCAATGCCAGTAAACGTGTAGCCATTCTTGCTGTAGATCCGACCTCACCTTTTAACTTCGGTTCGCTACTTGGCGATAGGATCAGGATGGCTCAACAGTTCAACAATCCAAATGTATTTATCCGTTCTGTTGCAACAAGGGGCGCATTGGGCGGTATCTCCACAAAAACAATGGAGATGGTTGATGTATTATCATCCTCCCATTTTGATGTTATCATTGTGGAAACCGTTGGAGTAGGGCAGTCGGAGCTGGAGATTGCAGGACTCGCTGAGCGTACGGTTGTAGTACTTGTTCCAGAGTCGGGCGATGAAATTCAGAACATCAAATCCGGGCTAATGGAAATTGCACAAGCATTTGTTGTTAACAAATCCGATAGGGAAGGGGCGGACCTTTTCGCCAATAACCTAACGAAGATGCTACGGCAGGCAGAACCTCATGTGCCTGTTTTTAAAACCATCGCTGATAAAGATCAAGGTGTTGCCGAACTGTGTGCATGGATGAATGAGCCCTTGCATCATGACAACTTCCGAAAGCCTTACCTCCTGGCCGAGAAAGCGTTTAAGTTAGTTCAGTTTTACCGAACACAGGATATTGATCGAAAACGGCTTTTGGCTGATATAAAGGTGGCCTCTGAAGAAAAGAATTTCAATATTTACAGGTTTATTGATGCATGGAGATAATGTTAATAACTCTGTCTTAAATAATGGACTGACTGTATAAAACCGTGAACCTGTTTCCAAAACAGCCCAAAATAGCCCTTCAGTTGCATTAAACCTATCCTGATATGCAATGTGAATTCAAGGTTTAAGCTAAATTTTATGCACATTGGATAGTGAATGACATGCAGATGTCGTTTAAACACTGGCATAGTCAACTTTGGAACAGAGTTTGTATAATGCTTTGAGAAATTAAATATTTGTTTAGTTTTGCTGTACTAAAAAGAATTACTATTTAAATTTGTTAACCTTAAAAAAAGAAAATTATGAATTATTCTACTTTAAAAAAGGGTCTTGCATTATCCTTCGCAGCCTTAGTAGGAGCTACCACTCTTGCTAGTGCTCAGGATTCTACAAGTACCTCGTCTTCAGCCAAGGTATTTGGCGGAAGAGGCCAGTACAGAACTTGGTCATTCGGTGTTAATGCAGGTGTTTTATCTCCATTTGTAGTAATCGGTGGATCTAACGACTTCACTAACCAAGATCTAAACTTAGGTTATGGTATCTCGTTGAAAAAACAACTAGGTCATGCTTTCGCATTACAAGGTAACATCTTCCGTGGAAAAATCTCTGGAACTAACAAAGATGCGGTTAACGGATCTCAGTTCGGTCTAAGATCTTTCGAAACTGAAGTTGGTTATGCTGCTGACTTAAGTGGTGTTGTTAACGTTGCAACTGTAGACTTTTTACGTCGTGAAAACGCTGTTAACTTCTACGTTTCTGCAGGTTACGGTTTAATCGCTTATGCTCCTAAAACTGTTTCTACCAGCGGTGCTGAATTCGACTGGGCAGATAGAGCTGGTGATGAGAGAGACAAAAAATATGTAAAAGAAGCTTATATCCCAGTTGGTGCTGGTGTTAAGTTTAAAGTTTCTGACCGCGTTGCCTTTAACTTAGGTTACACCATGTCATTCATTGATGCAGATAACTTAGACGGAATCTACGCTAAAGCAACTACTAAAGATAAATTCTCTTACGGATATGCTGGTCTTGAATTCTCATTAGGTTCTAAATCTAAACCAGATCTTCAGTGGGTTAACCCTCTAGCTTTAATGTATGATGAATTGAAAGATCCATCTTTACGTCAAGAAGTTGAGGCACTTAAAAACCGTGTATCTAACGTAGAGCGTTCTATCGAAGACTTGAAAAAAGATACTGATGGTGACGGTGTAGCTGATCAATTTGACAAATGCCCAGGAACTCCTGCTGGTACTGCAGTTGACGGATCAGGTTGTCCACTACCTAAAATGCAAGTTGACAGCGTAGCTGGAACTGCAACTGGTTATGAGCCAATTCAATTCGAATTTAACTCTTCAGTTTTAAAAACTGAATCTTACCCAATCTTAGATGCATTATCTTCTAGATTACGTGAAAACAACAGTAAAGTAACTCTTAAAGGTTACGCTTCAAGCGAAGGTACTGCTGCATATAACATGAAGTTATCTAAGGACCGTTCTAACTCAGTAAAAACTTACTTAGTTAACTCTGGTGTTAACGCTAGCCAAGTTGTAGCTAGAGGTTACGGTGAAGCTAACCCAATTGCTTCAAACGATACTGAAGAAGGTCGTATCCAAAATCGTCGTGTTGAGTCGTCTTCTAACTAATTAGAACACAACATACAAAAAAACAGGGCTCCCATCCGGAGCCCTGTTTTTTTATGCACTAATTTTACCGGACGCCCTTTGTAGCTTATCTGGTTTATTTTATACATTTGTTTTATGTACTTCTTCAGAAAGAAAGATCCAAACAGACCTGAGAATACAAACCTCAAAATCATGCATTTTATAAATGCTTTGGCCATTATTGTCTTTCTGGCAGGTGTAATCTGGAAACTTATAGACCTAATCATATTAAAGTAATGAAGAAAATCATAAACACAGACCAGGCCCCTGCGCCCATCGGACCATACAGCCAGGCGGTAGGAGTAAACGGTTTCTTATTCCTGTCCGGACAAGTGCCAATCAATCCTACCACAGGTGAACTGGAACAAAGTTCCATCAAAGAAGAAACCCGCCAGGTAATGCGTAACATCAATGCTGTACTTCTTGAGGCTGGATACGACTTCTCACATATCGTAAAAGTCACCATCTTCCTATCAGACATGAGCTTGTTCAATGAAGTGAATGAGGTATATGGTTCATTCTTTAAGAGTAACTTCCCTGCTAGGGAAACTGTAGCTGTAAAAGGCCTTCCTAAAGGCGTTAACGTAGAAATATCTGCGACAGCATATAAAGCATAATCCTATTTAGAAATTGTATACTGCAACCATAGATGCGCCAATAGAATACCTTAAAGGTGTTGGACCTATGCGTGCAGATTTACTGAAAAAGGAGCTGGGCATATACACGTATGCCCAGCTTTTGCATTACTATCCCTTTCGGTACATTGACCGTACCAGGTTCTATAAAATCTCCGAACTTCATCCTGACCTACCTCTAGTCCAGATTGTAGGACGTATTACAGGCAAGGAAATCATCGGTGAAAAACACAAAAAGCGCATTGTAGCGAGATTCACAGACGACAGTGGTACCATTGAACTGGTATGGTTTCAAAGTCTAAAATGGGTAGATGAAAATGTGGAGCGCGGAAGGGTATACATTGCCTTTGGCAAACCCAATGTATTTAACGGTAGTTTCAGCATCTCTCATCCTGAGTTGGAAACTTATCCGCGGCCGCAAACCGTAACTGGTAACCTTACCCTGCAGCCCATTTACAACTCGACAGAGAAGCTTAAAAAGCGCTTCCTGGATAGTAAGGGTATCCAGCAGTTACAACGTGCTGTATTAGAGCAGCATCTACGTGAGATTCCGGAGAACATGCCTGCATATATCTTAGACAAGTACAGGTTGATGAGTAAACAGGATGCATTGCTGAACATTCACTTTCCTAGTTCTGCAATGGCATTGCAACATGCGCAGCGGCGGCTTAAATTTGAAGAACTTTTCTTCCTGCAACTGCAGCTATTGAATAGTAAAAAGCTCCGCAGTTTGAAGTTCAAGGGTGCACTGTTCAATACAGTCGGACATAATGTCAATACCTTTTACAAGGATATTCTGCCATTTGAACTGACAAATGCGCAAAAGCGTGTCATTAAGGAACTGCGCCTGGACACACAAAGAGGCGTGCAAATGAACCGTCTGGTGCAGGGAGATGTGGGTAGCGGTAAGACTGTAGTTGCCCTGATGAGTATGCTCCTGGCGAATGACAACGGTTATCAGGCATGTATGATGGCACCGACAGAGATCCTCGCCAGGCAGCACTATGAATCCCTAACGGAACTTCTAGGCGATAAACTGGTGAAAGTTGCCATACTAACAGGCAGTACACCTAAGAAGCAGCGCACAAAACTTCATCAGGAGTTGGAAAGTGGCGAGATCCAGATACTCGTAGGTACCCATGCCCTCATTGAAGACAAGGTACAATTCCAAAATTTGGGCTTGGTGGTTATTGATGAACAGCACCGCTTTGGTGTAGAACAGCGCGCTAAGTTATGGCGTAAAAACCAGGTGCCTCCACATATTCTGGTGATGACCGCAACGCCGATTCCTAGAACATTGGCCATGACCCTGTACGGTGATCTTGATGTATCTGTAATAGATGAACTGCCGAAAGGTAGAAAGCCCATCGTAACCAGACACCTGTATGAAGGCCAGCGGCTGCGCATGTTTGGTTTTATGCGGGAGGAGATTAAGAAAGGCCGGCAGGTGTACGTTGTTTATCCGCTGATCAAAGAAAGTGAAAAGCTAGATCTCTTGCACCTGGAAGCAGGTATAGAGCAGTTAAGGTACCAGTTCCCACTGCCAGATTACCAGATCAGCATTGTGCATGGGCAAATGAAAAATGCCGACAAGAACTTCGAAATGCAGAAGTTTGTGGAGGGTAAAAGTCAGATCATGGTGGCAACCACCGTTATCGAAGTTGGTGTTAATGTACCCAATGCTTCCATCATGATCATTGAAAATGCAGAGCGCTTCGGACTTTCTCAGCTGCACCAGCTACGAGGGCGTGTAGGCCGCGGGGCGGAACAATCCTTTTGTATCCTAATGTCTGGTAACAAGCTGAGCAAGGAAGGTAAGGTGCGCCTGGAAACCATGGTGAAAACCAATAATGGCTTTGAAATCTCTGAGATCGATCTGCAGTTACGTGGACCGGGTGATATTCAGGGTACCCAGCAAAGCGGCGTATTGGACCTGAAACTTGCCGATCTTGCACAAGATCAAGTGATCCTCACAGAAGCAAGAAATACCATCATCGCCCTTTTTGATGAAGATCCGATGTTGGAGCTTCCAAAGAACAGTCTTTTAAAGTCTTACCTGAACAAAAAAAATCAGGGCATCACCTTCGATAAGATTTCCTAATAGCCCGAAAAGTTGGTTAATTAATCCTCATCACTACCCGGAAGGGAGCCATTGCCTGCATATGCCCCTTTACGGATGATCGGCATCTTTAAGTATTTGTACAATTCGTCCAGCTGCAGCAAACTGCCATTGGTCAGGTTGCCTAAAAATACAACCACAATTTTCTTGTCTAGATCACGGACATAAATGTGTCTGAAACCATGCCACCATCCAGTATGATACACCACACGACGGTCTTTGTCGCCTTCAAACACTCTCCAGCCGTATCCATAGTTGAAGTGGCCATTTACCGCCTTGCTTCTGCCTTTGTATGCAGAGTCCAGGCTTACCTTCTTCAATAGTCTGCCATTACGCAATGCATTATCATACAGCAGCAGATCATGTATGGTGCTGTAAATGCCTTTATCCCCAACAGGCCCATCCAAAAAGTTTTGAACCACCGAATATCTCCAGGTGCGGTCGTGACCAACAACGTCAACTGGAGGTTTTTTATAAACGGTAGTCGAGTAAACGTGTGTGTTTTTCATACCTGCCGGCTTAAAAACGTTTTCCATCATGTAGTCGGCATACGGCTTTCCTGTAACCTTCTCGATGATGGATGCAAGTACCATGTAGTTGGAGTTGTTATAGTGAAAGCGGGTGTCTGGAGCAGCATAACGTGCAGGTTTATGTTCTGCAATCAGGCGCATCACATCCATGTTGCTCATCGGCTTCATTTTTTCTTTCCAAATATTATCTGTGAAATATACGTAGTTCATCATACCGCTGCGATGCGTTAGAAGCAAACGCACGGTGATGCCCTCATACGGAAAATCCGGAAAGAACTTTTTTACATTGTCATCAAGGCCCAGTTTACCATTTTCAATCAATTGCATGATGGCAACTCCTGTAAAGGTCTTGGTAACCGACGCAAGTTCAAATTCCGATTTGATGTTTAAACTGTCGCGGTGCAGGTAATCTGCCCAGCCAATTGCTTTCTGATAGATGATCTTGCCCTCCTTTGCTACCAAAACATTACCATTAAATCCTGCCCTTTTATGCAGCCGCTGAACAAAATCGGCAATAAACTTGTCCTCTTTAGCGGGATTATATACAAGCAGCAGGCTATCTTTTTTGTCGTCACTTAGTGTACGAACCGTGGGGTCATTATTAGCACTATTGGTATTGGAGCAAGCGGCAAACATCAAGGTAATCATGGCAATTACCAGAAAGGAATAACGATAGATCATGGATAGGTAGAACTCGGGTTATAAAAAGTCGGAAATTTAGAGATTTATATGGTTCTAAACGCAAAAGAGTTTTAAACATTATCAGTTACTTTACAATCATTCTAAGGAGAGAAAGACTATTTTTGTTGAAAATTGGAAATTATATGAATTTTAGAACAGAACACGATACCATGGGTGAAGTGCAGGTTCCTGCAGACAAGTACTGGGGTGCACAAACTGAACGTTCAAGAAATAATTTTAAAATAGGTCCTGAAGCTTCTATGCCGAAGGAAATTATCCATGCATTTGGCTATTTGAAGAAAGCTGCAGCATTGGCAAATACGGAGCTTGGTGTACTTGCACAAGATAAGGCGGACATGATTGCAAAGGTGTGTGATGAAGTTATCGCCGGCCAGTTGGATGATCAGTTTCCATTAGTGATCTGGCAGACCGGATCTGGGACTCAAAGTAACATGAATGCCAATGAGGTGATCGCCTATCGTGCTCACGTAATCAATGGCGGTTCATTGGAAGATGCCCAGAAAGTCCTGCATCCAAATGATGATGTAAACAAATCACAATCATCAAACGATACTTACCCAACTGCAATGCATATCGCTGCTTATAAACAAGCGGTAGAGATTACCATTCCAGGTGTGAAGCAACTTAGAGATGCGCTTGCAGCGAAAGCACAGGAATTTAATGAAATTGTGAAAACTGGTCGTACGCACTTCATGGATGCTACACCATTGACCCTTGGTCAGGAGTTCTCCGGATACGTACAGCAGCTGGACAATGGTTTAAGGGCCATCAATAATGCATTACAAATGATCTCTGAACTTGCCTTAGGTGGTACTGCCGTAGGAACTGGCTTGAATACCCCTAAAGGATATGATGTATTGGTAGCACAGAAAATCGCTGAGCTTACTGGTCTGCCTTTTGAAACTGCACCAAACAAATTCGAAGCCTTGGCTGCACACGATGCTATGGTAGAACTTTCTGGCGCTTACCGTCGCGTAGCGGTATCGTTGATGAAGATCGCCAACGACATTCGTATGTTAAGCTCAGGTCCACGTTCAGGTATTGGTGAAATCATCATCCCAGATAACGAACCAGGATCATCCATCATGCCTGGAAAGGTAAACCCAACACAACCAGAAGCATTAACCATGGTTTGTGCACAGGTAATGGGTAATGACGTAACCGTTGGTATCGGTGGCAGCAATGGCCATTTTGAGTTAAACGTGTTCAAACCTGTAATTGCCGCCAATGTATTGCAGTCTGGAAGATTGCTAGGTGATGCCTGTGTTTCCTTCACTGAAAAATGTGCTGTGGGCATCCTTCCAAACCTTCCGGAGATCAAAAAGCACCTTGAAAACTCTCTGATGTTGGTTACCGCCCTAAATCCACATATTGGTTATGAGAATGCTGCTAAGATCGCGAAGAAAGCACACAAGGAAAACAAAACCTTAAGAGGTGCTGCAGTGGAACTAGGTTTATTAACCAGCGAGCAGTTTGACGAGTGGGTTAAACCTGAAGACATGGTTGGAAGCCTTAAATAATAAAATTCAATTGAAAAGATTATATCAGCTCTGCTTTCCGGTGCTTTTACTGGCGTTGCTTGCAACCGCATGTCAACGTCTGCCCGATGTACAGGGAAGAGGAGAGGTCTTTATGCAAGGTGTCTGGACACAGGATAGCATTCCTTATGCCAGCACCTTGTTAAATTACACCGAACACAAGTTTAAGTTCACCTGCGACTCGTTTTATGTGGACCTGACCACACATTCCAAGGTTAATTACTATGAAGATTCCTGCTTTAATAATGGAGTCTGGAAAGAATATGCCAAAGGAATTTATGTAGTAAGGAATGATAGCTTGTTTCTTCAGGGCACTTATACCAAATCAAATTACAAGCAAAAAGTATCTGGCTGCTATCAAACCGGTCAGTACCTGAGGTCATTTTCCATTACCTCAGTAAAACCGAATCAGCTAATTATTCAAAGCGTAAACGACCAGCGCGAAGCGGTGCTGACGTTAAAAGAAAAGATCGTGTGCGATCCAAAACCTTTATAATTCATAGGCGGTCATAATCAAGCGTTTTTTCAATCTTGACGATGACCGCTTTATTCATTTCAAAACACATTCAAATAATGAAATTTAGTAAAAGCTTAAAAGTAGGCCTGATCATGGCAATCTGCGCCTATATTCCTGTAAATGCATCCGCATGGGGTATGGTTGGACACCGCATTGTCGGACAGGTGGCAGAATCCTACCTGAGCTCAAAATCACGTAAAGCGATCAAGAATATCCTTGGCGAGGAAACCCTAGCGATGAGCGCGAACTGGGCCGACTTTATAAAATCCGACAGCAGCTACAACTACCTAAGCACATGGCACTACGTAAATCTGCCAGCAAATCTGGACCGTCAGGGTGTGGTTAGTTTCCTTGAGAAAGAAAAGCAGCCAAATGTTTACAACAAAATTCAGGACATGATCAGCATCCTGAAAAAGAAAGAAAGCAGTGCGGATGAAAAGAAGATGGCTTTGCGCATGTTGGTACACATGGTAGGTGACCTGCACCAACCCATGCATACGGCAAGAAAAGAAGATCTTGGTGGGAACAAAGTTTATGTATCCTGGTTTGGCGGCCGTTCAAACCTGCACAAAGTATGGGATGAAGGACTGGTAGATTACCAGCAGCTGAGTTATACTGAATATGCAACTGCAATTAATCACCCAACCAAAACGCAGTTAAAAGCATGGAGAAGTATTTCCCTGGCAGAAAACGTCTTTGAATCTTACCAGCTGGTTGATAAAATCTACGCAAAGACACATGCGGATGATAAATTGAGCTATCGCTATAATTTTGATTTTGTAGACCATTTAAACGAACAATTGCTTAAAGGAGGTGTTCGTCTTGCAAAGATCATCAACGAAATTTACGGCTAATGGAACCTGTAGCAAAGCAACCAACCCTATTCATGATCATGCTGGGCTGTAAACCGCCAGGCCGTCATACCGAGCAGCATGATATCTTTTTCACCATTGCTGATTCGATCGCAGACACTAAGGCTGAGGCAATAAACTTCTGGCCAGAGGCGAATGGCCGTGTACACATGGATGCCTGGCGCGCCGTCACTGCGGTAAATGGCTACCAGATTAAGGTGGTGCCGAAAAGCAGCAGCAGCGAATCCAATGGGTTGAAGTTATTTTTCATTAACCTAGGAGGGTACCGGGAAGGAGAATTTGATGAGCCGCATTACAAGTTGCTAATTGTTGCGAAAGACAAGGCAGAGGCTTCAAAGCATGCAAAACAAACGGCATTCTACAAGCATACTGGCTTCGCGGGTGCACCCTCACATATTGATGATAAATATGGTGTAGATGTGGATGATGCCTTTGAGATCAGCGATGTTCTTGCGGCGGATTTGAAAGCGGCGTACAAACTGGATATCACGCCTGCAAGCGACCTTGAAGCAGATCCTTTAACCCTTGGTTATATGCCTTTGTATAAGGCTTAAAACTTTTGTGGCTCCTTGCTGTTGTTTTAGTACATCAAAAAAATCTACAACTATGAGTAATCAAACAGCAAACTACGAAACTTTAAACGATCTCGTTGAAATCAATAATGACCGTATCGTAGGTTACGAAAAAGCAATTGAAGAACTACATCCAGAAGACAGCGATCTGAAATCATTATTCGCACAGATGATCGTAGAAAGCCAGAAACTTAAAATGGAACTTGCTACAGAAGTTCAGCGTTACGGTTCTGATATTGAAACAGGAACCACGAACTCTGGTAAAATCTACCGTGCTTGGATGGATGTGAAAGCAATCTTTACAGGCCACGATCGTAAAACCGTATTAAACAACTGTGAATTCGGTGAAGATGCAGCGCAAAAAGCATACAAAACTGCTTTGGACATGGATAACCTTTCTGAGGATGTAAGAGCTTTAATCACCCAACAAAAAGCACAACTTAGAGTATCACATGATGAGATTAAAGCATTAAGAGACTCGGTGGCCTAATAAACTGTCACATAAAAGCTTCTATGCGTTGAGATCTAAATATAGTTGCTCAACAATTAAGAATAATAAAATGAGCCCGGTAACTACCGGGCTCATTTTTTTTAGCCCCTAAATTCTTAAATTAGGATAATGAAGTCATCTTGTCTCCATTAAAATGAAACCATTGCAGACATTGCGTTTGTTTTCACAATGAACGGTGTTGAAGGTAGGTTTAAACCAAGTAGAACATTATGAAACACCTTAGATACTTCTTGATCCTAAACCTAATCTTCCTCGCTTTCCTTTCCTGTAAAGCTGGCAGCAAAAATGGAAGCGGAGTAGAGCTGCCAGTAAGGCCTACAGTTGTCGGGGTGCCAAAAACTGGCTTTAAAACACTAGATTATTTATACAGCATTGCTGGTAAAAAGACGCTGACAGGCATCCATAATAGAGAGCCGAATGCAACTCCCGCCAGGTGGACCAATGAAGTATATGCGACGACGGGTAAGTACCCCGCCCTATGGAGCGGTGACTTCCTGTTTCAGGGCGACAACATCAATAATCGTCAGGTTATGATTGATGAAGCGAAAGCGCAATGGAATAAAGGTGCTGTAGTTAACATCATGTGGCATGCTTGTAATCCGGCCTTATCTGAGCCATGTAATTGGGATGATGGCAAAGGTGTACTAAGTGCCATGTCAGATCAGCAGTTTAAAGACCTATTAACTGATGGCACGGAGATCAACAAGAGGTGGAAAAAAATGATGGATGACATTTCTGTCTATTTGCAACAGCTGGAAGATGCCGGTGTAGAAGTTCTTTTCCGTCCTTTGCACGAAATGAATCAAGCCAAGTTTTGGTGGGGCGGACGTCCTGGTGTTAATGGTACCGCCAAGCTTTACAGGTTGACACATGATTATATTAAAAATACCAAGGGTTTGAGCAACCTGATCTGGGTATGGGATATGCAAGACTTTGGAACTCTGGAAAGTGACCTTACCAGATATAATCCAGGAAAGGCATACTGGGATGTGGCTGCACTTGATGTATACGACGGCAGTGGTTTCAGCCCTGCAAAATACAAGGCAATGGTGAACATAGCCGATGGAAAGCCTATTGGAATTGGTGAATGCGAGAAGTTACCCACACCCCAGGAGCTTTCGGAACAACCGAAATGGAGCTTTTTCATGGGTTGGTCTGAGTTAACATTCTCCAAGAATACCGAGGCTGAGATTAAGGCGCTGCATACTGCACCGAATGTGATTACTTTAGATCAAATGCCAGGCTGGTCATTAGAGTAATTAAAAATGCCCCCTTATGGTACTGCCATTTGGGGGCATCTCTTATTTATACACCTGATTCTTTGTCGCGATATTCTACCACTTTTGTAATCGCATCATCTATCGTATTACTAAGTATGGTAATAAAGGTGCCAGGCTGGGCAGTCGTTACCAGATAGCGCAAACAATCATCACCACTATTATTGATGATCACCTTCATATCTGGCTTAACTTCTCTAATCCCTTGTAATAGCAAATCAATAAGCTCCTGCTGCGTTCTGCCACGGAGGTATTTTTCCTGGCAAATGATGATCTTGTCAAACATCTCGGCAGATATCCGGGCAGTCTCCAATATATCTTCATCACGGCGATCGCCGGTACCTGAAATCACACCAATATGCTCCGTAGCCTCAATGGTGCTCAAATAGCCTTTGATGCCATTGAAACCATCTGGATTGTGTGCAAAGTCAATCAGGATTTTAAATTCTTTGAAGTTGAAGATGTTCATCCGGCCCGGGGTCTGTGCGGCCGAGGGAATGAAAGTTTCTAGCGAAACTCGGATGTCTTCAATTTTGTAGCCATAAAGGAAAGTTGCCAATGTCGCTGCAAGCACGTTTTCGATCATGAATTCCAAACTGCCACCGAAGGTTAAAGGCACATGTGTTACCTTAATGACCCTGATTTTCCAATCGCCTTTTTTAATCGTGATGTATCCGTTCTCGTAGATGGCTGCGGTGCCGCCTTTTTTGCAATGCTCCTTAATTACCGGGTTGTCTTCATTCATGGAGAAGTAAGCAACCTTGCAATCGGCTTTATTCGCAATTCTGATACAGTACTTGTTATCTGCATTCAAAACGCCCCAACCATTTCTTTTCACTGCACCGATTACAACCGACTTAACGCGGGTAAGGTCGTCCAGGTTATGGATATCTGCAATACCTAAGTGATCTTCCTGAATATTGGTGATGATACCAATATCACAGCTGTTAAAACCAAGCCCAGAGCGTAAAATTCCACCTCTGGCGGTTTCTAAGACCGCAAATTCTACCGTTGGATCGCGTAGGATGAATTCGGCGCTGATCGGCCCGGTTGTATCACCCTCCATCAACAGATTGTTCTGTACATATACCCCATCTGAGGTCGTAAAGCCCACCCTGGTACCATTGCTTTTTACAATATGTGCAATTAAACGGGTTGTTGTAGTTTTACCATTCGTCCCAGTTATTGCGATAATCGGTATGCGGGCAGATTTTCCTGGTGGATAAAGCATATCGATCACCGGAGCGGCAACGTTGCGCGGTAGACCTTCACTTGGCGCAAGGTGCATCCGGAAACCCGGTGCTGCATTAACTTCAAGCACCACCCCGCCATTTTCTGAAAAGGGATGGGTAAGGTTCGGAGCCATAATGTCGATCCCGCAAATATCAAGGCCGATGACTCTGGAGATTCGCTCACAGGTAAAGACGTTCTCCGGGTGTACCAGGTCCGTAACATCAATGGAGGTTCCACCGGTGCTTAAATTCGCAGTTGACTTCAGGTAAACGATCTCGCAGTCTGGAACCACCGTATCCAGTGTATAGTTCTTTTTAGCCAGAAGGTCCAGTGTATCACGATCTACTGTGATTTCGGTGAGTACATTTTCATGGCCATAGCCTCTTTTTGGATCCTGGTTCTCGATATCAATCAACTCTTGAAGCGTATTGGTCCCATTGCCGGTAATATGGGCAGGTACACGTAGTGCTGCAGCCACCATCTTGTGGTCTATGACCAGGATACGAAAGTCATAGCCTGTAATAAAGCGCTCAATAATTACCCTCCGGGAGTACTTCTGTGCATATTCAAATGCAGCGACAGCTTCTTCAATGGTCTGCACATTGATCGTGGCACCTTTACCGTGATTACCGTCAAGAGGTTTAAACACGAGTGGGAAACCGACATGGCGTACCGCATCTCTTACCCCATCAGGATCTGAAATCGTTACACCCTTAGCTACAGGAATGGCAGCATCCTGTAATAAACGCTTGGTTTCTTCCTTGTTGCAGGCAATATCAACGGCAATGCTGTTGGTCCTTTCGGTCATGGTTGCGCGGAAGCGCACCTGATTTTTGCCGTAACCCAGCTGCACCAGTGAACTTTTGTTCAGTCTTATCCAGGGTATTTTTCGGGAGATGGCTTCATCAACAATAGATCCGGTACTTGGCCCTAGGCGCTCCTGTTCCCGCAATTCCCGCAGACGCTGAATATCTTTGTCAAGATCATAGGGCTCGCCACTAATAAGCGCCTCGGCAATCTTTACAGATGCTTCAGCAGCGTAAACACCGGCTTTCTCTTCAAGGTAACTGAATACCACATTGTAGATGCCGTCAGTTTTTGTCTGGCGGGTTCTTCCAAATCCCGTGTCCATGCCGGCCAGCGTTTGTATCTCCAGTGCAATGTGTTCAATGACATGGCCCATCCAGGTACCGTCTTCAATACGCTTAAATAAACCACCAGGTTCACCAATGGAGCAACGATGGGTGTACAAGCTTGGCAGAAGCGCTTCAATGCGTTCCGCAAAGCCTGGAATAAGGTTAGTGGGCTGTTGTTCCAGTTCTTCCAGGTCCAGACGCATCTGGATAAGTTTCTTCCGGGTAATGGACCATAGGTTTGGTCCTCGCAGCACTTGGATGCCTAATATTTTCATTTTGAAATTGTTGTTAAGGTTTGGTCGCTTTTAAGCTGCGCTGCAGGCAGTAAAAATAGCATAATAACAGAAATGTTTGATTAAATATAAACTATATAGATGCTGCTTTGGTTTTTGTATACTTATGTAAAGTGGCTTATACATTTTCTAAAATTTTTATCGTTTAGCATCATGTAATGTGGTTTTTACCTGAAAGTTTTGTATAAAAACCTGATTTTTAGCTGGGTTAGCCATATATTTGGACTTTGTTCTAATAAAAAAGTATCTAAATGGCTCCAAAGGGTAAATTAATAATAATTGGCGGCGCAATTAATACAGGAAGTTTTACCGAAACAACGTTTGGTCAGGCCGATAACATGAACTTCTTCGAGCGGGGCATCTTAAAGCGAATTACGACCGAATCTATCAAAGATAATTTATCAAGATTTGAGATTATTACGACGGCTTCATTGATTCCTGAGCGGGTGGGTGAAGAGTATGTAAAAGCATTCGCACATCTTGATGTTTTCAATGTTGGTGTACTGAATATCTCTAGTCGCGAGCAGGCTAATGATCGGGAATATACGGATCGTTTGCGGGCAGCAGAAGTAATCATCTTTACCGGTGGCGATCAGCTTCGTTTATCGTCTATTTTTGGCGGCACAGCATTTCATGAAGTCTTGTTGGAAAAGTATCAGCAGGAGCAAATCGTTATTGCAGGTACTTCAGCTGGGGCGGCGGCGAGTTCAAAAAACATGATCTATCAAGGCAGCAGTAAAGACGCACTGTTGAAAGGTGAAGTGAAAATTACTGGCGGACTCGGATTTATTGACGGTGTGATCGTAGATACCCACTTTGTGCAACGTGGGCGGATAGGACGCCTACTCTATGCTGCAGCAAGTAATCCAGGTATTTTGGGTATCGGACTAGGGGAAGATACTGGATTATTCATTAGTAAGGGTACACGCATGGAAGCGATCGGCTCTGGCATGGTTATTCTGGTGGATGGCCGTAAAATGTCTGACACGAATTTAACGGATGTACAGATGGGGCAACCAGTTTCAATTAACAACATGATCGTGCACGTGATGTGCGATGGTGATGTTTATGATCTGAAAACGCACCAGCTGAAAATCCATCATCTTAAAGCAATACCAGAATCCTGATATGAAACTGATTATCCATGGCGGCTTCTTTAGTGAGTCGAGTTCCAGCGAAGAAACCAAAATTGCCAAGCAAAAAGCGCTTTCAGAAATCGTAACCTCCGGTTATGAGCACCTGCAAAACCATACGGCGCTGGAAACCGTAACCTATGTAGTAGGTTTGCTCGAAGATCATGAACTGTTTAATGCCGGCACCGGTGGACAAATCCAAAGTGACGGCAAATTGCGGATGAGTGCTTCCGTTATGGA
>Ga0265798_10003268_pt1 | contig 23151 bp, 8 predicted proteins | sample P3T30metagenome_FD_192430 | JGI IMG/M metagenome (GOLD analysis project Ga0265798, IMG submission 192430) | Plant litter microbial communities from East Loma Ridge, Irvine, California - P3 T30 | ecosystem: Environmental > Terrestrial > Plant litter > Unclassified | place: USA: California... | reverse complement strand
TGACCGCAAGATTGGTTCTGATTGGAGACGTGGCCGAGTGGCCGAAGGCACATCCCTGCTAAGGATGCATACGGCTTATACCTGTATCGTGGGTTCGAATCCCACCGTCTCCGCCAAAGCTTCATGAAAAAAGCCACCGCAAGGTGGCTTTTTTCATTCCCGAACCGCACAGACGAGCAGGGCGCCTGCGCGTCCTGCATGTGGTCCTTGAGAGGAATTTTGAAGCTTCGCGCGTGCCCGCGCGCAGGCGGCCTGCAGCATGTGGGCATCCCGCCGGCTCTGTCAAAGCTTCATGCGAAAAGCCGGCGCGAGGTGGATTTTTGTCAGGCGAGGCTGGACCAGTGAGCAATATCGCCACACGCCGGTCGACCGCCAGTCGAGATCAAGGTCGCGGACCCATGGTCAAACTACCAATCGACAAAAAACCAGGACTCCTGGTAAAAAAGCAATCACTAAATAAATATTCCATCTAGCAATAAATTAGAGTTACCAATGGTAAAGTATTGCAATAGTGCATCAATTCAGCCCAAGAATGCACGCAGCCAAACCATAGGGAAATTCGCTAATGTTCGTCCGCGCGCGTGCAGTTGCAGCAACTGCAGTACTTCGCTCATTTTTTGCCTTCTTGTCGGTTGTCGTTGCGTTTACGTTGCTGAATGTAGACAGTCATGCGGGCGAGCTGCCGCAGTTTCTGGTCGTCGACTACCACCCGGTCTCCAAGCAAGCCGCAGCCGGAGCGGGCGGACAATTTGATTATGTCTACCGCGTCGATGTGCGCAACTCAGGCACGGCCGCCGCTGCGCTGAGCGGGACGGTACGTGCGCGCCTGCCTCTGCTGGCAGTGCTTGACGACAGCGCCGCCTTCGGGCCGGTCGCGGCATTCCAGACCAAAGCCAGCGTTGACACCATCACCGTGCGCGCCGGCCGTTTTTTCGACCGTCGCCTGGACAAGAAGGTACGGGTCAACGGCCGCTGGCAGTATGAAGAGCAGGGTAGCGACGACAATGACCGGTCGATCCCCGGCTTGCCGCCGTTTCTCGGCGGCTGGGTCGACGATATCGCCGACCGGCATTACGCGATCAAATTCCAGTTCCTGTTTTACTGGTCCTTCAGCGACGGCGCCGACGGCGCGGTTCCGGCCATCGACAAGCTGCTGCCGGCGCAGCCAGAAAACAACGCAAGGCCCGTCATCAGCGCCAGCTACCAGGACGGCGCCGGTGGCGACGGGATCGATGTGCGCAAGGTTGCCATGACGCTCGATGGCGCCAACGTCACCGCCGGCGCGACCATCCGCAGCGGTTCGATCGCTTATACGCCGCCGCGCGCATTGCGCGACGGCGTGCATGCGGTCAAGCTGTCGGTCGCGAACCGCGCCGGCAAGACCGCGAACGCCGATTGGACGTTCCTGGTCGATACCCGTGAGCCGGTCGTCTCCGGCCAGTCTCCCGGCCGCGTGACCAACGCCAGCCCGACCTCGGTGATCGGCGCAAGCTATTCGGATACCAATGGCAGTGGCATCGACCTGAGCGGCGTGACGCTGCGCGTCGATAATGTGGACGTCACGTCCGCCGCGCTCAAGAGTGCAACCGGCATCGGGTACACCCCGCCCGCCAAGCTGTCGAATGGCCAGCATCGCGTGGTGCTGAAGGTGCGCGACCTGGCCGGTAACAGCACGACCGAAGAATGGACATTCGGCGTCGATGGGCGCGGCGTGGCCATTACCGGGCAGGCCCCGGCCAGGGACAGCGTGCTTGGCGCCGACAGCCGTCCGACGATCTCGGCGCAGTTCGACGGCGTTGGCACCGAAGTCGTGGCCGCCAAGACCGTGCTGGTGGTGGACGGCGTCGATGTAACGAAGCAGGCCAGAATCAGCACCACGGGCATCAGCTACACGCCTGCCAAGGTGCTCGCCGAAGGCGAGCACAATGTGCGCCTTTCGGTCATCGACAAACGCCAGTCCAAGACCGAGTCGAGCTGGAATTTCACCACGCGCAGCTTGCCGGAATTCGGCGTGCTGGCGCCGCGCGATGTCGTGCTCAATGCGCAGGCGGTCGTCAAGATCAGCGCCGCCTACCGCGACATCGGCGCCGGCATCGATCCGGCCCAAACGCGCATCACGATCGACGGCGTCGATTTCAGCGCGCAGGCCAGGATCACCGAAACCGGATTGAGCCTGACGCCGGTGCCGGCCTTGCCCCAGGGCGAGCACCTGGTGAGCCTGAGCGTGACGGACAAGGCCGGCAATATGGCCGCCACCACCTGGCGCTTCACGATCGATGGCGCTCTGCCAGTGATTCAGAACCCCTATCCGCAAGACACGGTGGTAACGACGGCGACGCCGGCCATTGGCGCGGCCTATGCTGACAGCGGCGCCCAGGGCAGCGGCATCGATCCGGCCCGGGTGCGCCTGCTGATCGATGGCGCCGACGTCACCAGGCTTGCCAAGGTCGGCGCCAATGCCATCGTGTACCAGCCGGCCGCTCCGATGGCTGCGGGACTGCACACGGCAGTGCTGCGGGTGGCCGATGCGGCCGGCAATGTGGTTGAAAGCGTCTGGAGTTTCAGGATCGACCTCGAAGGGCCGTCGATCGCGGCCGCGGTGACGCCAGCCGACGCCAGTACCTTGCCGGCCGATGCGCTGCCCAGGATCAGCGCCCGCTATCAGGACGGCGCGGCAGGCGTGGACGCGGCGCGGACAGTGCTCGAACTCGACGGCAAGAACGTCACGGCGCAGGCACAGGTCGGGCCCGCCGGCATCGACTACACGCCGGCACAGGCACTGGCCGAGGGCAGCCATACCGTGCGCCTGACGGTTGCCGACCAGGGCGGCAATACGTCGGTGCGCAGCTGGACCTTCGTCACGGCCAGCGCGCCGGTCATTTCGGCGGTGGCGCCGGATGGTGCGACCCTGCCGGCCGGGGCCGCGCCGAAGATCTCCGCCAGCTACGCCGACATCGGCGCCGGCATCGATACGGAGAAAGTGGTGCTGCGCCTGGATGGGCAGGACGCGACCGCACAGGCGACAGTGGGCGCCGCCGGCATCGAGTACCTGCCGGCGCAAGCGCTGGCCAACGGCGAGCATGCGGTGCTGCTGCGCGTCGAAGACCGGGCCGGCAACGCGACCGAACGCAGCTGGTCGTTCAGGCTGTCGTCGCCGCCTCTGATCAGCGCGCAAAGCCCGAGCGAAGAATACCTGCCGAGCGGCGCAACGCCGGTCATCGCCGCCAGCTTCAGCGCTGCCGGCAGCGCGATCGATCCGGCCAGGGTCAAGCTTTACCTGAACGGGAGCGAGGTCAGTGCGCAAGCGACTGTCAGCGCGAGCGGGGTGCGCTACGTTCCGCCGGCGCCGCTGGCCGACGGCACCTACCATGTGCGGCTGGTGGTAGTCGACGTCGGCGGCGCCACGGCCGAGTCGAGCTGGCGCTTCGGCGTCGCCTCGCCGCCCGTGATCTCGGCGCTCACGCCCAAGGACACGATATTGCCGTTCGGGGCCAAGCCGAAGATCTCGGTCCAGTTCCAGTCCGCCCGCCCGATCGAGCGCGCCAGTCTGCGCGTGATGGTCGATTCCCAGGACGTGACGGCCCAGGCGGTGCTCGGCAACGGCCGGGTCGACTATACGCCGGCGCAGCCGCTGGAAGCCGGGCCGCATACCGTCTACGTGGCCCTTGCCAATGCCTCCGGCGCGACCGCAGAGGCATTCTGGGGCTTCGATGTGGACGCCGAAACGGTGTACAAGCTCGACATCCTGGCCCCGGCCAGCGGCGCCATCACGCGCGAACCGGTGATTTCGGTCAGCGCCGCTACCGCCGGCAGTACGGCGGCGGCACGATCGATCACCGTCAACGGCGTCGAGATGGCGTATGAATCGGCCGGCGAAGGCTACCGGCTGGCGGCCAGGGTGAACCTGGTCCCGGGCGAAAACACGCTGCGCGTGATCGCTACCTATAACGATGGCGCGACGAGAACGGCCACGGCGCTGGTCACCTACGACGCCCCGCCCGTGGTCACCATCACCGGTCCGGCCGACAAGGCAACGCTGGGCGCGGCCAGCACCAGCAGCCCGCGCGACCTGACCGGCAACGTCGAGCGTCCGGTGACCGTTACCGGCACGGTGAGCAAACCCGTGGCGAGCGTTACCATCAACCAGCAGGCGGCGGAACTATCAGCCGATGGGCGCGCATTCAGTTTCCCGAATTTCTTCCTGCACGAAGGCATCAACCTGCTCAGCGCCGTGGCCACCGACGCCAGCGGACGCACGGCAACGGCCAGCGTGACCGTCACCGTCGACCAGACCGCGCCGATCCTGAACGTGGAAGCGCCGGTGCGCAACGCGATCACTTCGGCCGCGCAGATCGACGTGCGCGGCGTGGTCAACGACGCGGTGGAGGGTTGGACCGATGTGCCCTATGCAGTGGTGACGGTGACCAACGGCGCCAACGGCAAGTCGGTCGTGGCCAAGGTTTCCGACCGCTTCTACATCGCCCAGGACCTGGCGCTCGAAATCGGTGCCAACGTGCTCAATGTGACGGCGCGCGACCACGTCGGCAACAGCCGCCAGGCAGAAGTGGCGGTGACGCGCATCGCCGCCGGCTCCGATCGTCTGACACTGCTGGCGGGCAACCGCCAGCGCGGCGCACTCAACGCGGCGCTGCCCAAGCCACTCGCCATCGTGGCGCTGGCCAGGGACGGCAACCCGCTGGCCAACCGCAGCGTCACCTTCGACGTGCTGCGCGGCACCGGCACCATCAGCCGTAGCGGCGCGCCGCTGGCGCCGGATGCCGCGCCACAGCGCAACCTGGCCGTGACAACCGACGCGGCCGGCCGCGCCGAGGTCTGGCTCACGCTCGGCAAGCAATCGGGCGAAGCCGGCAACGTGGTGCGCGCTTCGGCCACCGGCATCGCCGAGGAAGTGGTGTTTACCGCCACCGGCGAGAAGGGTCTGCCAGCCTGGATTCGCGCCGATGCCGGCGTGACGCAGTTCGGCGAAACAGGCGCTACCTCGCTCGAACCGCTGTCGGCAGTGGTCACCGACAGCGAAGAGAACCGCGTGCCGGGCGTGGACGTGGTGTTCAGCGTGGAACAGGGCGACGCCGCCTTCATCGATGCCAGCGGCGTGCGCGCAGCGACGCTGCTGGTGCGCACCGACAAGAATGGCATGGCCACGGCGCGTCCGACCTATGGCGCGGCGGCCGGTACGGTGCGCATTACCGCCAAGGCGATCAACCCGGCCAACCAGGCTGAGGTGGTGGGCGCCAGCTACCAGTTGACGGTGCTGGCCCAGCGCGACGGACCGACCCGGTTCTCGGGCAAGGTGCTCAGCCACGAGGGGCGTGCGCTGCCCGGCGTGCGGCTGTCGATCGGCCGCACCAGTTTGTCCACCACCGCCGACGACCAAGGTAATTTCAGCTTCACCGGCCAGGTCCCGCCGGGCAAGATCGACCTGTTCGTCGATGGCCGCACCGCCAATGTGCAGACCAGCCAATACCCGGCGCTGCACTTCGAGGCGCTGGCCGTGCGCGGCCAGGACAATGTGCTGTCGCACCCGATCTACCTGCCGCCGCTGTTGATGAGCGAAGCCAAGATCGTCGGCGGCGATCAGGACGTCACGCTCAGGATTCCCGGCTTCGACGGCTTCGAGATGGTCGTCAAGGCCAATAGCGTGACCTTCCCGGATGGCTCGCGCACGGGCCCGCTGGTGGTCAGCCCGGTCCACCAGGACAAGCTGCCGATGGTGCCGCCGGGTGGCTACAGCGGCTTCATGTCGCCGGCCTGGACCATCCAGCCGAGCGGCGCGCGCTTCGATCCGCCGATCCAGGTGAAGGTCCCGAATAGCCTGAGCCTGAAACCGGGCGAGACGCGCGAGATCTTCCAGTGGGACCACGACCTGGCGACCTTCGTGCCGATGGGACGTGCCACGGTGTCCGAGGACGGCGCGCTGCTGGTATCCGACGCCGGCAGCGGCTTGACCAAGGCCGGCTGGGGCGGGCCGCCGAATCCACCGCCGGATCCGCCGAAGTGCGGGGTGACGTCGTGCCAGGCTTGCCAGATGAAGAATCCTGCCGGACAGGCGCCGTGCTGTGTGCGAGACAAGAGCAAGGATGGGCAAGTGGTCGGGTCGGCTGGGTTCAAGCTGGCCATGGAAGCGCCATTCAAAGAGTCAGTCCGGTCGCTGACGAAATTCGTTGGCGTCGAAATGGAATTGATTGCCAAGGGCGAGATCGGGGGCAGCATGGATGACGCATGCTGCAGGCACAGCGAAAAAGGCATGCCTAAAGGCAAGTATGCGTTTAACGGCGTGCTGGGGTTTGAAGGCGCACTTGCCGTTCCCCTGCTGCCTATCCTGAAAAAAATTCCGTTCACGGAGTTCATCCCTGCCGCAGACGCGTTCATTCCGCACTCGAAGCTCAAGATCGGCATTTCTGCCGGTGGCAGTGGCGAGTATGACAGTTGCGAAAAAGAAGGCGATGCGAGCGGAAAAATCAGCCTCGAGGTCGAAGTGGATGCGCTGTCGCTCAGCAACAAGGGACAATACACCTTTACGCGATTGGATCCGGCCAACCCGACGGGCACGCACGAACTAGAGATCACCATCATCGAGGTCGGTGGCATTGGTAACGGCACTGGAAGCCTGAAGGAGTGGAACAAGAGCGGGATGATCGGCGAGTACAGCGCCATGGCCAGCCTGTTCGTACGCTTGCCGGCAATTAGCAAAGGCTCTTTCAATTTCACCTTGGGCGAATTTTCTTTCCCACTGATGCAAGGGACATACCCATTCATTTGCCCCATGCTCGAGCGCGGACTCGGTCCGTGCAGGCGTAGCAATGATTGAGCCATGGGCCAAGCGGGCATTCGTCCGCGCCGCACTCGTTGCGGTTACTCATAGTGCGCTCTGGACGGGGTACATCCATCACATCCAGACCGTCGACTTCTTGAGTCTGGAACAGCATCAGGCCGTGATCCGGTCGCTCGATTGGACCAGGGACGTTCCTGGCATGTCGCGCTCTCGCTACGAGGCACTCTATCTGAACATGCAACCGCTGACCCCGCGAGGCGCGCCAACGCAGTTTGTCGTGAAGGCAAATCAGCGACTGGAAATGGAAGACTACTTCAAGCGTCACCGCGCAGGCGACGTCGTGCCGGTCTGGATCGATCGCAGGAATGGCGCGATCGAGCGGATCCTCCCGCCCGAGGCGCCTGACTTCCTGGGTCTGTTGCGACTGCTGATGCTTACCGTCGGCACATTCACCTTTGTGCTCGCCATCATGATTTTAATGTGGACCCACCGTCCGAATTCACCAAAGGAAAACTGACATGAATCGATTTATTCCGGCTTGTTCCCTCGCTTGCACGCTGATCCTGTCAGTACCGGCTTCTGCGCAGGAGCCCACGCTGGGCATGCCTGACGCGCGGTTGATGACCGAAGAGATCATGCATTCCTATACGGTCTACCCCTACCAGCCCGCATTTTCCATCGAAGCGCGCCCGGCCGGCAGTGTGAAGGACGACGTCCCCGAGTCGGTGGTCGGCGCCTGGGTCGGCGCCATGCGCGCCGGCCAGTTCGATCAAGTGCTCGGTTACTGGGACAGTGAGTCGCAGCGCCAGATCGCGCAGCGCGACAAGCTCCTGGGCAAACAGCCTGCAGACTGGGTACAGCAGTGGAAGCGCCTGTACGGCAGCAGCAAGGTGGTGCTGAACCATAAGCTCAAGTACGGCAAGTACTGGATGATCGCCTACACCGCCTCCGACGCGGCTGGCAAAGTGCTGATCCACGAGACGGTCGCCCTGAGCAACAGCGACGGCAAGTGGCGGCTGACACTGGCACTGGCCGATAACGCTGTGCTCAACAACTGGGAATCCGGCAAGACACGCATTCAACGTATGGCTTCGCCGCTGTACAAGACCGGGGCCAGGTAGTCGCGTCGTCCACGCAGGCGACGTCACTATCGGCGTAGCAAACAAGAAGAACTGATCACGGAGTAGTGGGAATGCATTCGAACCGGTCACTGGGACAATTTGTGCGGGCAACTGCGAGAACACTCGCAGTCGGCCTGCTTGCCGGCGCCTGCCTGGCCGTCGTGCCTGGCGCCTTGGGCCAGACGCCGGGCACACCCGCCATCGCTCCCGCTCCCGGTTCTTCCTGCACCGTCAGCGCATTGAACCGCAATGCGCCGGTCGCAGCCGACGCGACCTTCGAAATCTATAACATTCCCGGCGACAGCGGCGCGTTTCGCGCGCGCGCCACCTGCTCGGACGGTACGGTCGGCCAGACCCCGATCGTGTTTCCGACCATCGGCGAACAGGTTGTGTTCACCGGCGGCATCGTGTGGGGCAAGCTCGATCTTGCGCCGCTCGCGCTCGGCCTGCGCTCGTCGAGTGCGCGCCTGTCGGCCGGCGCCTCGGCGCAGCTGACCGCAACCGCCGTGGCTCTGGACGGCTCGGCGCGCGACGTCACGCCGCGCGCCCAGGGCACCAGTTATTCGGTCAGCAACGAGTTGCTGGCCAGCGTCAGCCAGGATGGCCTGGTGCGCGTGCTGCCGTTGTTTGCCACCGGCTCGAGCGCGCGCGTGGTGGCCAGCGCCATCAATGAAGGCGGCGTCGCCGCCACCACCATGTTCGTGCTCGGTCCACGCGGCGCACTGGCGGGGCGCGTGCTGCGCGCCGACGGCGTGACGCCGGTGGCGCTGGCCCAGGTGACCGTCATGCGCGACCAGCCGATGGAGCAGGCCGGCACCGTGCTGACCGACGCCGCCGGCAATTACCAGCTGCACGACGTCAGCGCCGGCGCCTTTCGCCTGTCGGTGATCGATCCGGCCAGCGGCGACCGCGGCCAGGCCAGCGCCCGCATCGACACTGAAGGCGAGACCGCGCGCGCCGATATCCGCATGAATGGCCAGGGTCAGGTCGTGGTGACCGTGATCGACGCCGCCGGCAACCCGGTACCCGATGCGCCGGTGACGATGACGGCGCTGGGCGCCGTGGGCGACACTCGCAGCATGGCCGCCGACCGCACCGGCCGCGTGGTGTTCGATGGCGTCGCCGTGGGCGACGTTACCGTGTCCACGCGCGACCCGGTGTCTAAGCTTGTCGGCACCGCGCTCGGCCTGCTGCAAGTGGGCGGCGTGCTGCCGATCAGCCTCAAGCTGCAGCCGGTCGGCGTCATCGAAGGTGTCGTGCGCGGCGCCGGCGCCGCAGGCGTGCAGGAAGGCGTGCAGGTGCGCATCCTGTCGCGCGAGCGCGGCATTGTCTCGCAAACCGTGACCGGCGCCGACGGCCGCTTCTCGTTCAGCCCGCTGCCGCTGTCGGACGGCCCCTTTACCCTGGATGCCTTCGTGGACGGGCGTCTGCGCGCCCGCCTGCCGAACCTGGTGCTGTCTGCGCCCAACCAGGTGCTGGTGCAAGACCTGCGCTTCGAATCGGTCGGCACGGTGCGTGGCATGATTACCGATGCCGCCGGCAAGCTGTTCGCGCGCGCCACCATCACCTTGCAGTCGCTGGCCGGTCTGCGCCTGTCCTTCAGCGCCACCGCCGGGCCTGACGGCGCTTACCTGGTGCAGGGCGTGCCGGTGGGGGACTTCACGCTCAGCGTGGCCACCGACGACGGGCGCACCGGCTCGGCGGCCGGCACGCTGACGGCCGATGGCGACACGGTCGAACGCAATATCGGGCTGGCTTCGGGCGGCCTGGCCGGAACTGTGTTCCAGCGTGACGGCGTGACCCCGGTCGGCGCCGGCGTCGAAGTGTATCTGCAGCGCCGTCCGACCGAACAGCAGCTGGCGCTGACGCTGGCGCCGGAGATGGCCGCCGTGACGGCGCGCACCACCACCGATGCGCGCGGCCAGTATGGTTTCGCGATCAGCAATCCGGACGTCTACGTGGTGCAGGCCCAGGAGGGCGACAACCGCGCCCGTACCCAGGTCGTGGTCACGGCCATTGTGGCCGGCAAGCCCATCACCGCCAACCTGGCCTATCTGGGCAAGGGCGTGGTGACCGGCGTGGTGCGCAACAGCAGCGGCGCCACGCGCGCCGGCCTGCCCGTCATCGTCAGGAGCGTCGGCGCCTTCAGCAACAGCTGGAGCGGCACCACCGACGCCGACGGACGCTACGCTTTCGCGAATGTCTACGTGGGCGACATCGTCGTGAGCGTGCAGGATACCCAGGCCAGGTTGGGCGGGGTGGCCAACGGCCGCATGATCGGCGAAGGCAGTACGCTGGCGCTTGACGTCAACCTGAGCGCGGTCGCCACGATCCGCGGTCGCGTGCTCAAGGCCGACGGCAGCAGCGCGGCCAGCGCGCCGCTTCTGGTCCAGGCCTATGGCAGCAATGGGCTGATCGTCGCCACCCAGGCGCTCGCCAGTGGCAACGTCTATCAGTTGCCGCCACTGCCCTTGGGCGAAGTGCGGCTCGTGGTGCAGGAAACCGGCAGCGGCGACCAGGGCCTGGTCACTACGCGCCTGTCGAGCGCGAACGAAGTCAAGACCGTCGACCTGCGCCTGATCGGCCAGGGCGCGGTGCGCGTCACGCTGCGCGACGGCGCCGGCCGGCCGGTGGCGGGCGGATCGGTGTCGGTGCGCAGTGCGTCGGCCTTCCCGAACGAACAGACCGTGCTGGCCGACGCCGACGGCGTGGCCCTGGTGCGGCCGGTGTTCAACGGCGACTTCACGGTGAACGCGTCCAAACCGGCCCAGATCGGTTCGATCTCGGGCACGGCGCAAGGCACGGTCGTGGGTGGCGCCACCGCCGAGGTGGCGATCACGCTGAGCAGCCGGCCGACCGGCACCATCCGTGGCGTGGTGTATGCGCCGGACGGCGTCACACCGGCAGCGGGCGTTGCGCTGGCGCTGTCGCCGGCGCCCGCGGGCAACCCCGCCTACGGCGCCGTCACCGGCATCGACGGCCGCTACGAACTGCAGAACATCGAAGGCGAGACCGCCTATACGCTGATCGCACGCATGGCCGAATTCGGCAACAACGACCGCATCCGCGCCCAGGCCACGGGCGTGCAGATCGGCGCCCAGGGCGATGTGGTCACGCATAACCTGACCCTGTTCGGGGCCGGCACGGTCACCGGTCTGGTGACGCTGGCCGACGGCACGCCGGTCAGGGGCATCACCGTCACGTTCGACAATCCCGACCCGGTCTTCGGCCGCAATCCGCGCGGCGGCGGCTATGTCACGGCCACCGGCAGCGACGGCCGCTACACCCTGGCCGATGTGCCGTCGGGCGACTTCACGCTGCGCGCCGAAGACGCCAGCCGTACCCTGCGCGCCGAGGCCGCGCGCCGGATCCGCTTCGACCGTGATCTGGTGAACGTCGACCTGACCCTGGTGGACGGCTCGGTGAGCATGCCGATCACGATGCACGACGCCAATGCCATGCCGTTCGACATCGACGGCAGGGGCGTTGCCGCCCGTGGCAAGAACGATATCTTCAGCGGTACCGGCCCCGATACCGGCGGCATGCGGCTCGACCTGGTGATGGGCGGGGTCGCGGTCCCGTTCGCCAACGGCGACGCCAGCATCGGGCGCCTCAGTGGCGACAAACAGCAACTCGAACTCGACGAGGTGCACCCGTCCGGCCTGACTGTCACGCGCCGCATCTATGTGCCCAAGACCGGCTACTTCGCGCGTTACCTGGAAGTGCTCGAGAACCAGACCGGTGCGCCGATCAGGGTCGACGTGCGGGTAACCACCCACCACGGCGAGAGCGATGGCAACCCGCGCGTGGTCGATTCGTCCGACGGCGACACCGTGCTGTCGGTGGCCGATCCGGTCAACCGCGACCGCTGGCTGGTCATCGATGACCAGCGCGACGCCGACCCGTTCGACACGAGCTCGCAACCGGCAACCGGCCACTTGTTCGATGGCGCCGGCGGCGCGCTGCAGGCGGGCGCCGCCAGCTACGAGCTGGTCGGGCAGACCGGCAAGCTGGTCGTCGAATGGCGCAGCATCACGCTGCAGCCGGGCCAGCGCACCGCGCTGATGCACTTCGCATTCAACCAGCTCGACCGTGCCCGGGCACGCGTTGCGGCGCTGCGCCTGGCGCAGCTGCCGCCCGAGGCGCTGGCCGGCCTCACCCCCGAAGAGCGGGCCGCCATCGCCAACTTCGTGTTGCCTGCCGATGGCATCGGCGCCGTGGCGCCATTGCCGCCGCTCGACAATGCCCGCCTGCGCGGCAAGGTGCTGGCAGGTGACGGCAGCACGCCGGTGGCCGGAGCCCGGGTCCGGTTCAAGAGCCGGCAGCCGTTGTTCGGCCGCGATATCGTGCTCAATAGCGATGCCCAGGGTAATTTCGACTTGAGCGCAGTCATCGACGGCAGTGCCGCGGCGCGTGCGCTGCCGCTGTTCGAATTCGACCTGGAAGCCACCCACGCCCAGACCGGCGCACGCAGCGCGGCAGCGATCGGGGCTTTCCCCGGCAGCGCACGCGAGGTGGTGCAGGATCTGAGCTTCATCGGCACGGCAACGGTGCGCGGCGCAGTGCGCGGCGCCGGCGGCGTGGCTCCCGACACCGACCTGGTCTTGACCTTGCCGGGCGGCGCACGTTATGCCGTGCGCTCCGGCGCAGATGGCAGCTTCCTGTTCACCGGCCTGCCGCCGCGTGACTATGTGATCGAAGCGAGCAAGCCGCATCCGCAGCGGGCCGACACTTGCTGCGGCATCGAAGGCCGCACCAGCACCGCCGCAGTCGGCGGCGCCACCACGGTTGCCGACGTGACGCTCGAGCAAGTGGGGGCGATCACCGGTATCGTGCGCTCGGCCAAGGGTATTGCCGTGGTCGGCGCAAAGCTGCAGCTCTTCGACAGCGCCAACCGCTATGCGCGGGTCACCGTGACCGACACCGCGGGGCGCTACCGGTTCGCCGACGTGCGCACTGGCGCCACCCGCATTTCGGCCTACGACGCCGTCAGCAAGGCTGGCGCCGATGGCGACGTGGTGGTCGCAGCCGGCGTCGAAGCGCCGCTCGACCTGGTATTGAAGGGCTTCGGCACCATCAACGTCCAGGTCAACTATGCGCGCGGCGCCCCTGCGCCGGCGGCGACCGTGAGCCACGACCAGTACACATGGCGCGCCGCCGATGCGGCCGGTCAGCTGAACTACAGCCTGCAGGTCGGCGACTACCAGTTCCGGGCGCGCCATCCGGATCATGCGGATGACAAGAGCCTGTGGGGCAGTGCGGCCGTGACGCTGGCCGACGATGGCAGCAGCGCCAACGTGGTCCTGACACTCAAGGGCGCCGGCGCCATCACCGGCAGCGTGGTGCGCCCGGATGGTTCGACCCTGGCCGGCGGCTTCCCGTATTCGGTGCGCCTGCTCAACGGCGCCAGCAACGCGGCGCGCGAGGGCCGAACCGACGGCGCCGGCAACTTCCGTATCGCCGGACTGGCGCTCGGCACCTATCTGGTAACGGCGTACGACCCGTCCAACGACCGCTTCGCCGATACCGAAGTGGCGCTGCAAGGCGATGGCGGCGAAGCCGCGGTCGCGCTGCGCCTGGAAGAAAACCGCATCGCCCTGCCGGCCAACCTGTTCGATGCCAACCGCTTCCGCCATGACGTCCAGCGCGACGGCGCGCTCGCCACCGGCAGCAGCGCCTTCCGCGGCGCCGCTGCGCTGACGGTCAACGATCAGCCATTTGGCGGGGAGACCAGCGCCGTGCTCGAGCTGGGCAAGCGCCAGTTCGCGATTGGCCAGACGCGCCTGATCGGCAATCTGGCCGTAACGCGCAAGGTGTTCGTGCCGAAGGGCGGCTATTTTGCACGCTACCTCGAGCTGTTCGAGAACCGCGGCGCCGCCCCCGTGACGCTGTCGGCGGGTGTGGCCAGCAGCTACGCCGCGGCCCAGCTGGTCAAGTCGTCAAGCGGGGGAAGCCGGGTCGATGGGGCCGACCGCTGGGTGGTTCTGGACGATGCGCACGACGTCGACGTCATGCTCGATACGCAGCAGCCGCCGACAGCGCATGTGCATGGCAACGTCGGCGCCGCCGCGGCGGGCGAACTGCGGCTCGATGCAGCCGATGACAACATAACGCTGCGCCAGCGCTGGAGCGCTCTCACGGTGCCGGCCGGCGGCAAGGTCGCGCTGATGCACTTCGTGGCGCAGCAGGTCAACCGCGCCGGGGCGCTGGCAGCAGCCGAGCGCCTGGCGCAGTTGCCGCCCGAAGCGCTCGACGGCCTGACGGTGGACGAACGCGGCGCGATCGTCAACTTCGCACTGCCGGCCGATGGCGTGAGCAGCGTGCCGTCGCTGCCGGCGCTGACCGGCAGCATCTCGGGTCGCGCCGTGGAAGGTGACGCCGTGACGGCGGTGAACGGCACGCGCATTACCGTCCAGAGCGCGCATCCGTTGTTCAACCGGGTGTGGGGTATGTGGCCCGATCCAGTCTTCTGCTCGGGCAGCACGTCGGTGAGCTCGCTGGTCACGGCCAACACCATCAACCAGGATCCGAACCTGGTGCGGCGCGGCGCCTACACCCTGCAGGGCGTGCTTGACGACAGCGCATCGATCGCGATCCCGGTCGGCGTCGATGTCACGGTGCGCGCACAGGAAGCCGTGCCGTGCTACGGCGAATACGCCGGCCATCCTCTGACCCACCTGCCATCGGCGGTCGTTACCGCGGTGGCGCAGAACGGCCTGAACCTGGATGTGCGTTTCGGTTCCGGCATCCTGACCGGCACCGTCAGCGGCGGCGCCGGGCTGGGCGTGACGTCGGGCCGCGTGTGGCGCAGCATCGACGATCCGAGCGTTCCGGGCGCCATCACGGTGCCAATTGCGGCCGACGGCACCTACCTGTTCCCGGGCCTGGCGCCGGGCGCCTATGACATGCTGGCCGGCGTACCGCATCCGCAGGGCGGCACCCTGCGCGGCGAACGGATGCAGGCGCAGGTCACGCTCGGCAGCACCACGGTTACCGATATCGCACTGCAAGGCACCGGTTCCGTGACCGGCTCGGTCCTGACCAGCAATGGCGAGTCGAGCATCCGGGGCGCGGTCGAACTGGTCGGCCTTGCCGAAGGCCAGCAGTACGATGCGTGTGCCAGCTGCGAGACGCGCTATCCCTACAATATCGGCCGGCGCGCGGTAAAGCTTGGCGCCGTGACCGACACCCTGGGCCGTTACAGCTTCAGCGCAGTGCCGGTAGGCAGCTACGTGGTGACGGTGACCGATCCGGTCTCGGGTGCGCGCAAGAGCGAGAGCCTGGTGGTCGGGCAGGGCGAGCATGTGGTGCGCAACGTCACCCTGCTGGCGCTCGGCTCGGTGCGCCTGTCGCTGGCAAAAGCGGGTGGCGCGCCGGCGCCGGAGGCCAATGTCTACCTGCTGGCCGACGCCGAAGGGCGCGAGCGCCTGGTGGGCCGCACCGACGTGGCCGGCCAGCTGACGGTGGCCAATGTGCCGCAGGGGCAGTACCGCCTGCGCATCGCCGATCCGCGGGCGCCGAACGAAGCCAGATTCGAACGCACCGTCACAGGCGCCATCGCTGCCAATGGCCAGGTCCAGCAGCACAGCGCCAGGCTGTTCGCGATGGCCAGCCTGCGCGTCTTGGCGCAGGACGGCGACAACGCCAATGCGCCGCTGGGCGACGTCTTTATGACGGTCAATCAGGTCAGCTTCGGCAACGTCGGCCGCGAGGGCAAATTGATGCCGCAATTGCGCGAAGGCGATAGCCTCGCGATTGAACTGAGCGCCAGACTGGAGGGCTCTCCGGCGCTGCTCAAGACGCAAGCTTCGGTCGGCCTGGACGATGACGGCCAGGTGCGCGATCTGCCGCTGGCGATCAAGCGCAGCGTCGGCAGCATCGACGTGCTGGTGCTCGACCACAGCAACGGCAACCAGCCGGTGCCGGGCGCGCAGGTATTGCTGGGCGTGGGCGGCGCGGTGCCGGTCGCGATCGGCGTCACCGACGACGCCGGCCGCCTGTTCCGCGCCGGGGTGGCGCCGGGCGCCTACCGCCTGGTGGCGCGCGCCAACCTCAAGGGCGAAGCGCACGAGGCGGCCCTGGGCGGGACGATCACGGCCGCCAACATCGGCCAGACGCAGCGCCTCACGGCGCCGCTCGAACGTGCGGTGCTCAGGAATGGCGTACTGTCCTTCAACGGCGAACGGCACCTGTATTCGGTGCCGGTCAAGCGCGGCGATGTGGTAAGCGTGGCCCTCAGGGGCGTCCAGATCGACGCGGCCGCGCCGGTGAACTACGTGCGCGCCAATGTGCACGACACCGACCAGTACACCGTGAGCAGCGGCTACGCCTATGGTCCGCAAGCGGATGGCAGCTATATTCAATCGAACCTGAAAAATACCACGGCCTACAACACCGGCCATTTCACGGTCAGCGTGACGACCTATTCGAACGAGCCGCGCAACCTGGGCGGCTATCAGTTGAGCGCCAGCGTCAACGGTGCAGCGGTGGCGCCGCTGCCGTACCAAGGGGGCGGCAGCGTGCGCGGCGCGATGCTGCGCGCCGATGGCGTTACCCCGGAAGCGGGTGCCCGGATACGCCTGCAAAGCCGGGACAACCTGGGCATGCTCGTGGAAACCGTCACCGATGCGGCAGGCGCGTTCCGTTTCGATAACGTGCCTTTGTCGTCCTTTGACGTATGGGCGCTCGAGGGCGCGCAGACCGTTGTGCGGGTCCAGGGTTACCTTGGTGAGGCCGGCACTACAGTCGTGGCCAATCTGGTCAGGCCGGCGGTGACGGTGTTCGACGTCAGGGTGGTGAATCCGGACGGCACGCCGTATGTCGGTGGCAGCCTAAGCTGGAGCAACAATGCCGGCGTCTCGAACTCGCAAGCGCTCGATGCCGAAGGCCGCCTGAGCGTGACCTATATCGGTTCGGTGCCGCTCAAGCTGACTGCCTCCAAGAACTCGAATTCGCGGGTGAGCACGTCGCTGACGCTGCCGGCCGCCGATGGCAAGACCGTGCCGGTGACGATGACGCTTGCTTCGGCATCGTTCAGTGGCAGGGTGGTCTCGGCTCTTGGTGCGCCGGTACCGTCCGAAGTGCGGATCCGGCGTGGCGCCAGTACGTTCGTGGACGTGGTCGACTCGCGCTGGACAGACAGCAACGGCGCCTTCAGCTTCGCCGACCTTCCGATCGGCGAAGAGCTGATCGTTGCGGCGCGCGACCTGTATGCGCCATCCAAACCTGCGGCGTCGATGCGCATCACGCTGCAGGCCGGCCAGAACATGGCGGGCGTGGTGCTGACGATGCCCGGCACGACCCGTGCACTTGGCCAGGTGCGCCTGTCCAATGGCGAACCGGTGGCGTCGTCTTCGGTCAGTGTGCGGTGGCCGAACGGGTTCAATCCGAACACCGACGGCACCAGCGGATACACCGACCAGGACGGCCGCTATGCCATCGGCGGCGTGCCGACCGGGATCCCGGTCACGTTCAGCGCCGAGCTCCCGGCCTATATCGACGACGCCTATTCGAACCAGACAATCCACGCCAGCGTGACGGCGACCTTGCCGGCAGGCGTCCAGGCCGACGTGCCTGCGCTGATTCTCCCGCTTGGGGCGGTGGTCAAGGCCATGCTGCGTACGCCCGATGGGGTTGCGCTCGACAATGACAGCTGCGCCTTCAAGACCACGATCGGCGACAACAGCGGTGTGCGCCAGAATGGGTGCGGCGCGCCGCTGTTGCTGGCCGGGCTGTCGCCGGGGCCGGTCTCGGTCGCAATCGGTCCGCGCTACGGCGCGCCATTCGGTGTTGCCGAGGTTGAAGCCGTGGCCGACCAGGAAGTCGAGGCCGTCGTGTGGGTATCGAAGCTGTCGGGTAGGGTGCGCTACCGCAACGGCGCCGTGGCCGAGTATCCGACCGTGTATGTGCTCGACGCGGCCGGTGAATTGCTGCAGCCCGCCTACAGCGAAGCTGACGGCAGCTACGTGATCCGCGGTACGCGGCCTGGCCCGTTCACCATCACGGCGCAGGATGGCAATGGCCTGTCCACGACCATGTCCGGCACGGTGACCGATCCGAAGCGAGCGATCGCGCTCGACATCACGCTGCCGCCGAGCGGAACCGTGACCGGGGTCGTGACCGACGCCGCCAACGCGCCAGTTGTCGACACCGATGTCTACCTGCGCGCGGCCGGGCAGGAGTTCGAGCGCGTGGCCGTCACCGACGGGCAGGGGCGCTACACCATCACGATGGTCGCGACCGACAGCTTCGTGGTGTCGGCGCGCGACCGGGTGTCCGGCAGTGCAGCCAGTGTCAGCGCACGCCTGGACGGCGACGGCGCGACGATGCAGGTCGACCTGCGCTTGCCGGCGCCTGGATCGGTGTCGGGCCAGGTAATCAAGGCCGACGGCGTCAGCGCGGCGGCCGATGCGCAGGTGACGCTGAGCTTCCTGCAGGCTGACGGCGCGCTCGGCGATTTGCACTACAACGCATACAGCGACGCCGGCGGCGCCTTCCACTTCCCGGCGGTGGCGCCGGGACTGGTCAAGCTGACCGCCTTCGCCGGCAACCGGGCCAGCACCGGTGCCGCAACCGTGTCGGTCGTGCCTGGTGCCAACAGCCGCGCGGCCGTGCGGCTCGGCTCCGGGCAGGAGCTGCCAACGGTGCTGGTCGGGGCCGAGGGCGCCGAATACGAGTTCGACACCGAGGGCGCGGTAACGGTCCTGCGCGCCAACTCGTGGAGCCCGCTGTTCTCGCGCTACTACGCCTTGAATGTCAACGGTGTGCCGTTCCTGAGCGGCTCGGTTGCCACGGTGCTCGAAGCCGGCCGTGAGCTGCTGGTCGGCCCACGCGTGCATGGCAACGTGAGCGTGACGCGGCGCGTCTATGTGCCGGCAAGCGGCGCCTACCTACGCATGGTCGACAGCTACACCAATCCGGGCAGCACCACGGCGAACGTGAAAGTCCGTCTCTCCGGCCCGGCGCAAAGCGGCGAAGCCACGCTGCAGAGCAAGCGGCTCGACAGTGGAAGCGGCTACGTGGTGTACAGTTCGCCGGGCTACGGCATCGACGCCCTCGAAGGCGCGGTGGCGACGGTGTACCAGGGTGCCTCGGGAGGCGTGGCGCCGGTCTCGATGCAGTTCTCCAGCCTTGACTCCGCATTCGACATCGGCTGGAACCTGGCGGTGCCGCCAGGACAGACGGTGAGCCTGATGCTGTTCACCCGGGGTGTGCGTTACGACGCGATCGACACTGCCAAGCCGAAGGCGGCCGAACTGGCCAGCGGCACCGAGCCGGACATGCTGCATGGCCTGTCGGCGCAGGAGAAGGCCACCATCAAGAATTTCAACCTGTCACACTGAAAATCATGATTCATCGTTGTTTGAAAATTTCAAGACTGGCAGCGGCAGCAGTGTTTGCCATCGCCCTGGCGCAGCCGGCCATGGCTGGCGGCGGGCGGTCCTTGCCTGAACTGGCGCTGGTCGACGGCGCCGGCCTGGCCGTGGACAGCGCCAGCCTGCATCAGAGCGTACGCTGGGTGCTGGTGGTGCTCGATGCCGGCATGGGGTCCAGCCAGAGCCTGGTCAACACGCTGGCGCGTCACCAGGAAGGCTACGCACAGCGCCTGGTCATCGTCGTCGGCGGTGCAGGGGCGCAGGCATTCATCGAAACCAATCGCAAGCTCCCGGGAATTCGCTGGCTCATGGATCCGGAGCGTGGCGCCGGCCCGGCACTGGGCTTGAAGGCGACACCGGTCGTGCTCGCGCTCGACGAGAACAGCCGGATCGCGTGGCAGCTCGCCGGGCAACCGAAACGCGGTCCGCTTGCACCAATGGTCGCGCAGTGGCTCCAGCTGGCGCCGGTGGCAATGCCTGAATCAACGGCCGTGGCGCCCAAATGAAAGGAAGTTTCATGCAGTTCTTTGTCAGGGCATTGTGCCTGTGCCTGGCCATGCTGGCCGGCGCGGCCGGCGCCACCGATCGCGGCGCCGCTCCGCCGGCGCCCCCAGCAGCGGCGCCGGCACCGGTTTCCGCACCGATCCCCATCCTCGTCTACTCTGCCTATACCTGCCCCTATTGCGCCCAGTCGACCACGATACTGACCGGACTGCAAAAAAAATATCCTGGCCGCCTGCGCCTGATCTACAAGCATTTTCCGCTGGGCCGGGACGCCCAGGCGCTGCTGCCGCACCTCGCCGCCGTCGCCGCCGCCGAGCAGGGCAAGCTCGACCTTATGCACGCCACGTTGTTTGAAGCCGTTGCCCGGGGACTGGATCGCAACGGCTTGCGGATGCTCGCGCGCGGGCTGAAACTCGACGAAAAACGTTTCCTGACGGCGCTCGACGCCGCATCGACCAGGGCCGCAGTCGAGGACGACGTGATGCAAGCGCAGGCGTTGAAAGTGAACGCGACGCCGACCTTCTATATCGAGGGCTTCAAACTGGAAGGGCTGCACCAGGCCGAGGTGTTCGAGCGCATCATCGAGCACAAGCTGGCTGCAGGTGGACCGGGCAACGCGCCATGAATCGGGCGACAGGATTGTTTGCTGCCATGTGCCTGGCAGTTTGCGCTACCTGCGGCGGTGCGCACGCCCAGGATGCAACAGCGCGGCTGGCACTGATGGGGATCGAGCCCAGTTCCGAGCGGCTTGCGCAGTACGCCGCCCAGGGCGACGCGACTGTGGTGCGCCTGCTTTTGCAAGCCGGCGTGGACGTCAACGCAACCGATCCGCGGCGCCAGGTCTCGGCCCTGCATAACGCGGCGGCGCAGGGGCACCTGGCGCTGTTGACCATGCTGGTCGAACGCGGTGCAGCGGTGGACCGTCCTGACTGGCATGGCAATACCCCGCTCATCAATGCCGCCTGGCACGGGCATCTGGACGCCGTCAAATTGCTGCATACGGGCGGCGCCCGCCTCGATACGGTCACTGCCGAAGGCCAGACTGCGCTGTCGGTGGCCACCTACAGCCGCAATCAGGCCCTCATCGATTATCTGCAAATGCATCAGGCCCCACCTGCACCCGGCTTGCCTGAGGCAGTACGCAGCGCCGCGCCGGCCGCGGCCGCGAAGCTGGCGCCGATGACCGGCCCGACCATCCTTGCGCTTGCCAGCGCGCCAACCCCGGCAGCTTACGACCCCGCGCTCTTCGGACGCTCCGCCGCCGCCGATGCCGAGGCTGGCCGTATCATGGCGGGGTGGACCACGGAGGCGGTGGGGATGCCATGGACGACCCTGGTGCTCGACATGATCGTCAAGCACAAGATCAGCCCGTCGCGTGCCGCACGCGGCCTGGCGCTGGTCCAGGTGGCGATGTTCGATGCCGGCCAGCTGGCGCCGGACGATGCCACGCGCAAGGTGGCGGTCAGCACCGCCGCAGCGCAGGTGATGGGTTACTGGTTTGTCGCAGAAGAACACGGTTTCGAGCGTATCCTGGCGCGCTTGCTCACGCTTTCCAATGCCGATGCCGCGCAGCGCAGCAACGGTATTGCTATCGGCAGGAAGGTCGGGGCCGGTGCGATCGCCCACGGCGAAGCCGACGGCGCCGCGCGCGGATGGAACGGCGTACGTCTGCAGTGGTACGGCGAGGGCCGCTATTATGGCCCTGGCGCATGGGTACCTACCCCGCCGTATTACTACTATCCGCCGGACGAGCCATTTGCGCCGCAATGGCGCACCTGGGTGCTGGACCGTCCCGCCCAGTTCCGTCCGGTGCCGCCGCCATTCGGCTCCGCGCGTTACCTGCGCGATCTGGATGAGGTCATCGAGGTGCAGAAAAACCTGACGCCACAGCAGCGCGCGATCGCGAAGTTCTGGGTCGACGGCAGCGGAAGCGTCACCCCCCCAGGACACTGGAACCGCATCGCGCAGGACTTGACGCGCAAGTACCGGCTCGATGACAGACAGTCGCTGCGCTTGTTCGCTCTGCTGAACGTGGCGCTGGCCGACAGTTTCATCGCCGCCTGGGAAGCCAAGTACTATTACTGGACCGGGCGGCCGGTGTCCATGGCCCGGAGCGTGCGCAACCATGCACTGACGCCGGCGATTCTGACGCCGCCGTTCCCGGCCTATCCGTCGGGCCATGCAGCATTCAGCGGCGCCGCCGCCCGCATTCTGGGCACGGTGTTTCCCCAGGAAGCGCAGAGCGTCGGCGCCATGGCCGAGGAGGCCGCGATATCGCGCCTGTACGGCGGCATCCACTACCGGCACGACAACGACGATGGCCTCACGCTCGGCCGCGCGGTGGCCCATGCCGCGCTTGCGCGCCTGGGCTGCCTGGGTGAAGCGCATGACCGCTCCTCGACCCAGGCCCTTGCCAGCCCGTGTGGCGGGCAAGGCCAGCCATCGATCTGGGATGGCGCCGCCATCGATGCCGGCGCAGCGTACCGATAGCCATGGACCAGGCGACAATGGCTGTGCCGGCGCAGCCGAACGAGCGCAAATCGAGGCGACGTGCGCCCGATCGGGAGTCGCCACGTCGGCACGCGACAGCGTCAGCCCGGCAAACCGGTAAACACAGCAGCGAAGCACTGCCGCAGGCAAGAAGAGCAACATTGGTAATGATGTTGTTCTCGAGTTCAAGTTCGTGGCCCGCACCTCAGGCGTCGACGTCAACCGGTTCTCGTCCCAGATCAAGCCTCGATCGCGTTCCGACAACGGCCATGGCCGATCGCCGGCGTGACCCGGGGATCGGCGCCGCTCAAGCTTCGATAAAGCGTGCTTCGCGGCGCACGGCCTGCGCATCTTCAAGGCGCACGCAATGGTTCGACAATACCCGCGCAATGACCGACGAGCCGATCGATGCTGACTTCATGAATTCGATCGCACTGATGGTGCCGGTGTCACGCTGCAACAGCATGCCGCGCTGGATCAGGCTTGTCATGCTCGGCGTATTGCCGGGCTGGTCCAGGTGTGCGCGCCGATCTTGCTGAGTTGCATTCATGAACCTCTCCTTCGGGACTGGTCAACATTGTTATTTGCCTGAGCTTGCGGTCACTTTCTGATCACTACCAACATAGCGTCCGATTATTTCAGTTTGATGACAAACGCGGCGCGCGTGCGCCCGTCATGCCACGGCCGGCATCTTCGCCAGCAGCTTGTCGAGCGTGATCGGATAATCCCGCACGCGCACCCCGGTCGCGTTATAGACCGCATTGGCCACCGCCGCCGCCACGCCGCACAGGCCCAGTTCGCCCACGCCCTTGGCCTTCATGGGCGACGACACCGGATCGGGCTCGCCCAGAAACACCACATCCTGATG